>Ga0172367_10005812_pt1 | contig 14784 bp, 10 predicted proteins | sample Lak10m_FD_114542 | JGI IMG/M metagenome (GOLD analysis project Ga0172367, IMG submission 114542) | Freshwater microbial communities from Kabuno Bay, South-Kivu, Congo - kab_022012_10m | ecosystem: Environmental > Aquatic > Freshwater > Lake | place: Democratic Republic of the Congo: South-Kivu... | reverse complement strand
TAGGAGAATTAACTCAACGCCAAAGAGATTACCTACAAAAAATCCATGATAGTGGAGAGCATTTATTAGGACTAATTAATGACATTCTTGATTTATCTCAAATTGAAGCCGGGAAAACCGTATTAGATATTACAGAATTTTCCTTAACAGACACAGCCCACAGCTCGGTAGATTCACTTTTAAAAAAAGCTGCCAGCGAGCAAGTCAATCTTCAACTGGATTTACAAATCGATCCCCGGCGGGATCTCTTTACTGCTGATGCGGAACGAGTAGAACAAATTCTTTGGAATCTTTTAACCAACGCCATTAAATTTACCCCCGAAGGTGGCACGGTGACATTGCGGGTCTGGGTAGAAGATAATACCGCTATCTTTCAGGTGGAAGACACTGGAATTGGGATTCCCCAAGAGAAATTACCACTTCTATTTGAGAAATTTCAGCAACTTGACACACCATATCATCGTCGCTACGAAGGTAGTGGACTAGGTTTAGCCTTAACTAAACAACTTGTAGAACTTCATCGCGGTCGAATTGAAGTAGAATCTACTGTGGCTATTGGCTCAATTTTCACTGTATGGATACCAGCCCAACTCTCAGGGAGTGGAAAGTGAAAACTGGTAGGTTCAAAAATTGGAGAAATGAATGACAGTAGACTTGCAAGCAAAACGCGTGGTGGTTGTTGGTGCTGGTTGGGCCGGTTTAGGTGCAACCTACCATTTAGCAAAACAAGGGTATAATGTAACACTGTTGGAAGCCGGTTCATATCCTGGTGGATTAGTTGCAGGTTGGAAAACCACAAGGGGAAAATCTGTAGAAGCTGGGATTCACGGCTTTTGGTATCCTTACAGAAATATTTTTGCCCTGATTAATGAATTAAAAATTAATCCTTTTACCACCTGGACTCGTTCTGCCCAATATTCGCCTGGGGGTTTAGAAGTTGAATCACCCATCTTCCAAGATTTACCCCGACTGCCTTCACCTCTAGGTACTTTTGCTTACACTCACTTTAAGCGACTACCATTAATTCACCGTCTCAGCGCCTTGCCTTTATTGTATTCTGTTATAGATTTTGACAATTCTGACCAGGCCTGGCGGCGTTATGATTTTGTCACAGCCCGTGAATTGTTTAAAGATTTTGGTGTTTCTGCCCGACTTTACCAACAAGCCTTTGAACCGATGTTGTTGGTAGGCCTATTTGCCCCCGGGGAACAGTGTTCAGCCGCCGCCACATTGGGAATGCTTTACTTTTTCATTCTGGCTCATCAAGCTGATTTTGATGTAGTTTGGTGTCGCGGAACAGTGGGAGAAAAAATCTTTCGTCCTTGGGTAGAAAAAATTGAAAAAGTCGGTGCGAAAGTGTTACCCAAGCACCGAGTCACTGATTTAATCGTTGATAGTCAAAATCGAGCCAAGGCTGTGGTATGCGGTGATCAAGTATTTGATGCCGATGCTGTAATTTTTGCAGTTGGGGTTACAGGGATGAAGAAAATTGTCGCCAATAGTCCCACTTTACAAGGTCGTGAAGAATTCCGTAATTTGAACAACCTAGGCGCAATTGACGTTTTAGCAACTCGTTTATGGTTTGACCGTAAAATCCAAGTTCCTCGTCCTTCCAACGCTTGCTTTGGCTTTGATGCCACCACAGGATGGACGTTTTTTGATTTAAATGCCCTACATGATGAATATAAATATGAACCGGGAACAGTGATTGAAGCTGATTTTTATCATGCCAATCAGTTTCTGCACATGAGTGAATCAGAAATTATCGCAAAAGTCAAGACTTATTTAGCAACTTGTATCCCAGCCTTCAATCAAGCCAAAGTAATTGATAGCAGCGTCATTTCCTTACCCAATGCCGTAACTCACTTTGCACCTGGTAGCTATCGCCATATGCTACCATCTCAAACCAGTTTTGCCAATGTGTTTATGAGTGGTGATTGGATTATTAATCGTCACGGTTCTTGGTCTCAGGAAAAGGCTTATGTTACAGGTTTAGAAGCGGCAAATTTAGTAGTTTCCTATTTAGGTCAGGGTCAGCCATGGGAGATTATACCTGTAGAACAGGACGAAGCGCATATTCAAATCGCGCGATCGCTCAACCAAACTTTACGGGACGTGGGTAAATCTATTTTGCCTGAATTTTGGTTGCCCTGATAACTATGGAAATTTTAGCTACTTGCTGTAACTATGCTTCCCTCTGAGCCGTTGCGCCGGGTATTCACAGTAATTAAATAAAAATAAATGGTTAAGATGCACCCAAATAATTCATAGTGCTGTGAGTTATCCAGACTGCTGCCAATGTAGTGGAGCTTCCAAATAATCAGGTAAACGAGTTGTACCATCCCCTACTGCCATTCTAATCTGTTGTAACTCAACGTTTTTTGCTCCTGTCAAAATTGCTCCTTCCAGTTTGACATCAGAGAGATTAGCATCCCATAGGTTAGCACCCATCAGATTAGTTCCGGAAAGGTTAGCTTGAAAAAAACTAGCGTGATTTAAATCTGACCCCATCAAATTGGCTCTTTCTAAATCAGCTTCAGCAAAACTGGCTTCGCTGAGGTCAGCAAAAAACATTTCTGTCTGTTGCAATTTAGCAGCATTGAGATTAGCCCCAGAGAGGTTAGCCCCATTCAAGTTAGCACCAGAGAGGTTAGCTCCAATTAAACCTGCACGTTGCAGATTGGCTCTACCCAACTTTGCCCATTGGAAATTAGCTAAAAACAACTTAGCCCCAGACAAGTCAGCAACTCTTAATGTCGCCTGTTGTAGGTTGGCCTTATAAAGGTTAGCACCAGAGAGGTTAGCTGAACGCAGACTTGCTCCCACAAGGTTCGCTCCTCGTAAATTGGCCCCGGAAAGGTTAGCTTGATTCAAATTCGCCCAACAGATGTTAGCTCGATTCAGGTTAGCTTTGTTCAGGTTGGTTCCATAAAGAATAGAACCAGTCAGTTGAGCCCCGTCCAGATTGGCCTCACAAAGGTGAGAACCTCGCAAATCGGCACCACAAAGATTAGATCCACGCAAATCGGCTTTTTCTAGGTTCCCTTCTAGCAAATCGGCTCCCCGCATATCGATGTTACGTAAATTCAGTTTTTGATTTTGATTTTCTAGTAAATAATTACGCCTACCGATGACAGTGAGGGCTGCTTGAATATCCCGACGAATTTTAGGTAATACTTCCCGGCTGTTCAGTTCCTCCTTTTGTGTACGACGCGCCCCACTTTTGTATCTACCCAGGTGTATGGGCTGTAAGCGTTCTAGGCTTTTTTCTTCTTCCTCATTGGTTTGAATGGGAGCATTTTCCCGCACAAAAGCAGTGAGGATTTCCATGATTGTCCAGTGTTCTTGGGGAAAATCCTGTGCAACTCTTTCTAGAACATAAATTGCAGCTGTTCGGGTTTCAATTTTTTCATGCCCGAGTTGGTTAATCGCCCCCATAAAGCGTTCCACAATCAGCTTGTCTTGACTAATTTGCGAATTTCGGATGCTAATTTCGTTGCTTTTCTCAGCCGCCATGGCATTTCTGTCCATAGCATCCGTACGCTTTGCTGCATAGTAAGCGTTAATCAACACTGCCAATCCTAGAAACACCATACCAGAGGTTGTTAATACCTGATTTCTGTATTGTATGCGTTGCTCAACAGTTAATTCCTCAAAGTAGGACGATAAAAAAACAATGAGAGTCAGTGATAGCACAAATATCACTGTTGTAGCTATCAACCGACGCCAGAGTTTGTCTGTCTTATAAGCAGACATAGCAGTAATATTCCTCACTACATAGAGTTATTACTTAGATTGACGATAACTTAGTATATCATTTAGCTAAAAATTTGAATATGCCCCATAGGAAATTTTTTTTAGATATCCATCATCACACTAAGTTACTAAAATACTCACCGACCTAAAACATCGGTGATTCTTGACAGATTACAGCAAATAGGCATCAGAGTAATCTCACAGTCACCAAAACCACAGATAGTTTAGGCAAGAAGTCTTTTCCAGCATCGTATCTTCTGTTGGAGGTGCGCCACTTCAAGTCTTTAAAAAAATACATCCAAAATTAATAAAAGCCGTCATAAAACCACTGGATTTTTAACATAACAAGTATTGATTCCCACATAGTATGACACCAATTTTATTCATGAGGTAGATTTTGTATCATCCAAAAAGCTTCTCGGAGATTTGCTTTGTCAAACATGGCATCAACGACGGTAGCTCCCTGTAGATTTGCTAGATATAAGCTAGCTCGCTGTAAATTAGCGCCGGTAAGGTTAGCTCCACAGAGGTTAGCTGCACTGAGAATTGCTTGTGACAAGTCAGCCCCCGCCAGGTTAGCCCCAGCCAGGTTAGCTGCACTAAGAACTGCCCCCGCCAGATTAGCCCCCGCCAGATTAGCCCCTACCAGATTAACTTGATAAAGATTTGTTAGTTTTAGGTTTGCCCCCGCCAGATTAGCCCCTCTCATATCCGTGTGGCTCAAATCCAGTTGTTCGTCTTCCTTGTCATGATTTGTATCTCTTCTCCCGATTACCGTTAAGGCTACTTGAACATCTGTGGGAATTGGTGATGATGGATTGGGATTCAAGGGATTTTTGTTTACATAAGCGGCATGATTTTGGACAAAATGACTCAAAATAGTCATCACTTCCCAATGAGATTGGGAATAATTTTGAGCAAACTGTTCTAAATCATAAATTGCTGCTGCTCTCTTGTTTGGATTTTCATTATTTAGCTCTTGTTGAAGTGTAATTAAACAGTTGTGCAACCATTGAAACCTATTATTTACAAATATCCATGGTGTAAATAATTTCCCAAAAATGTTTACTGGTAAAAACATTGGACTACTGGTTAACTGACGTTTTAATGTTTGATAAGTATTAATAATTGCCATTAACATATAGATTACTTTTATTTAACTGTTACTCATGTATCTAATGAAACAACTTTATGCAACAATCTGAATTTGACAACGGTCTTCATGGGAGGAGGAGCAGGGAAAAGGTTGTCGAGATATTCTTTTATTCAGCAAAACATAGATCCTAAATTTACCAACCAAGTCCCTAACTTTGGTAAAATATTACTCCTTGGTTCTTCGACTCCAAAGCATCATCCCCTAGGGAAGTTCAATACTGGAATGCATCCAGACCAACTAAAACAACAAGAATATGCCGTAGAAGTTGGTGACGAAATCCTTTGGATTAACTGGTTGAAAATCAGGATTGTGGGCAGTAAAACCTAACTTTATATTAAAAATGTCAGACCATACCATGAATCAAATAGTTTGGATCGCAAGACACGCTAACCGCCTTGACTTCGTAAACCCTGATTGGTTTCTCACTGCGGAAAGACGCTACGATCCACCCTTGTCTGATGATGGTATAGTACAAACACAGCAGTTAGCTCAACGCTTGCAAACCGAAAAAATTGCTCATATTTTCGCGTCTCCATTTCTTCGCACCGTACAAACTGCCAACGCAGTTGCAGAAATCTTAGATTTACCCATTAAACTAGAAACAGGTTTGAGTGAGTGGCTAAATCCTGACTGGATGACAGAAGAACCAGAAAGATTGTCAGTTCCAGCCTTAGCAGAATTATTCCCCAGAATTGATACTAGCTACACACCCCGTATTCCTGCTGAATATCCCGAAACTGAGGAAAAAGTACAGCAACGTTCTGGACGAACTGCTTTATCCTTGGCTCAGGAATACCATCCCCAGGATATTTTGCTGATAGGACACGGTGCATCTGTACTGGGTGCAGCCATAGGACTAGTAGGGGACATTGCCAAAACAGAAGTTAAGGCTTCTTTATGTTCCTTAGTAAAAGTCGTGCGCCAAGACCCAGAATGGTTGCTAGAACTCAACGGAGATACTTCTCATTTAACCGAAATAGAACAAGTAATTCGATTTGCTTAAATCCACATCAGGATTTGTCACTATTCTACAGAAACAATAATTAATTCCCTCATTAAATTGTATGACCTTGTTACTAGCAGGAGACATCGGCGGCACTAAGACTATTTTACGGTTAGTGGAGGTATCCAACTCACTGGACTTACAAACTGTCTATGAAGAAACTTACCGCAGTGGAGATTTTCTGGATTTAGTACCCTTGGTGCAGCAGTTTCTCAGCCAGGCTAATACACCAGTACCACAAAGAGCCTGTTTTGCCATAGCCGGGCCAGTGGTAAATAACACAGCCAAGTTAACTAACTTAACTTGGTTTATTGATACCGAACGTTTAAAACAAGAACTAAGTATCAACTCCATGTGCCTAATCAATGACTTTGCGGCGGTGGGTTACGGCATTTTCGGTTTAAGTAAACAAGATTTACTCACCTTGCAACCTGGTAAACTTCAACCAGAAGCACCCATTGGTATTATTGGTGCTGGTACTGGCTTAGGACAAGGATTTTTAATTAAACAAGGTAACTACTATCAAGTCTTTCCCTCAGAAGGTGGACACGCTGACTTTGCCCCCCGCAGTGAGTTAGAATTTCAAATATTGAAATACTTACTGGATAAACACAATATTCAGCGTGTTTCTGTAGAAAGGGTGGTGTCTGGACAGGGAATAGTGGCAATTTACCAATTTTTACGTGACCGCAAACTCTCCAGCGAATCACCAGAAATCGCCCAAATCGTCAGAACTTGGGAACAAGAAGCAGGACAACAGGAAAAAACCGTTGACCCAGGTGCTGCTATTGGTAAAGCTGCACTAGAAGGAAGCGATCGCCTATCATTACAAACCTTAGAATTATTTGTAGACATTTACGGAGCCGAAGCAGGCAATCTTGCTCTCAAATTACTACCTTATGGCGGCTTATATATTGCTGGTGGCATTGCCCCCAAAATATTACCCCTAATTCAAAAAGGCACTTTTCTGTTAAACTTCAGCCAAAAAGGAAGGATGCGTCCCCTGATGGAGGACATACCTGTGCATATTATACTCAATCAACAAGTGGGGCTAATTGGTGCAGCTTTACGTGCAGCTAGGTTGTAACATCATTCACTTATTTAAGTGTAGGGGAAAAAAAAGGGAGAGCTGTTCGCCCACCCCAGAAAAATTTAAGAGAATATTGCGTTGCTAATTAACCCAACAAAGCTTTAGCCTTAGCTAAAACATTATCAACGCTAAAACCAAATTTCTCCATACAAACACCACCAGGAGCAGAAGCACCAAACCGATCAATGCTCACAGTGTCACCTTCAATACCAACATACTTATGCCAGCCGAAGCTACAAGCAGCTTCTACAGCCAAACGCTTGGTAACAGCTTTAGGTAGTACAGATTCTTTATAAGCTGCATCTTGTGCTTCAAACAAATCAGTAGAAGGCATGGAAACCACGCGAACTTTTTTACCTTCGGCTGTGAGTTTTTCCCCTGCGGTCACACAGAGGCTAACTTCCGAACCAGTACCAATTAAGATAATATCTGGGGTGCCTTGGCAATCTACCAATGTGTAAGCACCCTTGGCAACATTCTCAACAGATGTACCTGCTAAGTTAGGAACAGCTTGACGGGTGAAAGCTAATAAAGTAGGAGCGTTTTGTTTTGCTTTGGTAATTGCCACCTTGTAAGCGCCAGAGCATTCGTTACCGTCGGCGGGGCGAATTACAGTCAAGTTAGGAATGGCACGCAAGGAAGCCAAAGTTTCTATTGGTTGGTGTGTGGGGCCATCTTCACCTTGTCCAATAGAGTCGTGAGTCATTACCCAAATTGCTCCCACTTGGGACAAAGCAGACAAGCGAATGGCAGCACGCATATAATCTGTGAAGATTAAGAAGGTGGCACCATAGGAAATTAAGCCAGAACCATGTAAACCAATACCGTTACAGATAGCACCCATAGCGTGTTCCCGAACACCAAAGTGAATGTTGGGGTTTTGGTATTGTCCTTTTTGGAAGTCCCCTTTGCCCTTGAGTTCAGTTAAGTTAGAGTGAGTCAAGTCAGCAGAACCACCGATTAACTCAGGTAAAACTGTAGCTAATTTATTCAAACAAGTTTCTGAGTGTTTGCGGGTAGGTAATCCTTTATCTCCAGCAGTGTAGGTAGGTAGAACTTGATCCCAATCTTCGGGTAGTTTGCCACTGAGGTAACGTTCAAATTCTGCTGCTTCTTGGGGATATTTGGCTTTGTACTCAGCAACAGCCTTGTTCCATTCAACTTCGTAGTTAGCGCCACGTTCCACTGCTTTGAGTGTGTGATCGAGAACGTCTTGAGGAATGACGAAAGGTTCGTGTTCCCACTTCAGTTCCTTACGAGTTAATGCAACTTCCTCTGGCCCCAGAGCAGCACCGTGAACACCGGCAGTGTTAGCTTTATTGGGAGAACCATAACCAATGGTGGTGGTTACCTTAATCATAGTGGGCTTGTCAGTGACAGCCTTAGCTGCTTCAATGGCTTTGGCAATGGCCTCTAAATCGGTATTACCATTTTCAACGTGTAGAACGTGCCAACCATAAGCTTCAAAACGTTTGGATACATCTTCCGTGAAGGCTACGTCTGTAGAACCATCGATAGAGATGTGGTTGTCGTCATACAAAGCAATAAGTTTGCCCAAGCCCAAGTGTCCCGCAAAAGAAGCAGCTTCACCAGAAACTCCTTCCATGTTACAACCATCACCCAAAATTACATAAGTGTAGTGGTCAACAATCTTGGCATCTGGTTTGTTGAATCTAGCAGCTAGATGAGCTTCTGCCATGGCTAAACCAACAGCATTAGCAATACCTTGTCCTAAGGGACCAGTAGTAACTTCTACACCTGGTGTTTCAAAGTTTTCTGGGTGTCCTGGGGTTTTAGAACCCCATTGACGGAATTGTTTAATGTCTTCAATTGTGACGCTATCGTAGCCTGTCAAATAGAGCAGAGCGTACTGCAACATAGAGCCATGACCGGCTGACAAGACAAAGCGATCGCGATTGAACCAACTGGGATTTTTGGGGTTAAACCGCATAAACTGGTCCCAGAGGACAAAAGCCATAGGAGCTGCGCCCATCGGCAGTCCTGGGTGTCCCGATTTAGCTTTTTCTACAGCATCAATTGCCAAAAAGCGAATCGAGTTAATACAAAGTTCTTCAAGGGATTGGGTTGCAACAGCCATAATCTCTTATTTTTAACGACGGGTTAGCACTCTTGGAGCTTGTCTTGTAACTGGAGTTATTTTGAATAGTGAGCAGTTAACAGTTAAAGGTTATCAGTTTTATTCATTTAACTTAGTAACTGAATCACTGATGAAAATTTCCCACAGTATCCTCATCATCCCATTCTCCATTGTTGATGAACAAGCGGGGTATCCTGAGATTCTAGTGATAAATCAGGCCAATAATTAGGTTATGCTGAACGCTTGATTTAGCAATAAAGGATATTTGTGATACTTTTCACACAATTATCTCAGAAGACGAGAAAAATCGCAGAGTTGAAAATTTTAGATGTATTTCTTAAAGGCTAGTGTGACATTATGTCCACCAAAGCCAAAAGAATTGGATAGTGCCATCGCCACTGTCTGAGAGCGACTGTGATTAGCCACGTAATCCAGGTCACACTCTGGATCGGGATTGACGAGATTGATAGTAGGGGGAATTTGATCATTAGCGATGGCCAAAACTGTTGCTACTGCTTCAATCCCTCCCGAACCACCCAAAAGATGACCTGTCATCGATTTAGTGGAACTGATAGCGATGTTATAAGCGTGTTTGCCTAAAGCCATTTTCATAGCGGCAGTTTCAGTCACATCATTAGCTGGGGTACTAGTGCCATGAGCGTTAATATAGCTGACCATATCTGGAGTTATGCCGGCATCTTTCAGGGCTAGTTGAATAGCTCTGGCCGCACCTTCTCCACCAGGTACTGGGGCAGTGATGTGATAAGCGTCACAGGTCATACCATAGCCGATCATTTCCGCATAAATACGAGCGCCACGACTGAGAGCATGTCCTAGCTCTTCTAAGACCAGAATTCCCGAGCCTTCTCCCATGACAAACCCATCGCGATCGCGGTCGAAAGGACGGCATGCATGGGCTGGTTCATCATTGCGAGTTGAAAGCGCTCTTGCTGCGGCAAACCCAGCCACACCCAGAGGTGTAATTGCTGCTTCACACCCCCCACAAATCATGGCCTGAGCATAACCATTTTGAATCAGGCGAAAAGCATCTCCAATGGCATTGGAACCTGCGGCGCAGGCGGTGACAGCACAGCAATTAGGACCTTTTGCCCCAGTGTGAATCGCTGTTAGTCCTGCCGCCATATTGGCGATCATCATTGGTATCATGAACGGACTACAGCGGTCGGGTCCACGGTTGAGGTAGATTGTTTGCTGGTCTTCCATCACTTTTAGTCCACCCACGCCGGAGCCAATTATTACTCCCACCTGTTCAGCGTTTAGTTCATTAATAACAAACCTGGCATCAGAGACAGCTTGTTTAGCTGCTGATACGCCAAATTGAGCGAACCGATCCATGCGCTTGGCTTCCTTGCGATCCATGTAAGCCATTGGATCAAAGTTTTTGACCTCACCAGCTATGCGGCAATCATGCTTAGACGCATCAGCATCGAATAATGTGATTTTGTCAATGCCATTGCGTCCACTTAACAATCCTTTCCAATACTCATCTGGTGTGTTACCAATAGGTGTAATCGCGCCAACACCAGTTACAACAACGCGTTTACGTTTATAGTCTGTCATTGCTTAGTTCAAATTAGCGAGAAAGCTGCAAAAATGGGGAATGGGGACTGGGAAGCAGGTATTGGAAGAATCCCGATAATAGTTTATTAAGAAAACTTTGATCTATATCCAATTATTACCAGTAATTAATACTCAGTACCCAATCCCCAATGCCGATTTAGGCGGATGCAGCAACCTTATTGTTGATGTAATCCACCGCTTCTTGAACCGTCGTAATTTTTTCGGCGGCTTCGTCGGGAATTTCGATATCAAATTCTTCTTCCAGTGCCATAACTAATTCAACCGTATCTAGGGAATCAGCCCCCAGATCATTAGCAAAATTAGCTTTTGGTATAACTTTGTCCGCATCCTCAATACTGAGTTGTTGGACAACAATTTCCTTGACCTTTGCAAAAATTTCTTCTTGACTCATACGATAAACGTCCTTGACCAGTTGCTATTATGCGCTCTTGATAGGCAATGTGGTTTTGAGCATATACATCTTATCGGAAAGCGGGATCGCCCGTATACTACCGAGGGCTTTTCCAAAAAAAAACTCTCTCCCTAAAGGGCACACTTAGGCTCTGTACCTAATATAACAGATCGACCACTCAAAAACCCCCTGGATTGGAAGATAAGCCACGCCATCCCCTAAAAATTAATGTAAATCTCCCTCATCACCAATTCTTACCAGGATGAATTAAACAGTTATCATCGGGGATAACTCCCCCTATCGAGAAATACTTATATGCTATCTCCTACGCTGAAATACGCTTATTACCCCGGCTGTGTTGCTCAGGGAGCTTGCCGAGAGCTTTACTTATCAACTCGAGCATTGACCCAAGCATTGGGTATTGAACTAATTGAATTGAAAAAAGCTGCTTGCTGCGGTTCAGGGACATTTAAAGAAGATTCCCAATTACTCGAAGATACTGTCAATGCCCGAAATATAGCTTTAGCAGAAGAATTAAATCTACCGTTGCTGACTCATTGCAGCACTTGTCAAGGTGTAATTGGTCACGTCAACGAAAACCTGAAGGAATGTCAAACAAATAATCCTAGCTATGTCCAGGAAATCAATAGTTTGCTGCACAAACAAGGGTGTTCACCTTATCGTGGAACTAGCGAAGTCAAACATATCCTCTATGCCCTACTCACAGATTATGGTTTAGACGAAATCACAAAACGTGTCACTCGCAAGTTAACAGGATTAAAATGTGCAGCTTTTTATGGCTGCTATCTGCTGCGGGGGCAAAAATATATGCCTGATGATGACCCTTTCCACCCTGAAGGTATGGAAAATATGTTTCGAGCAGTAGGGGCAACACCAATTTATTACCGTGGTCGCACCCAATGTTGTGGCTGGCCCCTTGCCAGTTACGCCCCTACCCCATCATTTCAGATGGCTGGGATGCATATTGAAGCAGCCTTAGCTCAAGGTGCTGACTGTATGGTTACTCCTTGTCCCTTGTGTCATTTGAATTTAGATTCTCGTCAACCAGAGGTAGAAAAGGTGATTAACAAGCGGCTAGGTTTACCAGTGCTGCATTTACCACAGTTGATAGCTTTGGCTTTAGGGGTTAGCCCCAAAGAATTGGGCTTAGATCGTCACATTGTTTCTACTCAGCCAGTGTTAGAAAAACTGGGATTTTTAGCAGGATAGACATAGTATAAGGGTTGCATCATCATGTAACAATCCCTCCGGCTTTTAGCCGGAGGATTCTTAGCTCATGGCATCAACAACTTATGGTACTAATCACAAAATCATAGTTATTAGTTTGACCATGTTTGGTTAATCAAAACAGGTTTTTGTTGAGGTATTAACTGTTTCCCAAATTTGGCGTAGAGAGCCGGAATGACTAATAAAGTCAAAGCTGTAGATGTAAATAAACCGCCCAAAACTACAATTGCCAAGGGTTGCAAAATTTCATTTCCAGCTCCACTGGCTATGGCCAAAGGCAGCATCCCCAGTGCGGAAGTGACGGCAGTCATTAGAATGGCGTTCACTCGTTCGAGAGAACCGTTGACAATTACATCTTTGAGTGGCATACCCTCAGCAAACTTATTGTTATAGTTGTCTACCAACAACAAGCCATTGCGGACGGCAACGCCAAAAAGGGTAATAAATCCAATCAAAGAAGCAATGGACATCACACCGCCACTCAAGGCAATGGAGACAATGCCCCCCACCAAAGCCAAAGGCAAATTGAGCATAATGGCGATTGTCGCGGAAAGCGATTTAACGGAGAAGAACATCAACACCGCAATGATTATCGCTGCCAAGATACTAAATACCAGTAGATTATTAGTAGCACGCTGCTCCGATTCAAACTGTCCCCCGTACTGGATGAAGTAGCCATTGGGGAGTTTGATTTTCTGTTTAATTTGGGATTGAATATCCCCGACGACGCTGCCCAAATCCCGCTCGGCAACGTTTGCCGAAACAACTATCAGCCGTGATACATCTTCTCTATTCACAACATTCGCTCCCATACCGTAGTCTACCTTAGCTACAGCACCCAGTTGGATGGTTTGACCAGTGGGGGTAATCAGAGGAATAGAGCGAATGGCATCTAAACTATTGCGGGATTTCTCCGTCAAGGAGACAGAAATATCAATCAACTGCTGATTGTCTGCCACTTGCGACACTACAAGACCATTCAGGGCAGTTTCCACCAAGTCGGATAGCTGCTCCATACTCAATCCATAGGTACCCGCAGCCGCGCGAGCGTAATGGATTTGTACTTGACGAATGGGCAGTTGGGGTTCAAGCTGCAAGTCTACAACCCCAGCAATGGGCTGAATCACATCTCGCACTTGTTCCCCAATCTTCCGCAGTTCAATTAAATCAGGACCAAAGATTTTCACCGCTATCGCACTTCTCACCCCCGACAGCACTTCATCCATCCGGTGAGAAATAAATCCGCCAATGTTAGATGCCACACCAGGGAGTTTATTGAACTCTTGGCGCAACTGTTTAATGCTGGCCTCGCGGTCTTGGAGGGCGAAATCACTCAATTCTACATCCACATGAGCCATGTTTACTCCCGCTCCATCTGCATCCCCTGGAGTACGTCCTGCCCGTACTTGCACCCACTCATACAAAGGATTATCTTTGAGCCCACTAGACAGCGCCATTCCAGCCCGATGGGTCATATCGAGGGAAACCCCTGGAAATAAAACCATTGAATTGACCAATGATTTCTCCTGAAATTCAGGCAGAAACACCCGTCCGAGGGAAGGAATAATGGCAAAAGCAGCAACCAACGCTGCCAGTGCCACACCCAGAATAATTTGCGGCCATCCCAGCGAGAGATTTAACAACGGACGATATAGCCGTTCTGCCCAACGGGAAATGAATGTGCCTCCTTGCGGTAGGGTTTGGTTTGCCAGCAGAATTGCACACAGAGCAGGGGAAAGAGTCATAGCCACCAAAGTAGACGCGCAGATGGAAAGCAAATACGCCCAACCCATTGGAGCAAAAATGTTGCCTTCAACACCCGTCAAACTAAAAATTGGTGCAAACACAACTACGATAATTACTGTGGAAAAAATTACCGCTAACCGTACTTCCACTGATGTATCATAAACCACCTGAAAGGGATGCTTCGGGTTGCCTTGGGCCTGATTGGTTCGCAATCCCCGATAGCAGTTCTCCATGTCCACTATTGAGTCATCCACAACTGAGCCAATAGCTACCACTAAACCGCCCAAGGTCATAGTGTTAATGCCCAAGCCAAAAGCTTTCATAAACATTAAGCCAATTAACAAGGACAGAGGAATTGCACTCAGAGTAATTACCGCAGTACGCCAATTCATCAAAAATAACAGCATGATTAGCGACACGATGATGATGCCTTGAATCAGGGAACTGCTGACATTGGCAATGGCAGTATCAATGAAATTAGACTGCCGGAACGTCCGCGCCACTTGCACATCAGGGGGCAATGTCCCCTGGAACCACTGCACCAACGCTTCCACTGCTTTTGTCACCGTGGGAGTATCAACATCAGGCTGTTTGTTAATCATCATTACCACAGCCCACTGCCCATTAAAACTAGCATCTCCCCTCTTCAGTGCTGCCCCCGTTTTGACTTGGGCCACATCTTTGAGCAAAATCG
>Ga0172367_10005811_pt1 | contig 14785 bp, 12 predicted proteins | sample Lak10m_FD_114542 | JGI IMG/M metagenome (GOLD analysis project Ga0172367, IMG submission 114542) | Freshwater microbial communities from Kabuno Bay, South-Kivu, Congo - kab_022012_10m | ecosystem: Environmental > Aquatic > Freshwater > Lake | place: Democratic Republic of the Congo: South-Kivu... | reverse complement strand
CAGTACTGTACCCAACTTATAGCCACGGCAGTTTCTGCCAGCGTGCTCTTGGATGCCACATGCAACTCAAAGACCTTGCACCGCTTATGCGCCCAACAGCTCACCTAGATGATGGCGCTCCGCGGCATGAAAGATGTCGTTTTTTGCAAAGCCGCAGGCCGCGGTAATTCGTGAATTCGTCAGAGTGCGGAAACCCATCCGACGGTTGTCATCACAACCCAGCCCTCCTCATCAATTGCTCACCCGATACACCCAGACATCGAGCCAACTTGAGAATATTGATCAATGCGAGGTTGTGTTCGCCACGCTCGATACCACCCACATAGGATCGGTCAATTTCAGCACTCAGCGCCAACGCCTCTTGCGACAAACCGACATCCGTGCGCAATGCAGTCGGTTGGAACTCACCATCCACGTTGATTCGTTGCCATTGTGGTTCGCTTGGACGAACTGGACCTCACCATCTGGGCTGTAGCGGGTGACTTGATGAACATGCCATTGCTGCAAAAAGAACGAAACCCCAACGAGCATGTTCAAGCCGCTGGGAAAACCCCCTGGTCCAGCGCTAGCGCATGACGCAACTTATGCCAGTCAAAACCAGACCCGGGGTCGCGCTTGCGAGCCGGGGCGATGTGTTCGTGACCGGCCAGATGTTCAATAGGATAGCGCTGCAGCAGGCTGGCGCATAGCGCCGTCAGCGTGCTGTATTGCGTGGTGTCGAAAGGTTCGCCGTCCAGACCCTCCAGCTCAATTCCGATGCTGTTGTCGTTGCAGTTGTCACGACCGAGGTAACTGGACACGCCTGCGTGCCAGGCACGCGAATCACAGCTGACCAACTGGTACAGTCCGCCGTCGCGGCGAATGAAAAAATGCGCGGACACTTGAACGTCACGGATACTTTGAAAATAGGGGTGCTGATCCCAATCCAGCTGATTCGTGAAGAGTTGCAGTACCTCGGGACCACCGTATTGTCCGGGCGGCAAGCTGATGCAGTGCAACACAATCAGATCGATGGCGCGACCGACCGGACGCATTCCGTAGTTGGGTGACGGGCAGGGCGCAGCAAAACGATACCAGCCATCCCGCCAGAGCACCGACCGGTTCATCGGCGTCGGACTTTCATGAAAAGTCATCCTGCCCAAAGCCAGTCGCAGGGGTTTCAATTTGAAGTCGCTCAATGCGGTAGCGCATCTGACGCAAACTGAGTCCGAGCCGGGCGGCCGCAGCCGTTCGGTTGAACCGCGTGGCCTGCAGTGTCTGGGTCAGGATGTCTCGCTCCAGCTGATCCAGATAGGACTGCAGATCGACCGGGAGCGGGACCTGGCTATGGCCGTTTTCGGCCGGTGGGGGTGTCGGGTGCGGCGTAGTTGCATGCGGTGCGATCGGGATCGACACCTTTGAGGTTGGCGGCGTGTCCAGGCTCAGGTGATGTCCATCGCTGAGCGCCACAGCGCGGTACAAAAGATTTTCCAACTCGCGTACGTTACCGGGCAATGGCATGGTCGACAGACGCCTGAGCGACTCTTGCGTCAGCACGGGTTGCGTCATGTTGGACTCCTCCGCAATGCGTGCCAACAGGGCATCGCAAAGATCGGGAAGGTCTTCTACCCGTTCGCGCAACGGCGCGATGGCCATGTCGATGACATTGAGCCGGTAGAACAGGTCCTGCCGAAAGCGGCCGCTTTGGACCTCTTGCGCCAGATTCTTGTGGGTGGCACTAACGATGCGTACGTCGACTGGTTCCTCCTGGTTGGACCCCAAAGGCCGAACTCTTCGCTCCTGGATGGCGCGCAACAGTTTTGATTGCATCGCCAGCGGTAGATCACCAATTTCATCCAGAAATAAGGTTCCGCCCCGGGCGGCGTGAAAAAACCCCTCGCGATCGTGGTCGGCGCCGGTGTAGGCGCCTTTTTTGGCGCCGAAGAATTCAGCCTCCAGCAGGGTCTCCGGGATCGCACCGCAGTTCACCGCAACCCATGGACCTTTCGCACGGTGGCTGCTGGCATGAATTGCGTATGCCACCAGTTCCTTGCCTGTTCCGGACTCGCCTGTCACCATCACCGGTGCCATGCTCGGCGCTATTTTTTGAATGCGTTCCTTGATCTGCTGCATGCACTCGGAATGGCCGACCAGACGCGCCAGCGCGCGTTGGCCCAGTGCACCCCCGATGACGCCGGTGGCGGCGCGATCAGGCGCAACAGGGCCGTCTCTGCCTTGGGTTCCAATGCTGCGAATGGCGGACGCAACGACCGCACGGAATTGCTTCAGATCTACCGGCTTGGTCAGATAGTCAAACGCGCCAGCCTTCAAGGCTTCGACGGCGTTCTGAGTTGAACCGTAGGCTGTGATGACAATGCAGCGCTCGGTACGAGCGTCGGACTTGACCTGGTGCAGGAGCGTCATCCCCAAACCATCCGGAAGACGCATGTCAGTGATCATGATGTCATAGCGCTGTTGTGTCAGCAACACGCGCGCCTGCTGCAAGTTTTCTGCAGCATCTACGGTGTACCCCTCGCGCAGCAGGGTCAGTTCGTACAACGTCCGCAGATCGGGCTCATCGTCGACGATCAGGACCCGAAAGGAAGCCGCAACAGCCGTCATGACGTCAAAATTTTGAAAGTGTTGACTGGGGGGGGCTGTAAGTGGACGCCGGGTTTAAATATCACAAAAAATTCGTTGCCGGCCATCCGTTGCCCCTGAACCTGTCGGTCGTTGCGTCCGTAGCCAATCAAGGCTCCGTGACTCTCACACAATTCTCTACAAATATACAACCCCAGGCCACTGGATCGGCTTTCCGAGGAAAAAAAAGGTTCAAACAGGTGCTGTTCCACGGACGGATCCAACGCAGCACCATCGCTCCATACGCTCAAGCGGATTGCGTTCGGCGCAGAGGGGGGCGTTGTTGGTTGAGCCGAAATCTGGATGCTGGCGACCCGTCTGCTGGCGTGGCGCAGGGCGTTATCCAGCAGGTTGGTCAACACCCTGCGCAGGTGTTCAGGGTCGAACCAGACGTGACAGGCTGCCGTGCCGGACTCCAGCCAGGGCACGTCGCTGCACTGGCATTGTGCGCTCCAGTCGCGCACGATGCGTTGCAAGGCGCTGCGCAGCTCAATCCATTGTTCTGACTCATGAGTACCCGGAACCTGTACCAGATGCAGGATGTCCCGAATGATGCCTTCCAGCCGATTGGCGTTCTGGCGAATCATCTGTGCCAGTTTGAGGTGGGCGGGATCGGAGAGGTCTTCTGCCATCAAATCGTTGGCCTGGGCAATGGCCGCCAGCGGGTTGCGAATTTCGTGGGCAACGGCGGCCGACATGCGTCCCATACCGGTCAGCTTCTCCGCGCGAATACGCGCCTCGAATTCGCGTTGATCCTGCAGGAACATGACGCACAGCCCCTGCGAGTCATCGCTTTGTGAACTGGTAAGCTGAGTGCGGGCCAACAAGCGGCGTGCTGGGCGAGCGTTGGTACGAATTTCCACCCCGGTCTGTTGCGGTGCCTGTGTTCGGAAGCTGTCATCGACCAAGGTCATCAGGTCGCGCCAACTGGCCTGTGCGGCCAAATCGACCAGGTCTGAACGCTGGGTGTCCAGCAACGCGGCCGCAGCCGGATTGGTCAGTCGAATGCTTCCGGTCGGTGCAACGACCAGGATACCGTCCGTGAGCGTTTCGATCACCAACTGATTGACCTGCTGTTGCACCCGGGCATCCAGTTGACTGCGTTGCGCGCGTAACTCGACACTGGCCAGTCGAGACGCAATCTGACTGGCGATGAAGGAAACGGCAAAACAACCGGCCCCCGTCAGGGCAGCCTGCAGCAAATAGGCGCTCGCGTCGCCACCGCTTTGAAAAAATGCCCAGCCAGCGTAACCGAACAAAAGCAGCGTGACGCCAGCGGCCGATGCAATGGCCTGCAAAGGGGCTCCCAGAACACTGACCATCAAGACCGGCAGCGCCAACAGGGCGGTGTAATTGACGCTGCCGCCCTGGATCACTTGCAAGACGCTGAAGGTCAGCACGTCCAGACCCACTGTGCGCAGCCAAATCGCATCCAGGGTGTGGCCGAACTGTTGCGGGTGATCTAGCAGGCGCAGGGTCAGCGTGGCAACAGCGTAGGCCACGCAGATCGCCAGGGGTACAGCAGCAGACGATGCGGTCAACAGGTAAATGCCAACCTGTAATAGCACCAGTACAGCGCCGAGCGTTGCGCGTGCGGTCATGAGGCCGCGCCACAACCGTTCAAACTCTCGTGGGTATTCGCTGCTACCGCCGTCGGCTTCCTGGGGCGGTGTGGTCATTCAGCCTTCCGACTGGTGCAAATGCGCCATACTGCAATACTGACCTTGGATGCCTGCAACCGCTTCGCTCGCGGGCAGGTGCACGCCACACTGGTGACAGCACACCATCCGGGTCGGCGGCAACGGGGCAGAGGTCGACGGCGGCCTGGAAGGAAACGCCCGTGACCCCAGACTGCGCCACAACCAGAGACCGCCCACGATCAGGGCCAAGATCAGCCAAACCCTCACAGCGATTTACCCAAGACCACTTCCATGACGAAGCGCGACCCCACGTAGGCCAACAGCAGTAGTCCGGACCCGATGTACAGCACGCGTACTGCCTGACGTCCACGCCAACCGAATCGGGTACGCCCTGTCATGAGTACGGCAAAGGTGGCCCACGAAAGAAACGCGAAGATTGTCTTGTGGTTCAATTGCAAAGCATGGGCGCTGCCGTAGAGTTGGCCACCAAACAGCAGACCGGCCAGAAGCGTGGCCGACAACAAAATAAAACCGACGGTGACAAACCGGAACGTCAACCGCTCCATGGTCAGAATGGGTAGGCCGGTCTGGACATCGCTGGCGTGACGTATGCGTGCTTCAGCACGCGTCATGAGCCAGGCATGTGCCACTGCAATCGCGAACAACCCGTAGGAGGCGATTCCCAACGCAAAGTGCAGAGGCAACCAGGCCGACCCGTTGGGATTCAGCTCCGCTCCAGGGAACAACAGTGCCAGCAAAACACAGGCCGAGCCCAGCACCGAAGTCAGCCACGGTTTGTTGAAACGGGGGTAGACAAAACCCTCAATGGCATACACCAACCCAACCAACCAAGCGGTCAATGACAATGCCGGAGCAAACCCAAAACGGGCCTGCGGTCCACTCAAACCAAGGGCCAACAGGGCACCATGGGTGATCCAGGCCAGCCATACGGCAGAGTTGACAACCCTGACAGAAAGTCGGCTGGTTCCGAGGGCTGCTACGGCGTAACCGGCGGCACAGACCAAGGCAAGCGGCAAGGTCAGCGAGGATGCACTGGCTAAAATCATGGCGACAGTTTAGCGTTTTGTGATTCGCCCTTTTTGGGGGGCTTCAACCCTGGTTTGCACGCCGCGACCGTTACTTATGGCTTCAGCACTTTCAGACAAACTCTCGCGCCTGGTCAAACAACTTCGGGGTCAGGCTCGTATTACCGAGGCCAATGTGGCCGATATGTTGCGGGAGGTACGACTGGCCTTGTTGGAGGCTGACGTCGCCTTGCCGGTGGTGCGTGATTTCATCGCCCGTGTCAAGGAAAAGGCGTTGGGTCAGGATGTACTGGGATCTCTCACCCCAGGGCAGGCGCTGGTTAGCATTGTCAACAGGGAACTGGCAGCTACCATGGGAGATGGTGTGGCCGACATCAATCTGGCGGCGCAACCCCCGGCCGTGATTTTGATGGCTGGCCTGCAGGGTGCCGGTAAGACGACCACGACTGCCAAGCTGGCCAAGCATTTGATCGACAAGCGCAGCAAAAAGGTGTTGACCGTATCGGGTGACGTATACCGACCAGCTGCCATCGAACAGCTCAAGACCGTCACTGCGCAGGCGGGAGCCGAGTGGTTTGCCAGCACGCCCGATCAAAAGCCGGTGGATATTGCTTTGGCGGCGCTGGACTATGCCAAAAAACACTACTTTGACGTATTGTTGATCGATACCGCCGGGCGGTTGGCCATTGATGAAGCGCTGATGCGTGAAATCAAGGAGTTGCACGCGGCGGTGCATCCGGTCGAAACCTTGTTTGTGGTGGATGCCATGCAGGGTCAGGACGCGGTCAACACCGCCCGGGCGTTCAAGGAGGCATTGCCGCTGACCGGCATTGTTCTGACCAAGTTGGACGGGGATGCCCGTGGTGGGGCTGCGCTGTCGGTGCGGCAGGTGACCGGGGCACCTATCAAATTTGCCGGAACCAGTGAAAAGCTCGATGGCATGGAGGTGTTTGATGCTGAGCGGCACGCGGGCAGGGTGTTGGGAATGGGGGACATTCTGGCCCTGGTGGAACAAGTCACTGCCGGGGTGGATGTCGAGCAGGCCCAAAAGCTGGCGGCCAAGGTCAAAAGCGGTGCCAGCTTTGACCTGAACGATTTTTTGGGCCAAATCCAGCAAATGAAGCAGATGGGCGGGTTGTCCAACCTGATGGACAAATTGCCGGCGGCGATGGCAGCCAAGGCGGGGCAGGTGGACGTAGGCCGGGTCGAGAAAGAAATCCAGCGCAAGCAAGGCATCATTCACAGCATGACGGCCCTTGAACGTGCCAAACCAGAACTGATCAAGGCCACCCGCAAACGTCGCATTGCTGCCGGTGCGGGCGTTCAGGTGCAAGAAGTCAATCGCATGCTCAAAGAGTTCGAGCAAATGCAGGACATGATGAAAAAAATGAAGGGCGGCGGCATGATGAAGATGATGAAACGTCTGGGCAGCCTCAAAGGTAGGGGCGGGCTGCCCGGCCTACCGTTCTGAGCTCAGGCGGCTTCCGTCATGTCCTGAGTCAGGATGTCGCCGCGCAGGGTAAAGGTGCGCGTTTCACTGATGATGACATTCACCATCTGCCCGATCAGTGATGTTGGTCCGGTGAAATTCACCACCCGGTTGCACTCGGTTCGGCCCATCAATTCACCAGCATCCCGTTTGGATACGCCCTCCACCAGCAGGCGCTGGCGCGTCCCCACCATGCGATCGCTGACATGTGCCATGTAGGCGTTGATGTGGGACTGGACCTGTTGCAAACGGCGCAGCTTGACTGCGTGCGGCGTATCGTCTGGCAAATTGGCTGCGGGTGTGCCGGGTCGCGGGCTGAAGATGAAGCTGAACGAATTGTCGAAGCCAACGTCGTCCATCAGTTTCATCAATTTGGTGTGATCCGCTTCGGTTTCCCCTGGAAAACCCACGATGAAGTCGCTGCTGATGGCCATGTCAGGGCGTATTGCGCGCAGTTTTCGTACCGTACTTTTGTACTCCATCGCGGTGTAGCCGCGCTTCATGGCCATCAACATCCGATCCGATCCGTGCTGGACCGGCAGGTGCAAATGGCTGACCAACTTGGGCAGCTTGTCATAGGCTGCAATCAGCGCTGGTGTAAATTCGTTGGGGTGGCTGGTGACGTAGCGGATGCGCTCGATACCCGGGATGTCGTGCACGTAGTCCAGCAAGGTGGCAAAGTCAGCTTGGTCGTCCGACTGCCCCATGGGGGCGTGCCAGGCGTTGACGTTTTGTCCCAGTAGGGTGATCTCTTTCACACCCTGATCTGCCAACCCTGCGACCTCGGCCAATACATCTTCAAAGGGACGATGCACTTCTTCGCCACGTGTGTAGGGCACCACACAGTAGCTGCAATACTTGGAGCATCCTTCCATGATGCTGACGTAGGCACTGGCGCCGTCCACGCGGGCGGGCGGCAAATGATCGAATTTTTCAATTTCGGGAAAGCTGATGTCGACCTGTGACTGATTCAGCCGCAAGCGTTCATCCAGCAACTGGGGTAGCCGATGCAGCGTCTGCGGTCCAAATACCACGTCCACATAGGGCGCCCGCTGGACGATGGCCGCCCCTTCCTGACTGGCGACACAGCCGCCGACGCCGATCAATGCTCCTTTTTTCTTCAGGCGCCTGACGCGACCAAGGTCTGAAAACACTTTTTCCTGCGCCTTCTCACGCACCGAGCAGGTATTGAACAGAATCAAATCTGCCTCTTCGATCAATGGAGTTGGTTCATACCCCTGCGCTGCACCCAGAACGTCGCTCATCTTGTCCGAGTCGTACTCGTTCATCTGGCAGCCGTAGGTTTTGATAAAGACTTTTTTAGGCATGACTCGGTCGTTTAACTGCTATATTTAAAGAAGCTGTAGGCCCTTGCTTCACGGAGGGCAGGAGGCAAAATGATCAATGACCGGAGGGCCCGGAAATGGTCTCTGCTCCAAACTGGATCGATCCTGCTGGCTCACGTCCAGGGTGCTCTTGTTGTGCCTCTCCGGGTGTCAGTATCCAAACTTCGTGCAACATGCCCTGCGCGTCGGCCAAGTAGTTGACGAGCAACTCCTGACCGACCAATGACGCCGACAGCACGATCAGGTTGTGCGTATTCCTGATGCGTGCACCCGGTGACAGCCGGGCTGGTTGACCGTTGAGCAGGACCAGCGGCGGGGTGGTGACGTGCAGGATGCCGCGCACAGCTTTCGGCGGAAACGCCCGCCCGGTAACCTGGGCCAAGGCGGAAAAGCAGGACAGGGCCAGCATGCCCATCAGGGTCAGCAGGCACAACGTGGCCCGGAGTCGGGGAAAGCAGCGATTCATGGTGTTCATCCAGAGGCTGTGGTCAGGCGGGCGATCTTACCAGCGCACCGATGCCGTCGGCACGGGCGTTGCGGTGCTGGCCGCGCGAGTTATTGGGCGTCCTTGAAGCGCTGAACCCGCAGCACCGGGGCCGTTCGTCTGAGGTTTCTGAAAACCGTTTCGAGCTGGCCGTTGTCATGGACGCTGATCACAAATCTCAGGTCCATCACGCCTTGAGGCGACGCGTCCGTCATATCGATCTGGGTGATGTCGGCCTCGGCACTAGCCAGAGCGTTGGCCACCTTGGCCAGTACGCCCTTGCCGTTCTGCACCGTGACCACAATGCCGGTTTCAAATGAGCGCACCGGTTCGTCGGCCCATTCCACATTCATGAACCGTTCACTGTCCTTGTATTGCAGTTTCTTGGCCAACTGGCAGTCGCTGGCGTGGATGGTCAGACCTTCGCCACGGCCCAGATAGCCCACGATCGGATCGCCTGGGATGGGGCGACAGCATTTGGCAAATTGCACCGACGCGTTTTCGCTGCCGTCTATGGCCACGCTGTTCTGGGATACCGTCTCGTCCATCACAAACCGTTCCCGCGTTAGCAGTAGCGCGTCCGGCTTTTCGCCGCTGTCGGCCAGCAATGCTGCCATGCGCTTGGCCACGATGCTGGCGATGCGCTTGCCTAGGCCGATGTCGGTCATCAATTCAGTACGGGAGCGGTTACCGCTGAAGCGCAGCAGCTTGTCCCACACCGCGTTGTGCGCTTCTGACTGGACGGGCAGGCCATCAATGCCTTCGGCCCGCAGCGCTTGCGTCAACATTCTTTCGCCCAAGTGCTCGGACTCGGTAAGCGCCAGAGTTTTGAGATGTTGTCGAATTTTCGAACGCGCTCGCGCTGTCCGAACAAAACCCAGCCAGCTCGGGTTGGGACTGGCTTGTGCTGCGGTGATGATTTCGACGACGTCGCCATTTTTGACTTCGGTGCGAAGGGGAACCAGTTCATTATTGACTTTTGCAGCTTGCGTGTGGTCTCCCACGCTGCTGTGGATCGCGTAGGCAAAGTCGACGACGGTGGCGCCACGTGGCATGGCCATGATCTGGCTTTTCGGGGTGAAGACATAGACTGCGTCCGGGAACAGATCGACCTTGACGTGGTCCCAGAATTCGGATGCGTCACGCGTCTCGCTTTGAATGTCCAGCAGTGATTGCAACCATTGTGATCCCATGCGGTCGCTCGGAGCCGCGTGCGCGGATGCAACCTCTTTGTACAACCAATGCGACGCGACGCCTGACTCGGCCACCAGGTGCATGGCTTCAGTTCGGATCTGAAATTCAACATTGATCCCCGCTGGACCGACCAACGTGGTGTGCAGCGACTGGTAGCCGTTGATTTTGCTGATGGCGATGTGATCCTTGAACTTGCCCGGGACCGGTTTGTAGAGCTGGTGCAGCACGCCCAGAGCGCTATAGCATTCCAGTACGTTCGGGACGATGACCCGAAACCCATAAATGTCGGTCACCTGTGCAAAGCTCAGGTTCTTGTCGTTCATTTTCTTGTAGATGGAGTACAGCGTTTTCTCACGGCCGGCAATGCGGACTTTCAACCCTTGGCGCGCGTAAGCTGTTTCGACATCGGACTGCACCTTCTGGATCAGGTCGCGGCGTCGACTGCGCGCCTTGGCGACAGCTTTCGCCAGCACTCCGTAGCGCCACGGTCGCAGGTACCTGAATGACAAGTCCTGGAGTTCCCGATAAGTCTGGTTCAGACCCAGCCGGTAAGCGATTGGCGCGTACACATCGAGCGTTTCGGACGCGATGCGATGCCACTTTTCACGGGGTGCATCCGATAACGTGCGCATGTTGTGGCCACGGTCAGCCAGCTTGATCAGAATCACACGCACGTCACGTGCCATGGCCAGCAACATTTTGCGAAATGACTCGGCCTGACTCTCTTCGCGCGTGTTGAACTGAAGCTTGTCCAGCTTGGTCAGTCCATCCACCAGTTCGGCCACCGATGCGCCGAAGCGCTCAATCAGGTCGGTTTTGGTAATGCCGCAGTCTTCGATCGCGTCATGCAACAGCGCCGCCATCAGGGCCTGGGCATCGAGCTTCCATTCGGCGCACTGCGACGCCACCGCAATCGGGTGGGTAATGTAGGGTTCGCCGCTGTTGCGCAGTTGCCCCAGATGAGCCTGGTCGGCAAACCGATACGCTTGTTTGACGTGGTTGAGATCGGTTGCGCTGAGGTATCCCAGTTTGACGGTCAAGGCGGCAAAACTGGCTCCTGCAGCGTTCGCCACGGCCAAGCTGGACGGTTTGCCTTGCGGTGTGACCGCAGCTTCGGGGCCAGGTGTGACGGGGCTGCTCATCGTGCGAATATAGCGCCAGCGCCGATGGGCGGCGCAAAACCGCATAAAAAAGCACCGCGTTGCGGTGCTTGCGCAGGGTGAGCTAAAACCAGATTGTCAAACCGGTACTTTTTTCAGCATTTCGATTCCAATTTTGCCGGCTGCAATTTCGCGTAGCGCGGTAACACCCGGCTTGTTCTTGCTTTCCACCTTGGCGGTGTGGCCATGGCTGAGCATGCGGGCGCGGTACGACGCGGCCAACACCAACTGGAAACGGTTGGGAATCTGCTCCAGACAGTCTTCAACGGTGATACGGGCCATGAGATCTCCAAAACCTGAAACTGATGCACTACGCAATGTGCAGTGCCTTGAATGTGTCCGACCGGGTGCGCCGTTGTGACAGGTACTTCAGGCGCTGCGCGTGAACGATCGACTTGATGTCAAACAGTGCCCGGTCAAAAGATTCATTGATTATAACGAAGTCGAACTGATCGACGTGGGCCATTTCGCGTGCTGCGTTCTCCAGACGGGTTTCAATCACCGCTGCCGAATCCTCGCCACGCCGCTCCAGCCGTGCGCGCAACTCGTCCCAGCTGGGCGGAAGAATGAACAGCGTGACGGCGTTGGCGAACAAGGTCTTGATCTGCAATGCACCCTGGTAGTCGATTTCCAAAATGACATCCGCCCCCTGCGACATGCGTTCACCGATCGCTTTTTTTGAGGTGCCATACCGATGGTTGTGCACATGGGCCCATTCGACGAACACCTCAGCCCGGACCATCGCTTCAAATTCGGAGTCGGACACAAAAAAGTATTCGCGCCCGTGCCGCTCCTGTCCCCGTGGCGCGCGCGTGGTGTGCGACACCGAAGGCTGGACCTGGGCGTCTAGCTCCATCAAAGCCTTGACCAGACTGGACTTGCCTGCGCCACTGGGCGCAGCCACCACAAACAGGTTACCTGGATAGTTCATGACCATGATGCCTATTCAATGTTCTGCACTTGTTCACGCATCTGTTCGATCAGCACCTTCATGTCGACCGAAATGCGGGTCAGTTCCAGTGCCGCCGACTTGGAGCCGAGCGTATTGGCCTCACGGTGCAGTTCTTGAATCAGAAAGTCCAACCGCTTGCCAATGTCACCGCCCTGATGCAGCAGTCTTTCGATCTCGTCCAGGTGCGACCGCAGGCGCGTGAGCTCCTCGGCGACATCAATGCGGATGGCAAATGCGGTAGCTTCGGTTAGTGCACGCTCTTGAACTGCGGCAGTTGCACCGCTGGCAGCGCCAGTGCCGAGCTGCATCGCCTCGTCCCAGCGCTCAATGAAGCGTTGGCGTTGCTGTGCCACCAGTTGCGGGATCACGGGTTCGGCCTGGGCCACCAGGTCGCGCAGTTGCCCGATGCGCTCGAGCAACATGGTCGCCAGTTTGGCACCCTCGCGCGCACGCGCGGCCAGCAGCGCCTCAAGTGCTTGCTCGGCAAGGACAAGGATGTCGCTGGACAAATGCTTGTTGTTTGTGGTGGGGGGGCCGCTCAAGCGAATGACCTCTGCCACGCTCAAGGGTGCAGCGCCGGGTAGCCACGCACGCACGGTGTCCTGAATCGCATTGAGCCTTTGCAGCAAACGTGGCGATGGGTCCACGTTGGCGTCGAGCTCGGAAGACTCCAGCGCGGCGCGTAGCTCCACCTTGCCACGTTTGAGCTTTGCGTTCAATTTTCCGCGCAGGGCGGGCTCACACGCGCGCAACTCATCGGGTAAGCGAAACGAAAGATCCAGAAAGCGGCTGTTGACCGAGCGCAGCTCCAAGCCAAGGCGGTTACCGGATGCGTGTGCCTCGGCGTCGTCCTCAAGGGGTTTTGACACCGGCTTCTGGGCGCTGGCGTAGCCGGTCATGCTGTAAACTGCCATGAGGGTATCTTTTCAAAAAATAAGTCTGAGAATACCCGGCTCACGTCGCGCCAAGCACTCCAGTTATCCGAAATTATGTCAAAGGTCAAACCGTCCCCGTTGCCGCCGGGTGTCACGATCGGTGGTTACCGTGTCGTGCGACGGATAGCCGCCGGTGGTTTTGGTGTTGTGTACCAAGCCAGCGCAGCGGACGGTCAACAGGTGGCCATCAAGGAATATCTTCCGGCCACCCTGACGACGCGCGAGGCCGGCGCGCTCACCCCTCAGGTTGAGCCGGAAAAGCTGTCGTTGTACCGGTTAGGTCTGAAAAGTTTTTTTGAGGAAGGGCGCTCGCTGGCGCAGATATCGCACCCTGCGGTGGTCAGCGTGATGAACTTCTTCCGTGAGAACGACACCGTTTACATGGTCATGAATTACCTGGAAGGCGCCAGCCTGCAGGACTACATTGTGTTGGCGCGCGATCTCAAGCAGCCCAAGGTGTTTCGTGAATCCACCATCCGTTCCCTGTTTGAGGAGGTCCTGCGCGGCTTGCGCATCGTGCATCAGCACAAGATGTTGCATCTGGACATCAAACCTGCCAACATTTTTATCACCAATGATGACCGGGCGGTGTTGATCGACTTTGGTGCTGCGCGCGAGGTACTCAGCAAAGAGGGCAATTTCATCCGTCCGATGTACACCCCCGGGTTTGCTGCGCCCGAGATGTACCGGCGCGACAGCAGCATGGGGCCCTGGACCGATATTTATGCCATCGGCGCCTGCATGTTTGCCTGTATGCACGGGTATCCCCCCAGTGAAGCACCTCAGCGCAGGGCTGACGACCCGATGGTGCAATCATTCCGACGCTTGCAGGGGGTGTACTCAGACAATTTGATTGAAGTCGTTCAATGGTGCATGTCCTTGGACCCGGTCGCCAGGCCGCAGTCGGTGTTTGCGTTGCAAAAAGAGCTGAACAATCCTGGTGCCTTGCGCTACACCCGCCTGAGCGTGGGTGACAAGATGCGCCTGAAGCTTGATGACGTCGTCTCAGGGACCCGCAAGTCGGTTCTCAAGCCAACCGTTCCGCAGCGGAACTGACATGAAATTTTCGGTCTTTCAAGTCAGCCGAAAAGGCGGGCGCAAAAACAACGAAGACCGCATGGGATATTGTTACACCCGTGCCTCGGCCTTGCTGGTCATGGCAGACGGCATGGGAGGTCACCCAGAGGGCGAGGTGGCAGCCCAGTTGGCGCTGGAAAGTGTGGCGCAGTCGTTTCAGCAACAGGCGTGTCCTGAGTTGCCCGACGTCAATGCATTTTTGTCTGGTGCGATGATGGGCGCGCACCACGAGATTCTGCGTTACAGTGTGCGGCAGGGCATGGTGGATTCACCTCGGACCACGTTGGTTTTGGCAGTGGTCCAGAACGGTGCACTGTGTTGGGCCCATTGTGGTGATTCGCGCCTGTACCTGGTTCGACAGGGCAATCTGGTCACGCGTACCCGGGATCATTCCATGCTGGAGCAGCAGCGTGGCAAGATGTCACGGGAGACCGTGTCAAGCCGCAATGTGTTGTACACCTGCCTCGGTTCACCGCTCGACCCGGTGTTTTCTGTCAACATGCCCGTGCGTCTCATGCATGGTGATCGTGTCATGTTGTGCTCTGACGGCCTGTGGTCGGTTTTGTCCGAAGAAGAGATCGTTCGTGAGTTGAGCGCCAAATCGGTAGACCAGGCTGTGCCAGACCTGGTCGAGAATGCATTGCGCGTTGGTGGCGTCAGTTCCGATAACGTAACTTGTCTCGCGCTTTCCTGGGAAAGCCCTGACCAGGCTGAGCCGTTGAGCGTGTTGGACGGCGCCGACGTCACCACTGGCGGATTTTTCGCTTCCACAGTGCAAGCGGGTTGGTCCGATGCGGAAGCCGAAGGGGGAGAACTCGACGATGCGGCGATCGAACGCTCCAT
>Ga0172367_10005804_pt1 | contig 14793 bp, 24 predicted proteins | sample Lak10m_FD_114542 | JGI IMG/M metagenome (GOLD analysis project Ga0172367, IMG submission 114542) | Freshwater microbial communities from Kabuno Bay, South-Kivu, Congo - kab_022012_10m | ecosystem: Environmental > Aquatic > Freshwater > Lake | place: Democratic Republic of the Congo: South-Kivu... | reverse complement strand
GTAAAATCTATGAAATATACTAAACTTGATATTTATTTCCCAAAGAAAATTACTTATTTTATAACTTGTGATGGTTGAATACTAAATATATATGATCCAAGTGATTCTTATAAGTTAAATATTTCAAATTGAGAGTATTATTGTAATTCACCATTTTATACACAGCCTATTTTTGGTAAAACTATCAATAATAACCTAAGTATTGGATTAAATATGAATTTAGTCTTTGACTCTAATTTATGAAAATTTACTTTTAATTACCCTTTTGATAATGGAAAATAAAGATCAAATCACTCTATGAGATGTGAAAATACACTCAAAAAATAAGGGTGAAACAACTCTCTCAAAGGAGAATGTAAAAACTCCTGAAAGTTTAAAACTAGAAGAAATAAAAAAGTCTTTTGCTTATAAGTTTTGACAAGTTTTTATGTATTTTGTTTTCTTTTTATTTTTGTATTTTTTATATGATCATTTTTTGGGTAAAAAAGAACAAGCCATAATTGTTCCTCCTGTTATAGTAACACCTAATGAAACATCTCATTTAGATAATAATTGAAATTGATTTACAGGAGAATGAAACTTTTTATGATGATATAATAATTCAGATGATAATAATGAATCAAAAAATAGTGATAATAAAAAATATCCAGTAATTGATTATCAAACTTCTTTTATTCCATTATGATCCTATAATACATCTTCACTGAAAACTAATTACAGAAGTAATAACAACTTTGATACAAAAGAGTATAATCTTTTCTATAAATCATCTTATGACTCAAATTGATTCCCAACATTTGAAACTATATACCTATTTAAAAACAAGGATTTAACTTGAAATACATTGCACTTTATAACTACTTATTGAAATGATTATACTTTAATAACTTTTATCAATCCAGTTCAAACAAGTTTTGTTATTAAGTGTGATTGAAAGGGGTTTTTTACTGTTGATGACTTACAAGATTCTAATAGTTTAAAGGATATAAAACTTTCTACTTGTAATTCAGATTCTCCATATTTTTTACAATCAGATTTTGGATGAACTGAATGAAAAATACAGGTTAAAGATAATACTATTGTTTTAACTTCTATGTTAAATAAAAAAATTACTTTGATGGTAGATGGTAATTTATGAAAAATAATTACTAAATAACATATTTTATATTATAATAACTTTTTTAAATGGAATTTTTTTTAAGTATAATTGGTTTTGCATGTACATTAGTTGGTTATATTATGATAACATATCAAAATATACGGTTAGTACTATTACTTTTATTTATTTATCTTTGTATTATATTATGAGTTTTATATATATTATTTATTCTTTTAAAGAAAATATACATTAATATAAAAAAACTTATACATAATATATATAATATGAATAAGTTAAGCTTAATTAAAAGTTTACTTATTTATAAAAAGAAATTTATAATTAATATACATAATATTCATAAGTTGAATTTAATTAAAAAATTGTTTAATAGTGATAATATAGATAAAATTTTTAATATAATGTTAAAAACTTGAATAATTTTATTAATTTTATTAATTTCTACTATGTTTATAACTTTTTATATAATAGAGAATTTAATAAAATTTAATGATAAGATTCACGAAAGAGTTTTTTCAGCTATTGAAACTGACCTAGAAGATAATTATATTTGGTGGTATAGTGCAAGTACTAGTAAAAATTCTAATTCAATTAAAGATATTAATAGTAAATTTTTTAAATTATTAGAGTATGGTAATTACAAATTTAAAAATTACTCAGAACTGAGAAAATATCAAGATTCTTGAATTGTTGATCCAAAAATACAAGTTCCATCTTTTTATTTAAATCATAAACAATTAGTTAATTCATGATTTGTTTTAAATGATGTTCAATGATTAAAAGAATATTCAAAAAAATATATAAAATGAAATACTGTTTATTATAGAACTATATATATAAATAAAGTTTGAAGGGTATTAGATTTTACTACTTCAAACTATTTAGTAAACTGAAAGGATAATATATTTGAATATGATAAAACTTTTACTTGATCAGTAACTGATATAAATATTAATTTCCCTATTAATCATACTTTTAAGGTAATTTGTGATTATGAATTGAATGTAAATTGAAAATCTGAACGGTTAAAAAATAATACATGTAATTCAAATTCTACATTCTTTACTCAACCAATTTTTAAAAACAATAATTCTTCTGATATAGTTGTTGATCGTAATTTAAATATTTTATTATATGATAACAATTTTGACACCTTAAATTATACTGAACTATATATTTATAAATATAATTATCTTGATTATATTGATTGGTTTCATCGTGAAAATTGGTAAAATTATATCTATTTTTACTTTGTTCCTTGTATTTCCTGAAACTTTTTCATTATATCTCATTTTAAACTCTTTATATCTTCTCATACCATATTTTTGTTCGCTATTGTATACAGTTTTGTTAGTTGAACATTTATCTTAACCCTTTGTATCTCCAAATCTTCTATCTGTTTAAATACTTCATCTGTTGCCATTACTGGTATTTCCTCAGCCTTCACAGTTTTATTAAATAATTGATAGAGGAATATAGATATTACTGATACTGTTATTAGTGATATAAAGTATATTGTATATCTTTTTAGTTTATCAATCTCAACCTTAAACACTGTATCTCTTTTCTGAAACTCTTGATCTTCCAATTCATCCTCATCATTCTCTGTTCTCATATCATATCTCTCAACTTTTTCTACTTTTTGTTCTTTCTCTATGTTCTCATATGGAATATATCATGGTCATTCATTTACTTCATTTTCTTCTACTCATCCTATTTCTGTTTTTAAATTTTGTAGGTGATCATATCATAAGATTGATAATAGTTTCTCCATATCTCACTCATTGATTTTTACTGATGGCCCTAATGTTCCATCTTTGTTTCTTTTCCTTATAGAAAAGTAGTCTCATTTTCTTGTTATTATATCTGTCATTTTATTTTATTTAGATTCTAAATCTTCACTACACTACTCCGCAGAGTAGCCCTCTCCATTTACCACCACATTCTGGTGGTTCTGGTGGTGGTTTATGGTGGTTTTATCTTGAAAGGGCAGTAGTTTTATATTCTCATATACTTTTTATCTTAACTTTCTCTTTTATCTTGTTTTTGAAATCTTCCCAGTATGATGTTCTGTTATTGTAAACTTCCTCCCATCTATCTCAATATAAATCTTTGTATAGGTTTATCCGATCCTTTTCTACCATTGGTTCAAAATCTTCATTTACTGTTCTTATCATATTGGTTGCTATATAATCTTTTACATCCATTCATTCCTTGTAATACCAGTTTCACATTATAAAGTTTTTAATTCATTTTAGCATTTTATTTTTATTAGTTATAAAGTCTTTTACAATTCTGTTATAATTATGGAATAATTATAAAACAATTATAGACGAATATCTTACTATGTCAAGTTAAATTATTATATTATTGTTATTTAGTTGTGCTGAAATTATACTTAAATTATTATTTGACTTGAATTTTGGTTAAATCTGTGTATTTATTGAGAAAACAAAAATAAAACAAAATGTTTTATTACTAATCTATAATTATGAATCTAAAAGATGAACTAACTTTCAATACTGTGGTATTACAAAACTTATTAAAACTTTCATGACTATCTCAAAAAGAGTTTTGTGAACAGATTGATATTACTGAAAGTTATTTAAGCAATATCCTGAATAATAAAAAAAGTCCGTCTACTGAGTTTATTCTTAAAATGACAACTTTTTTTAAATCAAAGATCCAAGATGATGAAATCTTGAAACAGATCTCTCCATCTATTTTTTGGCACTAATCCTTTATATTTTAGCAACCAGTGGTTTGTTTATTTAAAGCCATTTTATCCACCAACTATCCACCAGACTATTTTTTAATTTTGGTGGTGAATTTTTTGGTAATATTCAGTGTCTACTTTTTCTAGATCTCTCATTTATTGAAGATTTCTGTTATAACTTTATTATTAGAACTTATTCATAATAAACCATATTAGAATAATATTAATCCATACTACACTTGACTTTAATAATCTTTTGATTATAAGTAAGTAATTTATATTTTTATTTAAAGAAAATGATTACAAAAAAATTTAATGCTGATAGGTTCAATCTTATAGTTTTCAATGCTGGTATTACTTTTGAAAAATTAGGTATTGAATTAGAGATAGATAAATGAACTATATCTAATATGAAAAATAACAAGTATGTTTCTTGAAGTTGACCTAAAACTGAAACAATTTATAAGATAGCAAACTATTTCCATAAATCACCTAACTTTTTCTACGATTTCTTTGATGATGATTGAAGGAAAATGTCTCTTGAAGAGATTGAAAGAATCATGAATAACCAATAAGTAGTCCTATGACTACTTTTTTTTGTTTTATATATTTTCATTGTACTTGTTCTATCTAATTTCCCTTTTGCTTATTCTCTAACCCTAAACGAATTAAAACTTTTAAACATTATTGATCAAAAGATTCAGTCTTCTCAAATTGATTTTGTTAAATCTTTACTATATATTGTGTAAATAATTTTTTGGTAAAATTTAATACTGAAAGATTAAAATAAATGCTAAACAACATTAAAAACAGTTTTGAAGAAAAACTTAAAACAGGTTCATGAGATATGATAATGTTAAGTTAGTGTCTGATAAGTATTGAAGACTGTTATTATATATAATTTCAAACTGAAACAATATAAACTTACAGATGATAGAGGATTGATATGCTTTTGCCTTATAAGTATCAGTCAATTTTTAAACAAACAGAGTCTACTGTTAAACAGAGTTGAAAATGATTATGGAATAGTATGGCTTGTTCTTGAAAAAAGAGTTGAAGAAAAATCATTAAATTTTACTGGATGAGTAAATAGCCAGTCGGCTAGTGTATCAATTGAAATTTATAATTATGTTATGGTATGAACTGGGTTTTCAAATCAAAATAGTGATATATTTACTTGTGAAAATAAAAATTTAAAATGTTCAGAGATTAAATCTTGTGATGAGGCAAAATTTTACTTAAACAGTTGTTGAAATAAAAAACTTGATCAAGATAGTGATGGAATCCCATGTGAGGCACTATGTAAATAATTTTACTAAACATACTAGACTATTACTGATTAAATAAAAATTAAAAAGAGAGGTTTTCCATCTCTTATCAGAGTGTAAACATCTCTTTATTGTTAGTAGTGAATATATTAGTCTAAAAGTGATCATACATCATTACTTGTTATTTCTTCCACTACCACTGGTTTTAAAAACTCTTGAACCTTATTATCAATTACACCTTTTATATCTGGATTTAGATTCTTTTCATACTTTTTAATTGTAGAGTATTTAACCGAAATTATATCTCACTCTTTAAATGCACCTTTTACTTGTCCTTTTATTTCTTCTGGTGCTTTTCTTGTTAAGAAGTAATCTCTTTTAAATAATTCCAGTAAGTTTGAACATCAAAGCATTAAATAAACATTATTATATGTATCTCATTCTTTCATATTAAATTCAATTACTAATTCATGTTCTTTATTATCAGTGGAATTAAATCATTTAGGTACTGGTAATGAGTTATCTCTGGAAACATTTATTCTATCTGAAAAAGTAATTTCTCAATCTTTAATACTTAAATCAAACTTTTCATTATAATAGTTTCTTTTGTTGTTTTCTATAATTCTATCTACTTGTGATGGAACTCATTTTACTGGTGGAAGACCTGCCATTGAAAAAGTTCCTCACTCTAATGTTTTTACATAATAGTAGAAGTATTCAATCCCAGTTAAATCTGTTTCCTCTGTATTAGTGAACTTCTTTTTAAGTTTCTTGGCATCATCCACTCATATTCTTCAACTAATAAATGTTCATACATTTCACATTACTGATTGTAAAAGATTTCCAATTTGTTCTGTATATTGATGTGCTAACTACATATTTACCTTATATTTTCTAAACTCTTCAAGTGCTTCTCATATTTTTGGACTTACAAAGTTTTGAAACTCATCCATATAAATATATATTGGGATTCTATCTTCTTCATCTTTTGTTGTAGATTTTGCTGCTGATGTTATCATTGAAAATATAAATGCTCAAAGTATTTGTGATACAAACTGTCATACTCTACCTTTTGATAAATTAGCAAGTATTATTTTATTTCATTCAATCGCTTTTTGAAAATCTAATAGTTTTCAATCTTTTCTATATTCAAACATATTATATAAAGCATTTGTTGTTCTAAACTGTTGTAGTTTATTTAGAATTGGAGCAGCAATCATTTGTAGTGAGTCATTTTCTAAACTTTCTAGCCATGTTTCTTTTAGATTTTTATTACTTTTTATTTTTTTAATTTGTTTAAGTCTGTAATCTTCATTTGTTAAAAATTTAAATAGTAATGGTAGTGAAGCTTCTTCATCTTCTAGCATTATTGCTACTGCTGTTTTTAACAAGTTATCCATTCTATGTCCCTATGAATCTTTAAATAAAGCATAAAATGGTTCTACAATCATATCTCTTATTGGATCTAAATTATATGAACTATTCTTTTTTCTATTATCCATATCAAATGAAAATGGATTTAAATACACTGAGTAGTTATCTAATGCTGGGTTTATATATATCACATCATTTATTCTATCTTCTGGAATTGATTTCATCAAACTTTCAACTAAATCACCATGAGGATCTAGCATCAGCACTCATCTTCATGATTTAATATCATTATAACATGAGTTCAATAGTACTGTTGATTTTCAAGTTCAAGTCATTCAGATTGTATACATATGTCTAGCTCTTGTTTTGTCTGTAAATCTAATCATCTTATCTGTATATCATGGATAATCAAACTTTCCTATTGCTGGTATTGAAGGATCATCAATTACTAACATTTGATCTGGTTTTAATCTTGTATATCTTTCTCTTTCTTTAAAATAGTCTATCTTATCTGTATTTTGTGGTGTATGCTAAAAGTTGATGAACTCTCAATATGATAGAATATGTTTTGATTTTTTACACATATTTGTATCTAACTATTCTCTATCAATTATAATCTCTTTATCTTTTATGTTATCATCTATTTTAACTATATTTATCTTATTTATATCATTTACATGAACAAATGATTCTGCTAATTTCTTTGCTCAATTATCTATATTTGAGAAACATTTAATTTCTACTTCTATTAGATTATCTATATTTTTCAGTTTGTTCAGTGTCTTCTGTTGTTTTTCTAACTTTTCATTTTCTAATTCTATCTTATTTTTTTGAAAGAAAATTCATCTTATCAGACTTGTCCATTGATTGGTTTTCTCTCAATCTAAGAAATCTAACTCTCAATCTGAGATAAGTTTTCTGTTTTTCTCAATCTCTTTTCTTGTTTTATCTTCTACTTTTCTTAATAAAAACTGTATTCAATTTATTCCTTTAAGAATCTCATCTTGATCTTTCTTAACTTTTTTTTTGAACATTTTTCAATTTAGTATATTTTCTTCAATTATCTCAACTTCTTTATCTGATATTTTAGTTATTTGATACCCAGAAATAGTTAGAATTTCAGCAATTCTTTGTTCTAACTCCTCACTATATCAATTTTTATATTTTTCTATCAGTTCTCACAATTCATGATAATAATAATTTTCAATTATATTATTAAGTATTGTATTTCAATCAATAAATAATTCCTTTTCTGTTGAACTTAAAGGAGTTGTAGTTCATTCTACAAGTGATCAAAATAGTTGTGATAATTCTTCACTTGTTGATTTTTTATCAATACTTTTAAAAGGAAACTCCTTTTTAGATTTGTATGAAATATAATAACTTTCTCTGATAACATTATAAATTGAATTATTTTTAGATATGTTAGCATAATCAATTCTATCAAATCTTATATTTTTACCATATAATCATATGGAGTAATTTCAAAGTTTATTTATTAAATCATCATAAGATCTTTCTGACTTATATCATAGTTGAAAATATATATATCAACCATTTCCTATAAACTCAATAGAAATCTCTTTCTCTTCACTCAATATCTTTTCTATTAGACTCATCAACTCATCCAGTTTAATTGGTAGTTTTGAAATCTCTATTCATATTATTTTCTATTCCATTTTATTTCTTTTATTTTTATATTTATACTTAGTTTTTTCATAGTTTTGGAATAATCTTTTATCTGTAATTTGTTAAAAATAAAAAGAAGGTTGAACCTTCTCTTACCATGATGTCTTATCTTCACTGTTTACCTCTCCTGATTTCCATCTTACTCATCAATACAGTTCTATCTCTTCTTTTAACTGTTCATGATTTAAAACCATATCTATAAGACTATTCTCTAATGACTGATTTATATCTCTCAATCTCAATAAAAATGTAGAACTCGAACCTCAATTCTGTGCTCTTAACCATATCTGTGGTCAGTCTTCTTCCAAATCAACAGATCCTCCAATAACATTTATCCTTGTATATGTTCAATTTAAACTGATATAATGTTCTCAATTTAGTTTTTGAAGTTCTCCTAAGATCTCATTTCTACTTTTCTCAATTCATTCATTTTTCTCTCTATTTATTTTGTTTTTTGTTTTTAATTTCATTTTATTGGTTAAATATATATTTTTTCTGATTATTAGATTGGGTTTTTGTCAAAATCATAATAGTTTCATTCAGTGTCTATATATCACCGAGTTCAGTCTTTTCTATGAAATATAGCAACTCAATCCTTAAAATCATAACAATAATTAAATCATTCAGCCAAAACAGTTCAATCAGATTTAATCTATCATTTAGATCATCCTTGTCTTTTGAAAGTAGCAAATCAATCCTTAAAATCAAAACAAAAATTAAATCATTCAGCTAAAACAGTTCAATCATTTTGAATCTATCACTAAGTTCAGTCTTTTTTTATGAAATTTGCAAATCAATCATGAAAGTTTCAACATGAGTCAAATCACTCTGCTATAATACTTCAATCTTCTTTAATCTATCACCGAGTTCTATTTAGTCTTTGAAATCTTGCTAATCATTCTTTGAATTCAAAACAATATTTAAATCAATCAGCAATAATAGTTCAATTGTATTTTATGTATCACCGCGTTCAATCTTGTCTTTGAAATATCGCGAATCAATTATGAAAGTTTCAACAGTCTTTAAATCATTCTGCAAGAATAGTTCAATCTGTTTTAATCTATCAATGAGTTCCCTATTTTTTTCTAAAAATAGCGAATCAATCTTTAAATTCCTAACAATAATTAAAATTAAACTCTTCACAGATTTCTTCATCTGTCATCTCTGTTAGATCAATAGTTGGAAAGTTTAATTTTTGTATAGGTAATGTCTTTCTCTTTAATTTCATTTTATCATTGTTATAAATGTATTTTGGATGTTATAATTGGTTTTTGTTTTCATCATAATAGTTTCATTCAGTGTCTATATATCACATGGTTCAATCTTTTCTTCAAAACATAGCAAATCATTCATTGAAAAATCAAACTAACCTAAATCAATCAGCTAAAATAGTTCAATCAGATTTTAACTATCAGAAACTTCAATCTTGTCTTTTGTACTCTGCAAATCATTCATAAAAGTTTCAACACTATTTAAATCATTCTTTTAAAATATTCCCATCATCACGAATCTATCATTGAGTTCAATCTTTTCTTTCAAATTTAGCTAATCATTCTTGAAAATCATAAATTTCACTTAATTCAAACTCTTCACATATTTCTTCCTTTGTCATTTGTGTTAAATCATTAAGAGGTAAATTCAACTTTTGTATAGGAACTGTCTGTCTCTTTATCTTCATTTTGTTTTGTTATAAATGTATTTTGGATGTTATAATGTATTTTTGTCTGAATCATAATAGTTTCATTTCATATCTATGTATCACTGTGTTCATTCTTCTTTTTGAAAATATGCAAATCATTCTATAAATTCTCATATGTGTTTAAATCATTCTGCTAATATTGTTCAGTCTGGTTTCATCCAACCATATGTTCAGTCTTTTTTTAGGAAACAAGCAAATCATTCTTGAAAGTTTCAACATGAGTCAAATCAATCAGCTATAATACTTCAATCTTCTTTAATCTATCATTTAGATCATCCTTGTCTCATAAACCTAGCAAATCAGTTATAAAAACCTCATATATATTCAAATTTAAATCTTTCACATATTTCTTCCTTGCTCATTTGTTTTAAATCCAGTTCAAATTTTTTTTCTATATTTTTTGATTTAGTAATCTTCATTTTATTTTGTGTTATAAATATAATTTTTATTAGTTGTTAGTACTTGGTTTAGTTGAATATTTATTAGTTGACTATTGGTTTGATATGTATCTGTTTGATTGTTATTGTGGTTTTTTGTTTTTATCATATAGATTTCATTCAGTGTCAATATATCATTCAATTCAATCTTTTTTCTAAAAACAAGCAAATCAGTCTTCAAAACCTCCACAAAAATCAAATCACTCTGCAAAAATATTTCAATCAGGTTTAATCTATCACCAAGTTCAATCTTGTCTTTCAAAATGAGCAAATCATCTATGAAAGTTAGAACAATAATCAAATCACTCTGCTAAAATATTTCAATCTTCTCAAATCTATCAATAAGTTCAATCTTTTTTTTCAAAACAAGCAAATCAGTCTTGAAAGTTTCAAATTTCTTCAAAATCAAACTCTTCACATATTTCTTCCTTTGTCATTTGTGTTAAATCATTAAGAGGTAAATTTAATTTTTGTATAGGTAATGTCTTTCTCTTTAACTTCATTTTATCATTGTTATAAATGTATTTTGGATGTTATAATTGGTTTTTTGTCTGAATCATATAGATTTCATTCAGTGTCTATATATCACATGGTTCAATCTTTTCTTCAAAACATAGCAAATCATTCATTAAAATTACAACAACGATTAAATCACTCTGCTAATATAGTTCAATCATATTTTATCTATCATTCAGTTCAATCTTGTTTCTAAAAACAAGCAAATCATTCTTTAAAACCTCCACAAAAATCAAATCACTCTGCAAAAATATTTCAGTCTGATTTAATCTATCACCAAGTTCAATCTTTTCTGTTAAATCTAGCAAATCATTCTTCAAATTCATTACAAAATCTAAAATCAAATTCTTCACAGATTTGTAATTCAGTCATTTGTGTTAGATCTAATTTTAAATTTTGAATTGGAAGTATTTGTCTCTTTATCTTCATTTTGTTTAGATAATATTATCTTTTTTTGGATTTTATAATGGTTTTTTGTTTATATCATATAGCTTTCATTCAGTATCTATATATCACCAAGTTCAATCTTGTTTCTGAAAACAAGCAAATCAATCTTCAAAATTTCAAACATCTTCAAATCACTCTGCTAAAATGGTTCAATCTTCTTTAATCTATCAGAAACTTCAATCTTGTCTTTTGAAAGTAGCAATTCATTCTTTAAAACGCCAACATTCTTTAAATCACTCTGCTAAAATAGTTCAATCTGATTTAATCAATCACCAAGTTCAATCTTGTCTTTCAACTCTAGCAAATCATTCTTGAAAATCCCAAATTTCACTTAATTCAAATTCTTCACAAATTTCTGCTTTTGTCATATCATTTAAATCTAATTTCAATTTTTGTATAGGAACTGTCTGTCTCTTTATCTTCATTTTGTTTTGTTAGTTATTTGTTATTACTATATAAATTATTTCATATAACTTTCCTTAAATTTTATCTCTTTTCTTTCTTCTTTTATCACTCTTTTTTATCTAATTCTATGATAACAACCCCTTACTCAACTTTTTCTATGAATAAATCTTTGTTTTCTTTCTCTTTTTATATTTAAAAAATACCCCTCTCAACCCATTAGTTCTCTCCACTTCACTTCGTTCGTTTCGTTCCAATATTTTTTAATCATATCTATAACCCAATTGTCCAATATTTTTCAACCATATCTATAACCCAATTGTCCAATATTTTTCAATCATACCGTAAACCAAACCACCCAACGTTTTCTATTTCCTTTAATTCTTCTTTATCTTATTTTTTCATATTAAATTTATTTTTCCTTTTCTTTTTTTCCTTTCTCTTTTCTTTTTTAATTAAATTTAAATAGCCCTTTAAATTGAAATTGAATTAGAATTGAAATTGTAGTTGAATTGTAGTTGACTTAAATTGAATTGAATTATACAAAAAGGAATTAAAATTAGAATTAGAGAGAAATGAATTATAAATGAATTAAACTAAACTGAATTAAATTGAATTGATTTAAACAGAATTATAATAAACTAAACAGATTTAAACTAACAGGGCACGTTTGTTCTTTATTAGATAAGATAAGAAAAAGTAAAAGAAGATAATTAGACTATGATAAACTTTATTATTATATTTTATAAATGAATCTTTAAATGTATCTTTAATGTATATCAGTATTAGTTATAGAATAAGTTTATCTTATAGAAAATGATTTTTTATTATAGAGGACAAGTCTCTCTTACAAAGGAGAACTCTCTCTTACAGAGGACAAGTCTCTCTTACAGAGGAGAACTCTCTCTTATATAATTAAATAGTTCATCACAATAGATTCATTCATAGGTAATAGTTTTATCAAAGTTAGGTCAAAAATGTTTTTGAATAACATAGTTATCAGACCAAAGATTATAGATAATATCAATAACGATGTTAGAGAAATGTAATCTAAAAAAACAAGGAGAAGATTCATGAACAGAAATAGGGTTAAGAAAGAAAAAAGATAAGATATAATTGATTTGATTTAATATATTAGAGGAAAGTAAATTAAAGTAATCTTGTTCATCATCATCGCATGGTTCATAAATATATTCATCAACTTTTTTAAGTTCTACTTTTTGATCACTGTTTTTAGGGAAAATATCGATAGTTTTGATAGAAGAATAGTTAAGAGAAGAAGAAAAATATGAAGAATTATTATTTGAAATGTTATTATAAGTGTTATTAGAGTGATTAGATTGATTAGAATGGTTTGATTGGTTAGGTTGATTAGAATTAATTGAATGACTTGGTTTAATAGATTTAGTAGAATGATTAGATTTAATAGATACTGTTTTCATTATATTGAATGTATATTATAGGGATAAAAACTATGCCAAAGGGTTAAAGAAGTTATTTGAAAGCGGGATATATGATATGAGGATATTATTCATATTTTCATTTATATCATATGAGTGTTTTACCTCTCATAGAGAGAGTGTCTTACCTAGCGAAGAGTGTTGAGTATTAAGTGTTAAGTGTTAAGCATTTAGTCTATCATTGATTATATCAAAATACTTTTGTTCCTTCTCAATAAGAATATAATTTCTACCAAGATTTTTACAAGCAACACCAGTGGTTCCAGATCAAGCAAAGCAATCTAAAACAATGTCTCATGGATTAGAACTGTGAATTAAGATATTTTCGATTAAATTGACTGGTTTAGGAGTGATATGTCACTGTTTTTTTTCAATTTCATAGTTCTAAACAGAGTGATGAGATTTTTGATTATTGAAAGTATATCTTAAACTTTCATACTGAGTTCTTAAAGTATCATATTCAAGTTTTAAATCATCATAGGTTCTGAATCATGACCAGTTATTGATATTAAAGACAGAGATAAGTTCTTCATATCTATCTTTTTTTCATAAATCCTATTGAGTGGTATTCTAATAAAAGGAGTGTTCTGTTCATCTATGTCATAATTTAGTATTTATAGATTTGATAGATAATCAGATATAATCTTTAAGTTGTTTAAAGTAATTTCTTAAAGAAGAGAAGTTGTTTGTATCAAGCATCACAGTAGATAATCAAGATTCATCTTGAAGAGTGTAATATAAGCAGTATTCAGCCATTTTTTGGTAGTTTCTTAAACCATCAACTTCATTAAATCATTGAAGGAATCATTCATTAGAACATCAAGCAAATTTTTTATTCCAAACAATCAATTGTTTAAATTTAAAGGAAGTATTAAGATTTAAGAAGTTTTGGAGTTCAACGATTTGTAAGAAATCATTGTGAAAGAAATAGAAACTGCCATTATCTTTAAGTATTCTTTGAAGTTCAGTGAATATTTTTCACATAAACAGGACATACTCATTTACAGTATTCTATTTATCCCATGACTTATCTTTACCAATGTTATAAGGAGGATCAATAACAATGAGATTTACTGATTTGTCTGGTATCTTTTTTAGTTCTATCAAAGAGTCTCAATTGATTACTTTGTTTGTTATATCTGATATGTTATACTGATTTGATATTCATAAATTAGTTTGAGAGAGTGTATTTATATTTAATTCATCATTACTTATTGAACTATTTACATCAATCATTTCTTGCAGTTTAATCATTTTGTTTTGTTAAATTTTTTTATATAAAGATATTTTTTAAAAAAGAGGTTATTAAACCTCTTCTACTGTTTCTAGTCTTATAGTAATATCTTGATGTTGATATGTTGTTTTTCATCAAAATATCATTCTTTCTTTTAACTTTTCACCATATCCTTCCTCTCACAAATCTTCATTTAACTCATGAATAGTAAACTCTGTCATTTCTCAATCCTTATTTAAGGTAAATGAATTTTGAGATACAATAGTTGTTTTAATTGATAGTCATTTTCTGACAAATCAGTTTCATCTTGTAAATGCTCAGTTTTGTATAAAATAACATTTTCAACTTGTCTATATTTTTGATTGGTGAAAGTGTCAAATTAAGAAGTAATCCATATTAAAATTTATTGCCTCTTTTTCTATGTTTATTTGATC
>Ga0172367_10005803_pt1 | contig 14793 bp, 14 predicted proteins | sample Lak10m_FD_114542 | JGI IMG/M metagenome (GOLD analysis project Ga0172367, IMG submission 114542) | Freshwater microbial communities from Kabuno Bay, South-Kivu, Congo - kab_022012_10m | ecosystem: Environmental > Aquatic > Freshwater > Lake | place: Democratic Republic of the Congo: South-Kivu... | reverse complement strand
GGCAAAATATCTCTTGTGGGTTCATTGGTTTCTCGCGTGATTTGGAAGTCGCAAGAGTTTGCCAGTGAACCCCATTTTTTGCAAGCTTTATGTTCCTCCACGCTTTAGTGGAGTGCTACCCGCGATGAGGCGGCTCATTAATATTTCGATGAGAAAGGAACGGAGCAACGATTGGTGATTTGCTAGCACCAGTGTCCTGTTCAACATTTTGCAGGTCGCCATTCAAATCGATATACATATGAACAAGCTCAGTTCCGTTCGGTGAAATCAAAATCAAATTTTCCGCCCCGCCCAAACCTACGAATGCCGGCGCAGCCAACTCAAAGGCCTTGCCTTCATCTTCTTTTGAAACCGCTTGTGAAAGTCCTTTAAAAAACGCAAGGGAGCGTGCCGTTTCAACATGGCTGGATTCCTGCCTAACAAAACCGTCGGAAACTACACGCCCGGCTTCCAACAACTGGTTCGTTAAACGATCACTCAAGCTATTCGCCACCAGGCGCGTGACCACATACACCCCGATCATGGCCACAACCACGGTCAATATCAAAAAAGGAAGAATAACTTTGAGACGGATGCTCATGAAAACCCTGTGCAACAATGCACAAATATGGATACACCATTATACAAAATTTAAAGCCAACAATCCATGCCGTGGATAAAATGTAAGGCAATTATAATGGTATAAGTTGGGATTATTTTCCCACTTATTGACGAGTTTTCGCCTCTACAGGCCCCCAAACCTGACCCGGTTTCCTAAAACACCCCCTCTCCCCTTTCAAAGCTTTTTCATAAAGTGGACCAGCCTTTCCACTTCAAAATAACCCGCCTTCAAATGTGCCCGGATACTGGCTTCATTATCCAACCAGGTATCCGAGGCCATTTCGGTACAACCTTTCTCCCGGGACCAATCCTCCGCTGCCTTGGCGAGCGCTCCAGAGATTCCCCTCCCTCGCATCTCTGGATACACGAACCATCCCTCAATATACCCTACTGGACTGGTTTCACAACTCTCCCCATATTCACGCAAACGGGTTTCGACCATGCCAGCGAGTCTTTCATCCGCAAAAGCAAAAAAAACGGCAGATCTCTCACTGGCAAGAATATCTTCCATATCTAACTTTAAGTATTCGTCAGGCGCTTCGGGCCAGATTCCCTTCCGCATTTCAAGCCATTGGCTCCGATCCTCAGAAGTAACACGCCGAATGCTGATTTCCATAACGATTATTCTCCAAAGACGAATAGATCGCTAATAGACTCGTGATTAAAATTATGCCGAATTGCATCTGCAAACACTTTTGCCACAGACAGGACTTTCAACTTCGGGTGCATCTTCTCAGAGGGAATATTAACCGTATCCGTGGTAACGATCTCAGTGATCTGCGGAACCCTCGTCAGCCTCTCCAGTCCATCGCGGCTGAACACTCCGTGCGTACACATCACTATGATATCTTCAATACCTTCATTGATCAGCACACGGCTCATTTCCAAAATGGAACCACCTGTGGCGATCTCATCATCGTAAATCAAGGCCCGTTTATGCCCCTTGACCTGATTCCCCACTAGGCCGCCAACAACCACTTCCGTGTCGGAAATCCTTTCTTTATTCCCCGCCGCAACCGGCAGATTAAGAGTCCGCGCAAAACGAGCCGCAGATTTGGCCTGTCCCATATCTGGCGCAACGACGATAGTGCCGCTCAAATCACAGGTATCCAAATACTCCTTGAATACCAGACGGCTGCTTAGCGGATCTGTGGGAACGGCAAAAAATCCATGCACCTGCGGAGAGTGGAACATCATACTCATCACATGGGTGGCACCTGCAGTCTTCAACAGATCTGCAACAAGCCTTGCAGTGATCGAAATACGAGGCGCATCTTTTTTATCTGAACGGCCAAATGAATAATAAGGAATGATTGCATGAACTTCTGAAGCCGCTGCCCCCCGCGCAATGTCGATCATCATCAGCAGTTCCATCAAATTATCGTTGACAGGACTGGAAAGCGATTGCACGATATAGACACGGCGATAACGTACACTTGCGCCAAGCTGAATATACAGATTGTCATTACTGAAACGTGAGATATGAGTTTCATCCAACGGGACACCCAGCCTTGAAGCGATATTCGCTGCCAGCTTTGGGTTGGAACTGCCGCTAAAAATACGAACTTCATCAGCGGGGATGGAAGAATTTTCCATGTTTACTCCGTAGTGTTTTCCGCCCACTCCGAGCGGGTATTTTTTTTAAAATTGCCGTACAGGAAGAGCGTCTACAAGATACCAGAAAATCGGGTCAACAACCAGCCGTATTTTGGCGAACTTCAGGGAATCCTTTATCCGCGCTTCTTTAACCAATCTTGCAGTTTTTTGGCAGACCAGGTATTGATGACATCCTTCGGCTCCAGCCACGCGCGGCGCGCCACTGCAACACCATAATGAAGCATATCAAGATCCTCTTCAGAATGGGCGTCTGTATTAATGCTGAGGAGCACACCCAATTCCTTCGCGCGGCGGGCAAACACATCGTCAAGATCGAGGCGCGATGGATGGGCGTTGATCTCCATCGCCACGCCAGATTCCGCCGCAGCTTGCAAAATAACTTCCATATCCAGGTCGGCCCCTTCCCTATCGGGAATTTCACGCCCCGTGGGATGACCGATGATATCCACATGCGGATTTCGCACCGCCTTCAACAATCGCTCGGTGACCTTCTCACGCGGCTGGCGTAGGCTGGTGTGCAATGAAGCGACCACAAGATCAAGCGTGGCTAAAAACTCATCGGGATAATCCAGCGAACCATCTGCTTTTATTTCAACTTCACTGGCATGCAACACAAGGATTTCATCGCCAAGTTGTTTTTGAATCTTCTTGATCTCAGCAGCTTGCTTTTTATGATCTTCCATTTTCATGCCATTCGCAACAGCAAGCCCCACGGAATGATCGGTGAACGCAATGACTTTGATGCCGCGTTTTGCGGCGGCGCGTGCCATTTCCAGCATGCTCAATTTGCCGTCGCTCCATGTGGAATGAGTCTGCAAATTGGACTTGATATCTTTCACTTGAATCAACTTCGGAAGTTGATCGGCTTTTGCCGCAGCCACCTCACCGCGATCTTCACGAAGCTCGGGCGGTATCCACGGCAGGCCCAAAATTTTATAAACTTCCTCTTCTGTCGCACAAAGGATTTCGCCTTTGCCGTTTGTCTTCGTCAGCGAATGTTCGGACAAAGACAGCCCTTTATCTAATGCGATTTGGCGCAGGGCAACATTATGATCTTTCGAGCCTGTTGCGTATTGCAGAGCGGTTCCAAATTTTTCCGGCGCATGCACCCACAACTGCGCGCGCACGCCATTTGTGAATTCGATGCTGGCTTTGGTTTCACCTTTTCCCAATACACGGCTGACACCTTTAAGATTGACAAAGGCCTCCATGACTGCGTGTGAATCTTTGGCTGCCACCAAAATATCGAGGTCGCCAACTGTGGAACGCATCCTTCTTAAACTGCCAGCTGATTCTGCTGCGACGACTCCCTTCACACCTTTGAGGACTCCGATGATCTCCCGCGCCAGCGGGTACGCACGGCCAAGCGGTAATCTCCCAGACCTGCGGGCGAGAGATGCAATGCCTTCCAAAATAGCAGTCTCGGACTTGGCGCCCATGCCGGGGAGGTCGCGAAGCTGTCCGTTTTTCGCGGCAGTTTCCAGCTCAGAAAGAGCCGTGATATTCAGCGTCTTCCAGATGAGCGCGATCTTCTTTGGCCCCAAGCCTGGCACTTGCAGCCATCCAGCCAAACTTTCAGGCACTTCCTCTTTCAGCTTTTCAAGAAATTCGAGTTTACCGGTACGCAGCAGCTCATCGATCTTTTCAGCGATGGCTTTGCCCACGCCAGGAATCTCGCGCAACTTGCCTTCCTTCCAATATTCGCTGGCTTCGCGGGGAAGGGTTATTAAATTCTCGGAGGCTTTGCGGTAGGCGAGGATAATGTAAATGACCTCGCCCTTGATCTCACACAAATTGGCGATGAGAGTAAACGTATCAGCTAGTTGGCGGTTATTCATCATAACAATAATCCTTTCTTGAACAGGCGGATTATACCCAGTGCGGGCATAAAATACGCCCATGCGCAAGAACCAGATGGGTACTTTTACGGGTGATTTTTGCAAACTGCTGATAAGATTAAGTTCATCATGAGCCGCTCAAAATATATTCTGCCGATATTTATCCTTATTAGCGCAGCACTGGGGCTGTTGCGATTCAACTCGCTGCAATTGGGCACTTCCTACGATGACGCACATTACATTATCCTCGCCGAAAGCCTCTCGAGCGGACAAGGGTATGAGCTGATCAATTTCCCAAGTCCGCAGGTGGAGCGAGCGTTCCCGCCTGGCTGGCCGATCCTGCTCACGCCGCTCACGTTTCTTTTCCCCGGAAATTACGCGGTTCTCAAATTACTGTCGCTTGCGCTGTGGCTGGCTTCGATCTTTTTGATCTACAAAATTTTCTCAAGAAGAATCGAATCACCGTATCTTGAGATCATCACTGGGCTGGCGGCATTGAATCCATTACTGGTGGGGACATCTGCTACGGTGATGTCTGAATCGGCGTATCTATTTTTCTCGCTGCTTGCATTGAACCTCCTTGACATTTGGAACAACAAAGCCGATGGCAAAAAAGACTCGCTCATCGTTTTGGTCGCCATCCTTGCTTTGTATACTCAATTGATCAGAACCGTGGGAATCGCGTTGGCAATTGCACTTGTCGTGTATTTTCTTTTTATTCGCCGATTCCGTGAGGCGGGAATCACAACAGGTGTATTCATTGTTGGCGCGCTGTTGCAAGCGTGGATCAATCTTCGCAATGGCGGCTCGGTTGTCTCTTCAGGATATGAAGCGCAGGTTTTCAAAGGTTCCATCATGGAAAAGCTCGGACAGATGGCATCGAATGGGCTGGGATATTTGAATGAGACCTTGGCAGGTTCACTGATTCCGATATTCGGGTCGAGGGTGACGTCTGTTTTGGGGAATTATGGGTTGCGGTTTTTGCCTGCGCTTGTAAACATCATCATTCTGCTGCTGATCGTCATTGGGGTGATACGGTCAATCAGAAAATTTGGTGTGTTTGATCTATATTTTGCAATTTATTTATTGGGAGTTCTGGCGTTTTGGAATCCAAAAGTTGGAAGCGTGAAGGCGCGTTTTTTGATTCCGATCATCCCATTCCTTTATTTCTATTTGATGCAGGGAATCCTCTGGGCGAAGGAAAATATCACTCGGAGACGAATCAACTACGGCAGGCGTATTGAAGCGGTAGTCGTTGGGTTCGTGGTGGTGGCGCTGCTGGTGCGTAATCTTCAAGACTGGCAAAACCCTGTCATGAATCAAATGACGGATTTATCCATTGGGGCAAGCTGGGTGGCGAAGAATGCGCCGAGTGACGCGATCGTGATGGTAAATGAGCCCGTGCCCGCGTATGTGCATGTACAAAGGAAAACCATCGGCTACCCAAAAGCAGACAGAGACCTTGTATCCTATTTGAATAATCAGGGCATTGATTACATTGTGGTCTCGCCAAAACTTCAATCGCCGCGCAGCATTGAACTGGACGAGGATGTTACCGCTCGAATCCTGCCGGTCTTAAATTCACAGCCTGACAAATTCATTGTGGTGTTTCAAAGCGATGAACACAACGTGACCGTCTATGAATACATGGGCGGGGGCGAATAAAAAAAACATCCCGATGAAATTCATCGGGATGTTTCGTGTTTACCAATCCGCCATTTGTTTGACGCGGGCACGCTCGAACATGGTGATGATCGTAAGCGCGGGGATAGCCCATCGTTCCTGCTGATCAGTCAGTTCGCCAACTTTTGTCAGTGAATAACGATCTACCAACATGTCGCGCACTTTTTGAAGTTTTAGAACTGTAGGGCCGTATAAATTGCCGATCTTGAATTCGTAGGAAGGCGCATATACCCGGGCGGCGAAGGGGATGTTTAAAATTTGAATGCGGGTGGAGTAAGGCAAAAAGTCGAACCAACCTGTACCGCGGGAGGGGACGATCCAACCAAGGACATTGCCGTTTTCCTGATCCATGATGCGATACACAAGCCTGCTTGGCAGCTTGGTGCTGACTGCATTGTTCAGCATATTCGCAGCGACATTTCCCAACACGCCGCCAAGATTAGCACGTCCATCGCTTTGCATAACTGGCGCAGAAGATTGAACTTGAACATCCTTGAACTCTTCCATGCGTGCCCAGTAATCATCGAGGGAGCAAACCATTTTTCCATCGGGGGTGACAATGTCCCAACGGGTGGAGGTACTGGCAAACTCGAACATCATACGGAAGGAGCTATCGCCATTGGCGCGATACACCGTCTGGCCGCGGCTGTCGGTGATATTCATTGAATCTTTAAAGGACACGATCGGGTCGCTGGCGCGCATGATGAACTTGCCGTCTCCATTTTTTACATCCACCTGGCGGCCAATACTGATCATGGGAAATTCGAACTTGATAGGATATGTATACATTAATAACCTCACTACTTTTTATGAAAAATTGAATGAACTTGCCGCATTATATAGAGCTTGTCATAATGTTGAAATAGGCCAAAGGTATGATAAGTTTTATGTTTTTGAATTCTTGTAGTATATTGTGCAGGTGACTTACACGAACAACAGGCGTTAAAATATAACCAGCACACAAGGCAGAGAAGGCGAATCGAAAGCATGGCAGAAAGCTCATCCCAAAACAACATCCCTACAATCAACCCACTCTCCGAATTCGCTTCGGATGTGTACGCAAATATCACCCCGGCCGAGCTGGCGGTTTTCGCAGTCTACACCTTGCAGGGAGATGGTCACTTCGCCGCGACGGAGGAAATTGTCTCCGCCTGTTTCAGGCTGTTCCCGCACCGCTTCGCTCTGAAGAATTATTTTTACTGGCCCGACTCTGCGCAGATCGTGTCATACCTGAATGAAGCAAAAGAAAAAGGGGACCTGAAAGGCAGGTCCGCTGATGGCTTTGCGGTGAAAGTTCAAGGACGGCAGACCGTGAAACGGGTGGCGAAGGTTTTGGGAGTGACTTTGCCTGCACCTGAAAAGAAGATAAAAGCGCCGGTTCCTACTGCTGAAGTGAAGGCTGAGACCGTCCCATCTGCCCAACCGTATACGGAAAAAAAGGGAGAAGCCCCACAGGCAACAAAGCCTTTGTTCAAGAAAAAGCCAGCAAAGAAAAAAGTTATTGCCTCGCAAAAAACCAAGCCAACCACCACCCCTCTCGCAAAAAAGGCTCCCGCAAAAAAACAGGCTATAGTTTCCAGGAAAAAGAAATCTGCCGCCCCAGCGACAGAGCAAAAGCCTGTCAAGAAAAAGACTGTTGCTCCACAAGAAAAGAAACCTATCAAGCCTTTGGTGGTGAAGAAGCCCGTAAAAAAGCAGGCTGTCGTTAAGCCGATTGTGCCAGTGGTGAAGGAAAAGCCTGTTAAGAAAAAGGCTGTTACAACTCAGGAAAAACAGCCGGTCAAACAGAAGCCCACAAAGAAGGCGGCGTTTGTAAAGACAAAAGAACCGTCAAAGCCAGTTGTCGTCCAACAGGCGACATTGATTCAGGTCAAAGCGGAAGAGCCAAAGAAGAAAGAACACGCAAAGCCAGTTAAGCTTGTCCCTGTTGCGAAGGAAGCAACGCTCAAAAAGGAAAAGCCGCAGAAGCCAGCTCCTGTCAAAAGCGCGCAGCCCGCACAGTTGACCATGTCTCTGCTACCCGCTATTCAGGAGAAGAAAGGAAAAACTGCGGCGTCAGTGGCAAAAAAGGTTGAGCCCCCCCCCCTCAAAGTGGAGAAGGGAATCGCTCCAGTTGCGGTAATTCAAGTCTCAAAGGAAGAAAAGGCAAAAGCAGGGAAAGTGGTGCAGGTAATGGAAAGGTCAGATGCCTATCGTCAGTACAAGAAGAATGGCGATAAATCCAAGATCAGCGAATTTGATTTCAGGAGCCTGCTGCTTTGTACGATGGAGTCATCGCCTGAAACGCTGGCGAGGAATGTAAATACGTTCAAAGGTTATGCCAACATTCAAAACAGACAAGACCTGGTGGTCTTTCTGAATTTTGTGGAAAACAGTTTTTCAAGTTTGTTGAATTCGTTAGGAAAGAAATTGGCGAAGAAAAAGTAAGCAAAAATACACACCTTAATGATGTCGGAGATTGCTTACCCATACGGGTACGATGTCGCCGCCTAAAAAACAAGAGCGGCGACTCGCAATAACGAAGGTTCTTGATAAGAGAAATGGAAAGGTATTTTTATCGTGAGCAGTAGAAAGTTACAGTACGCAGACCGCGTTGCCTTGCAACAGGCAGACCAGGCGATTCGCAAGGATGTATTCCGCGCGCTGGTGGAGGTCATTACCAATTGCAATGACAGTTATTCCCGTCTTGAACAGGCGGGTTGGTCGGTGGGCGGCGAGATCATCATTGACGTGCAGAGGAAGCACAAGAATTCCATCATCCGTGTGCGGGACCATGCCGAGGGCATGACCGATATTCGCATGGACAAAGTGGTTGGCACGTACGGCGAAGCGACCAGCGGATTGAAAGAAGATAAACATGTCCGTGGGATGTGGGGGCGCGGGCTCAAAGATTCCATCTTTGGGCTTGGGCATGGATATGTGCGCTCGTTCAAGGGCGGCAACTTTTACACCTGCTCCCTACTGATCAAAAAAGGCATCCCCACCTTTGACCTTGACCAGCCCGTGCGGGCTACCGTTCCACTGCGCCAGCAGTATGAAGTACCTGAAGGCAATGGGACGATCCTTGAGATCCACGTCTCACGCGATGACGTGAAAGTGCCGCAGTTCGATAATTTCCGCAACTACCTGCAAAGGCATTTTGAGCTGCGCCCGATCATGAGCAACCCACGGCGCAAGATCATTTTGCGGGACTTTGCTCCAGATGGAAAACTGCGTCAGGAACACGTCCTCAGCTACAAGTCACCGCGAGGCGAAAAAGTTCTCAGCGAGAGAATCAAAATTCAGGGGTATCCTGCCAACGTGAAGTTGGAAGTCTATCGGTCGGGAATCCAACTCTCCACACGCAGCGAGGAAGGTGATTATGCCGATGGCGGCTTGTTGGTCATCAGCAAGGCCACGGTCATTTCGCTGACCATGCTCAAATTTGAAAGCGACCCGTACGCCGCGTATTTTTATGGCTCAATGCAATGCGATTATTTGCATGACCTATTGAAGAACGACGAGCCTGTGCTCACTGCAACACGCGACGGAATCAACTGGACGCATCCATTTGCAAAGGCGTTGAAGCTAGCTGTGGAAAGCAAACTTGAGCCGCTGATCGAAGCTGAGCGCAAACATGCGGTGCATGATGAACAGACCAAGCTCGATAAACAATTGCGCCAGAAGATCGACCATGCCTTGCATGAGTTGAACACGATCGCGTTCAGTGAGTTGACGGAACGAAGGGAAGATGGCTCGCAAAAAATAATAGAGCTTCCGCCTTCTGGAATTGGATTTTTCCCCGAGCGTGCATTTGTGCAAACGGGCCAGCATCTTAATTTATTGCTACGAGTGGATATTGCAGAGAAGGCCCGAGCGGGCGCAACCGTGAGTGTGATCTCGAACAGCCCTGAAATTATTATCGCAACGCCGCAAGTAGTGATCCATCCGCATAAGACCGACCCCACAATTGGTGAGGCGCGCATTCGTGTGGAAGGCAGACAAGTGGGCAGCGAAGGCATGGTCACAGCGTACATTGGCAAGCTGCGTGCTGAAGCAATGGTACAGGTACATTCGAAGAAGGAATTGCAGGCCCCTCCCCCAACCCGTAGCAGCAACGCACTTTTCACTGATATCCGTTTTGATGACCGCACCGATTCACGCCAGCGCGTTTATTTTGACCGTGTCAACTCAAGCATTGTCATCGCCACGGGCGCGCCTTCGGTAAAAATTTATCTGGATGAAAACAACCGCCTCGATACCACCGTGCAGGGTCAGGTGCTATTGGCAGAACTCGTCACTGAAGCAGTCTGCCGCGAGATCGCGCGCAACGGTGTGGAGCGCGGAAAGTTCCTTGTACTCGAAGGCTCCGAGGCGGACGCGATCCAAAATCATTTCATCCGCTTGCAAAATCGGTACGCACATTTGATCCATGAATATATTGTGACGATGTAGCACGGAGTGCAAAGTCTCCTGACTTTGGCAAAAGTGCAAAATCTGGAGATTTTGCACTCCAACAAATTAAACAAAAAAGGACACGTTGAGCGTGTCCTTTTTTGTTCGCCAACTTTTCTTATTTCACTGTCAACCACACGCCGAGCATCACCACGCCGAGACCGATGATGCGTTGAAGGTCAATGCTGCGCTGGGCAGCGCCAAGCAGACCGAAATGGTCAAGAAATGAACCGACCAGCAATTGACCTGCCAGCAGGGTGATCAACGCCCCAGCCACGCCGATACGGGGGATCATATATCCCATGGCTGAGATGACGATGAGACCAAAGGCGCCTGCAACCAACGTGTACCACGGAACGCTTCGCCATTCCCCAAGCCTGCTGCCAAAAATAAAAAGCGGAATCAACGCTGCAAGCGCTCCACCTGCATGGATGATGAACACGCTTTCCATCATCCCCAGGCGTTGACTAATGATGCTCGACATGGGGCTTTGTACTCCAATGGCCATTCCGCCCATAAGACCGACAAGTATTATCAAGAAAATTGGTTGCATGTGTGTTCCTTTATTTGAGATGCAGAAGATGATACCTGAGTTATGAAAACTGCGCGATGACACCCGCGATCAAGGCGATCTGGCCGAGGTGATAGGCGCCGATATTGTAGATGCGACCGCCTTTGATGGGAGCAACAAATTTATTCCAAGCAAGGATGATATCGGAAAGATAAAACAGGAAAGCACCCGCGGCGACCAACGCGGCAGCGCTGGCGTTCCATGAAATATCCACAAGCTTCATCATGGCGGAAAGAAGCATTACGGAGATGACAGTACTGTAGATAATGATCGGGAGGCGCATCCGCCCTTGGCCAGTGGCAGGCAAACGGTCCAGAATGCGGCGGATGATGCGAGCCCCACCCAGGCCGATCATCAGGGCAAAGACGATTCCGAAGAAGTTCATCTCTGGCACGGGGATGTTAAATCCAACAACATAAGCAACGTGGGCAAGCAGGAAGGCGACCAGCCCGCCGAGGAAAAATCTATCTAAAGAGATCATCAGCAACACATCCCCCGTCAGGGATAGGAAAATCCCCAACCCAAACCAGAGCAATGGGCCATTCAACCCCACAGATAGCCACAGCCAAAGGAAAAGGGAAACCATGACACCCGGCTTGGCAATGACTTCAAGTGTGAACAGATTTTTTTGTAAAGCCAGCGCCTCAAGCGCGGCAAAGACGAACGCGGCAACCAAAAAGATCATCATATGAGCCTCCCTTCACATCCTACCATATCTTAAAAAGAAAGCGACTGCCTGGCACACATTGCAATCGCACAACTTGTTTTCAAATCACGAATCCATTTCTTTGATCTACGATCTAAACGATCAACCCCCGCTTTTGATTTTTAGATTGATACAACTCGATATCGGCGCGGTGCATGAGATCATCGGGCGACGTATCACTCGATGCGATCTCTGCCACGCCAAAGCTGAAGGAAATATAAAAATCCCCAGCGGGTGCTTCTATCTTCTGGGCATGCAAGGCATCCTGCATACGGGCAAGAGTCTTCAATGCATCCGTATGGCTGCTGCCGTGCAGGATGAAGCCAAATTCATCTCCGCCGAGCCGCCCGAAAATATCTCCCTGCCTTTTGTTGGCCTCCACCAACCTGGCAAATTGCAGGATGGCTCGATCTCCAACAAGGTGACCATGGGTATCATTTATATTCTTTAGGTTATCCAGATCGATAATGGCGAGACAAAAGCCATGGTGATACCGTCCAAAACGATGCATGGCGAGGCGGGTATGTTCAATGAAACTGCGGCGATTCAAAATCCCCGTCAGAGGGTCAGAAGCGGCCAATTCCTCGAACATGGCTCGGGCTTTCTTCTCGCGGACAATGGCTTGGTATTCCGCCCGTTTGAAACGATTGTTGCGCGAATGGACAATAATGCCCGTACCATTCAGCAAGATCAATGTGAGGGTGTGGAGATATTTTTCTTCCGAGGTGGCAGCATTCGCCGTGGTGAACAATGCCATTATGCATCCAATGGTGATGACGGCAACAGGAATGATTCGGTAAATGAATTTGTTCGTAACAAGCACATACATCGCGATGACCAGAAAATCGCTGACCAGCACATTTTCGGTGATGCGCTCAGGCTGGAGGAAATCAGCGAACTTGGTAGCAACACCGAGGAACATGCTCCAAGAGAACACCTGAAGTTCGTACGTGGCGACCCGATTGGTATACCTGAAATTAAATATAAGATAGGCTGAAAAGAGGACAAGAATTCCCACCAAGCTTGACGCTATGAAAAACTCGATCGTCCAGCCATAATGGGAATAATCGATAATGGACAACATCGGTGCCATGAGCGCCGCAACGCCTATCGTAACGGACGTTATGTCCATATCATTTTTCAGGAAATATTCCTTGCACTCCTGATCAAGATCTACAAGGTTGGCAGCCAGCTCTTTTAACATTTGAATAAATTATACGGCAATAACCTCCTTTTTTCTCCACTCCCCTGTTTTGTAGTTGGCGTTTTCAGCGACAAGGCCGCCAACTACAAAGTGACTAAAGTACCTCTTGCACAAGCCATCATCTTTCGAGAAAATAACGCATATAACTTTCATGGAGATGCTATGGGACATATAACCTTCTCAGACATATTCACCGCCCTCATTATTCTTGGATCTCTGGGCGGATCCGCGCTTCTTGTAAATTTTTTTCTCTACCGCTCAATTGTTAGAGCACAAAACAGGGAAAAGGCGGTAACGCAATGGCCTTCGGTCACAGGGACGGTGGTTAAATCCGAGGTTAAAGTTCGAAAAACCAGCGAGGACTATACAGAGTATCCAGATATAACCTATACCTACGAAGTCATGGGCAAGGCATATCGCTGCAAACAAATTCTGCCAGGCGGAGAGATCGGAGGGATGGATGTCCAAAGCACGTTGAAGCGTTATCCCATGGACGCACAGGTGACCGTCTACTACGACCCGCACAACCCGAAGGATGCTGTGCTCGAACAGGGCGGCAACAAATTCTCTAAAATGCTGTGGCTTATGTTGGTGGGGATGAATCTATTCATTTGCTATATGGCAGTAGTGATGACACGGGGTGTATTGAAGTAATTCGCGCTGCAGAGGCACCGTCACACATTGACAGGATTCTCGTCATCCTCATCCCACAACAGCGGGTTGGACTCGATGTAATCCGTTTTGTTTTGTAGGTCTTGTTCGTCACGGATGATGTGTTCGTAATAATTGCGCTGCCAAATTCCCGTTTCATTTAATTCGCGGCCAATTAAACGAGTTACAGCAGCCTTGTAAGTGCGTATGATGGTGGGCAAAGAGCCTTTGACGGGTTTCCCAAATTTTTCGATATTTGCATCATCCGTAGGGGCGCGATATATCGCGCCCCTACGATCATCGGTGATTAAGATAATTCCATGCATGTGATTTGGCATAATGACATATGCCCCTAATTCTACATTTGGGAAATGCTCGGGAATTTCCTGCCAACATCTATCTGCTACTTCTCCGCGTTGATTTAATTCCATTTCCTTGTTCATAATTTCCCCAAACAAAAATTCCCGATGCCACGTCACAATGGTGACATAATATGCACCTGCCTGAGAATAATCATATCCCTTCAAGCGGATGGAGCGACAATGCCTGCCCTGAGCATTGTCGAAGGGATGTTTCTGCGGGTCGAATTTGGTCATTGTCAGATTATAAATTACAGATGCGTAGGGGGCGGGGTTCCCCCGCCCAAGGTTACACCAAGTCTCTTGTTATTTTGTGAAATCGTATTTTCACCATCATCCTCGGGCACGGGGACCGTGCCCCTACATTCCATCTCAAATCAAAAGCACTGGGACATTCATCCCAGTGCTCTCTCGTTATTTATTTCGGCGCAAGGAGCAATTTCAAAGCATCGCGCTGAATGATCATATCCCGCGAAGATGCTGAAAACACGGTATCCGTCCGCACGATACCTTCCCGTATTTGATAGACAATAAATATCTGATCTTGTTCGGTAGTGAACATCACCGCGTATTCCCCTGCTGGATATGCATCCTCAGCATAAGCGGACTTGGATATCGAATAGACCGCATAAATTCCAAGCGCCTTCATCGGAGCAAAAGTGGACAGATCCGATTCGTGGACAAAGCTGCCCTCGGGACCCAACAACGGCAGCACATTGACCAGTGTCCCTTCCGCTTCGCCATCCCCGCACTTGGGCGGACCACCCATCCCATCCGCTTTGGTACAACCTACCAACGTAAAGCGGACCAGATCGCGCAGGGCTTGGACATCACCGCTTTCCACAGCAGCAATGACATCATCCACATCTGCAATGTCTGTTCGTGTGGAGAGGGGATAATACTTGGTGACTGTCGGTTCTTCGGCGGCAATTGACGTTGCTGTGGATGGGATGGAAGTCGCAGCGACGTTCGGTTTTTCGGTCGCAGTTTGCGGAATAACTGTAGCTGTGACGGATTCTGCACTTGTTATAGGGGCGCAGGCGGAAAGGATAACGAAGGGCACGAGTAAGAGAATCGATATCGTTTTTATATTCATGGAATCACTCCTAATAAAATATGAGGTGCATAGG
>Ga0172367_10005802_pt1 | contig 14796 bp, 18 predicted proteins | sample Lak10m_FD_114542 | JGI IMG/M metagenome (GOLD analysis project Ga0172367, IMG submission 114542) | Freshwater microbial communities from Kabuno Bay, South-Kivu, Congo - kab_022012_10m | ecosystem: Environmental > Aquatic > Freshwater > Lake | place: Democratic Republic of the Congo: South-Kivu... | reverse complement strand
TGCCCCTGATCATCCCTGGCGCAAAATGGGTGCTTTCAAAAATCGCGCAAATGTCCCCGCCCCGCGGGGCGGGGACATTTCTACTTTGGGAAATGGGTGACATTTTAACTTTGGGCTAACACCGATTGAGTTCGAAAAATCTGCGTGCTATACTATTTACATCTTCGCTCAGGAGCCAAACATGAAAACACCCTCACCTCGCCTGCTGTTGATGATTGTTTCTGCGATTTCGATTTTTTTGCTGGCATTTATACCGTTGCAGGCTAAGCCAGAAACGGCTGCGCCTGCAAACGCCCAGTCGGATCGGGATGTGTATTTATTGAACGTCATCGTTTTGAATATTTCGGACATCGACCTGAATGCGGGAACATATTCGGTGGACATGTTTATCAGTTTTGTTTGCAAGAATGCCCCCTGTAAATATGAGCCTAATTGGGACGTGATGAACGCCACCGATGAGATCGAGCCTGTCGATCAAGGCACGTCCGTGCCATTCACATCCTACGATTATCGCCTTCGGACTACGCTCATTGGTTATGTGGACTACGCCTTTTACCCCTTCGATTATTTATATATCGAAATGTTCATCGAAGATAAACAGCGCGGAAGCAACGAGATTACTTATGAACTGGCTTCCCTGAATGTGGATGAAATGCTTTTCAATCCCTCGGGTTGGTATTACCGTCCCCTGCAAAGCGGGTCGGCGGTGATGGAGATTTCATATCCGACAGATGAAACTGCAAAATATGATCGCGTCGATGTTTGGATGTTCCTGGAGCGTGACCGTTTTGGCGCATTCATGAAGACCATCTTTGCGGCGCTGGTGATTGTGCTGGTGGGGATGCTCTCTTTCCTTTTGCGGGTCGATGATGCAAAAGAACGTCTCGCATTGACCTCATCCACCCTGGTGGCGATTGTGCTGTATCATATCTCGCTGGTGGCGGGGGTGCCAGCCACTGGCTACCTCACTTTTGTCGATAAGTTCATGGTTGCCACATACGTGGTTATTTTTCTTTCGCTGGTGATTTCGGTTTTGCTGATGGTTTACGTGGATAATGAACGCAAGGAAGATGCGGAGAAACTTCACAAACGCACCCGCTGGACAATTCCCGCATTGTGGGCGGCGCTCATGATGTATGTGTTCGTTTTTGAATTGATCATCCCCTATAATAGGCTATTGGCAATTGGCGGCGGCGGATAAAACCGCTCGAAGCGCTTTTGCCCGTCATATCGGAGGTTGACGAACACTGAAATTTTGTTTGTCTCATGTAAACCAAAAAAGTCCCCGCCCGTGAAAATTTCCGGGCGGGGACTTTTTTGTCTGCTGTGCGAGATTTATCCCGCTGGGGTTGCCGCTGGTTCGGGGGTGGCTTCCGCTTCTGGCGTGGTTCCGTCGCTGGTGGGTTCCTCGGTGGCGGTTGCTTCAGTTGAACTGTAATCGCCGCCGTAGCCCACGCCGCACACTGCCAGGTTGTCCTGCAAGACACATCCGCTCAACGAGCCGCTGCCCACGGTGGCGATTAAAGAAAGCAGGTCTTCCTGAGTGTCTGCCAGCAGGGTCAGGGTGTTGCCGTTCTTGCTTTGCTCAAAGAGCAACAAGCCGTTGCCTGCGCGTCCGATTTCGCCAAAGTTCTTGATAATGAGAGTTTCTTCGTTTTCGCCCAACGCGATGTTGAACGGGTCGGTGAACTCCGCCAGGTCATCGCTGGGGGCGAATGTGCCAAGCACCAGGGCGTCGCCGCCGCGCGGGGCTTTGCTCACCACTTCAACGTCGATGTTTACCGTCCGCAGCGCCTGTTGAATTCCGCTGATGGCGGCAACGGTTTCGGCGCTCAATTTGATTTCAGAGGTGGGGTACACCTGCACCATCGATTGTGCGAACAGGTAGGGGAAGTTTGCAAGAGTGACCGTCTGTTTGCCGCCCAGGGTGAAGTCGGCAATGTTGGAGATGAGCGTGGCGTTATCAGCGACGTTTTGATAGGGCGATGTGAGGAAAGTGAAGTCGCCGAAGGCAAGCACATTCCCGTCCTCGCTGATGGCTGCGCCGCCCTCGGCTGGGTCGTGCGCGTCATCCACCGACGAGAGGGTGGATTCGGCTCCTCGAAGCAGGGTCAAGCCCGAAGCGGATTTAATCGAATGAGCGCCGTAGAGCGCCACCCGCTTGATTCCAAAGGTCAGCTCGCTCTTGCCAAAATCATCGAAGTAGACGTTGCGGTAGTTGCCTTCGTGTTCTTCGACGTTATAAAGATAATCATTGTTGACCGTGATGCCAAACGGCGAAAGCAGCGAGTTGGCGATGACCGAGTCGGCGTAATTGGTTTCCATGCCTGTGAACCAATCATAATAAAGGACGCCGCGCGTGGCGTCGGTGAAGACCAGCAGCCTGCCGCCGCGTTTGACGAAATCCTGCACAATGCGAAGCTCGGCGTCGGTGAACGGCATCGAAGGCGAAACAACGACATACGCGCTGGCATACTTCAATTTGAATTCCAGCAGGGCGGGGTCTGCGACCGTTTCAACCCGTCCGCCGCGTTTGGAAATTTCTTCTTGCAGCGCCTGCACTTCAGAAGTCTGGTACAGGTTGGCGTGTCCCGCGTCGAACAATACCGTGCCGCCTGTGATTTTGATTTTTTCGTTCGCTTCGGGCGTGGTCAGCGGCGGTTGGGAGATGGCGAAGGATGGATAATCGGGGGTGGCAATTTCACGCTGGGTGGGGATGCCGCGATAGAACCACAGTCCGCGGGCAAGGGGCGGGATGATTAGTGCGGCAAGCGCGATCCAGATCAGATTCTTTTTCATGGCGGCGCTCCTATTTTTCCACGGGTAACTGCGGGATGAACAGCATGTACATGCCGGGTTCGACGGGATAGGGCATGACTACCCCCTGCGGGCTTTTGATGAAGAAGGAGTAATAGTAATCTACGATGCCCGCCAGGTCGCGCAAGTCCGCGGCTTCGTAGTTTGCCACGCCTGCCAGTTCAGCGGCTTTGTCGAGCGCGTCTGACTCGGTGCCGATTTCATCCGCAAAGCCGAGGCTGACGGCTTCATTGCCCAGCCAGATTTTTCCGCTGATGACTACTTCGGTTGGGGCTTTGAGCCTTTCTCCACGCCCAAGCTGAACGGCAGAGAGGAAGGCTTCCTTGATCATGTCTGCCTGGCGCATGTCCGAATCGCGCGTCGAGCCCCAAAGTTTGTAGGGACCTGTGGAGATGATTTCTTCGTAAATAAACGGGACGGGGGGCAGGTAACTGATGACGCCGATGTTGCCGACCATCGAAGTCGGCTTGGTATAAACGTAATCCGTGCCGACAGAGAGATAATACGCGCCGCTGGCAGACATGCCGTTGATGGCGGTGACAACGGGCTTTTTGGTTCGCAGTTTTGCCAATTCCATGTAAACGGATTCGGTGTCCACCACGGTTCCGCCGGGGCTGTCGAGCGCCAGCACCACCGCGCGGACTTCGGGGTGTTCGCTGGCATATTTGATTTGCGTAATCATGTCCTGCGCGCTGTATGAATAAATGGCATCTTCGAGACGGATGATGCCGATCACAGGCTGCGGAACCAGGGCGGCGGCTAATATTCCAACCACAAGCGGAAGGGCGAGCCACAAAAGCCACATGCGAACACTTTTCCATTTCGTATCGTTTTGATTCATGGTAACTCCCTTGTTAAGTTTGACGACTATTTCAGGATATACGAGATGATGAAGTTTGTCAATGCGGTTGTTTTTGAAAATGAAGTGTTGTATATTTGACATTAAAAATCAACTCACAGGAGATATGCCATGCCCACACCCGTCAAGCCCGTTGCCAAGCCCGCCGCCCGAATTGGCGCTGCATCTGCCAAGCCCGCTTCTTTCGTCAAGTTTTCAGACAAGCTGACAGATTCGATCACAGATATCACCAAGATCATCGAACAGAACAAGGAGATGATTGACTCGATTCAAGAGATTGCCCTCGAGTTGACCAGTTCCATCGGATCGCTTCACACGCTGACCGTCAAGTATGCCCGCACCGCCAACCAGATTTTGGATGTGCTGCTGCCCATCCTCAAGAACCTGCCCGTCGTCCCCAAGAACGTGATGGCGCTGCTGATCAACCTGGAAAGCATCACCCAAAAGATCATCGACAACGAGACGTCCACATCCAAGACCATCACCGATGTCCGCTCTGGCTTGAATACCGGCGACGTCAACAAGATTCGCGGTCACGCCGACCAGTTGAAAAACGTCACCAGAACCATTACCGCCATGCTGCCGAAGTAAGGTTTTTCGAGCCGTTTCCCTTTGAAACGGCTCTTTTTTCGTCGTTAAAATCGTTGACAGGTCTGCCTTCCCCCATGTATAATACCGCCCGCTAAATTAACCCAGCTTCCCCGCAGCATGGCGTAGACTTGCCCTAAGTGAATCGAAGGGTCGAAAGTGTCCGCAGGGCTTGCGGCGAAGTGATGACTGGAGAAAATAAATGAAAATTGCAATCGTCGAAAGCGGCGGCAAGCAGTACCGAGCCGTCGAAGGCTCCACCATCGATGTGGATCGCCTTGCCCGTGAAGTGGGCGAAAAGTTCGATTTCGAGCGCGTCCTCCTCGTTTCTGATGAAGACAACGTAATGGTTGGCACACCCACCGTCAGCGTGAAAGTTTCCGCTTCGGTGGTGGATCACGTTAAGGGTCCGAAGGTGACATCCTTCAAGTATCGCCCCAAGAAGCGCATCCGCGTCAAGGGCGGTCATCGCCACTTTTATACGCGCCTGATGATTGAATCCATCGGCTAGCCGATACGAGTAAAGTGAGAGGTAGAAATGGCTCATAAAACAGGCGGCGGCTCAACCCGCAACGGTCGTGACAGCAACTCCCAGCGTTTGGGCGTGAAGCGTTACGCCGGTCAATTTGTTCTTTCAGGCAACGTTCTTGTCCGCCAGCGCGGCACAAAAATCAAGCCGGGTCTTAATGTTTTGGTCGGCAAGGACGATACCCTCTTTGCGATTGCAGACGGGATCGTGATGTTCGATGTAGTGCATGGACGTAAGCGCGTGAATATCGTCCCTGTCGAGGCGGAATAATCATGAAAACTGGAATTCATCCCAACGTTTTCGAGGCGAAGGTCACTTGCGCCTCCTGCGGAAAAACCTGGACGACCACATCCACCCGAAAGGAATTGCGCATCGACGTTTGCTCGAATTGCCACCCGTTCTTTACCGGTGAATCAGCCCGCCTTCTCGATGTCGAAGGTCAGGTGGATCGCTTCTATAAGAAACTTTCTGCGCGCCAGACCTATGTGGAACAGCAGAAAGCCAAGGAAGAGGCTGCCAGCTCCCCCGATCGCTCGATCGATGACCTTGACCTTTCTCCGCGCGCAACCGACGCCTTGAAGAAGGCTGGAATCTTGAGCATTGGTCAAATCCTCGCCAAACTTGGCGAAGGCAATGCCGCCATGCTGGAAATCCCCGGCTTTGGACAGTCCTCGCTGACTTCTTCCAAGAAGAAACTGCGCGCGCTGGGCTTCGAAGTTCCCGAAGTTCCAGATGCCCCCAAGCCGCCCAAGGCTCCGAAAGCAGTAGCAGAATCAGCCGAAGCCCCCGCAGCCGAAGCGGGCGAGTAGGATGTTAGCCTTCGGGTTCTTTGTCAGGTAAAGATTTCTCAGGTAAACTAGACAGGCAGATGCAAAAGCGTCTGCCTGTTTTTATATCTTTTTTGGGAGAGGACATGCGTCATACACATGGTTCGATTGAAGTTGTTTGCGGTTCGATGTTCAGCGGCAAGACCGATGAGTTGATTCGCCGCCTGGTGCGGGCGACCATTGCCCGCCAGAAGGTGCAGGTGTTCAAGCCCGCCATCGATATTCGTTATGCGGTGGAAAAGGTGGCGTCTCATGCGGGTTCGACCTTCGACGCGATTCCTGTGGAAAAAGCCGCCGATATCCGCTCCAGGCTGGATAAGGACACGACCGTCGTCGGCATCGATGAAGCCCAATTCTTCGACCCCGAAGTGGTTGGGGTGGCGCAGGAACTGGCACAGCGCGGGGTGCGGGTGCTGGTCGCCGGGTTGGATACCGATTTCCGCGGTGAGCCGTTCGGCTCCATGCCTGTTCTCATGTCGATTGCGGAGCATGTCTCCAAACTTCACGCCATCTGCATGACCTGCGGCGACGAAGCCTCGCGCACGCAGAGGCTGGTCAACGGTAAGCCCGCGCGGTATGATGACCCCGTTGTGATTGTCGGCGCATCCGAACTGTATGAAGCACGCTGCCGCCGTCATCACGAAGTGCCGAGATAACAGGTAATCAGGTAATCAGGTAATTGGTAATTAGGGATTGGCTTCCAGATACCTGATTACCAATTACCTAATTTGCTAATTTACCAAACCAAGGAACTAATCCCATGCAAAACTATCAAGACGTACTCGCTGAAATTTTGATCGACTCTAAAACCCTGCAAGCCCGTGTTAAGGAACTTGGCGCGCAAATCAGCGCGGACTATCCCGACGGTGACTTGTTGCTCATCTGCATTTTGCGCGGCGGCGTGCCGTTCATGGTTGACCTCAGCCGCAGCATCACCGCGCCGCACATGATGGACTTCATGGCGGTTTCGTCCTATGGGGCGGGGGCGCGTCAATCCACTGGTTCTGCTCGCGTGACTCTCGACCTGCAAATGGACATCCGTGGTCAACAGGTGCTGCTGGTGGAAGATATTGTCGATAGCGGGCATACCATTTCAGCGGTGCTGAATATGCTAAAAACACGCGAGCCAAAATCGCTCAAAGTCTGCGCCCTGCTCGACAAACCCGAACGCCGCGAAGCGGAAGTCCCCATTGATTATCTCGGCTTCACCATCCCGAATAAATTCGTCTTTGGCTACGGACTCGACCTCGACGAATACCACCGCAACCTCGACTTTGTCGGTGTGGTGGATTTGGAGAAGTACTCGCCGCCCCAATAACGGTATTTGAAAAAGAGACGGTCATCTGCTTTGCGAGATGACCGTCTCTTCGTTTTATCTACTTGCTGCGATGGATGGGCGCGCGATGATTTTCGGTTTTCGCAGCCTTGACCGAATCGGAGCGAGTTCACCCACATCCACGAACACAATATTGATTTTTCCCTTTGGCGTGTTTTTGAGTATATAACGCGTGTATCCCTTGTCGCGGCTGTCCAGCAGGATCACTTCCGCGCCTTCAGGGATTTTTTCGCTGAATTTTGGGTGCGTGAGAAGGTAGCGCGTAAATTCCACAAATAACTCACTATGTTTGGCGCGATAGAATTCTTTCATAGGTTCATCTCCTTCAAGAAACGATCCCGATAAAGCGTCCAATTTTCCACAATATCCTTTTGACCAAAGGTCAAAACTTCGGCTGCGGAGTGTTCATCGAACCATTCCTTGGTTTGTTTTCCATTTGGGTGCAATATATCACGGTGCGGACGCCCGTGCGCTGTGTCATAACGTACCACGGCGTACCATTCGCCAGCGACCAGAATTTCAAGTTGTATACGAAATTCGATGATCTCCTTTCCTTCCCAAACGTGATAATGCCGATAACGGCATAACCGTGTTTCAGGGTCGAGGTAGATCAGGAATTCGCGTTCAGTCATGCTTGGAATTATAAGACATTTTTCCACCCACGCTTCAAGTGTATAATCACCCTACCCCACAACGGAGGAAACCCATGCGAAACATTTTTCTCAACATTCTGATTTTGTTCTTGCTCTCTGCCTGTGGAACTGCCGTGTCTGCGCCAATCGCTACTGCGACAACGCCTCCCCCGACAATCACCTTCACCCCAACTCCCGAACCACAGCAGGGCATAACTCCCAAATTGGCAAGCGGAGACTATTTTGGGAAATTTGAAGAACCCAATGCAGCAGAAATTAGAAATGGAAAGACAGCCAAACTCACCGTTGATTCTGATGGGGTTGCGCATATTTTCGACTTAACAAATGGGGAAGAATATCTGGATGAAAACGGGAATCCAGACTGGTATGAGGCGTTTGGATTTTCCCAAGACGACCCCGCCAGTCAGGATTTTACAGAACGATTGATTCCAAATGCAGTATCTTCGCTCCAAAAAAACACGTATGGTGGGGCAGTGGAAATGGTTGCTTCGGAAGATGGTCAATTATGGTTTGCGGCGAGGGATTTGCAGGGGGATGCTTTATGGTGGCAACCCAAAAGCGATGAGAGGATAATTTACCCCATGCTTTTGAACAAGGATACCTGGGAACTCGACCAGGATACTTTGCCAGGAAAATTTGTAGTCGTTTCAGGCGCGCAAAAAGCGGAAGCCAGGTTCGCGGGTACCCATTCTGTTTGGGTGCGTGGCAGGATTGGCGCTGGGGAGGAAGTGTTGTTTCGAGAAGTTTACAATCCACTGACTGAAAAATGGCTTGTAAATGAAACTGTGACGAATTCCGAAGAATATGTGCAATTGTCGTGGAAGGCGATGATTGAAGAGATTGAATCTTCGGCGGCAACGTCATCACCGCCTATTGAACCTGAAAATAAAAGTGGAACATGGGTAGCCGAATATGACGGTATTCCGTATAGTTATCATTCCAAAGATGGGACGTGGAAATCTGAGATGATTTCCACAGATGTTCAGAAGGCGTGGCAGGAAGCAATAGGAGTGGGATATGAAGTTACAGAAACTGGGGAAGTGATTGACAAGACCGACCCCGCTAATCCTGTTACATTGCCAGGTTTTAGGATTCACGAGAATGGATTGGCAGAGAGGATGTACCTTTACGAGGATGACCCAAATTTTACGGTGTCTTATAAAGTTACAGACTTGTCGAGAAAGGATGACGCTGGCAATTCTATCAAGGGAATTAATTTTGTCGGCATGGGTTGGACTTGGAATAAGGGGCAGTTTGTACGGAAGATTTTCAAGGGTTATGAGTTGTATGGTGTAGAGGAAATGAAGGCATTTTTAACGAATCCTCTTTTGGTGGCTGTTAGCGCGAAGGGTTGGGATGCGAAGGCGCTAAAAAATAGAATAATGTTTCCATATAAACCTATTGGACCTGCAACCGAAACAGCTCAGTTTTACTGGCAAGGTCCGCGCGGGGAAGTTAGTCAGATTTGCTGGATAAATTATCTCTATGCAACGGACGTGCCAATTTATATTGATGGAGTGCTGCAAAGAATACCATCTTCTCCATATATTATTCGCGATGCACATCGGGATTTTGAGAAAGGTGGCAATACAGTTTTCATCTATGTCGGTTTGGATGGTGAGCGGTCAGTAAGGTTTGGCGATGGAAATAACGTGATTGATGGTACTACCGATAATGCAAACCTTAATGAGGATATCTGGTAAGGGTAAATGCGTTGATGATAGTTGGTCGCGGTTTGCGCCTGTTTTTTATCTTGTACAATTTTTGCCTGAATTTGTTATACTCAATAAGTGTTCAAGTTTACATACGCCGCCTTTAGGTGAAGGCGTTTGAATATGAAATGGAGTAATAATGGTATCAAGCGTGCTTGCCCCACAAGACTTAATTCGCAAAGCTGTGATTGAAGTGGCTCAGTTGAGGGAAAATGAACTGCTGGTTGTCATCGAGACCGTCGAATTCTTGAAGAAACAACGCGCCCGCCCAAACCGTGAATCCGCAAAGGAAATTGTGGCGCGCGCCAAATTGCGGGCGGCGGAAACAAGCAATCTTCCGCGCGAAGAGTTGATGAAAAAATTCAGCGATACGCTGGACGCCATCCGCGCACAGGCAATTGAAAACGGCACGGCGATTGAGGGGGAGTTGGAAAGTGACTAAAAGCATCCGCGCTGTACTGGATACGAACGTTTTTGTTTCAGCCGCGCTCAGCAAAAGTCCGACCAGTCCGACCCGTGAGGCGCTCGAACTCTGGAGACGCGGCGAGTTTATTTTGTTGATTTGCACCCCTCTGGCGGAGGAAATCGCCGAAAAATTGCAAGACCACAATGTTGACGAAGAAAAGATTACAGCATTGGTTGAATCACTGGCGGTTTTGGCGGAATGGGTGGAAGTGCCGCCTGAGAAAATTGAAGCCTTGCTATCCGACCCCGACGATAATGTTATTGTCGCCTGTGCAGTAGAAGGCGGAGCAAACTATCTTGTGACCTACGACCCGCACTTTGACGTTCTCCACGGGGAATATCGCGGCGCAAAAATTGTCAAGGCAATTCCGTTTTTGAGAATCCTGCGTGGAGAGAATGACTGACGACTCGTCGCACCTTCATTCCTCCTACGCAGGGCGCTGGGTGGCTCGCCTGCGCGGAAAAGTCATCGCGCAGGGAGAAACGCCCGAACAAGCCCTTTTTGCTTCGCAGCAAAGCCGTCACAAAGAAAGACCAGAGATTATCTTCATGTTTCCGCTCCCCCCCTTGGTAAAAAAAATAATCGACGTTCTGCCCGCCGATCAGGAGATTTATCTCGTCGGCGGCGCGGTGCGTGACCTTTTGCTTTCCCGTCCTTCCTATGACTTGGATTTTGCCCTGCCCGCGAATGGTATTTCCATCGCCCGAAAGATTGCCAACGCCCTTGGCGCGGACTTTGTCCCTTTGGATGATGAACGCGATACGGGACGGGTGATTGTCACAGAGGAAGACGGTTCGCGTACCTTTCTTGATTTCGCGGTTTATCGCGGCGTGGGTTTGATGGAAGATTTGTGCGCCCGCGATTTCACGCTCAACGCGATTGCCTACAACCTGTGCGACGAAACGATCATCGACCCAAGCGAGGGCGGCAAGGATTTACGGGCAAAAATGATCCGCGCCTGCTCGCCCACATCGCTCTCCGATGACCCCGTGCGGATTCTGCGCGCGGTTCGCCTTGCCGCATCTCTCGACCTTCATATCGAAAAGAACACCCGCGAACTGATGAAACAATCTGCAAGCGAACTGGGGCGTATTTCACCCGAGCGTTTGCGCGATGAGGTTTTCAAGATGCTTGGCGGACCCAAACCCGATGCCTGTATGCGCGCGTTGGAAATGTTGGGGGTGTTTCCGTATCTCGTGCCTGAACTCTTGGCGATGAAAGGCGTGAGCCAATCTGAGCCGCATGTTTATGATGTCTGGACTCATACCCTTGCCGCGCTGGGTTATCTTGACCAGACCATTTCTGCTTTGCGCGTAGGCTATGATGCCGAGAAAACGAACGACATGTTCACAGGTCTGCTTGGGTTGCGGCTGGGACGTTATCGCGAGCAGATTGCCAAACACTTTGCCGAGCCGCTTACCCCTGACCGTTCCCTGCGCTCCCTGCTTTTCTTTGCCGCCCTGTATCATGACATATGCAAGCCTCAAACCAAAACAGTCGAGGACTCGGGACGCATTCGCTTTTTCGACCATGAAGAAAAAGGCGCGGAGATTGCCGCCGAAAGGCTGCGCTCCTTCAACGTCAGCAACGATGAAGTGGAACGCGCGCGAACGATCATCAAAAACCACATGCGGATTCATGCCTTTGCTGACCGCCTCGAAAGGGACAAGCAGACTCCCTCGCGCAAAGCCATTTACCGTTTCTTCCGTGACAGCGGCAAGGCAGGCATCGACCTCGTCCTGCTCGGCTTGGCAGATGTCCGCGCCACCCGCGCCCACGCCCTGACCATTGAAACCTGGACGATCTATCTTGACGTCGCCCGCATCCTGCTCGAAAATTATTTTGAAAAACCCGAAGAAGTCATCTCCCCGCCGCGTCTGTTGGATGGCAATATCCTGATGAAGGAGCTTGATGTTAAACCTGGTCCCGTCGTCGGGCAATTGCTGGAATCCATCCGTGAGAATCAGGCGGCGGGCAAAATCGAAACCATCGAGCAGGCGCTATCCTTTGCCCGCGAGGAACTCAAAACTTTACAACCTTCGACCCCGAAAAGGTGAATCATGAACTACGTTTTCTTCGACCTCGAAACCCAAAATCTTTTTGAAGATGTCGGCGGACAGGACAACGTTGCCCTGCTAAAAGTCGCCTGCGCTGTGACCTGGTCAACCGAACGCAACGACTTTTCGGTGTACCGGGAAAAGGATGTCCCCGCGCTGGTTCAGGAATTGAAATCTGCGACAAAGGTGGTTGGATTCAATCTCAAAGGCTTCGATTACCGCGTGCTCCAACCCTACGCGCCCGATGCCCGCTTCGCATCCATCCCCACGCTGGATATGCTCCTCGACTTGCAGCAGATTCTCGGATTCCGTGTCAGCCTCGATAACATTGCCAGCGCCAGCCTCGGCGCGAATAAAACCGCCGACGGGGTGAAATCTGTCGAGTGGTTCCGCGCCGGTGAATTGGATAAAGTTGCCGAGTACTGCAAAGCCGATGTGGACATCACCCACCGCGTCTTCGAGTTTGGACGCGACAACGGCTACATCTTTTATAAATCGAAACTGGGCAGCAAGTTAAAGGTCAACGTGAAGTGGAAGTGAGGGAAAAGGATGAAAAAGTTTCAGGTCGATAATATTATGCTGGCTTACGAACGACTTGGCAGTGGAGCGCCGTTGCTGTTGATTCACGGCTTTCCGCTGGATCATACAATTTGGAAAGATGTTGTTCATTTGCTCAAAAGTGATTTCGATCTCATCCTGCCTGACCTGCGCGGGTTCGGTCAATCCACTACGGTGGAAACGCCGTACACCCTTTCCGACATGGCAGATGACCTTGCGGCTTTGCTTGACCACTTGAAAGTTGAGAAAGTTGCGCTTGCAGGTCACTCGATGGGCGGGTATGTCGCGCTGGCTTTCGCGAAGAAATATCCCCAGCGGGTGAGCGGATTGGGATTGGTTGCCTCGCAAGCCGCGGGCGACGTTCCCGAACGGAAAGCTGGACGCTATCAAACCGCTGCGGATGTGTCCCAGAGGGGCGTGGGGGTTGTTGCCGAAAGCATGACACCAAACCTTTCTGCGGATGCGGGCGTGCAGGCATTTGTCCGCCCGCTGATGGAGCGGCAATCCCCAGCCGCCGTGATTGGCGCGCTCAAGGCAATGGCGGAACGTGAAGACCTGTTCTCATATCTTTCAACGGTGTCATTCCCTGTGGCGCTGCTTCATGGCAGCGCCGATGTTTTGATTCCGATTGAACGCGCAAAGGAAATCAAATCTGTTTTACCCGCCGCGCGCTGGGTCGAATTGCAAGGCGCGTATCACATGCCCATGCTGGAATTCCCAGTCGAAACGGCAGATGGATTAAGGCGCTTGCGCGAATAATCGATTAAAACCAGACGCCCGCCGCATTCGGATGTACATGCGGCGGGCGTCTGGCTGTTGCAGGCAGAACGCTAAAGCGGGACTGGCTGTGAGTTTGAAATGGCGCTATTTTTTTTAAAGCTGACTTTTTCCAGTGAGCCTGTTTGGCGAACCATTTTACGGATGTGCGCCACCAAAACGCTGCTCGGCACAGGCTTGACGAGGAAATCATCCGCGCCCGCATCCAGAACACTGGCGACCATGCTTGGGTCGTTGATGGCGGATAGGATAAGAATTGGAACGTTGCTGAATGCGCGAATTGCCTTGCTCACCTGCCAGCCGTCCAGGTCGGGCATCATCAGGTCGAGAAGCACTACGTTCGGGGTTTTCTGTTCAACCAGTTTGACGCCTTCCGCGCCGCTGTTGGTCGTGATCACCTCGAAGCCGTGTGTTTTCAACAACATGCTCATCAGTTCAGTGATAGCCAGATCGTCATCGATTACAAGTATTTTTGTTGCCATAGATTTTTCCGTTTACTCATTATGCCCGATTTGCTGAAAAAACTACTTTGCAATATATTTACAAATTGATGATGAGTTCGCGGGCGGTTGCGCATCGAATAATATAAGGTTGCTGTATTCTGCCTTCCGTTGCATTTTCCGGAAGATGATTTTTGTCAGTTGTGGATTTCCCCCTTTTTGGTAAAATATCAGACGGTTATCTTCATAACTAAAGACTTCGGAAAGTTTTGTGCATTGAAAAAAAATACGCAAGCAGGGGGCTCCGGGGTTTTCAAATTTCATCTTTGTAGGAGAATTAAAATGAAAAAATGGGTATATCTCTTCAGCGAGGTCAAGCAAGTCGAGAAACTCGCTGGCGGCTCATGGGATGGCGTCAAGTCCATCGTGGGCGGCAAGGGCGCGGGTTTGATGGACATGACACGCGCAGGCGTGCCGGTGCCGCCGTTCTTCACAGTGACCACCGAGGCTTGTAACGCTTTTCAGGGCGCTGGAAAATTCCCCGCTGGCATGTGGAACCAGGAATTGAAGGCGCTCAAAGTCATCGAAAAGGCTGCGGGCAAGAAATTCGGCGATGCCAAGAATCCGCTTTTGGTTTCCTGCCGCTCTGGAGCCAAGTTCTCCATGCCTGGCATGATGAACACCATCCTCAACATTGGTTTAACTGACAGCGTAGCCGAAGGCTTGGCAGAAGCGACCAGCAATCCGCGTTTTGCTTATGATTCCTATCGCCGCTTGATTGAAATGTTCGGCACCGTCGTGATGGACATCGCCGACGAAGCCTTTGAACATCCGATGCACGAGTACAAAGCCGAGAAGGGTTACAAACTCGACACCGAAATGACCGCCGAAGATTGGAAAGCCGTTGTTGAACTCTTCAAGGTCGCTTACAAAAAGGAAACTGGCGACGACTTCCCGCAAGACCCGTACAAGCAGTTGTCTCTGGCGACCGAAGCAGTCTTCCGCTCGTGGAACGGCAAACGCGCTGTCGATTATCGCAACAAGGAAAAGATTTCGCACACGCTGGGAACCGCCGTCAACATTTGTACGATGGTCTTCGGCAACATGGGCGAAGACTCAGGCACGGGCGTGGCGTTCACCCGCAACCCCTCCACTGGCGACGCTTTGATGATGGGCG
>Ga0172367_10005798_pt1 | contig 14801 bp, 23 predicted proteins | sample Lak10m_FD_114542 | JGI IMG/M metagenome (GOLD analysis project Ga0172367, IMG submission 114542) | Freshwater microbial communities from Kabuno Bay, South-Kivu, Congo - kab_022012_10m | ecosystem: Environmental > Aquatic > Freshwater > Lake | place: Democratic Republic of the Congo: South-Kivu... | reverse complement strand
TCTGTCACAGGATCGATCTGATGAGGGATCTGAGTAAATTCTCTGACATGGAGACCTGACTCAGTATGTCAAATACAGCTCTCGCATCCACCTCTGGCGGCATTCCCCAGTGAAACGTCTCAAAGTCTCCTGCTGCAATTGCTGCACGCATCTTCGTTCCACTCACGTCAGGAGTGCCCTGAGCACACCCGCGGGTGAATCGATCTGGATTCTCTTCAGCTGCGAAGACAACTTGTCTCGATGCGCTGAGAGTAGGAAAGTACTTTTCCCTTGATTTCATCGAGTAATTACTCAGTGTGTCCTCCGGATCGCTGTACACTGTGTATGTGTCAAGCAGCTCAGGTTCTCTGGTCATTTGAGCCTCTGCCTCCGCCGCCTGTAGCTCCTCGTACACCCTCCTGACTGGAGTCCCACCGTACAGCACCTCAACGTTTCCAGGCATGATGGGTGCTATGTGCTCCTGCCACACACGCTGCATGTCTGCGCCGCGAATTGTTATCTCCCCGGGCCTGCTTCTGTCAGCCAGCGACACAAAGACTCTCACGATATCATTCTCTGATGCCGCAATGTTGACCAAGCAGTGGTGTCCCGCGTGGTAGGGCTTTGCTGCGATTGGAACTAGGCCGATTTTCATACGTACTCCTGATCGTATACTTAGAGGGGATGCTGTTTAAGTATATTCGCACACTAGAGGACGAGTGATGAACGAGACGCACCTAAGAAATATCATTAGACGGATAATTTCTGAAAACGAGGGTGGAGAATATGGTGCGGGTGGCTACGGAGGAAGCGGTCTGAGCTTTGATGATATAAATACTAGCTCGGGCGGCGGCGCAGATTACGGCTCCGGTCCTCGTGGCACTCTTTTAAAGATATTCTGGAAGCCATTTGCAGACGTCGCGCAGGCTGCCAAGCTGACTGCAAAAGACGTTTTAAACGGAATGAAGCTCGCATTTGATACAGCTTTTACCCTGTCTCCGAAAAAACTTATTGCTGCAAGGGAAAGATACAATAACAGGAGAAAGAAAATACAGAGTCAGTGGGCACCATTGCTCCAGAGCTCATATAGTGCTATAGCAAATTCTGATCTCGGTCTTGCGACTCTCACCCTTGCGCCCCATCTATTTTTTGGCGCTGTAATTGCAAAAGGTGTCACGCAGGGACCGAGTGAAATTGCGGACTTTTTAAGTAGTGTCGGATGGTTTCCTGGTTCGTGGCTAAGAGAAATAGACAAAGAGATAACAAATAGCAGATTTTATTCTGATAAAGAATGGAATGAGGTTAGAGATAGGATGTTTGGGGGAGGTAAAGCAGGAAGGTCATCATCTGAGTCACGTCGCCAAAGTCAAGGCCAGGGAGGCGTATCAGCTGCCCTGAGAAGCTTCTTCTTTGGTTCATCTGACACAAGTGAGTCGGTGACATCTTTACTTGATAATCTAATAACCGAGGCTGAGAAGGGATCGGGCCAAAGATCCGGCGGCAGACTTCAGCTAAATTTACCTCCTGCTGAGCTTGAAGGCGAGGCGGCGAGCATCATTGAGGCATCAATTGATGCAAAAAAGAATCAAGCTGATGAGCTCATAAACACTTTTGTGGAGCAAATCTCTCCAATAAAAGACATAATTGAAAAATCAAAAAGCTACGAAGACCTTGATAAGATAAAGACTCTTCAAATTTCTTCGAACTCTTCTGGACTTGATGCAATAAAAAAAGAGATAGACGGCATGAATAAAAGTCTAGAAGAAGAAAAAAATCGGCTACAGAATGATAAAAAAGTCGACGAGGACATTAGAAAAGAGTATGACAAGCTAAAGGAAGATGAGAAGAGCAAGACCTCTTACGAGGACTATAAAAATGCCGCGGCGCAGGAGGCTCTATCTCAGTTCAAGAATGATAATTTCATGAAGCTAAAGTCGACCTTCGCGCAGACTGTCAAAAATCTTGCTGGTCCGACAATAAAAAAAATAAGATCCGAAATTCTATCAGAGACAACTCCTGACGGTAGAACTGTACCTATTCCTGAGAATTTACTTAATTCTAACAGCAAGGCTGCAAAAGCATACAAGCAAATAGCGGACAGCGTTGAGAGCAGAATACTCGCTGTGACGGCATCATAGACGACAGACACAGAGTAATTTACACAGCATTGTTTTTCTTTAGTATTCTGTTACTGTAACACGGAGACGTACATGGCGAGCAAGAAGTGGGTTCCTGAGATCGAGTACGAGGAGTCGGAGGGTGGGATCACATCAAAAATACCCTTCATAAGCGTCCCACAGGGCGAGGAGATGCCTAAGGTCCTGTTCATGTTCGAGTCCCGTGACACGGGAGAGGTGGAGCCCGACGCCAGCGGAGACGAGATTCCTGTCGTGGAGCTCAACCTGCACCAGTACGTCAACATGTCGACCTTGAAGACGGGGCTCACAGCCGCCGAGTACGACAGGGTGCGGTTCGTCCTCGGCCTCGATCCCCTCGAGAAGGCCGCAGCGGCGGGCAAGAAGATCACAGACTCCGTTCGCAGCCGCCTCGAGAAGGCGGGCTCAAACTGACCTGTAAACAGGGCTCCAGCTGACTACAATTGACATCACACGGAGGTGTGATTGCATCCCATTGACAGACAAGGTGCCCTAGCAGCGGTCAGGAAGATGGTGGTGTTCCACGAGGAGGCCGCCTCCCTCTTCGAGCGGCACGGAATGAGCCTCACCGCTGACCTCGGGCGGCGCAACACGCTCCTGTCCGCAGCGCAGGAGAAGTTCTTCGGCGACGAGATCGCGTCCCGATTCCCGGTCACGTGCGACGGTCGCCCGGGACAGCCCGACATCACCGTGCGCGCCGCAGACTCCGAGGACGTGCGTGAGATCGAGTGCAAGCTCACGACTCGTACAAGCTCGGGCGGCATCAACCTGCAGACAGACTACGACACCCTCTGCCGCAAGGGGACACTTGACTACCTCTACGTCATCGCGAGTCCCGACTTCACCGAGTTCTGCGTCATGTACTTCAGGGGCCTCACGCCCGAGGACTTTCGGTCCCCAGCAGCCGGCTCCCGCGGCAAGTCCACGATGGTGAAGCACCGCTGCTTCGAGAAGGCCACCGTCCTCGTGGGCGACTACGTGTCTCTGCGGGACCAGAACATCGGGCGCATCGAGGCTGCCCTGCTGGGCAAGGTCCCGCCCGGAAAGCGTCGCCGGCTGGAGTCCGCCCTCGAGCACTGGCGCGCCGGAGACGATAAGTACAGCATTAGGCTGGAAAAAATAACGGATCCCGATATACTTACAACCTGTGCAGAGAAACTCACACAGGAGAATGAGACATGGAATTTGACAGAGATCGGCTCGCAAAGCTCGCAGGAATTCGGGGAGAGGACGCTCCCACAGCAGCACCACAGGCCCCCGTCCGCCGGGGAGAGCCCGGCGGACTGATTCGCGAGGGAAGCGCCTCCGCGGCGCGCAGGCCCCTCCGGGAGTCGGCCGAGGTGCAGCAGCTCCGCGGCATCATCCGCCGCGAGACGCGCTCTGTCATGCGCGAGATGGCCGCAGAGAGGGCAGCGATTCGCGAGGGTAACATCACCCAGCTCCAGACGCGCCGGTCACTCACAGAGGCAGTTGCCATGGGATTCTACGGTCCCGGCTTCGGTGACTCAAGGGCCCCTGTGCTGTGGAGTCATACTGGATCGCGCATGGGATGGTTCTTGAATGAGAACGAGGAGCCAGGAGTTAGTGCTGGAGCAGTTAAAGATGCATTAGGCGATATGACTCTCAAACAAGCGCTTGAAAACCTTGGATTACCTCCTGCGAATAAATTAGGTCTAAAACATGTTGACCCTGAAGGAGCAAAGTCCGCAGCTGAAAGGGTGCTAGATACAGCTGCACCACTATCTGAGACCGAAGATGAGTTCCAAATAACTCTATCGAGAGCTACTATTGGAGAAGCATTGAGAAAGCTTGGAGCTTCTACGTTATTCACCGCAGGCGTGGGTGGTATCACAGCGATGGCTGCCGAGTCTCTTGACCTTGCTGATATGCTTCAAAGAGTCGATTTTCAGTCTACTAATGCAGCAGTAATGGTTGCCTCTATTCTTCTCGTTTTTGGTGCAGGCCGCCTCAGTAAAAAGTCAGGATAGTAGCAGATAAGCGATTTTATGCGCTTAAACACTCCTAGCCACCTCGCTATAATCACATGGCGAGGTGGTTATGCATGAGGTCGGCGAGGTTCTCTTCATTGTCTCAAACAAGCGTAGGCAGATCTTTCCAGTTCGGGTCGTCGAGCAGGTGATTCGCAAGACCCTGTCGGGTGAGGGGGTCTCCTACAGGGTCCAGATTCCCGGCGGTGACAAGCCCGGCTCAGGCATTGTCGATCTCAGCGGCATCGATGGCACTGTGCACCCGACCATCGAGCGTGCCCGCGAGTTCCTGTATGAGCAGGCCACACGGGCGATCGAGCAGATGCTGGAGACGGCGCAGGAGATGGTGTCCGAGCTGGGCATTTCGGAGACTCCTGTTTCTGCACCAGTATCAATCCCTGCTCCGCAGCCCACAGTTATTCCCAAGAACGGCGCTAGCAAGATGAAGGTGCGCCTCGAGGACGGCACCAGTGCAACGGTGACCCTTCCTGAGGTACAGTAGGGGTATGGCTGAACGCAAGACCCGAGTCCTCCTGATTGACGGCTACAACATGCTCCACCGGTCCCGCTCCGGCTGGACCAAGGGCGAGAACCCCATCATCTTCAACTTCTTCCGCAGCTTCCGCGCTGTCGTGGACAAGTTCAAGCCCGACATCACATACTTCGTTCTCGAGGGGCGGCCCGTCAAGCGGCTCGAGACCATGGTGGAGTACAAGGCGCAGCGCGAGTACCACGACCGCGACGACTTCAACCGCCAGCGCAAGTGGATCATCCAGGCGCTCAAGGACCGGTTTCCAGTCCGTGTTGTCCGACACCCACACTACGAGTGCGACGACGTGCTGGCCGCCCTGGCCACCGTGCGTCACCCGGACGCTGACGTCACCGTGGTCTCCTCTGACACCGACTTCTACCAGCTCCTGCAGACCCACTCGTCCCTGCGCCTCTACAACCCAGTCAAAAAGGAGTTCGTGACGCCGCCCGACTACGACTACGTCACCTGGAAGGCCCTCCGCGGCGATGCCTCCGACAATATTCCTGGATTCAAGAGCATCGGTGACAAGCGCGCCCTGTCACTCGTCCGTGATCCGGACGATCTGAGGGAGTTCCTTGCGGAGCCCGGCAACCAGGAGATGTTCGACCGCAACATCAGCATGATCCGGTTCCACGACCTCACCGATGACATGAACGCGATTGAGACGCACTTTCACGATGCTGGCCGTGACTGGGCCTCGCTGTGGCACAGCTTCAACGACATGAAGTTCTCCTCGATCACACAGGACAAGGCCTGGGAGAAGTTCGTGCACACCTTCGACAACCTCTCCTGATTTACCCAGGGTTCCTGCGGAGTTATTATTTTCGCACACCCTGGAGGTTAGATGTCACAGAGGAAGCCGATAACAGACCGAGATCTCATCACGCTCAGGCAGCGGGGCCTGATCCTGGCTGAGGAGACTGCATACTGGGAGGAGGGTAAGCTCATCGCTGAGAACATCCTCAACAAGGGACAGCGCATCCTCGATCCGGGCGCCTCATCGATGCTGGAGTCAGCGAGAAGGGTGCTGAAGGGCTGATGGGAACAGAATTCAAGAACCTGGTCTTCGGCGATGATGCCCGCACGAGAATCCAGCGTGGGGTCAACACCCTGGCGGACGCAGTCAAGGTGACCCTCGGCCCGCGTGGCCGCAATGTGATCATCGAGCGGGAGTCGGGCCCGCCCCACCTGACGAAGGACGGCGTGTCAGTCGCCCAGGCGATCGACCTCCGGGACAGGTTCGAGAACCTGGGTGCGCAGATGGTGAAGGAGGCAGCGCAGCGCTCGGCCGAGATCGCGGGCGACGGCACCACCACCTCCACAGTGCTCGCCCAGGAGATCTACAACGAGGGCCTCAAGATGATCTCCGCCGGCTTTGAGCAGTCCGAGGTGTGCAAGGGCATCTCGGATGCAGCTGCGCAGGTGATCAGGACTGTGACGGAGATGTCATCCCCCACGGACTCCGATGAGGACATCATCCACGTGGGCACGATCTCGGCGAACGGAGACAGGGAGATCGGGGAGCTCATCGCCAGGGCGCTCTCAGCTGTCGGCAGGGACGGCTCGGTCACCGTCGAGGAGGCGAAGGGCTTTGAGTCCTCCCTGGACGTGGTCGATGGCACGCAGATTCCGCGGGGTTACCTGTCCCCCTACTTCATCACGAACAGCGACAAGCTCCTGTGCGAGCTGGACAATCCCTACATCATCCTCATCAACAAGACGGTGTCCTCCATCAAGGAGATCCTGCCACTCCTCGAGCGGCTCCACGGGGAGAGCAGGTCGGCGCTGATCGTGACGGACGACCTCGATCCCGAGGCGCTGCAGGCCCTTGCGGTGAACAAGCTGAAGGGAGTCCTCTCAGTCTGCGCCATTAAGGCCCCTGAGTTCGGTGACACACGGCTCCACACCTTCGATGACCTGTCCCTCATGACAGGATCACCCGTCATCAACTCTGCAAACATCGACTCCCTGCGCATCGACCAGGGCCTGCGACTCGGATCCTGTCGGCGGGCGATCGTCTCCAAGACGGGCACGACCCTCGTGGGATGCACACCTCCCGATTCGGAGCAGTTAAAGGAAAGAGTTTCTGCCCTCCGTGACAAGCTGTCGGACCAGTCTCTGCAGGCGCCAGAGAGGGAGGCGGTGCAGCGGCGCCTCGGTCGCATCTCGGGCGGAGTCGCCGTCCTGCGCGTGGGGGGATCCACGGAGATCGAGCTCAAGGAGCGCAAGGACCGCGTTGATGACGCGCTGCACGCCACGCAGGCGGCGATCGAGGAGGGCATCGTTCCCGGAGGCGGCACGGCGCTGGTCCGCGCAGCGAAGGGCCTCGATCGGCTTGTACAGCGAGACAGTGAGAGCTACAATTGTGGGGTTCGAATTATGAAGAACGCCTGTCAATCCCCCCTCAGACAGATCATCGTCAACGCTGGGTCCTCCCCGGACGTTGTCCTTGAGAAGGTCCGAAAGCTCAAGGGGCACATGGGCTACGATGCTCGGTCCGAGTCCTACAGGGACATGATCCAGGCGGGCATCATCGATCCAACAAAGGTTGTCAAGTCCTCCGTGAAGCACGCGGCGGCAGTTGCCTGCAGCCTCCTCTCAATCGGTGCTGCGGTCACATTTGACACCGATGCCCACACTGACTCAGCGGAGTCTGACTCATCGCTGATGGTGTGATGGATCCGTGCAATGACTCCCTGTGCTGTGATATAATGAACCGCGGCCACAGGGCCAACACAAACCAAAAACAACTCGCTTCTAGGTAGAAACAGATGAGAAACAGAGAAATCGCAGACTTGATCGACTCAGAGGCCTCGGACCCCTCTCGCCAGCAGTACACGCGGGACCTACTCGTGACCCTCTCTGAGGCCGATGTGCGGCAGGCAGAGAAGGACCTCAAGAAGGAGATCAGCGCAGTTCGCGCCAGAAATAGAGGCACCTACGACCTGGAGATCGAGCTCTGCTACGTCCAGGATGAGATCAACCGGCGTGATGCGGTCAGCGCCCACATGAACTACAAGGACGCCTGATCCCGCCCGGGACAGGACCCAGGATCGTGTGGAGCCAAAAAAGATGAATGACTCACTAGAGACCTTCTTCAAGCAGGTCGGCAAGACTGACCTCCTCACCCGAGAGCAGGAGATTGAGATCTCGAAGCTCATCGAGTCAGGTGACAAGCGCGCCCGCGACAAGATGATCAAGGCGAACCTCCGCCTCGCCATCAGCATCGCCAAGCAGTACCAGAACAAGGGTTGCGACATGGACGACCTGATCCAGGAGTCCAGCATCGGCCTCATCAAGGCGATCGATCGCTTTGACTGGCGACGCGGCTTCAAGTTCTCGACCTACGCCTGCTGGTGGATCAAGCAGTCTGTGAGAACGCACATCGCATCGCACAGTGCCGCCTTCAAGCTGCCCACATACGCCAAGAACATGATGTACAAGATTCAGCAGGCGACTGTCGAGTACGAGCGTGAGTTCGGACAAAAGCCCACCAACCAGGAGGTGGCAGACCTGCTCGGAGTCTCAATTGACACGATCGAGTCAATGATCGAGTGCACTGCTCCGAGCGTGTCAATCGACAAGGCGGTCGGCGCTGACAACAGCGGAAGCACGCGGACCCTGCGTGACACGATCCCAGACGAGTCTGACTCCGTTGAGACCCTGATTGACAACCAGAAGATCATGCAGGCGCTAAAGGGCGCCATGGAGTCCCTGACTCCCCGCGAGCAGAAGATCGTCAGGCTCCGGTTCGGGATCACAGAGCCGGACGATGACACTGAGAACTTCCCGATCTCAGAGACTGAGTACAACAATCTGGTGTCTGAGTCCAAGAAGAGCGGAAAGAGAGGTGCACTGTGAGCATGCCCAAGGGTTTCAAGTCGCGCAAGGGATACGCTACGATCGCGGAGATTCCAGGTGCCCTCGACTATCGGACTATTGCTGAGCGCATGACCGAGTCAGGCGACAAGATGAACCACGCGACCGCCAGAAACGTCTTCCTCAGTGCCATGCGCAAGCTCGCGGAGCCGATCCACGGCCTCTACGATCTCGATGACTCCGATGACTCCGTTATGATCACTGCAAAGGATCCCGAGTTTCAGTCAGGAATCGTCGACATGTTTGACGAGTACGGCATCGACAACCTAATGCGAAACAAGGAGCCCCTATGAAAAAGTACAAGGCGACCTGGAGCCTCTACAGCTCCCGGCGAAAGATCACCCTCGAGTCCCTGATCAAGCAGGGAAAGGTCACGGGATACGAGAGCTACGTCAATCACTGCGACTCGCTGAGTGTGGAGCCTCTCACACACAAGGACTTCACGGAGCAGACACACAAGCTTCTATCCGCTGCCGAGGTTAATTCTGTGAAGGTGAAGCCCGAAGCAGAGTCCAGGGTGGACCCACCGAAGGTGAAGGACGAGGACCAGAAGCCCATCCAGCCAGCAATGGAGGCCCCCGACCTCGCAAAGAAGAAGAAGCACAATAAGTGGGAAAAGAGCACCTCTCAGGAGGCTGCCGTAACTGATGAAACCAAGAAGGAGGACTGAAATGACTGACAAGGTGATGGTACACGAGCTGGTTGAGAAGGTGATGGACCTCGAGCACGAGATCAAGACTCTCCAGGAGAACCGCAAGGACATCCTGGACGAGTACAAGGACAAGATCGACCTCAAGGTCTTCAACGCGGCCCTGAAGATCGCGCGCATCAAGGCTAAGCTGGCGCAGACCTCGGATGAGTCCCTCGATGAGGTGCTCGATGCGGTCGAGGACAAGATCTGCGTGAACCTGGGCTGAAGATGACATCGAGAAAAGTCCTCAGCTACCCAGACGAGCGCCTCCGGGCGATCTCCGATCCCGTCACCGAGTTCGGGGAGGACCTCAAGTCCCTCGTCCAGGACATGGTCGACACCCTCGAGGTCCAGGGCGGAGCCGGACTCGCAGCCCCGCAGGTTGGTGTGGCCCAGCGGGTCCTGGTGATCAAGCCCAAGCTCTTCGTCGAGGAGAGTCCTGACGCATCCCACAGCGCTGACACTTGGGTCCTCGTGAATCCCGTTGTCAGGGCATCGGGACCCGAGCAGAAGTGGCCCGAGGCATGCCTCTCGGTCCCCATGTGCTCGGGTAACGTCATGCGGCACGAGGAGTGCGAGGTGAAGTACCAGCGCCTCGACGGCACTGAGCACACTGTCGCAGTCAAGTGGCCCCTCGCAGGTGCTCTGCAGCACGAGAACGACCACCTGAATGGTGTCCTCTACCTCGATAGACTGGGCATCCTGGAGCGGGACCTCCTTGCTCGCAGAATCACAAAGGCGCAGCGCATCCAGAAGCGCACTGCCGAGAGAAAGCGAGAGCAGGAGGCGTTCGATCTCCGAGGACTCGAGGGGCTGCGAAAGTACAGGCAGAATCGCAACAATCCCCAGAAGCAGATGGGAAATCGAGTCAGAGCCCCCCAGAAGACAGGGTGATCTGATCAGTGCAACCTCTCTCAGATCTGTGATACTATGTGTGGACAGGAGGACGTGATCATATGAGACTATTCGAGGTCTACATGTACGAGGACCAGATCGAGAAGCGGGGGCTCGGGCAGCACGTGCGTTTCGTGGCAGCACTCAACCCTGACGACGCCCACCACAAGGTGTCCTTCGTGTGGGGCCACTGGTGGCGCATGTGTGGAATGCGTGAGGTGACCGAGGCGTACTGGCAGCAGGTGCACGACAGTCTCACACCGGGGTCCGAGCCCCACAAGCACTCGATCAAGGCCCGCAGCGACTTCGACAACAAGTGAGGAGGCAGGAAATGCTGGTGAGTGAGATCCTGGAGAGCGTTCAAGACACGTCGGGCACCAACGCGAAGATGGAGATCCTTCGCGCCAACAGGTCCAACGGGACCCTGGTGAAGGCGCTCAAAATGGGGCACGACCCCTTCACGCCCTTCCACGTCGTCAAGGTGCCCACCGTCACCAAGAAGCAGCGTGCGGCCCTGGACTCCGAGGCCGATCGGTGGCAGGGCTTCTTCAGCGCAGCCAGCAAGTGTGCCGACCGCAAGGTGACCGGCAACGCGGCGGTCGACCTCATCCACGCTGCCCTGTGCGGTGCCACGGAGGCGGAGGAGAAGTGGATGCGCAAGATCCTCAAGAAGCACATGGCGATCGGTGCCTCCGAGAAGACCATCAACAAGGTGATCCCGGGCACCGTGCCCACCTTCGAGGTGCAGCTCGCCCAGAAGTTCGAGGAGAAGCGCCTCAAGGGCCGCAAGCAGGTCGCAGTGGAGCCCAAGCTGGACGGCATCAGGTGCTTCGCCGTGGTGCGGGGCGGCCACGCGGTCCTGTACGCCCGATCGGGCAAGGTGATCTCCAACTTCGACGACACGATCGGCCTCGAGCTGGCGGCCCTCGGCGATGGCTGCTACGACGGCGAGATCATGGGCAAGGACTTCACAGCCCTCATGCAGCAGGCCTACCGGAAGGACGACGTTGACGTCAGCGACACCTACTTCGCCGTCTTTGATTTCCTACCTCTGGATGAGTGGGACAGCAAGGAGACAGTCCTGAGCTGCTCCGAGAGGTACCAGAAGCTGAGGTCTCGAGTGCCGCTTCCGTGTGATCGAAAGACCACGAAGCCGTCGAAGGCCCTCAAGCACGTTCAGCTCGTCCCGCGGTTCTATGAAGTTCCCGCGTCCTACAAGGAGATCAAGAAGCTCCACGATCGCTTCGTGGAAGAGGGCTACGAGGGTGCCATGGTGAAGTACCTCGACACACCCTACAACTTTGGACGCGACCACCGTGTGATGAAGTTGAAGGCCTTCTTTGATGCCGACCTTAAGATCGAGGGGTTCGTCGAGGGCACCGGCAAGCACGAGGGGAAGCTGGGATCAGTGATTGTCAGCTACGAGGGTGTGGAGGTCCAGGTGGGATCCGGCTGGTCCGATGAGCTCCGGGAGCAGGTGTGGGCTGACCAGGACGCTTTCCTCGGCCGGATGATCGAGGTGCGTTACCAGGAGGTGACTCCCGACGGATCCCTTCGGTTCCCCACGTTTAAGTGCTTTCGAAACGATCGCTGAGAGCTGTCACTCCTCGCTTTGCCCCATACTTATGAGGTACTATTGCGTAGAGAGTGAATATGACAGCAAACAACCAATACTACATGGGTGAGAATCACGTTCCTGCTTATCAGATGTCCGCCTCTCCCTTTGTGACGAGTTCGAATGTCTCATTGGGCCAGGTGAAAGAGATTGGATTCGGGGGGTACGTGTCTCGTTTCATCATCGTGAAGAATACAGGCGCCACTTCGACTGTCCTCTCGGTTGGATTCACTGAGAATGGACTCAAGCCTGCGAACTCGAATTACTTCTTCCTCAGCGGCTCAGAGTCCTTCACAGCGGAGATGAGGGTCGATCGGGTGTTCGTGTCTGGGAGCTCTGGAACGCCGACCTTCTCGGTGATTGCCGGCCTGACAGGAGTGACTTCAAGCCGATTCCTCCTCGTGACCGCCTCTAACGGATTCTCCGGCGTGGGCTGAGCCCGTCGTCCGGATCGCTCGAGGTGGGCTTCGATCCTGCGAATACGACACTGTCAGGTCGACCCTCCATCGTCTCTTGCGATCTGCTATCGAGACAGACGATCAACTTAGAGAGCTGATTTAAGGTGCAATTGATTTGCATGTGTGATAATGTGCTCTTGGAGGTCGATAGATGAACAGCAGACTTGAGAGAAATCAGATGATCGCAGTTCTTGATCAGCTCGAGTCTGGGATTGTGCCCTTTCCCAGCGCTATTGGTGACATGCGAGGCAAGAGCATCATCGCATGTGTCCGCGAGCACCTCTCAAAGATGACAGAGGAAGAGCAGCGCGTCGCAAAAAGAAAGTTTCGAAAGCTCCACCGAAAGGCAACGACTGAGCTTCGAAAGAAAAAGACGCGGATGAACGAGATGCAGACATCAGCTGATGGTTCTCGAAAGCCCACTCTTCGAGCGCACGAGCACCGCAACATTGCAGTGTTCAATGCGTTCCTGCGCCGCGCGGCTGAGGAAAAGCCCTGATCTGTATAATTAGACGCAGGAGTCGATTAATGAATCAGAAAGAGATGAAAAGCAAAGAGGAGCTTGCCGTGTACAAGGCAATCTGTCGCCTTCCGATGCAGATCGACGAGATGGTGCTTCTCCTCAAGAAGGACTTCGGGCAGCTTGTTGTTGAGCACGAGCTCGACCTCTGTCAGGGAAACATGATGAAGTCGTGGGTAATGTCAGAGGTGCAGCGGTACAAGATGCAACACCTCAGCGGCAATAAGTCTGAAGACGTCGCTGACCTTCTCAAGCGTCTCGTCTGATTCCTGTACAACTGAGCCCAGAGGTCAATAATTGTCTCATCTCAAAGGAGAGGACACTATATGACTGTTAATGAGACCGCGCCGGGTAGACCTTGGACTGTTGTGGGGACCTTTCCCTCTTTTGAGGCAGCGTCCTCTAGAGCTGAAATTGAACGCTCCATCAAGGGTCAGCAAGTGAAGGTTAAGAGAATCTCAGAGGGATTTACAGTTAGAACTCGCCGGGATGTGTCGCCCTTGCAGAAGCAGGTCACAGCTGAGGCACCGCCTGCTGCAGACGCAAAGCGTCCCAAGCTCAAGGCAAAGGATCGACGCAGTCGAGATCGTCAAGCAACTGATTCAGAAGAGTGATCCACCTCCTCGAAAAGCTTCCTCGTAGAGTCAATGTCGCAGTCTCAGGCGGCGTTGACTCCATGTCAGTTTTGGATTTTGTTCGTCGTGGAAAGCGAGACGTTCACGTTCTTCACTTTGATCACGGCACTGCACATGGTCGCGACGCGAGGAAGTTCGTAGAGGATTACTGCAAGTCTGAGAGACTGCAGTTAACAGTCTCATCCCTGTGCCGTGATAAGCTACCCAGTGAGTCGCTGGAAGAGTACTGGCGCAATGAGAGGATTCGATTCTTTCAGGAGCACAGGTCGAAGCCTACTGTGACCGCTCACCACCTCGATGACGCGGTCGAGTGGTGGATTTTCACTTCCCTTCACGGAAAGCCTCGATTGATGTCGAGGAGAAACCAGGACACCGGAGTCATTCGTCCCTTTCTCGCCACACTTAAAGCAGATCTAATCTCATGGGCAGCTAGAAAAGGTGTGCCGCATGTCTCCGATCCCAGCAACGAGTCGAGGAATCACGCGAGAAATAGGATCAGGCACGACATTGTGCCGCATGCGCTGTTAATCAATCCAGGACTACATACTACAATTCGCAAATTAATCATTGGTGATGATAATAATGGCAAGAACAGCAGTGGAAAGCGCTCTATCGATCCTGGCTCAACTCGCGATTGAGAGCCTGCCCCACCGTTTCAAGTGGGCCCCGCACAATGTGATCGCACATCCCCTCTCGGAGATCCTGTTCCAGCTGGGCTGCCGGGAGGCGAGCGTGTGGGTGCACGATATTACCGTTCCAAGAGAGGGAGAAGATCCATGGGCGATCTGAAGCGGATGCACTATATCGTTGAGGCACTGCGCTGGGGCGAGCGTGAGAACCACTCGTACATTGTGGGGCTCTACTCTGATCTCGAGCGGGCCAAGGTGGCCGCCGAGGAGCACACCGAGCACCGCGGCGGCAAGTACCAGTGTGTAGTGCTCCAGTGTGAGATGGATTCGCAGGTGGATTCCGATTGGAGCGCGAGCGTGCTTCACCAAACGAAGCTCGCCTTCGAGGTGGATGAGGATGCGAAGCACTTCAGGAACCTGCTGCACGCGTGGAGCAAGAACTCGAAGAAGAAGGAGGGTGCATGAGCAGAGTGGGCGAAACGCTTGGAGGCGCAGGAGATCGCACAGGCACCGGTGTGGTGCTCTCTCTCGTGATCTCAGCGCTGATCGTGATTCTGGGATTCTGGTACCTCTTTTTCATGAACCGAAGTGATTCCTCGATCCCCAGCGCGCTGCTCCGGCAGAGGTGCGAATCCCAGTGGGGCGTGCTCGTGGAGGGCGTATCGGAAACGGATGGGCACGCCACCCAGTTCTCCCTGTGCATCCCAGAGCGCGCCTTCGAGTGCGTGGATGTGGAGTGAGCGGTGGAGCAAAAGTTCGAGCCCGGCGATCTTGTTTGGTTCTGGAACGGTGGCACGTGTTCCGGGCTAGTGATTGAAGCGGGAT
>Ga0172367_10005797_pt1 | contig 14802 bp, 12 predicted proteins | sample Lak10m_FD_114542 | JGI IMG/M metagenome (GOLD analysis project Ga0172367, IMG submission 114542) | Freshwater microbial communities from Kabuno Bay, South-Kivu, Congo - kab_022012_10m | ecosystem: Environmental > Aquatic > Freshwater > Lake | place: Democratic Republic of the Congo: South-Kivu... | reverse complement strand
GAGCCGCTCTCGAACCAGCAGTCGAGCACCTCGGGCACGCGACGCATCATCGACTTCCCGGTGGGGTCGTCGGGGTTCGGACGCACGAGGTCGTCGACGTACGGGCGGTGCAGATCGGCGACCGACACACCGAAGTCGGCCTCGAGCTGCTCGATGCTGCCGTACACGTCGATGCGCGGGTACTCGGGATCGTCGCTCTTCCACACCGGGATGGGCGAGCCCCAGAAGCGGTTGCGGCTGATGCTCCAGTCGCGGGCGTTCGCGAGCCACTTGCCGAAGCTGCCGTCCTTGATGTGCTCGGGCACCCAGCGGATCTGCTGGTTGAGCTCGACCATGCGGTCCTTGATCTTGGTGACCTCGACGAACCACGAACTGATCGCGCGGTACACGAGCGGCTCGCTGCAGCGCCAGCAGTGGGGGTACGAGTGGTTGTAGCTGTCGTGCCGCACGACGACGCCACGCGCCTTCAGGTCCTTGATGACGTCGGGGTTCGCGTCGAAGACGTGGACGCCCTTCCACGGCGCGATCTCGGCGGTGTAACGGCCGTGTTCGTCCATCGGGCAGATGGTGGGGATGCCCACCGCGTTGCACGCGTTCTGGTCCTCCTCACCGAAACCAGGTGCCATGTGCACCACGCCGGTGCCGTCGTCGGTGCTGACGAAGTCGGCGGCGATGACGTGGAACGCGTTGGGGGTGTCGGCGAGGAACGAGAACAGCGGCTTGTACTTCCGGCCCACGAGGTCGGCGCCGGCGAGCGTGCCGACGCGCTCGGCACCGGCGAGCTCCTTCTCGTACGCGCCGAGGCGCGACTCGGCGAGGATGAACTTCCGGCCGTCCTGCTCCATCACGGCGTACTCGATGTCGGGACCGACCGCCAGCCCGAGGTTGGCGGGCAGCGTCCAGGGCGTGGTGGTCCAGGCGAGCATGTGCTCGCCGGTCTCGAGCTCGAACATCACGGTGAGCGCAGGGTCCTGGCGATCGCGGTACACGTCGTCCATGCGCGTCTCGGTGTTGCTGAGCGGCGTCTCGCAGCGCCAGCAGTACGCCAGCACGCGGAAGCCCTCGTACACGAGCCCCTTGTCCCACAGGGTCTTGAACGCCCACATCACGCTCTCCATGTAGGAGGTGTCGAGCGTCTTGTAGTCGTTCTGGAAGTCGACCCAGCGCGCCTGGCGGGTGACGTAGCGGTGCCAGTCGTCGGTGAATCGCAGCACGCTGGTGCGGCATGCATCGTTGAACTTGTCGATGCCGAAGCGGGTGATCTCGGGGTGTCCACTGATGCCGAGTTCCTTCTCGGCGACCACCTCGGCCGGCAGACCGTGACAGTCCCAACCGAACCGGCGGTGCACCTGCTTGCCGCGCATCGTCTGATAGCGCGGCACCGCGTCCTTCACGAAGCCGGTGAGGAGGTGGCCGTAGTGCGGCAGGCCGTTGGCGAACGGGGGGCCGTCGTAGAAGACGTACTCGTCCGCTCCGTCGCGACGATCGATCGACGCCTGGAAGGTGCCGTCGGCGTCCCACCGGGCGAGGATGTCGCGCTCGACGGCGGGGAACGAGGGTTGCGGGGTGACGTTGGGGTAGGCCATGACTGCTCCTGGAATCGATGTTCCCAGGGACGAGCCGGAGCCCGCGGTACCACCCTGTTTGCACCGACCCTCGGATCGGCACCACTCGTGTTCGCCAGCGATGTCGGGCTGGACCCGTCCGGTTCTACTGAGCGCCTGCCGACCGTGAGGTGCGACCGTTGCCGTTCTTCCGAAGGCTCGGAGGTGATGGCCTCGTCGTCGCCGTGGGGATCAATGCTAGCGGGCGGCACCCGCCGGGGTCACTGGAGTTCTTCGTCGTCGATGTGGAACGGGTCGGGCACGGGCGGCAGCGTGGGCCGCGGCATCTCGCCCGTGATCTCACCGGTGATGTCGTCGAGGTTGCCCGTCGCGGTGCGACCCTGCGCGACCTCCTCGTCGAGCATCTTCCACACCTGCTCGTGCGGGTCGACCTGCGGCATGGGTGCGGGCATCGCCTGGGTGGGTTCGTCGGCTGCTGCGCGTGGCGCGTCGTCGATGAGATCGGCCGCGGCGGCCTCGGCCGACACCGGCGCGATCGACGGCGGCAGCTCCTCGGCGCTCGCGGACAGCAACGGGCGACGCATGTCGCCCAGACCGCCCGGCACGCGCTCGACCATCTCCTGCAGCTGCACCGCAGCGTCGCGGAGCCGCTCGCGCTGAGCCTGCAGGTACTGCTCGAGGTGGTCGACGTCGGCCAACAGGAAGTCGCGACGTGCCAGCAACGACTGCACCTCGTTCTCGGCCTTCACCTTCTCGTCCTCGGCGGCACGACGCGCTTCGAAGCGCGCATCATCGACGGTCTTGGCCGCCATGGTGCGCGCCGTGTCGAGCACGCGCCCCGCCTCTTCACGAGCCTTCACCACGATGCCGTCGGCCTCGATACGCGCCTCGGCGACGGTCTGATCGGCGGTGCGCTGGGCGAGCAACAACGTTCGGCTGATGACCTCGTGGTCGGTCCCACCTGCGGGAGCCGCCGCCGGCGCCGGCGCTGCGGCGCCGGACTGCACCTGCTGCGACACCTCCTGCAGCTTCGCCACGGCGGCCCGAGCGCGAGCCTCCATCGCCGTCGCCTGGTTCTGCGCGAACTCGACCGCGCTCGCGACCTGTTCCTTGAAGGCGTCGACCTCTTCGGGGTCGTAGCCCCTCTTCACCAGTTTGAAACCGGTGCTGCGAACGGCTTGCGGGCTCATCTCCATGGCGCCGATGTTACGCGCACCGACCGGCGAGAACCGGCCATCCCGCGAGCGGGGTTCAGGCGCCGTAGCCGGTGTGGTCGTATCCGGCCGAGCGAGCAGGCGGCTTCAGCAGATACACACCCGTGGCAACCTTCTCCATCGTGCCGTTGAGGGCGTAGCAGAGGCCGCTCGCGAAGTCGATGAGACGACGCGACACTTCGCGATCGGCGGCCTCGAGGTTCATGATGACCGGCTGGCCTTCCTTGAACTTGTCGGCCACTTCCTGCGCGGCATCGAAGCGACGCGGGCGCACGGTGTACGGCTCGGCAGCACCGCCGCTCGCCGCCGGGCGCGTGGCGGCGGGCGGACGCGGATTGATGGGGCGCGGCACGACGTTGCTGTCGTCGCTCGGGGGCACGGGACGACGACCGGGTGCCTCGGCCTCGGGTCGGCTGGGGAAACTCGGACGAGCCGGAACCGGACGCACCTGCGCGGGCTCTGCTTCGTACTCGTTCGCATAGCCGCGCGACGACCGCGAGGGCTCGCTGCCCGACGGACGTTGCGTACGGACCGGACGCTCGGGCTCGACCGCGTCGTCATAGTCGTCGTAGGCGTCGTCGGGACCGAGACCCAGATAATCCATCGCCTTCTTCCACATCGACATGCCCCTGTCCTCCTGCAGGCGCGAGGCTATCGCACCAGCGTGCTCAAGGGGGGACGTGCGCCGAACAGCGCACTCCCCACCCTCACCTGTGTGGTGCCCTCCTGCACCGCAACCTCGAGATCGTCGGTCATCCCCATCGACAGCACGGTGAGCCCGAGGCGGTCGAGCAGCGTTCGAACCGCACGGAATCCGGGGCGGGCTGCGTCGGGGCCCCCCTCGGTGGGTCCCACGGTCATCAGGCCGCGCACGTCGAGACCCGCGCCGCGGGCAGTGTCGAGCAACGCCGGCACATCGGCGAGCGGGCAGCCACCCTTGCCGGGTTCGGCCGACGTGTCGACCTGCAGCAGCACGGTCGCTCCCGGCACGCGCTTGGCGAGCTCTGCCACCAACGACGGACGGTCGACCGTCTCGTACACCGAGACGATCGGCGCGAGCGCTCGCACCTTGTTGGTCTGCAATTGGCCGATGAAGTGCACACCGAACGGCAGGCCACCACCTCCGAGCTTGGCAACGACCTCCTGCGCGTAGTTCTCGCCGACGGCGGTGCACCCGGCGCGGTGGGCCGCCCAACATGCCTCGACACCGAACGTCTTGGTGACCGGCAGCACGGTGACGTCCACACCGCCGGCGCGGGCGATGCGGTCGCGCACGGCCGCCAGGCGCTCGGCCACCAGTTCGTCGTACTCGCTTGTCACGATGTCATCCTGCCGCCATCAGGCAGGCCGCCACCACATGGCGGCCGATGTCGCCGCGGCGGTGCGAGAACCAACGGTCGGGATGGCACCGTGTGCACTCGCCGGCATCCGTCATCGACACCTCGAGTTCGCGACACGCCGCGTCGATGACCGCCGGCAGGTGCAACGACGGCGTCCCCCACGACGTGGTGGCGCGAACGCCGGGCCCGAAGCGGGAGGTGAACTCGTCGAGCAACTCGACGCCGAACTCGTTGCAGCAGCCGTGGATGCACGGGCCGAGCACGGCCACCACGTCGCGGGTACCGAGGTCGGCGAGCGCGCCGACGGTACCGGCGACGACGCCGTCGAGGGCGCCGCGCCAGCCGGCATGCAGCGCCCCGAGCACTCCCCCGTCGTCGTTCTCGCCGAGCAGCACGACGGGCGCACAATCGCCCACCCACACCGACAGCACTGCGCCGAGCGCCGTGGTGACCGCGGCATCGGCCACCTCGCCGTCGTGGTCGCCGGGGCTGACGACACGCACCACACGGGTGCCGTGCACCTCATCGAGGTGCGTCCAGTGCCCGGACATCAGCGACTGCTGACGGTGCGCCAACGCGACCGGATCGCCCTCGAGGTGGAAGTCGCCATCTCGGCGATCGGCGATGCGCAGGTGCGCGACCGACGGGCCGCAGCGGAGCCGGAGGCTCGTCGCGGACCGCGGGCTCACGCCGCGAGGGTCACTTCAGGAACGAGGGGACGTCGAAGTCGTCGTCGCCGTCGTCGAGCGGGTCGGCCGGCTCGTCGGCGAAGAGATCTTTCAGCGAGCTGGCGGGCTTCGCGTCGGGGACGGCCTTCACGATGGGGCGAGTGTTGCCCTGGTTGGCCTGCGTGTCCCAACGATCGAAGCCGGCCGCGATGACGGTGACCTTGACCTCGTCGCCCATCTCGTCGTCGATGACGGTACCGAAGATGATGTTGGCGTCCTGGTGTGCGACACCGTGGATGATCTCCGCCGCGGCGTTCATCTCGAACAGCCCCATGCTGGACGGCCCGGTGATGTTGAGCAGGATGCCGCGCGCGCCGTCGATGGCGGCCTCGAGCAGCGGGCTGCTGATGGCGGCCTTCGCAGCGGTGACCGCACGGTTCTCGCCACTGGCCTGGCCGATGCCCATGAGCGCCGAGCCGGCACTGTTGAGGATCATCTTCACGTCGGCGAAGTCGGTGTTGATGAGGCCCGGCGTGGTGATGAGGTTGGTGATGCCCGACACGCCCTGCAACAGCACCTCGTCGGCCATCTTGAACGCGTTGAGCACGCTGGTCTTCTCGTTGGCCACCGTGAGCAGGCGGTCGTTCGGGATGACGATGAGCGTGTCGACCTTCTCCTTCAGGCGCTGCACACCGGCATCGGCCTGTACCGCACGACGGCGGCCCTCGAAGCTGAACGGACGGGTGACCACGCCGATGGTGAGCGCGCCCATGGTGCGGGCGACCTCGGCGATGACCGGGGCCGCACCGGTGCCGGTGCCACCGCCCTCGCCGGCGGTGATGAACACCATGTCGGCGCCCTTGATCATCTCCTCGATCTCGTCGCGGTGGCTCTCGGCGGCGTTGCGGCCCACATCGGGGTCGCTGCCGGCGCCGAGGCCGCGCGTGAGGTCGCGGCCGATGTCGAGCTTCACGTCGGCGTCGCTCATGAGCAGCGCCTGCGCGTCGGTGTTGACGGCGATGAACTCCACGCCCTTCAACCCCGCGTCGATCATGCGGTTGACGGCGTTGACACCGCCACCACCCACGCCGATCACCTTGATGACGGCGAGATAGTTCTGGGGAGCGGCGGCCATCAGCGGCACCTCCGATGTTCGTTGCGGCGTTCGATGTGGTGGAAAACTTGTGTCTGCACGTTCCTACCTGCTGGTTGTGATGGATCGTAGCGTCCGAGGTGCGGCGGAACGGTGATACGCGGGGTCAGCACCCCGGCACGGAGCCCATCTCCGCGGTCGACACGTCGAGGCTGCACACGCCGACGAGGCCGTCGCCGTTGCGCATCTGGTACAGCAGGCGGGCGAGCTTGTCGTCGAGCTGGCTGTCGTCGCCGAGTCGCACCTCGATGTCGGCGGGGTCGTCGTCGTCGGGGCTCTCGAGCAACAGCGTGAGCGCACCCGTGGTGACATCGACGCCGATCGAGTTGGTGATGGCTCGGATGTCGGGTGGGAGCGCCAACACCAACTGGCCCGCCGAGGCGTACGGGGCGCCGGCGAACTGTCCGCGCTCGGTGTCGGGGTTGTCGCCGACGATGAGCGGGTACGCAATGGGGATGCCCTCGATCACGTCGAGCACACGACCCTCCACGTCGATGACACGGAACTCACCGTCGGCCCCCTGGAAGGCAGCCACCGGGGTGCGTTCGCGGATGTCGATGCGCACGGTGTGGGGGAAGTCGGTGGTGACCCGTGCGCGCTCGACCCAGGGCACCGCTTCCAGCGTCGCAGCGGCGGACTCGGTGTCGACCAGCAGCACGGGCTCGCCCTCCATTCCGGCGATCACCTCCTGCAGCACCTCGGGGTCGGTGTAGACCGCGCCCTGGACCTCCACGTCGCGTACGTCGAAGATGGGCGACGCGACGATGGCGATGGCGGCCACGACGAGCAACACGACCGCACTCGCGACGGTGGCCCACACGAGCCGGCGTCGGCCCTCGGCGCGTCGGTTGGCGATGCGCCTCGCGCGGATACGAGGGTCCATGCCCCCACCCGCGCTGCCGGCGTTCGGCGCGGGCTGCGTGCCGGGGCCGTCGTCGAGATCGCCGATCACCACGGTGGACCGCTCGCCGGTGTCGCCGTCGTCGTCGAGATAGACCGCGTCGGGCACTTCCTCGTGGTCGATGACGATGGTCTTCCGCGGCCCCTCGGGAGCGGGTTCGGGACTCGGCCGAGGCTCGGGTTCGCGGTCGGGCTCGGGCCCGCCGTCCCCGGCCGCGGCGACCTCGATGTCGTCGCCCTCGAGGTCGGGATCGATGTCCGCGTCGTCGGGATCGTCGGGATCGTCGGCGTCGTCGGGCAGCGCACCGAGGCCGAGCAGCCGATCGATCGAGGGGTCGTCGAAGTCGTACCCCTTCTCGGGCGGCGTGTCCTCCTTCGAGAACGCAGCCATCAACTCGTCGAGCACCTTGTCGGGCACGTGCTCGGGATCGGGGCCGGTCACAGCACCACCCCCTCGCGATGATCGGGCTCGACATCGGCGAACCCCACCAGGCGCACCTCACTGCGCAACAGGAATCCGGTCTGCTCGTACACCTCGGCCCGCACGTGCTCCATCACGGCGCGCACGTCGGCCGCCGTGGCACCGTGCTCGGCCTGGACGAAGTTGGCGTGCTTCTCGCTCACGCAGGCCCCGCCGATTCGGAATCCGCGGAGGCCGAGCCCGTCGATGAGTTGCGCCGCGGCGAGCTCGCCCGGTACGGGGTTGACGAACACCGAACCCGCGTTCTGACCACCGGGCTGGTGCTCCCGGCGCCACCGCACGATCTCGGCCAGCGTGGCCTCTGCCGTCGCCGCATCACCCTCGCGCAGCGACAACGTCGCCTGCAGCACCACCTGGTGGTCGGCCAGGTCGGATCCCCGGAACCGGAGGTGCAGGCGCGACGCCTCCACATCGGCCTCGTGGCCGGAGTGGAGGTCGAGCACCCGAGCGGACACGAGTGATGCCGCCATGTCACTGCCGTGTCCGCCGGCGTTCATGCGCACCGCACCACCGATGCTGCCCGGGACACCCACCGCCCACTCGAAGCCGGTGAGGCCCGCCGCCGCCGTACGGCGTGCGAGCACGGGCAGCGCCACGGCGGCGCCTGCCACCACGTCGGTGCCGGCGAGTTCCACGTGATCGGCGAGTTCGGTGAGCGACACGGCGATGCCGGCGAAGCCCTCGTCGGCGACGAGCAGGTTCGACCCGCGGCCCACCACCATCACCGGCAGCTCCGAGGCGCGCATCGCCGCGGCCACGAGGCGCAGTTCGTCGAACGACCGTGGCGTCGCGAACACCGCAGCCGGACCGCCGAGCTTGTAGGTGGTGTGCGGCGCGAGCGGTTCGTCGGCGGTGGCGAAGCCATCGAGCACCGCAAGTGCCTGCTGCTGTTGGTGACCGAGGCTCACGTCGACCGCTGCCGTTGCTCGACGCGCAGCTCGGCCCGACGAGCCTGCACCTCGTCGGGCAGCGTGGCGATGTCGCCGCAGCCCATCGAGATGCACACGTCGCCGTCACCGAGGCGGCGGGCGAGATGATCCACGAGGTCGGCGCGGCGCGGCAGCCAGACCAACGGCGTGTCGGGGTGGGCGTCGAGCACGGCGTTGACGACCAGCTTGCCGGTGACACCGGGGATGGGCGCCGTGCCCGAGGGGAAGATGTCGGTGAGCACCACGAGGTCGGCGTCGACGAACGCGTCGCAATACTCCTGCCACATCACCGCCATGCGGTTGAAGCGGTTCGGCTGGAACACCGCGACCACTCGCTTCCACCCGTCGCCGCTGCCCTTGGCCGCGGCCAGCACGGCTGCGATCTCGTTGGGCAGGTGCGCGTAGTCGTCGACGAGCGTGGCGCCACCGTCGACGGCGCGGATGTCGAACCGACGGGCCACCCCACCGAACTTCGAGAGTGCCGCCGCGGCGTCGGCGAACGGCACGCCGATGGCATGCGCCATGGCAAGGGCACCCGTCGCGTTGCGCACGTTGTGGATGCCCCGCAACGGCAGCGACACGCTGCCGAGCAGTTGACCGAGGTGCTCGACGTCGAACGTGAACGCGCCGCCGGTGGGCTCGATGTTGGTGGCCACGTAGTCGGCGTCGGCCGAGGTGCCGTAGGTGATGGCACCGTGCTTCGCGGCCAGTACGGCACATCGCGGGTCGTCGAGGCACAACACCTTCGGCCCCGGCACCTGACCGAGATAGGTGTCGAACCCGTCGATGATGGCCTCGTACGTGCCGTAGTGATCGAGATGATCGATCTCGACGTTGGTGAGGATGGTGCCGTACAACGGCAACTCGAGGTGTGTGCCGTCGCTCTCGTCGGCCTCCACCACCAGCCACTCGCCGCCGGTCCACTGTGCCCCGGTGCCCATGTCGGTGACATCGCCACCGATGACGAAATTCGGCCGCGCGCCCGCTTGCGAGAGGATGAGCATCAGCATGCTGGTGGTGCTGGTCTTGCCGTGTGTGCCGGCCACGGCGAGCGACTTCGCCTGTGCACAGATGCTGGCCAACATGCCCGACCGGTGCAGCGAGGTGACGCCGACCTTCGTCGCCTCGTCGAGCTCCACGTTGCGTGCCGGAATGGCCGTCGAGTAGGTGATGGCATCGCGGTCGTGCACCAGCGAACGGTCGTGCCCCACTGCAACCCTCACGCCGGCGGCGCGAACACGGTCGAGCACGCTGCGTTCGCGGATGTCGCTGCCCGTGACGTCGTGCCCCATCTCGGCGAGCACGATGGCGATGGCGCTCATGCCCGGGCCGCCGACACCGACGACGTGGTACTTGCCCGGAACGGAGAGATCGAGCGGTGCGACCGGACGGCTCATCGGGCACTCCCCTTCGCTGCGACCCGCTCGACCAGCGCCACCAGTGCGCCGCTGCGATGCACCGCACCCGCCTCGTGTGCTCGGTGCGCCATCACGGCCAGGCGCGCCGGCTCGGCGAGGAACGCCTCGATCTCGTGCACCAGCCGATCGGCGGTGAACTCGGGCTGCTCGATCAACAACGCTGCACCCTGTTGCGACAGCACCTTCGCGTTGTCGACCTGGTGGTTCTCGGCCGCATCGGGCCAGGGCACCACGATGGCGGGCGCTCCCACGGTGGCCAGCTCGGCGATGGTGCCGGCACCGGCCCGGGTGACCAGGAGGTCGGCCGCTGCGTAGAGCTGCGGCATGCGGTTCTCGTACCCGATCACGCGGTACAGGATGCCTTCTGCGCCGTCCCGAGCGGGCGCGGCCTGCGCCAGAAATCGGTCACCCACCACGTGGTGCACGGCGAGATCGCGGCGATCGGCGAGGCGCTCGACGGCCTCGACGACCGTGCGATTCACCACCGCGGCGCCGAGCGAACCACACATCACCGCCACGACGAAGCGATCGTCGGGCAGGTCGAGCATGCGACGCGCATCAGAGCGCGACGCAGCGCGATCGAGCGTCACCATCTCGCCGCGCACCGGCGCACCCACGAGCTCGGCGTGTGGGAGCGCGGACCCTTCGAACGCCACCGCGACGGCGGCGGCCCGCTTCGCCATCACCTTCGACACCAGCCCGGGTCGACGGTCGTACGACACCACCACGTACGGGATGCCCAGCCGCTTCGCGGCCCACGTGGCAGGAAAGCTGCCGTATCCACCGACGTTGACGACGACGCTCGGCTGCAGATCGCGCAACAGTTGCTCCGCCTGCTTCGTCGCGGCACGCAGCTTCGACGGGAAGGCCAGGTTGCGCGAGCTCAGACTGCGCTGCAGCCCCACGACGTCGAGCAGGGTGTGTGCGTACCCGGACTCCGGCGCCAGGCGCTGCTCGACGCCGCGCTGGGTGCCGACGTAGTGGATCGACTCCTTGGGGTGCCCGGCGGCCACCAACGCGTCGGCGATGGCGAGCGCCGGGAGCACGTGGCCCGACGTGCCGCCGCCGGTGACCACGGCATACGTGTTCATCGCACGTTGCGGGCCACGTTCAGCAGCAGCCCCGTCGCGACGAGCGTGACGAACAACGAGCTGCCGCCTGCCGAGAAGAACGGCAGGGTGAGGCCGGTGACCGGCATCATGCCCGTGACGCCGCCGACGTTGATGATGGCCTGCACGACGAACCAGCCGATGATGCCGCCGGCGAGCAGGCTGTGGAATCGATCGGGGGTGGCGAGCGCCACCTGCACCCCGGCGTACGCCAACACCAGGAAGCCGCCCAGCACGGCGACGACGCCGATCATGCCGAGCTCCTCGGCGACCACGGCGAAGATGAAGTCGCTGTGGGCGAGCGGCAGGAACTCACCGAGCTTGTTCTCGCCGCGGCCGACACCCGACCCCGTGACACCGCCCTGGGCCATGGCGATCATCGCCTGCCATGTCTGGTAGCTGAGGTGGTCCTTGTGGGCGGCGATGTCGAGGAACGCAGTGAACCGGGCCTCGCGACGCGGGCTCGAGACCACGAACGCACCGGCAGCAACCGCACCGAAGATGCCGGTGACGGCCATCGGCAGCAGCGGAGCGCCGGCGATGAACGCGATGAAGAACACGATCGCCGCGAGCACGATGGCCGAGCCGAGGTCGCCCTGGGCCAGGCACAGCGTGCAGGCCAGCGCCGCCAGACCGAGCACAGGGAACAACGTGCGTGCCGGGTCGTGCATCTCGTCGCGGCGGACGGCCAGCAGGTTGGCGCACGTGACGAGCAGCGCCAGCTTCAGGAACTCGCTCGGCTGGAAGTTGATCGGTCCGATGACGACCCACGAGCTCGCATCGTTGACGCGGTCGCCGATGCCCGGCACGAACGGCAGGATCATCAACCCGCACGTGACCAGGAAGCCCGGCACGATGAATGGCCGCCACCGGCGGGTGGGCACCCGCATCGCCATCCACAACCCCACCAGGCCGAGCACGGCCCAGAGCAACTGCCGGTTGAACAACCGCCACGGCGAATTGCCCTTGTGGAACTGCGCGATCGACGTGGCCGACAGCACCATCACCAGCCCGAGCATCGTGAGCACGAAAGCCACCACCGCGATGACGTAGAACGCCGTGGGCGGCGGTGTCGCAGCCTTGCGTTGCCCGTCGCCCCTCGTCGGATGGCGCCGCATCGCGTCGGCACGGGCCAGCGCGGCACGGCGACGATCGCCGATCACCGATGACGATGCGGTCATGCCGTCTCCTTCTCGGTGGTGGCCGCGAGCGCGTGCACGAGGCGTTTGAAGTCGTCACCGCGAGCCGGATATCCCCCACCCGGGTACCAGTCGAAGCTGGCGCACGCGGGCGAGAGCAACACGGTGTCGCCGGCGGTGGCGAACGCCTCGGCGAGCGACACTGCCTCCGCCATCGACGACGCGACGGCGGTGCGGCACTTCCCGTCGAACGCAGCTGTCACCTCGGCGCCGGCCTCGCCGAGGCCCACCACGGCGGTGATGCGCGAGGACTCGGTGGCCAACGACGCGAGGTCGAGCCCCTTGTTGCGTCCACCGGCCAGCAGCACGATGCGCTCGAACCCGCGGATGGCGGTGAGCGCTGCATGCGGGCTCGTGGCCTTGGAGTCGTTGAACCAGTCGACCCCGGCGATGGTGGCGACCGGCTCGATGCGGTGCGGCGGGTGACGGAAGGTGGCCAACGCAGCGCGCACGTGGTGCGGTTCGGCCAGACCGGATTCGATGACGAGTGCTGCCGCAGCGAGCGCATTCGTGATGTCGTGCGGGAGGCGACGGGTCATCTCGGCCACGGGAGCGATGCGCCCGTTCGGGCCCTCGAGCCAACCATCGGCGAGGTGGTAGTCGGCGCCGGCAGTGGCGAATGTGCGGGTCACTCCGCCGACGGCCTGCAGGTTGCGCATCACGACCGGATCGTCGGCGAACCCGATGGCCACGTCGGTGGGGCGCCGGTGCGCCCACACACGCGCCTTGGCGGCTTCGTAGGAGGCCATCGACGCGTGCCAGTTCTGATGGTCGGGTGCGAGGTTGAGCCACACCGCGGCTTCGGCTCGGAACGAGTCGATGAAGTGCAGCCGGAAGCTGCTGCATTCCACGGCGAACACGTCGACGTCGAGATCGAGTGCCGCGGCGAGCGGCACCTCGGTGTTGCCGACCGCCGCAGCGCGCAGCCCCGCCGCCTCGAGGATGTGAGCAGCGAGGTAGGTGGTGGTGGTCTTGCCGTCGGTGCCGGTGATGGCCAGCATCGGACGCGGGCCGCCCACGCGTTCCTGCTCCCACTCGTAGGCGAGGTCGATCTCGGTCTTGACGGGCTTCCCGGCCGTCAGTGCCGCGCGCACCACCGCATGCGTCTCGGGCACGCCAGGTGCAGGGCACACGATGTCGGCTGCGGCGACCAGTGCCTCGATCGCTGCCGTGTCGGGACGCTCGACCAACGTGGTGCCGAGCGAGCCAGCCAGCACGCGCTTCGCATCGTCGGGCGAGTCGTCGGCCACCGTGATCGTCCACCCACGCCGCACCAACTGGTGCGCCAGCGCCTCGCCGCTGAGGGCGATGCCGTGGATGTGCGCGGTACGGGTCATCGTGTGGCGCCTCAGAGGTTGTCCGTGATCTTGGTGAAGTCGCCGATGAAGATGCCGAGCGCAGTGGCCACGAAGATGCCGCAGATCAGCCAGAAACGAATGATGACCGTGGTCTCGGGCCAGCCGATGAGCTCGAAGTGATGGTGGATCGGCGACATGCGGAACAGCCGCTTCTTGCGACCCGACGCCTTGAACACCACCATCTGCACGGCCACCGAGCCGGCCTCCATCACGTTGATGCCGCAGATGAGGATGAGCAACAACTGCGTGTTGGTGGTGATGGCCAGCAACGACAGCGCGGTGCCGATGGCCAACGCGCCCACGTCGCCCATGAAGATGCGCGCCGGCGCGGCGTTGTACCAGAGAAAGCCGCCGCACGCTCCGGCGAACGCTGCTGCGAACACCGCCAGGTCGAGCGGGTTCACCACGTCGCCGTAGACGCTCGGGTTGCGGAACGACCAGTAGGCAATGATGGTGAACGCGAGGAACCCCATGCCCGCCGAACCGCCCGCGAGACCGTCGAGACCGTCGGTGACGTTCACGGCATTGCTCGTGGCCCAGATGATGGTGCCGAGGTAGAGCACGAAGATGGGCCACGGCACCTCCCACCCCGGCAGGTCGGCACGGGTGAAGGAGATCGTCTCGCTGACGCCCGTGGTGGCGACCAGCCACCACGCGATGAGCACCGAGATGCCGAACGTGATGTAGCTCTTCTTCTTCCAGAAGATGCCGCGGTTGTGCCGCTTGCGTACCTTGATGTAGTCGTCGAGAAAGCCCATGCCCGCCATCGCGAGCAGGCCGACCCACATGATGAGCACCTGGTCGGAGATGGCGATGCCCGGACGCAGATGTGCCACCAGCCACCCGATGACGGCGGCCCCGATGATGGCGATGCCGCCCATCGTGGGGGTGCCCTGCTTGGCCATGTGGTGCTCGGGGCCGAGGTCCTCCTTGCCGAGGATGGGCTGTCCGGCGCCGGCCTTGCGGAAGAAGCGGATGAGGAAGCGCGTGCCGAACAGGGCGACCAGCATCGCGGTGGCACCGGCGATCATGACGGCGATCACAGGAGTTCCTCCAGCACGGCGCGTGCCACCGCGCGGTCGTCGAAGGGCAGCACTGCATCGCCGATGGTCTGCGTCGACTCGTGCCCCTTGCCGGCGATGAGCACGAGATCGCCCGGCCGAGCCCCCTGGAACGCGACGGCAAAGGCTCGGCGTCGGTCGGGGTCGCTCACAACTCGGTCACGGTAGTCGCCAGGTACCCCCTGGAGGATGGCATTGACGATCTCGAGCGGATCCTCGGAGCGCGGGTTGTCGGACGTGACGACCACGCGATCGGCCATGGTCGCGGCCACTTCGCCCATCTCGGGGCGCTTCTCGCGGTCGCGGTCGCCCCCGCACCCGAACACCACCGTCACTCGTCCGTCCCCCACTGCGGCACGGGCCGCAGCGAGCGCCTCGCGCAGGCCGTCCGGCGTGTGGGCGAAGTC
>Ga0172367_10005793_pt1 | contig 14806 bp, 7 predicted proteins | sample Lak10m_FD_114542 | JGI IMG/M metagenome (GOLD analysis project Ga0172367, IMG submission 114542) | Freshwater microbial communities from Kabuno Bay, South-Kivu, Congo - kab_022012_10m | ecosystem: Environmental > Aquatic > Freshwater > Lake | place: Democratic Republic of the Congo: South-Kivu... | reverse complement strand
TACAAGGCTGTTCGGCGCCGGCTTCCATGATCCCAACAGCGCGACCTTCACCCCCGATCCGGCGGTCATGGCTCGGCGCAGCGTCCTGTCCGGCGTGTCCGACCAGCGCCAGGCGCTGGAGGCGCGGCTGGGCGCGGCCGACAGGCAGCGGCTCGACCAATATTTCACCTCGCTGCGGCAGCTGGAAAACCAGCTCGACGTGCAACTGACCAAGCCGGCGCCGATGCAGGCCTGTGTCGTTCCGCCCAAGGTGCCCGACCTGCCGGTCAATGCCGAGATCGAGAATGTCATGCGCAATCACGAGATCATGACCGATCTGCTGGTAATGGCGATGGCGTGCGACAATGTCCGGCTGTTCAACATGAACTTCAACAATGGCGCATCGTCGCTGACGCGGGTGGGCAGTACGATCACCCATCATCAACTGACCCATGAGGAGGTGCTGGACAACCGGCTGGGCTATCAGCCCGAAGTCACCTTCTATGTCGACAAGTGCATGGAGGCCTGGACCTATTTCATCAAGGCGATGGACGCGGTGAAGGAGGGCGACCGCACCCTGCTGGATAACAGCCTGGTCTTTGCCCATAGCGAGACCGAGTTCGCCAAATTCCACACCATCGACAATATCCCGATGATGACGGCCGGATCGGCCGGCGGACGCATCCATACCGGCCAATATATCACCGGCGACGGATCGCCGGTCAGCCGGGTCGGCCTGACCCTGCAACAGGCGATGGGCGTGCCGGTCGACCGTTGGGGCACGGGCAGTCTGGAGACGAACAAGATCATCCCCGGACTGATAGTTTGATCCCCTATTCCACCCGCGCCGCGTAAAGGCCGTGGTGCGACAGCATGAACAGGGTCTTGCCGTCCGGGCCGCCGAACAGCAGCTGTAGCGGCCGTTCGGGCACATCGATCCGACCGATCGGCTTACCGTCGGGCGCGTAGACGAAGACCTGGCCATTGGCGACATAGACCCGACCCTGCGCGTCGCTCACCACGCCCTCCCCGCCACGATCGGCGAAGGGCTTGAGGTCGATCAGCGTACCGTTGCCGGCGACCAGCGCGCTGTAAGTGCGGTTTTCCGATCCGTTGGTGACATAGATGCGCTGGCCCGGCTTGCCCTGGACGAAGCCATAGCTGTCGAGCGTGTGGGAAAAGCGCAGGCCGCGATGGTCGACCGGTCCCTGGGCAAAGACGCGCCAGGCTGGCAGGGCGATGCTGCCATCGGGTGAGACATAGGCTTGGGCATTGGACTGCGCGGCGTCGCGGGCGAACATCTCGGCAAGCGTGGTGAATTGATAGGTCTTGGGATCGATCTGGTCCCTGAACTCGCCATTCACCCACCAGTTGACCGGGAAGATGGTGGCGGCAGCGCCCTGTGCCGCAGGCGTCGCCGGGATGACGCTGACCTGCGTGTCGGGCGCGCCGGGGGTGACGCTGTAGACGGTGCCGTTGCGGCCATAGGAGGAGAGAACGAGCAGATTGCCCGACTTGTCGATGGTCAGGTTCACCGGATCAAGCGCGGCATCGCGGATCATCTCCAGCCGGCCCGCGTCGGACCAGCGCCAGATGCGCTGGAAGAAACGGTCGATGAAATAGAGCCGGCCCTGCGCGTCCACCGCGCCGCCGCCCAATCCATAGAAGCCGTCAGCGAGCTTCCGAACGCTGGCGCCGCCGAAGGTCGAGGGGGCGACCGGATCGGGTTTCGCCGGCACATCCAGCACAGCGAATTCGCGTTCGCGCACTTCCAGGCCATGGGTGATGTCCTGAATGGCGTTTTCGAACGGATATTTGGTGAGGCGCAGGAAGGTGCCACAGCCATTTTCGTCGCAGGTGCCGACCCCGCTTTCCGCGTTCACATGGACGTTGCGGAAGCGGATATCGTGCGAATTGTAGAGCGACACGGCGGTCGGTGCCGGCTTGCGCGTGCGGGTGACGCGATAGCCGTGGAAATTGGCGACCAGAATGTTGCGGGAGTCGCGGATTTCGAGCGCGACGGCATCGCCGCTCTCGCCCGCCTCCCCCTCAGTCTGGGGCGCCAGCAATTCCCAGTTGGCGACGCGGTTGAGGCCGATTTCGGTGCGGACATGATGTTCGACCGATGCCTGGATCAACCGGCCCGGCGTTTCCGTGTCGGAGATCAAAATGCCCGGATGGCCGAATGTGCTGGGGCTCCAGATATTGGCGAAGGTGCCCCCGCCCCCCTGCGTCACCCAGAGGCTGGCATATTGGCCACCCCAGCGGCGCGATGCGTCGGGATCGGCGGTGGCGTTATTGTTATAGGGATTGCGCCGGCTGCCGTCGAAGGCATCGGTGCCATGGCCGCCCTGGAACTTGACGTCGTTGACCATGGAGCTGGCGCCGGCCTTCCACAACAGGCCGGTCGCGCGCGGATTGGCGCCATTGGTGTCGAGCGCCAGTCCGGCGACGATCGCGTCACCGCCCTGCGCGCTTTCAATGAGCGCCTTGGGCGCGCCGACGCCCTGAAAGGCGGGCGTGCCATCGGGCAGGACGATCTGGGTCAGGCTGGGGTGCAGGCCGAGCAGCACCGTGTCGGCGCGCAGCCGCAGCGTGTCGCTGACCTTGTAGAAGCCGACGGGCAGATAGACGACGCGATGGCTGTCGATCGCCTTTTGCAGCACGGCGGTGTCGTCTGTGGCATTGTCGCCTTTCGCCCCCAATGTGCGGACATTCACCCATTCGGCGACGGGCGGCAGCGGACGAATGGCGGGCGCGCCGGGCGCCGGCAGGCTGTCGATCGGCTGCGCCTGCATGTCGGTCTTGTAGTCGCCGATCCGGCCAAGCCCCGGCAGGGTCAGGCCATGGGTGAAGGAGGAGACCTTGTAAGCCTTCCCCTGCCCCGCCACCGTCCGGCCGCTTTCGCGAAAGCGGGCGAAGGTGGGCATGTTGGCGGCCAGTACATTCTGGAAGCCAATCTGGGTATAGACATTCTTCTCGTTGGAGATGATGACGCCGGCCTTCGACACATTTTCGAAGCGGACATCCTGGCCCCAGAGCCAGTCGCCATAGCCCCGGTCGATCTCGATCCCGACCGGCACATTGCGGAAGGCGACATTGAGCAGGGTCAGGCCCGCCTCATGCTCGCGGATGGCGGCGTCGCGCTGTCCCTCGAACGTGGCATCGACCAGGGCGAAGGGCCAGGCCGGCGAGGTCTTTTCCGCGAGGATGCCATAGCGGCCGCCCTTGAAATGCAGATCCTCCGCCTCGTTGGCGACATGGTAGAGGCCGGCGAGGCCCGAACCGATGTCGAAATCGACATGGCTGACGAAACTGTGCTGGGCGGAATGGAAGCGGATCGCGGTCGCCGCCGGATTGCCGTCCATGATGCGGAAATCGATATTGCCGAGCGCGGAATAGAAGGTGCCCGGATTGGCGTCGGCAATTGTCTTGTCGAACGGGACGCTGCCGGCCGGCGGGAAGGCGGCGGGCCAGCTGTCCTTGTCGGTCTGACGCTTGCCGCCGGTGAAGATCAGCATATGGGCGACGCCGCGCTGGAAGCCGGGCGTGTTGGCGCCGAGCAGGATCGTCGGACGCTGGGCGCCGATGCCGAAGATGCGCACGCCCGGCCACAGGAACAGGGTGCGGCTGATGCGGTAGGTGCCCTGGGGCAGGAAGACGATGCCGCCGCCGGGCGTCGCGGCGGCGGCGTCGAGCGCCTGCTGGATCGCGGCGCTGTCATCGGCGCGGCCATCGCCCACGCCCTTCACCGTCACGGCGCGCGCATCGTCGGGCATGGCGGTATAGACGGACGGGGAAGCGGCGGCGGGCTGTGCTGCGGCAAGGCACAGCAGGACGGATGCGCAGGCTCCGCTCAATCCACGATAGGTCAGGCCACGATACATCTATCAGGCTCCGTAAAAAGAAGATGTCCCGGCCGTGCAGGACCGGGACAAGTTTGGGGGGAGAGATGTTATGTTTTATCAGAAATTGAAGCGGACACCGGCGCGGTAGATGCGGCCCAGCGTGTCGTAGAGCGCCGGGTTGATATCGAGACCGGTGTTGGTCTGGGGCGAGGCGACCGGATCCTTGTCGAACAGATTGTCGACCTTGCCATAGAGGGACACACGGTCGCTGAACTTGAAGGTGGCGCCGATGTCGACATAGAAGGCCCCCTTCATCTTGTTGTAATCGATGGTCGGGTGGTTCGCGGTCGAGGCCGGGCAGGACGACTGGCAGACGACATATTGATTGCCGAAGGTGCCGTCGCTGATCCAGCGTTCCTGCACCGTCAGGCTGAACTTGCCGCTGTCATAGGTCTGCACCGCCAGCCATTTCCAGTCGGGCGTGTTGCCGTTGTTGGCGCCGGCCTGGTCGACCGGATCGACACCGGCAATGCCCGCCTCCACAATGAACTTGCGGATATGGGTGCCGAGCGCGCGGACGGTGAAGTTGCCCGGCAGGCCGAGCGGCTGCTGCCACTGATAGCTCGCCTCGATATCGAAGCCGCTGGTCCGCCAGGAGGCAAGGTTGAACGGCTGAACATTGATATAGTTGAGGCTGGGATTGGCATTGTCGAGGCTGAAGCCGCCACAGAAGGCCTGATTGCCATCATAGCAGAACTGGACGATCTGCTGCGCCGACAGGCTGGACACGACGCCCTTCAGCTTGATGTCATAATAGTCGAACGACAGGCTGAGCCCCGGCAGCCAGGAGGGGCGCGCCAGCACGATGCCGATTTCGGTGTTGCGTGCGATTTCGGGCTGAAGGTCGGGATTGCCGACGGTGTTCTGGAAGATCGACACCGCGACGTTGCGGAAGGGGTCGTTGAAATTGGGGACGGTCGTGACGGTGGGCGCGGCGAACAGTTCCGACAGATTGGGCGCGCGCACGTCGCGTGACGTGACGGCGCGCAGGCGGACGCCGTCGATCGGCGTGTCCCAAGTGCCGCCCACCTTCCACGCCCAGACCGTGCCCGACGTGCTGTAATGGGTGCCGCGGCCCGCGGCGTTCAGGTTGGCGCGGCCGACCGCCTCGCTGTCGAACAGCGGCATGTCGATCTCCACGAAACCTTCATAGACTTCATATTTGCCGCGACCATTTTTGTAATTGCCGGCCGCCCAGTTGCTGCCCTGCGCACCGTTGAGCAGCGGGTCGGCGGGATAATCGGCGCTGTTCGGGCTGAGATCGGACACGCCCGCGCCATAGGGGTCGGCGTTCACGCGGTAGAATTCGCGGCGATATTCGGCACCGAAAGCGACCGACAGCGGTCCCGCCCACAATTCCACCGGATTGCCCGAGAAGTTGAGGCTCGCGACGTCCTGGGTCAGCTTGGTGTGCTGGAACGGGCCATTGTCATGCGGCGCGACATAGGCAAGCGCGGCGGCCGAGGGGGTGAATCCGCCGAAGATGTTGATCGGCTGGCAGCCAAGCGCGCGGGCGGCCGGATCGGCGCAGACGATCGCGCCGTTGAGGGTGATCGCATTGGCCGCCGCGGCATAGCGGTTCTGCAGCACGATATCCTTCACCCGGATGTCCGAGATGGTGATGCCATGCTCATAATAGGCGTCATAATTCCAGTCGGTGCCGGCCGCGCCGAACTTGCCCTTGGCGCCGACGACGAAGCGATATTGCTTGCGATCGGTATAGACCTGCGGATCGGGGAAGGCGGCGTTGGACGAACCGAAGCCGAAGGAGGTGATGCCGGCGGTGGCGCACTGGTCGCGCACCGACTGCGGCAGATAGGGATTGGAGCATTGGACGGTCAGGTTGGCGCGGCCATAGCCGGGGCTGGGCTGGTTGTTGGTCTTCACCTGCGCGACATTGACCGTGACATAGGCTTCGTTGTTGTCAGCGAAATCATAGCCGATCCGGCCATAGCCGTTGATGCGCTCCAGCGAGGATTTGAGCGAGGCGCCCGAGCCGGGTGCGCCCGACAGGTCGCCGCCCTCGCAGAAGCTGTTGCCGCGATAGCAGTTGGTGACCGCGCCGGTGCCGGTCGGCGTGCCGTTCGAGCCATAGTTGAACTGATAGGGATTGCCATTCTGGTCGAAGGCGATGCCCTGCAGCGGGCCATTGTTGATCAGGCCGTAGCGCGCATATTGATAGGGCTGGGCATAATCGCGGTAATTATATTGCGGCAGGCCGTTGTTGGTCTGGCCGGTGTTCATCAGCGTGGTGGCGCGATACCAGTTGCGGCTGCCGGCGAGATCGGTGCCGAAGTCGCCGGCGCCCACGCCGCCTTCATGGTCATATTCGCCGCTGACCACGACATGCAGGCGATCGTCCATGAAGGATTTGCCATAAGCGGCCTGGACCAGCGCGGTTTCGTCATCGCCATATTTGGTGATGCTGCCCAGGATATTGCCCTTGAAGCCTTCGAAATGAGTGTCGGTGATGAAGTTGACCACGCCGCCGACCGCGTCCGAACCGTAGGAGGCCGAGGCACCGCCGGTGACGACGTCGACGCGCTTCACCAGCAGCTGCGGGAACATCGAGATGTCGGGCACGCCGGTGACATTGGCGCCGACGACGCGCTGGCCGTCGAGCAGGGTCAGGGTGCGGATCGCGCCCAGACCGCGCAGCGAGAAGGAGCTGAGGCCCTGCTGGCCGCTGGAGGTGGAGAAGGTGCCGGTGGCGGCACCGGTCGAGCCTTGCAGCGAGGGCAGCTGGGCGATGGTGTTGAAGATGTTGGGCTGGGCGTTGTTGGCGATCTGCTCCTCACCGATGACGGTGGTGGGCGTCGGCGCATTGAAGCCGCTGGTGGTGATGCGCGATCCGGTGACGATGATGTCGGCGCTCTGTGCGGCCGGCGCATCGCTCGTCTGGGCCTGCGGCGCGGGTTCGGCCGCCGGCTCGGTCTGGGCCTGGGCGGTGCCGGCCAGCGCCATGATGGCGACGGCGGCCAGGCTGACGCCCGCCATATGCCGATGGATTGCGATCTGCACGTTCATTCCTCTTCCCCTCTTGTCACCAAGCGCCCTCCCGGCGTCGGCGCGCCCATGGCGGGCTATTGTGTGAGTATTAATCCCGAGCGGTCACCACCGCACTTACGACATAGGTCGTAGGCGGCGGCGAACCGTCGCTTTTTCAGGGCTTTGCGGCGTAGAGCGCGTGGTGCGTCAGGATGAAAAGCGTGCGCTTGTCGGGACCGCCGAACAGGATCTGGAGCGGCCGGTCGGGCACGTCGATCCGGCCCGTTTCCTTGCCGTCGGGGCCGTAGATAAATATCTGGCCATTGGCGACGAACACCCTGCCCTGCCCGTCCACCGCGACGCTCTCGCCGCCACGATTGGCGAAGGGCTTCAGCGCCGTCAGCGTGCCGCCTGCGCCCACCGTTCCGCTATAGGTGATATTTTCCGACCCGTTGGTGACGAACAGGCGATCACCGATCTTTCCGGAAACGAAGCCATTGGCATTGAGGCCATCGGACCAGCGCCAGCCGGTGTGATCGATCGGCCCCTGCTGCCAGACGCGGAAGGCCGGCAGGGACAGGCTGCCGTCGGGTGAGACATATTCCCTGGCCTTGGGCGTGCCGACGTCACGAGCGAACATTTCGGCCAGCGTCGTGAACTCGTAGGTCTTGGGGTCGAGCTGGTCGCGAAACTCGCCATTATTCCACCAGTTGACCGGCAGCAGCGTCTTGCCCGCGCCAGTGCTGCGCACCGGGGTCGGCTGGATCAGCGTCAGCGCGTCCTTGGGGCCGGCCGGGTCGAACGAATAGGCGCCCCCCTTCGCGCCGAGCGAGGACAGGACCAGGACATGGCCCGAGGCGTCGATGGCGAGATTGACCGGATCGAGCGCATGGTCGCGGACGATCTCCAGCCCCTTGCCCTCGCTCCAGCGGTGGATGCGCTGGAAACGGCGATCGATGAAATAGAGCGCGCCCTGTGCATCGACAGCCGCGCCGGAGATCGACCAGAAGCCATCCTCCAGCTTCTCGACCTTCGTGCCGGACGGTGCAACCGCCGGAACGGCACTGCCGGCCGGGCCGATGTCGAGCGCGGCGAACTCGCGTTCCCGGACCAGCAGCTTGCGGCTGACATCCTCGATCGCATTGTCGAACGGATATTTGCTGGCCCGCAGGAAGGTGCCGCAGCCTTCATCGTCGCAGGTGGCATAGCCGCTTTCGCCATTCACATGGACGTTGCGGAAGCGGATATTGCCCGAATTGGTGATTTTGACCGCGCTCTTTTCCGGCGCATAGGTGCGGGTCACGCGATAGCCATGATAATTGGCGAACAGCAGGTTGCTGGAGTTGCGGATATCGAGCGAGATGGCGTCGGGGCCGTCATCGACCTCCTGCTCGGTCTGGGGGGCCAAGAACTCCCAGTTGTGGACGTTATCGAGCACGAATTCGTTGCGGGCATGATGTTCGACCGACATTTCATAGACATGGCCGGGCGTGTCGGTGTCGGTGATGTAGAAGCCCGCCTGCGCGAAGCTGTTGGGGCTCCAGACGTCGGCGAAGGTGCCGCCGCCGCCATCCGTCACCCAGATGCTGGGATATTGGGCGTCGAGCCGGCTGTCGGTGACCGGGTCGCCGGTGTTGACGCGCAGCGTGCCGAGCATCTTGCCATCGGCGGTCGGCGTGCCGCCGCCGCCCATGATCTTGACGTCCTCGACCAGGCTCTGTTCGCCCGATCGCCAGAGCAGGGCCGAGGCGCGCGGGTTCACCCGGCCGGTGAACAGGCCGAGGCCTGAGAGGATATTGTCGCCACCCTTGCGGCTTTCGAGGATCGGCAGGACCGCGCCGAGGCCGGCATGTTTGGGGTTATTGTCGGGAATGAAGAGCTGCGTGATGGCCGGGTGCAGGCCGATGAGGATACTGTCCGGGCGCAGGGTCAGCTTGTCCGTCACCTTGTAGAAGCCGGTCGGGAAATAGAGGATGCGATTGGCGTCGATCGCCTTTTGCAGGGCGGCGGTGTCGTCTGCCTTGCCGTCGCCGACTGCGCCCAGGGTGCGGACATTGACCCACTGATCCATCGGCGGCAGGTCGCGGATCGCGGACGCGCGCGGCGCGGGCATGGCGGAGAGTGGCTGGATGTCCGCAGTGGTGGCGTATTCGCCCGTGTGGCCGAGTGCCGGGACGGCGAGGCCATAGGAGAAATTGGCGACCTTATAGGCCTTGCCCTTGCCGTCGACCGTCCTGCCGCTGTCGCGGAAGCGGGCGAAGACCGGGCTGTTCACGGCCAGGGCATTGTCGAAGCCGACCTGGGTGAAGACATTCTTCTCGTTCGAGATGACGACGCCGGCCTTCGACACATTTTCGAACCGGACATCCTTGCCCCAGAGGCTGTCGCTATAGCCACGGTCGATCTCGATCCCGACCGGCGTGTTCCTGATCGCGACATTGACGAGGGTGAGGTCAACCTCATGCTCGCGGATCGCCGCGTCGCGCTGGCCGTCGAAGGTCGAATCGAGCAGGGTAAACTGCCAGGCGGGCGAGGTCTTTTCGGTGACGATGCCATAGCGACCGCCCTGAAAATGGACATTCTCGATCACGTTGCCGGCCTGATAGACGCCGACAAAGGCAGTACCGAGGCGGAATTCCATATGGCTGAGGAAGGCATGCTGGGCCATGCGGAAGCGCACGCCGGCGGCGGCCGGATTGCCCGCGCCGATCTCGATATCGACATTGCTCATCGACGAATAGAAGGTGCCCGAATTGGCGTCGCGAACCATCTTGTCGCGGGGCACGACGGTCGGCACCGGGACCGGCACCTTGCCGACCTGATATTGATCGCCGCCAGCGAAGATCACCATGGTCGACACGCCCTGCTGGAAGCCGGGAGTATTGGCGCCGAGCAACAGCACCGGCCGGGTCGGGCCGACACCATAGACGCGCACGCCCGCCGGGACGATCAGCGAGCGGGTGATGCGATAGGTGCCCGATGGCAGGAAGACGATGCCATGGCCGGTCGCGTCGCGGGCCTGGTCGAGCGCCTGCTGGATCGCGGCGCTGTCGTCGGCGCGGCCATCGCCGACGGCCTTCACCGTCACCGCATGGGGCTCGGCCGGCGCGACCGGGAAGACCGAGGTCGTCGCGGCGAAGGCCGGTGCCCCAAGCGTTGTTGCCGCCAGCAAAACCGCGATCATGCTGCGTCCGATCATGTCCGCCTCCCATCCTCATTTTTATAGATGGTGCATGGCTAGGGGAGCGGTCGCGGCTTGGCACTTGCGACAAAGGTCGTAGTTTTCCTGTGGGGTGGCGCGGCCTTATAGCGGGGGAACCCATCCCCCTACCCCAGCGACCAAGGACGCCCGCTTGCCGATTTCCGCCGACCCTGCCCCCGTTTCGCCCAAAGCCGTGGGACGCGCCGTCATCGTCATGGGGGTCAGCGGCTGTGGCAAGTCGACGCTGGGCGCGATGCTGGCGCAGGCGCTGGACTGCCCCTTCCTGGAGGGTGACAGCTATCATTCGGCGGCGGCGGTGGAAAAGATGCGCGGCGGGGAAGCGCTGACCGACGAGGATCGCTGGCCCTGGCTCGACCGGCTGGGCGCGGCGATCGCCGGGACGGTGGCGGCGCAGGGCGTGGCGGTCGCCGCCTGCTCCGCATTGAAGCGCGCCTATCGCGACCGGCTGCGCGCGGCGATCCGCGTGCCGGTGCATTTCATCCTGCTCGACAATGACCGCGACGAACTGCTGGCGCGGCTGGGCAACCGGCCGGGCCATTATATGCCCGCCAGCCTGCTCGACAGCCAGCTTGCCACGCTGGAGCCGCCGCTGCCCGAGGAAGGGGCGATGATCCTGACCACCAATGTCCCGGCGACCGAGCTGCGCGACCGGGCCCTGACCTGGCTGGGATCTGGCCTGGCTGGGATAGGGTCACACCGACGCGACAGTTGAAAGTTCATAGTGTCGATAGCCAGCAATGGCGGGCCGAAAATAGGCGTAATGCGCCTGTTACGCGCCGATGAAGCGACAGTGACGCGACACTGGCGCGCTTTCCAAGCGACAGTCAGGCGACAGTGAAGCGACAGCAAGGCGACAGTCGGACCGGCACCGGGCGGCGCGCGCGACGCCGAACGGCGGAGCGGCGAAAGGCGTGATGTCGGAAGAGGGGTCTGTTCCATCCGGCAGGACAGATCAGAGAAAGACCGAGTAGGAAAGCGCCGCCAGACGAGCGCAGGCGACCAATGTCGGACATGCCTCCCCGGAACGGGGAGGTGGCAGCGCGAAGCGCTGACGGAGGGGCAGGTGCCTCTCAGTGCTGCGCTATTGGGCTTGTGCCCCTCCACCGCCTGCGGCGGTCCCCCTCCCCAAGCAAGCTTGGGGAGGAATTGGGTCGCGTGCGGCTCAGCGATAGCGGCCCATCGTCACCTTGAGCCAGACCGGCTTGTCGATGATGTTGAGGCCATAATCGGTCTGGTCGCCGTTCCAGATGCGATCGAAGACCCAGTTGTCGCCTTCGAAATGGCCTTCCTCGACCTTGACGATCATGCCGTTGGCGGGGGCGCCTTCGCGCGAGCCGAACTGGACGCGGACATGGTCGCCGGTGAAGAGAAATTCATTGGCCGACAGCTGCGCCACGACCATGCCGCCGACCATCGCCTTGTCCCAGGCCGGGGTGTCGGCATTGGGGAACCATTCGCGCTGGCCGAACTGCCACTGGCCAAAGCTGGCCGTCACCGTCCAGTCACCCATGGTGGTGCTGAGCGGCGTGCCGTCGTCCGGCCGCGCCGCGCCCCAGGTCGGGTGGGCGAAGGCGATCTTCGCCCAGGGACGCATCGCCGCGCCGAGCACGCCGAATTTCGAGGCGAAGGCGTGGATGGTCGCATCGTCGAAGCCCTTGGCGCCGAGCGGATAGTTGAAATAGTCGGCATCATCCATGCCGAAGGGCGAAAAACCGATCGCGCCACGCCCCAGCGCCGACCAGAAATAGCGCGCATATTCGGCGGCATTGCCGATTTCGGGCACCATCAGCGCATTGTCGGGACGGGTGTAGAGATCGAGATGCTTGAAGACGTTGCGGCTGCCCCGGTCATAAATGTCGGGCGCGGCGAGATCGAGCGAGGGGGCCGCAGCCTTCCAGATGTCGATCACGTCGCCCTGCGGGCCGCCGCTCGACACGGTCATCGGATCGACCGGCTTATAGGGATCGGTCAGCGAGGCGTTCACATACATGGGCAGCGGCTTGATCGCCTTGCCGGCCTTGGCCAGTTCCTCGATATAGCGGGCGGTGTACCAGGTATTGAAAGTGCGATCGGCGGTGTCGCCGAACACGCTCTTCCAGTTGCCCGCCGGCTTCCTGAGCGCACGGGTCAGTTCGGCCGGGACCGGGCCGTCGAACAATTTCTGCGCGGTGGCGCTGAAGTCGCGGGGATTCTGGTAGCTGCCGACCTCATTTTCGGGCTGCACCATGATGACCGTATTCTGCGCATCATGGTCGCGCACATAGGTCATGAGCTTGAGGAAAGCGCGCTTGTCCGCCGCCAGCGTGGCCGCGCCATGGGGCGAGAGCACGCCATGATCCTTGCCATCGGCGGTCTTCATGCGCGGGAAGCGGCGATTGTCGAGCTTCACCCAGTCGGGGGTATAGGCAAGGCCGGTATTCTTCCAGGCGCCGAACCAGAGGAGGACGATGCGCTTGTCATGGGCGCGCGCCTCGTCGAGCAGGGTCTGGACGAAGCTGTAGTCGAACTCGCCTTCCTTGGGCTCCAACTGTTCCCAGGCAACCGGCACTTCGACGGTATTGGCATGGATGCTGTCGAGCCGGTCCCAGACCTGCTTCAGGGGGGCGGCATAGTTGCTGCTGTTATTGACCTGGCCACCCAGCATCAGGAAGGGCGCGCCATCGACGATCAGGGCATGGCGGCCGTTCTTGCTTTCGATATGCGGCACCTGTCCGCCATTCTGGGCCAGCGCGGGGGTTGCGAGCAGCATGGCGCCCGTGAGCAGGGGAAGAATATTGCGCATCAGATCGGGTCTCTCAGGGCTGTTCGTCTAGGGAAAATATGCGGGTGGCGGCGGTCCATTTGGCGCCGGGGACGGACCAGGGCAATGGCCGCTGGACGTCGTCCATCTGCGCTTCCCAGGCCTGCACCGCCGGATCGGCGGCGTCGGCCGCCGCCTTGGCCGCCGGGTCGAAATCCGGGCCGGTCTCCATCAGCATGACCAGCCGGTTGCCGCTGCGATAGATATCCATCGCCCGAACGTCGGCAGCGCGGATGCTGGTGCCGATGGCCGGCGGCAATGCGCCGGACGCATGCCATGCCTCATATTGGGCGATGGCGGCCGCATCGTCGGCCAGGTCGATCAGCAACACATGACGCATCACATCACCCAGCCGCCGTCGATCACATGGACCGCGCCGGTGGTGAAGGCGGCATCGTCGCTGGCGAGATAGAGGACCAGGCCGGCAATCTCCTCCGCCTTGCCCAGGCGTCCCATCGGCTGGCGCGCGACGAAGGCGGTCTGGGCGGCTTCATAATCGCCGGTGTCGTGCAGCCGCTGCTGCAGCGAGGGGGTGTCGACGGTGCCGGGGCAGATGCAGTTGCAGCGAATGCCCTGCCCGACGAAATCGGCGGCGACCGCCTTGGTCAGGCCGATCACGCCCGCCTTGGTCGCGCCATAGGCGAAGCGGTTGGGGATGCCCTTCACCGAGCTGGCGATGGAGGACATGTTGACGATCGCACCCGCGCCCTTTTCCACCATGCCCGGCAGGAAGGCCGAGATGGTGTGATATTGGGCGGTCATGTTGAGCGCGACGGCAAAGTCCCAGTCGGACTGGCTGCATTCCAAGATATTGCCGGCATGGACGACGCCGGCAATGTTGGCGAGGATGTCGACCGGGCCGATGTCAGCGGCCAAAGCGCGCACGGCGGCGCCGTCGGTGACGTCGAGGGCGAGCCGTTCGCAGCCCTCCAGCCCGTCGAGCGCGTCGAGATCGCGGTCGGTGGCGAAGACGCGGGCGCCCTCCGCCACGAAACGCTCGACCGAGGCGCGACCGATGCCGCGGGCGGCGGCGGTGATGAGCGCGGTCTTGCCGGCGAGGCGGCCGTTCTGCGGGGCGCTCATGCGCGCGCCACCATCGGCAGACATTCGGGACCGATGGGATCGAAAGCCTTGTAGGTCAAAATAAACTCCTGATGGCCCAGTTGTTCGGAAAGGCTGCGCTCGCCCGCCGCGACGGCGAGGATGGCATCATAGATTTCCTGGCCGACCTGATCGAGGGTCGCTTCCCCCTCCAGGATGCGGCCGGCATTGACGTCCATGTCGGCGGCCAGGCGGCGGCCGGTTTCGGGATTGGCGCAGATCTTGATGACCGGCGAGATCGCCGATCCGACCACCGATCCACGCCCGGTGGTGAACAGGGTGACATGCGCGCCGCAGGCGATCAGCTCCACGATTTCGGCATTGTCGGAGATATTGGGGAAGCCGAAGCGCGGCTCGCCATCGGGCACGACGTCGAGCAGATAGAGGCCGCCCATCGGGGGAATATCACCCGGCTTCAATATGCCGTCGATCCGCGAGCTGCCCGACTTGCTGTAGGCGCCCATGGATTTTTCCTCCTGGGTGGTGAGGCCGCCTTCGGCATTGCCCGGCGCGAAGCTGCCAAAGCCCATGACGGTATAGTAGGCCTCCGCCTTCTGCACGCACGCCTCGATCGCGGCGGCGAGTTCGGGCGTGGCGGCGCGGTCGGCCATGATCTTCTCGCAGCCGACCAGCTCGCCCGTCTCCTCGAAGATGCAGGCCGCCCCTTCCGCCACCAGCCGATCGAAGGCGCGGCCGACCGCCGGATTGGGGGTGATGCCGCGGGTGCCGCCCGCCCCGCCGCAGATGGTGGCGACGACCAGTTCCTCGACGCCCATCGGCACGCGCTCGACCGATGCGATCTGCGCC
>Ga0172367_10005792_pt1 | contig 14808 bp, 10 predicted proteins | sample Lak10m_FD_114542 | JGI IMG/M metagenome (GOLD analysis project Ga0172367, IMG submission 114542) | Freshwater microbial communities from Kabuno Bay, South-Kivu, Congo - kab_022012_10m | ecosystem: Environmental > Aquatic > Freshwater > Lake | place: Democratic Republic of the Congo: South-Kivu... | reverse complement strand
TTATCTTCGCCTGCATTACTGGTGATCATATTTGTGAGAAGGTTAAATCCACGGGCGAAAACATCAGGCTGGTTATTGTCAACGGCGCCTTCTACATGGGTATCAAGCCAGGTAAGAAACACATGGTCGCCTGCTTCATTTATTGCCATGTTCACGCGGTTATCTTCTGTAAGTGTGCCGAAAGTACCCTGGAAAGTTTGCAGGGTTCCCATTTTCTGAGCCTGCCAGGTGTTACCGCCATCCACGGAATAGATATCAAATACCGTGCAGTTGCTATCGCCTGTGGCAATATAATAGTCCTGTTCGGGATTAATACCAACTACAACTGCAATATGCGGATTGCCCCATTTATCAACTACAAGGTCGCAGTCAAAGGCAGTGGTATAAGGAACGTCGTCACGGTTAGGCAGGGTGCCATAGATCTGCGTAAGACGATAATCGCTGAGGGCGTTCTTGATCCCGTCGATACCGTTGGGACCATCAATCTGGACTGCAATAGGGTCACTCCAGGTTACACCGGCATCATTGGATTTATGAAGTATGGGGTAATAGCTGAGCCAACCGCCAACAGGAACAGTCCCGCCATTGTTAGCCAGGGTAACCATCCACATATCATTTCCATCGGGACTGGCAGCAATACGGTTATTGGCCGGCCACATATCATCGAGAGTTGGCAAAGGAACAACGAACTGGTCATAGACGAAATCTTTTTCGGTATCGTTCCATACTCCCCGGTTCATAATGATGTCGCCCATATACACGCCTGAGCCGCTTTCCCAGTTTCTGTCAAGATCGGAAACAATGGAAACTCCTGAGTGTGTGAGCATCATACCATCGGGGATATATTGGTAAGGAGGTGACGCGTACCAATCCAGATGCTTGGTTGAATCAGCCTGATCAGCCCAGTTACAAACTCCGTAAGTATAACCGCCCCATGTGTAGGCGACATTGGAAAGATTGGGACAGAAAAAATGAATATAGGTATTGTCCGGATTGGTGTTACCGGCAGGATTATATAATACTGCCTGAGGATAACGGTTTGCGTCCAGGTAATAATCACCCCCGTTGTTCAGGGTTGATGCTGCGATCTGGTAGTTGAGTGTCCAGTCGCCTGCGGTCATACCCTTGTTGATGCCTTTGTCAACAGCGAGATACCCCGAGAGACCCGGAGGAGTGGTACCCGGTCCCATTCGGTGTATGTTGATAAGTACTCCAAGGGCATCATCGGCCCAAACCAGGGTTTTCTGGCCACCATTATAACCATAGCCATATGCATTGGCAGATGTCCCGATCGTAACAACATTTACAGTGTTCGTGGCCTTGGTATTTGAAGGGGTGGGGGCTACAACAGACCCTCCCGATGCCTTTACAGGATCAATGGCCACCATCTTTTCCGTGACCCGTTTTGCAATTGGAATTTCCTTCTTTATATGAAGATTTTGTCCAATGAGAGAAATGCCCAAAACGAATCCGAAACTCAAAAGTAAGATTCTTTTCATGTTTTTTGGTTTTTGATTAAACAACAATTAACTCGCAACAAATATATATAAAAAAAGCAGACATTAAAAAAAATGGCTGCTTTTTTTATATGGTCGGTGCCGGATTACCTTACAATCATCTTTTTGGTAACCGATTCCTTGTTCACATTAACTGTATAGAAATATACACCCGGCTGCAACTTGGAACCATCAACAACAAACTGATATCCTCCCTGGTTTACCAGTCCTTTATTGATCTCCAGAACCTTCTGTCCAACGACGGAGTGAACTGTCAGCGAGAGGCTGGCACTTTTTTCAAGAGTGATGTTAATGACCGAGTTGCCATGGAACGGATTTGGAATATTCTGAGAAACACTGAATACATCCTTTACTCCATTATCAATTCCGACACCCGGATTAATGATGTCTTCCTTGCTGGCTTTCAGTACGATTATGTCGTTGTCAGTAATTACCGACTGACCCTGAGGACTGGTTTGTATTGATAATTTTACATATGACCCGGCTTCATAATCACTCTGGAAGTGAACATATACATAATCGTCATAACTGAATGGTGCAGCGATCGGATAGACACACTCGTTAAAATCATACTGGAACGCGCCGGTGATGTCCAGCAGGGTTTCATGCCAGGTTTGACCACCGTTTGTTGAGGCACGTGCAATAAGATGACGAAGCATATAGTTATTTATATCACGAAGATTGGTGATGCTTGCCCAAACAACAAAAATGTTGTCATTTTCATCTGCAACGATGGTTGGCATACTGCTCATGGAGCAATACCAAAAAGCAAAATCTGCGATTGGGTTATAAACTACAGTAGTATCGGGGCACCAGCCAATAATATTTCCGTTAGCATCCAGTTCATTGATATCCAATACTGCAGGCCAGGTATCCATATTCTCATTCCAGTAAAGCAAACCATCCTGGTTGATAGTCCAGTATTTGCCACCGGCCTCATCTCCATTTGCATTTTCCAGACCCGTAGCCAGATGAGCTTTCCCATGTTTATCCAGGGTCAGCGCCAGGTTCCCGTCCGGACAATAGAAATTACCTGTGGTATCACCGCCAGCCCATTTGTTATAAGGACAGGGCCAGATGGTGATCTTATTCCAGTTTACACCATTGTCGGTAGATTTCATGATAACCAGATCCATCCAGCTCTCACCGTAAGTAAAAGCGAGCGTATCTCCTCTCGGATCGGCCCATACATATGAATCAGCCTGGAACGACAGATATTCAGCAGAGGTCATTCCCGTAAGCATTTGCCATCCCTCCCAGGTTGTGCCGCCATCGAGTGAACGGTTATAAAGTAAAGCGCCATCAAGATCCTGATATACAGTGCCACCGTTGGCACTCGGGGATGTCATTGCAATAAGATGGATTGAATTATGATCAGTACCTCCACTGACAAGACGTGGCCAAAGCATTCCTGCAGCGCCTGAAGGCGGATCTATCTGTGTTTCAGTCCATGCTCCGGTCCCTTTGGTAGCACGCTTGCAAACTACGAGTCCGGCAGTACCGCTGATATGCGAAATTACAATTTCGCCATTCGGGCCGCAGGGAGCATAATTTCCCCATCCGGTTCTTACACTTTCTATTTTCGTAGCAGGAGCAGGATCCCATGCAGTCCCGTCATAGTAATTGTAACCTGTTCCCCTGTCGGAAAAATCGTCAAGATGCGCCATTGTAGCAACCCCGGCCATAGTTCCATCAGGATATTTATAAAGACAATTACGGCTTGAGGAATTGGACTGAAGATCATATCGTGTGGACATCAGTATCGGATCATCAGTAACAGATCTTGTAGTAACAGTTGAATTCACAGGTTTCATCCCAATGATATCCCCGTCAATGGCTTTTTTAACCACCGGAGCTTTGTATTTTGTGGTCCCGATCTGATATGACTTTCGTTGTGCCACCACACCTAAGCCTATAATCAAGGCCATTGCAAAAAGTAAAAATTTTTTCATTTTTCTTGGATTTAGGTTAGACAAAAGGATTATTCACTTATTTACAAAGATACAAAAGAATGAATGTTAGTTGCTTTCGGAATGACAAAAATATAATTTAAATCCATCATTCCAATAAATCCGGGAGAATTTAATCTGAATTACAGGGATTCATTCCGTATGTCCTTCTCTTTTGTATCTACCGGAATGATCGTGGAACGCTGAAATTCTATGCCGGAAGTGAATAATTTCCGGTAAGTTATATGCCGTTTCGCAAATACCGCTCCCACCGATTCATGCAGGGCACGCATTTTGGGATTGAAATCACCCACCCATGAGAGTTCCAGTTCGGTAATATGAGGTTTCTTTTTCATCTTTTCATTCAGGTGCCAAAATATTCCCGATTCCACTCCGAAACGCTGGAATCTCGGTTTAACACCCATTATCACGATACGGGCGCGTGTAATGGTTTTACGCGATTTAAGCCACAGAAATTTCAATTTATTCCATAGATGCAGTTTACCATTAAGATGCTTTAATATCTGGTTTACATCGGGGAACATAATAAGAAAACCTACCGGTTCATCATTATAATAAGCAAACCAGATCATCTCCGGATCTACAAAGGGTCTGGTTTTTTGCAGTCCCCTTATCAGCGTGGATTCATCCATCGGCGTGAAGTTCTCATGAAATTTCCAGGCATCATCATAAATTTCCTTCAAATGCCTGATGAACATCGTGGTTTTCTTAAAATCCACATGCCGGAAACTAAGTTCAGGCTTTTTCATCGACCATTCCGCAATTTTCCAGAACCTTTCGGGAAAAGGTTTGGTCAGGTCGAGGTGGTTGGATACCTGCTCAAAATAAAATTGAAAACCATACGATTCAAAAAACTCACGGTAGTAAGGAGGATTATAACTCATGCCCAGGCCCGGATGTGTAAAACCTTCGACAAGCAGCCCCCAGTTTGCATCGTTTTCTCCGAAATTGATCGGGCCGTCCATTGCCTGCATACCTCTTGCAGCAAGCCAGTCGCGGGCTACATCGAAAAGGACATTTGACGCAGTTTTATCATTGATACACTCGAAAAAACCCATGCCCCCGGTTGGCTGTGGAAAGGTAAAAGCCTTGTGACGGTTGATAAAGGCGGCTACCCTGCCGACAGGCTCTCCGGAGTCATTCTGCAAAATCCAACGTGTTGCCTCTCCATGACTGAAAAATCCGTTTTGCTGCGGATCAAATACAGACTCAATTTCTTTATCCAGCGGACGAACGTAAACCGGATCGTCCCGGTAGATCCTCCTGACAACATCGAGGAACTGATTTCTTGTTTTTTTATCGCTGACTTCCCTTATTTGCATATATAGTCTTATATATTCTGTCAAACGGCATTAAAATCTTTTCTTGGTATGAGGCCGATGATACACAGCAGTACAAAAATACGAGTTATATTTTCCCGTTGTACATAATAGCTATATTTGTAAACAGATTTGGCCCGGTCATGAAGCAACTCGATAGGTTTGTCCTTAAATCCTACTTAGGACCGCTGATAATGACATTTTTCATTGCGCTTTTCATACTGCTTCTTCAGTTTGTATGGAAATATATCGATGACCTTGTCGGAAAGGGACTTGAATGGTATATCATCGTGAAGCTGTTGTTTTATGCTTCAACAACTTTTGTTCCGATGGCGCTGCCGCTGGCTATATTGCTTTCCTCGCTGATGATGTTCGGAAATCTGGGTGAACATTATGAACTTGTGACCCTTAAAGCAGCCGGGATAAGCCTGAGCAGGATAATGCGACCGCTGATTATCATTTCAATTCTGATAAGCCTCGTCGCTTTTTATTTTGCCAATGTGGTTCTTCCTGCCGCCAATCTTAAGTTCCTTTCACTGCTTTATGATGTAAGACAAAAAAAACTGGCATTCAATCTGAGAGAAGGAATGTTTTACAACGGAATCGAAGGATTTGTCATCCGGGTCGGACATAAGGACAAGGATGGGAACACCATCAGGGATGTGATGGTTTACGACCATAGCCAGCATAAAGGTAATACTTCGCTCACAGTTGCCGAGTGGGGTAAAATGGAGCTGACACCCGACAAAAGATTCCTCATTTTCCGGTTATACAATGGGATAAACTACGAGGAACGGGTAGATCTGCGCGGTCATGAGCAAACACATCCTTTTCAGCGGACCAGTTTCAGGGAACAATCCCAGCGATTTAATTTAGCGGCTTTTCAACTGACCCGGACCGATGAAAATCTCTTTAAAAAGAATTATGAGATGCAGAATATACGCCAGCTCCAGTTTGCAATCGATTCGATAAGCCGGCAGTTGTCGTTGGATAAAAAGAGTTTTAAAAAATCAACTTTAAGCAACCTCGTATTTTATTCGCAGATGGATACTACTGAAATAGTGAACACGGATACGGGAAAACTTTTTAACCGGTTCATTTTATCCGGTCTGAAGCATGAGGAAAGGGATGCGGCGCTGGAATCAGCAAAAAATTCTGCCTTATCTGTGAAACAAAACCTTGAAACCAGCAAGGAAAGCCTCTCCTCCAAGAATAGGTTAATCTATAAGCACCAGATCGTTTTCCACAAAAAGTTTTCCTTCTCCATAGCCTGTTTCCTTCTTTTCTTCATAGGCGCTCCGCTTGGAGCCATCATACGGAAAGGAGGATTGGGAATGCCTGCGGTAGTTTCCACGCTGTTTTTTATACTTTTCTGGGTGATTTCTTTTATCGGGGAAAAATATACTGTGGAAGGGGTTTTGCCTGCATGGGAAGGAATGTGGATTGCATCAGCTCTGTTGCTTCCGATCGGGATATTCCTCACATATAAAGCAACAAATGACGCCTCACTTTTTGATATTGATGCATGGACAGCAGTTTTGAAAAGACTTTTCAGAATGCCTGATCAACGCGTATGAAGATCCTTCTGCTCTGTAATAAGTCGCCATGGCCACCCAGGGAAGGGGGGCCTCTTGCAATGAATATGATGGTAGAAGGACTGACTGCGGCGGGTCACCGGGTCAAGGTTCTTGCTGTAAACTCATTCAAATATAATATTGATCCGGCAACAATCCCTTCCGGTTACATTGATAAGACAGGAATCGAGTTAATTGATATCGACTTAAAGATCAAACCGCTTGATGCCTTCCTTAACCTTTTCACAGGACGTTCATATCATATTGTAAGGTTCATCTCCGAGTCATTCAGGAAAAGATTAACTGAAGTTCTGAAAAATGACAGTTTCGATATTATCCAACTGGAAACTCTTTTCATGAGCCCTTATCTGGAGACGCTCAGGATGTATTCAGGGGCAAAGATCATACTCAGGGCACATAATATAGAGCATCTTATCTGGGAAAGGGTTGCAGATGAAACAGGGAATCCTCTGAAGCGCCAGTACCTTAAACACCTTTCAGCCACTCTTAAAAACTATGAGCACGAAGTCCTGGGAAAATTTGATGGGATAGCTGCAATAACTGAAACTGATGCCGATTATTTCCGGGCAATACTTTTAAATCAGCACCCAAAAACCGGAAACCACAGATCGGATACTACACCAGAAATCCGTCATTCCTCATCCGTCATTCCTGTCACCGACATTCCTTTCGGCGTAAACCCGGAACAATATACATGTGATCCTGAAAAATCGGAATTCCCGTCACTATTTACCATCGGTGCAATGAACTGGATGCCGAACGAGGAAGGAGTCCGCTGGTTTTTAAATAATGTGTGGCCGGATGTGACCCGCCAGTTCCCTGATCTTAAATATTATCTTGCCGGACGTGAAATGCCGTCATGGATGAAGGAACTTAACCTTCAGAATGTTGTAGTATTAGGTGAAGTTGAAGATGCACACGAATTCATGAGTTCAAAATCCATCATGATCGTTCCGCTTTTCTCAGGCAGCGGGATCAGAATTAAAATTATCGAAGGCATGGCGACCGGTAAGACGATAATCTCCACCGGTCTTGGCGCCGAAGGCATCAACTGTACCAACCGGAAAAATATACTTATAGCGAATATTCCCTGCGAATTTTTTGAAATGATCTCGATCTGTGTGAGCGATGCCGGACTATGTATCCAGATCGGAAAAAGCGCCCGTGAGCTGATCAATACCACATACGACAGGGAAACGATAATTAAAAAACTGACCGGTTTTTATCAACTTCTCACGGGTTAACCGGGATTTTTTTATTTTTGCCCATTCCAAGCCATCTTCATGCGATTGTTTTTTCTTTTACCCAGAGTACCCTACCCCACTGAGAAAGGTGACAAATTACGGGCATTTCACCAGATCAAGAATCTATCGAAAAATCATGAGATCATTCTTTGTGCAATGAACGACGGCACTTTGCACGACGACGCCATCCCTGTCCTTAAAAAATATGTCAAGGCAATCCATATCATTCCTCTTTCAAGATCGACCATCGTCGTGAACCTTCTTAAAGCGCTCTTCACCCAAAAACCACTTCAGGTCGGTTTCTTCTTTAATAAAAGTTCCGAGCGGAAGATACACCAATTGATAGGACAATATAAACCTGATCATATTTTTTGCCAGCTCATCCGTGTTGCCGAATATGTGAGGAATCTGACAATACCCAAAACACTGGATTACCAGGATGTCTTTTCCAAAGGGATCGAACGCCGCCTCGTCACAGCGCCCTTCTACCTGCGGCCGTTCTTAAAGATCGAATATAAACGGTTACTCAGGTATGAGCATGACTGCTTCAACTCGTTCGATAATAAAATTATTATATCCAAACCCGACCGTGACCTGATCCCTCATCCCGACAGGGAAAAAATCATTGTGGTTGCGAACGGAGTTGATACGATATTCTTTTCACCGGTTGAACGTGAAAAAGAATACGACCTGATCTTTACAGGTAATATGGGTTACCCCCCGAATATAAACAGCGCAGAATTCCTGGTACACCGGATATTGCCGGTACTTCTGGCAAAAATGCCTTATATCCGGTTACTTATCGCCGGCGCCAATCCCCATATCCGGGTGATGGTGCTGAAATCTGCCAACGTGGAGGTCAGCGGTTGGGTTCCCGATATGCGGGTATGTTACTCAAAAGCAAAGATATTTATTGCACCCATGCAGATCGGAACAGGCCTTCAGAATAAAATTCTTGAGGCAATGGCCATGAAAGTTCCCTGCATAACCTCACCACTTGCTTTCCAGGCTATCCAGGCAAAGGAAGGAGAAGAGATACTGATAGCAAATACTCCTGAAGAGTATGCACATCATGTCTTCGACCTGCTCGGAAATCCGGAAAAAGCCAGACAGGTCGCGATTAAAGGATATGAGTTTGTTCGCCGGAACTATAATTGGGAAACGGAAACGGCCAGGATTGAAAAAATATTGACAAACGAAAAATCATGAGTGAGGATAAAAAAATAATCTTCTCCATGGTGGGTGTTTCCAAAACCTTCCCTCCTCATAAACAGGTATTAAAAAATATTTACCTCTCCTTTTTCTATGGGGCAAAAATCGGTATAATCGGCCTGAATGGTTCAGGTAAGTCAACCTTATTAAAGATCATTGCCGGAGAGGAAAAATCCTTCCAGGGGCAGGTTGTATTTTCACCGGGATATACAATCGGTATTCTTGAGCAGGATCCTCATCTCGATGGGTCAAGAACTGTGCGCCAGATCGTTGAGGAAGGTGTAAAAGAAGTTGTTGACCTTTTGAAGGAGTATGAAGCTGTTAACAACAAATTCGCTGAACCTCTGAACGATGATGAAATGGACAAGCTTATCAAACGTCAGGGTGAATTGACCGAACTTCTTGACCAGCATGGTGCGTGGGAGCTCGACAGCAAACTGGAAAGGGCAATGGATGCACTCCGGTGTCCTGAAGGCGATACACCGGTTAAGAACCTCTCAGGCGGGGAACAACGAAGGGTCGCCCTGTGCCGGCTTCTTCTGCGTGAACCCGATATCCTCCTCCTTGATGAACCTACCAACCATCTCGACGCCGAATCGGTTCAATGGCTCGAAATGCACCTGCAGCAATATAAAGGTACGGTCATCGCTATTACACATGACCGATATTTCCTCGATAATGTAGCAGGCTGGATACTTGAACTCGACCGTGGTGAGGGGATCCCATGGCAGGGAAATTATTCTTCATGGCTCGATCAGAAAACCAAAAGGCTGGCAATGGAAGAGAAGTCGGAAAGCAAGCGGCGTAAGACACTCGAAAGGGAGCTGGAATGGGTCCGTATGTCACCCAAAGCCCGTCAGTCTAAGGGTAAAGCAAGACTGAATGCCTACGAAAAAATGATGAGTGAAGATGTAAAAGAAAAAGAAGAACGGCTTGAATTATATATCCCCAACGGGCCCCGGCTCGGAAATATGGTTATTGAGGCACATAAGGTTTCCAAGTCTTTTGACGATAAGCTGTTGTTTGAAAACCTTGAATTTTCACTTCCTCCTGCAGGTATCGTCGGAATAATCGGTCCCAATGGCGCCGGTAAAACGACATTATTCAGGATGATAATGGGATCGGAAAAAACTGATTCCGGATCCTTTACGATCGGGGAATCGGTTAAAATAGGCTATATCGATCAAAGTCATACTGCAATAGATCCCGGAAAAACCGTCTTTGAGGTGATCTCAGATAACAGTGAAACCGTTCAGCTGGGCGGTCGGTCAATGAATGCCAGGGCGTATGTCGCTAGGTTCAATTTCACAGGCGCCGATCAGGAAAAAAAATGTGGCGTTCTTTCGGGCGGGGAACTGAACCGGTTGCATCTTGCACTTACATTGAAAGAAGAAGCAAATGTTTTGCTGCTGGATGAACCCACCAATGATATAGATGTAAATACCCTCCGGGCGCTGGAAGAGGGACTTGAGAACTTTGCCGGATGTGCTGTGATCATATCTCATGACCGGTGGTTTCTCGACCGCGTTGCAACACATATTCTTGCTTTTGAAAGCAATTCCCAGGTTTATTTTTTTGAAGGAAGTTATTCCGGGTATGAGGAGAATAAGAAAAAACGCCTTGGTGATGATGGTCCGAAAAGGATACGGTATAAGAAGCTGAAGGTTTGAAGATACCCGATACCGAATATTTGGTTTTGATATTACTGTTTTGCCATTTCGCGGTTTCAATATTTCACCATTTCACCATTTGGCGAATTAATTTATCTTTGCTCAAAATTGATCCTTATGTCGTCTGCAAAACCCTCCATTCCCAAAGGCACCCGTGATTTTTCACCAGGTGAAATGAACAGGAGGAATTATGTTTTCGACTGTATCAGGAAGGTTTTCAGTCTCTATGGTTACCAACCATTGGAGACACCTGCCATGGAGAACCTTACCACACTTATGGGAAAATATGGAGAAGAAGGTGACAAGCTGCTTTTTAAAATTCTCAACTCCGGTAATTATCTTGAAAAGATGCAGGATACAAGATACAGGATGCAGGATGCAGGATACGGGATACAGGATGTTACGAAACAAATCTCGGAAAAGGGTCTGCGTTATGATCTTACCGTACCCTTCGCAAGGTATGTAGTACAACATCAAAATGAGCTGGTATTTCCTTTCAAGCGGTATCAGATACAGCCGGTCTGGAGAGCCGACCGTCCACAAAAAGGCCGCTACCGTGAATTTTTTCAATGCGATGTAGATGTGATCGGCAGCGATTCCCTTTTATATGAGGTTGAGCAGGTACAGATCGTCGACGATATTTTTTCCAGGCTTGGGATCAATGTTTTAATTCGCCTGAATAACCGTAAAATTTTAGCGGGGATTGCCGGATCGATAGGACATCCCGGTAAGCTTACCGATCTTACGGTTGCACTGGATAAGCTCGAAAAATTGGGACTGGAAAAGGTCAAAGAAGAGCTTTCAGGACGTGGATTTTCAGATGCCGATATAAACCGAATCATGCCCCTTATGATCAGCGAAGGGAGGATCAAGGAAAGGTTTTCGATGCTGAAGGATTTTATGCGCAATTCCGAAACAGGATTGAAAGGGATTGAGGAAATGTCATTCATCAGGAATTTTTTAAAAGAACTCAACCTGAAAAATAAGTTTAATTTTGATGTCCGCCTTGCCCGCGGACTGAATTATTACACCGGGACAATCATAGAGGTTTCGGCAGTTGATGTAGCCATGGGAAGTTTATGCGGTGGAGGCAGGTATGATGATCTGACGGGTATTTTCGGATTACCGGGGATGTCGGGGATGGGTATATCTTTTGGTGCCGACAGGATATATGACACAATAAATGAACTCAACCTTTTTCCTGAAACGATAAGTTCTGCCACACAGGTGCTGTTTATCAATTTCGGTACGGAAGAAACGAAATATTGTTTATCCGTACTGTCCATATTACGTGCACATGGAATAGCCTCAGAATTATATCCTGAACCAGCCAGGTTAAAAAAGCAGATGGATTACTGCAACAGGAAAAATATTCCTTATACCGTTCTTGCCGGGAAGGATGAAATTCAGAACGGCCGGCTTACGGTGAAGGATATGAGAACCGGTGAGCAAAAATCCGTGGACAGGGAAGAATTGATAAAAATAATAAGCAGTGAGGCAGTGAAGTAGAGGAAATTTCATACTTTATGCACATTACTACGACAATCAAATATGACTAATTGACTAAATCCTATGACACTGATTATTAAAGGCGCTGGCCTGACTATTGAAGATGTTGTTAATGTCGCCCGCCATTATGAAAAAGTTGAATTAGCTCCGGAATCTGTTGAGAAGATCAGGAAATGCAGGGCAATGTTAGAGAAGAAGATCGTTGCCGGCGAGATCATGTATGGAGTGAATACCGGGATAGGTGAATTTTCGGAAGTTGTTCTTACTGATGACCAGGTAAAAGACTTTCAGAAATATCTTATTTATAATCATGCTGCCGGAATAGGTGATCCGATGCCGGTTGAGTGGGTAAGGGGGGCAATGCTTGGGCGTATCAACGTTCATGCCCATGGTAACTCGGGTTCTCGACCGGAAATTACGCAAACCATGATCGACATGCTGAATAAAGAGGTAACGCCCATGGTATGTCAGAAAGGATCGGTTGGCGCCTGCGGCGACCTTGCCCCGATGTCGCAGATCGCTCTGCTTATGATGGGTGAAGGCCATGCCTATTACAAAGGGAAACTGATGACGGGCAGGGAGGCTCTTGATGCAGCCGGCATACCGGTACCCGGACTTAAGGCACGCGACGGTCTGGCAACTATCAACGGATCGAATGTGTTGACTGCAATGAGCGCATTATTTCTTTATGATGCCAATAACTGGCTTAAACAGGCTGAGATAGCAGCTTCCATGTCGCTCGAAGCTATGAAGGCCAATATGCGGCCTTATAATCCCCGGCTGCATCAGATTCGTGGTTTTAAGGGAGCTGTCCGCAGCGCTGCGGCTATTCTTAAATGTGTGAATGGTGGCGATCTGGCCAATGGGAAAGTGAAATGTAAAATCCAGGATGCTTATTCGATGCGGTCTACACCGCAGGTTATCGGGGCGGCTCATGATGCACTTGACTATGCCCGTTCCCAGGTTGAGATCGAACTTAATGGTGTCGGCGACAATCCGGTGTTTTTCCCGGAAGAGGACCTTCAGCTTTCAGGGGCAAATTTCCAGGGTTCCCCGGTCTCAGTTCCGATGGATATGGCTGGCATGGTTATTACTATGGTAAGCGTGATGTCGGAACGCCGGATGAACCGGCTGAACAATCCTGCCCTGAGTGTAGGACTGCCGGCCTTTCTTACAAAGGGCGCCGGCATGTTCAGTGGATTAATGCTCAGTCAGTATACAGCCGATATGCAGATCGTGGAACAGCGTATCCTCTCAATGCCCGCATCCATTCAGTCAATCCCCGCAGCCGCCGATCAGGAAGATTTTGTTTCAATGGGAATGAATACAGCCTTGAAAAATTTCCAGATCCTTGATAACGCATACGGGATCCTTGGAATAGAACTGATGGCGGCAGCTCAGGCCCTGGACTTCAGGGAATATAAATTCGGAACAGGTGTGACAAGAGCCAGGGAAGTCATCCGTAAACATGTTGCATTCCTCGATGCAGACCGTCCGTTATACCCCGACCATAATAAGATGAAAGAACTCGTAAAATCTTCTGAAATCCTGAATGAAGTCGAGAAAGTAGTTGGAAATCTCGGATAGTACGCTGGGGCAAAGTGCTTCAGTGCTTTTTTATTCATTTAAAACAACCGTTATGGAAGTTATGGATTCTTTTTCATGGTGGCCTTTGCTGGTAGCCATCATAGTGCCGATCATCATCTTTGGGATCTGCATTACAGTGATCGAAATTGTCGGACTCTGGTTTATGTTCGTAAAAGCAGGAGAACCGGGTTGGGCAGCCATTATTCCCATCTATAATTACCTGATCGCAATTAAAATCGCAGGTAAACCCTGGTGGTATCTGTTGCTGTTTCTGATACCAATTGTCAACCTGATATTCTATATAATAATCCTGCACGGATTATCAAAGAGTTTCGGTAAAGGGGGAGGATTCACTGCCGGGCTTTTCTTTCTCAGATTTATCTTTATCCCGATACTTGGATTCGGAAAATCTGTATATGTTGGTGATAAATCAAACTTCGGGGCTTAACGGGATTATAAATTACTATGGATGAACTGCCAAATAAGCCTGAGCAGGTGGTCAGATCCAAACGACCAAACCTGCTGACTATTCTTTGCATACTGACTTTTGTAGGCAGCGGAATGAATTTCTTTTCAAGCATTATGATTGCGTCGTTCTATGATGTTTTTACTGAATTCGCAATGACTGTTGCCGAAAAGTTCAATCTTCCCGGAATTGACACTCTCCTGGAGGCGCCACCGGCGTTTTTTCTTGTTTCAGGTTTCCTGTATATTTTTTCATTCGCCGGCGCCCTGATAATGTGGAATCTCAGAAAGACGGGATTTCATGTTTACACAGTCGCCCAGATTCTGCTGATCATTGCTCCGATGTACTTTTTAAAAATGCCCGGACCGTCACTGTTCGACATTATTCTTTCAGGGACGTTTGTGATCCTTTATGGTGTCAGTATGAAAAACTTATGACCAGATCAAGACCGTTGGTACTTTCGGTTTTATGTATTTTCGGATTTGTATATTTTGCACTCCTGTTCCTTCTGTTTATTCTGGCAAGCTTCTATTCCGGCTGGATAACCGGGGTGACAATTAAATATGTCCCTGCAGAAACATTAACAGGCACTCAGTTACTCCTGGTTTTTATAATTGGAGCGATACTGCACGGCACTGCTTTTTCAGGACTTGTTTTAATCTGGAACCTGAAAAAGGCGGGGTATTATTTATTGGGGATACCGTGTTTTATGGTTGCAT
>Ga0172367_10005791_pt1 | contig 14809 bp, 13 predicted proteins | sample Lak10m_FD_114542 | JGI IMG/M metagenome (GOLD analysis project Ga0172367, IMG submission 114542) | Freshwater microbial communities from Kabuno Bay, South-Kivu, Congo - kab_022012_10m | ecosystem: Environmental > Aquatic > Freshwater > Lake | place: Democratic Republic of the Congo: South-Kivu... | reverse complement strand
TGGGAAGAATTGATGGAGCAATAGAAAATTGTTGCGCCAGAAACTGTCCGTCAGACTTCGGTGTGAGCTCAGTCGAACGCTAAAGCAGACGACAAAGAATAGCGCTTTGGACAGCAACACTTAAAACAGAATCAAATGAAAAAAGTATTCCTCATTTCATTGGCCTTGATCACCTCATTTGGTTTGGGGTTCGCTTTCAACAACCTGATCACCGGAAAATCGATCGCCAATACGAGAAAAGTAACAGGCATCGGCGGCATTTTCTTTAAATGCAAAGACCCGGGTAAAGTAAAAGAATGGTATCAAACACATTTGGGCTTAAATACCAATCCTTACGGAGCTGTTTTTGAATGGAAGCAGGCCATGGACAGCACGAAAAAAGGATTTACGCAATGGAGTCCGTTTTCGGATAAGACCAAATACTTCGATAAGGAATTCATGATTAATTACCGGGTGGAAAATCTAACTGTGTTAGTTAAGGAATTAAGAAAGAATGGCGTAACCATTGCCGATTCGGTGGTAACCGACGAATTGGGAAAGTTTGTGCACATTATCGACATTGAAGGCAACAAGATTGAATTGTGGGAACCCAACGATATAGCCTGCGAAAATTATGGGAAACAATACAACATGCCAACAACTAAATAAAGAGGAAGTTGAATATTTCATATCCTGACAAATGACTGTAATTACTTCAACTGGAAATAAACTGAATAGCAGGATGGACATGCGTTTTGCAAAATGTTCCTATTTCTGTTTTCTGACGGTGGATGGACCGGTTTTTATTGCCAACAGCTTTCTGGAGATGGAAGGACATGTGGCTCCATCGGTGGTGGAGTGGTTAAAAGAAAAAGGTGTGGAAAAAGTAATTACCGGAGAAATTGGTTCTACTGCTCAACGCAGCCTGAAAGAAGCCCACATCCAGGCTGTTTTGATTGAGAGCGACAAATATACCGTGAACGCTATTATAAAAAAAATCAGGTAACCGACGATTCCATTCAGGGATACAACTCCGGATTCAGGAAAGGAATAAAAGCCATTTGAACGGCAGGCAGGTAGAGCGATTTACGGGTGATTACATCGTTGGTTAAAAGGCCAACCGCGCCGTTTTGCTGCTTCGAATTCTGTTGGGCGAAAACCACATCATCGGCATGGCCCAGTTCCATTCCGCCGTGAACCAGTTCGGCTACTTTGGGAGGCAGAAAAAAACTTGCTGTACGTGCTTTCCCAACTCGTTGGCCGTTGCTGATGACCATCCAGGCAAAAGCCATCAATCCGGAAGCAGTTTCCTCTACTCCACCTTCCAAACCAACGTAATAATCGAACCCGGGATGCAGATCAATGGACATCACGACGCGATTGGAAGCGCCTTTAAGGGTTTCGGCTTCGCTCATGGGCTGATCGGAAACACCGCTGGGAACGGAAACACCGGTAATTTCAAATTCACCGTTCAGGAAAGGTTTTAAACCCTCTTTTACGGCTTCCATCTTTACAGGATTGCGGGAGGCAACAAGTATGCGTAGCATGAGCGAATGATTTCAGAATTTCAGGAATGCAATTTACCACAAAGGGCGCAAAGAAAAAGCACAAAGTCAATTTTTAGATGACACGATCCATTACATCATAGTCAATGAGTTGAAAATCTATAATCCCGAATGGGATTGAATGTTGATCACCGACTGTGAAACTGTCGGAATATAAACGACAAAATATTGAACCCCTGGCAGGGGTTCAACCTCTTTCCCTGGCCCTCCTCAACGGGTTAACACCCGTCGTCATCAACATTTAGCCCTAAACGGGCTGGGACGGTAAAGGATATCGCTTCGATGAAAAGTAACTGTAGTTCGAAGAGCTATTCTTTGCTCCCGACAGTTGTCGGGACAGGCTGTGACATTCATGTGACGGATAAGATTGAACACTTCCACCGTTTTCAGGTTTAATGTCGGAATAATTTCTTCCAAGGGAAGCCAAACAATTTTTATAATTTAGCTGTCGAGAAACCAAACAAGCAACAAATGATTATCAGACAAGCAACAGAGGTCGATGCACCGAGTATTGTTGAGTTTCAGCTGGCTATGGCCTGGGAAACCGAGAGCCTCCAACTCGACGAGCCAACAGTGGTAAAAGGCGTGGCGGCTGTTTTTACCGATTCGTCGAAAGGCGTATATTATGTGGCCGAAACCGAAGGTCGTGTGGTGGGATCACTGCTCACCACCTTTGAATGGAGCGACTGGCGCAATGGCACCGTACTTTGGATTCAATCGGTTTATGTTCGTCCGGAGTTTCGTAAACGAAGCATTTTCAGCCGACTTTACAAACACATTCAGGAAAACGTAAACAGCAACACGAATCTGCGCGGAATCAGACTTTACGCCGACAAAACAAATACCCCGGCACACGGAGTTTATGAGCATTTAGGCATGACCGCCGAACATTACCAGATGTACGAGTGGATGAAGTAAAAACAAGGCAAAAGGTAAAAGGCAGAAGGCAAAAGTAAAAATTCGGTGCCTGAGTTTGTCGAAGACCAGTCCTTCAGTAATTCAATCCTTCAATCAAAAAAAGATCATGATCAAAAAACCAATATCGCCGGAAATTCGTCAGCAATTAATCTTCGCGCAGCGCGAAGAAATTACGGAATACCACATCTACAGCAAACTGGCTGATCAAACCCGTGATCCGGAGAACCAGAGAGTACTGAAACAAATTGCTGCGGACGAACTGAAACATTACAAAATATGGTCGGCCTACACCAATAAGGAAGTTTCGCCAAGCCAATGGGAAATCAGAAAATACTATTGGATTTCGAAAATTTTCGGGTTGACGTTTGGACTGAAGCTCATGGAGAAAGGCGAAGAAAAAGCGCAGATCAATTATGGACTGATTGCGACTGAAGTTCCGGAGGCATTGACTGTGGCCGATGACGAAAACAAGCATGAGAAAGAATTGCTCGAACTTATTCAGGAAGAACATCTAAAATACATGGGTTCGATCGTACTGGGACTGAATGATGCGTTGGTCGAAATTCTTGGAACGCTGGCCGGATTGACATTTGCACTTCAGAATACCAAGCTGGTGGCTCTGGCCGGAATTATCACCGGAATTGCAGGAGCACTGTCCATGTCGTCGTCAGAATATCTGTCGAACAAAGCTGAAGGGAAAAATGATCTGGCCATAAAATCTGCGGTTTTCACAGGGATTGCCTATGTTATTGCGGTGGTATTTCTGGTAGCCCCTTACCTTATTTTCACTTCACCGTTTGTTGCATTACTGGTGGCCTTGTTTGATTCCATCCTGATTGTTTTCCTGTTTACCTATTACATATCGGTGGCCAACGACCAGCCTTTCCGGAAACGCTTTACCGAAATGGTCATTTTAAGTACCGTCGTCGGATTGATCTCCTTCGGATTGGGATATCTGGTAAGGATTTTCTTCGGGATAGAGGTGTAAAAAAATGGTTGTCGGGTTGTCATTGTTACCCCAACTTGAAACCTGGAACTTTAAACTTGGAACTTGTTTAGCCGTGAGCAATTATATACAAAAACTCATCCTTCAGGGTGAGCATCAAACACAGGATTTTAAATATTGCATCAGCGATTCGAAGAAGATTGCGCGATCGCTGGTAGCATTTGCCAATTCCGATGGCGGGCGGCTGCTTATTGGAGTAAAGGACAATGGCCGCATTGCAGGAGTGCGCTCCGACGAGGAATACTACATGGTAGAATCGGCAGCCAAAATTTACTCCCGCCCTGAAATAAAATTCACCACCAAGCAGCATTCCGTAGAGGGCAAAACCGTGCTTGAAGTAATTATTGAACCAAGTCTTCAGAAACCACATTTTGCGCGCGATGAAGAGGGCAAGTGGTGGGCCTATTTCAGGAAAGACGACGAAAACCGGTTGGCTTCAAAAATAATGATCGAAGTATGGAAACGTCAGACTAGTCCTGAAGGAATCCTCATCAACTATTCGGAAGACGAAAAAATTCTGCTCGATTACCTCGAAAAGAACGAGAAGATTTCGGTGAGCAAATATGCCCGCATTGCGCACCTTAGTTTCCGGAAAGCTGAACAAATCATCATTAACTTCCGCACATTGGATATTCTGAAAGATGCCATTGGCAACAACCGGATTGATTATTGCATAAACGAAGAATTTGACCGCGACAGATGGGAAAATAGCTTCCGGTAAAAATATGAACAAAGAAAATCTTTCTCAAAATAGTTAAAAGACTGTTTAAACTTTATATTGAACCCACTTCGGGGTTCTCAAACTTACTGTTTTCTTTGCCTCCGGTTTCACCGGAGGTTATTCAAATTCAAGTCCTTCGGACTTTTGGTTTTTTACAACCCTGAAAGGGTGTGATTTCAATAACCGTGGGTGTTAACCCACGGCAAATGGGTGATATAATCCGGCAACCCTGAGGGGGTTGAACTTTGTCAAATATTGAATAAATCAAATTTAAACAGACTCTAAGTAATAAGAATGAAATAATGTAATATTCCTTTTTTGGTTACCCCTAAATCCCCTAAAGGGGACTTAGTTCATTTATAATCGGCTGCGATGTTCACAGCTCAAGCCCCTTCAGTGGTTTGGGGTGAAAAATACGACAATAAAATAGTTTGCAGATTTTAAAATGTCATATACTTTTAACAAAATAGCTTCAAAGCCGATAGCTAATTCAACTAATTTTACCAGCCTGATTTTTCATACACGACAAATACAAACCAATTAAATTACTTTTCATGAAGTTTAAATTATTTATCCTTTCTACTTTGTTGATTGCTTCTCAGCAACTATTGGCGCAGGAAAACTACAAGTCGGTTTCGAAAGAAGACTCGACCAAAGTTTACACCAATCCTGCCAAATATGAAGTAAAGAGTTTCGCTCAGAAATTTAAAGCCAAAAAACCGAAAAACGTCATCATGATGATTGGCGATGGAATGGGAACCGCCCATGTTTTTGCAGGAATTACAGCCAACGGCGGACATTTATTCCTCGACAATTTTAAATGTGTAGGTTTTTCGAAAACACAATCGACCAGCAGTTATATTACCGATTCAGCTGCAGGCGGCACTGCCCTTTCAACCGGCCAAAAAACTTACAATGGAGCCATTGGAGTGAATACTGACACTATCGCCATTAAAACCATTCTGGAAATGGCTGAAGAAAAAGGACTCGCCACCGGACTTGTTTCAACATCTGCCATCACACATGCCACACCTGCCTCGTACATTGCCCACCAGGGAAGCCGCGGCAGCTACGAAGATATTGCGGCTGATTTTATGAAAACCGATATCGACGTATTTATTGGTGGCGGATACAAACATTTTGCCGTTCGCAAAGATGGACGCGACCTGACCAGCGAATTAAAACAAAAAGGGTATCAGGTTCTGCAAAACATGGATGAGATTGCACAGGTTAAAACCGGAAAACTGGCCGGACTAACAGCCGATGAGCACAACGAAATCTTCTCGAAACGCAAGATGAGTCTGCCGTTATCGACCCAAACGGCCATGAATATTCTTTCGCAAAACAAGAAGGGATTTTTTATGATGGTGGAAGGTTCGCAGATTGACTGGGGCGGTCACCAAAATCATGTAGGCTATGTAGTAGGCGAAATGCTCGATTTCGATCAGGCCATTGGCAAAGCCCTTGAGTTTGCCGCCAACGACAAGGAAACCCTCATTATTGTAACTGCCGACCACGAAACCGGAGGAATGGCCCTGACTGGCGGAAACATAAAAAGCGGTATGGTGAAAGGCGCTTTCCCCACCGGTGATCACACGGCAACAATGGTTCCGGTTTTTGCCTACGGACCTGGTGCTGAAAATTTTACCGGAATCATGGAAAATACGGATATTGCAAAAAAGATCATGAAATTGATGGGGTTTTAGCTCCTTTTAAACCACCATTTTGAAAAAACTATGAATGAAAGCTTTCGTTTCATTCATAGTTTTTTATTTTTAAGGTCTTTAACCTCACTAAACGGGAGACTTTTATGACCAATTCGCTTGAAGTACTCGACCACGTAAGGCTGAATTTTTCAAATTCCGGCTTACTCTTCCTGAATATTGCCCTTGCATTCATCATGTTTGGTGTTGCTCTCGACATTAAAGTTGAGCACTTCGAAGACATCTTAAAAAAGCCTAAATCGGCCATAGTAGGATTTATCAGCCAAACATTTTTACTGCCTGCATTTACGTTTTTGCTGGTTCTGTTGCTAAAACCAACCCCAACGGTGGCGCTGGGAATGATTCTGGTGGCCGCCTGTCCCGGAGGAAATATCTCCAATTTTATTAGTTCCATGGCACGTGGGAATGTGGCTCTTTCGGTAAGTCTTACTGCAATTTCAACTTTAGGGGCCATCTTTTTTACACCCTTTAATTTTGCCCTTTGGGGAAATTTCTACATCGACTTTTACAATGCCCACAGCGCAGCAGGACTTGTTCGTCCACTTGAAATCGACAAATACCAGATGTTCCAAACGGTATTCATTTTACTCGGGATTCCGGTAATTATTGGGCTTTTTGTTTCCCGAAAATTTCCGAAACTGACCGAAAAAATCAAGAAACCGATCAACCGCGGATCATTGCTTTTCTTTGTCCTGATGGTAATTGCAATGCTATCGGCAAATTTTACGCAGTTCACCTCTTTTGTTCATTTGGTATTTTTCATCGTTTTACTTCACAATGGGCTAGCTCTGGCAACTGGTTATTTCTCCAGTTTAATCATGAAATGCCCCAGACAGGATCAGCGAACCATTTCAATTGAAACCGGTATTCAAAATTCAGGATTGGCCTTGGCCCTCATGTTCAACCCCAAAATATTTCCTCCTGAAATGGAATTGGGCGGAATGGCTGTAATAGCTGCATGGTGGGGAATCTGGCATATCATCAGCGGATTGAGCATTGCTTTCTTCTGGTCAAGGAAACCAGTACTGGCCAACATATGAGAAGCTGGTCGCTGGGATACGAACTGATCAGGACATACGTCCGATTTGCCTTTTGGCTCACGCACAAGAAAATTGTTGTTACCGGAAAACATTTGATTCCTGAAGGAAAGCCGATCATTTTTGCGGCCAATCACCAAAATGCGCTGATGGATCCTTTGGCAATAACCTGCACCAACCGGCTTCAAATGGTTTGGCTGGCGCGGGCAGATCTTTTCAAGACAAAAGTAGCAAGCGCAATTCTGAACTATTTTAAAATGTTACCCGTTTACCGCATTCGCGACGGGAAAGATAACCTTTCGAATAACGAACATATTTTTGCGCAGGTCACTCAGCTTTTGGAAAACAAACAATCGGTCGCGCTGTTTCCTGAAGCTGCCCACTCGGGCATCCGGCAGATGTTGCCCCACAAAAAAGCGATTCCACGCATTGCCCTCGAAGCCGAAGCAAAAAATAATTTCCAACTTGATTTGCAAATTGTTCCAGTAGGTATTTATTACAGCCATTACTGGTGGTTTAACCGGACACTGATTGTAGAATATGGCTCACCTATCAGCATCGACAACTATCGCGAGGATTACACCACGAATCCGCAAAAAACAATGCTCACCCTGCGCGACGAAATACAAGACAGGATTCTACCGCTGACATTAAATATTTCCAGTCAAAATCATTACGAAGATTACGAAAACATCAGGCAGGTTGCCGGAAAAGCTTTTTCAGCGACAAATTCCTTTTCAGCGAATAAAACTTTGCAGCAGTATTTGTCAGACAAAGAATTAATTGCCAAAATTGAACAACTGGAAACCAATTTTCCGGAAAAGTTTGAAGCCTTACTTGAAGAATGTACGCGTTATTTCAGGCTAATTTCAGAAAATGGGTTGAGCGATGAACAAGTTGTTCTGGCACAAAATCATTCTTTTTTGCGAATGGTCGGGAAGATTGGCGCTGCCTTCGCGGTATTTCCTTTTTTCGCTTTCGGATTTGTTTTTAATGCTCTTCCGTTCTTCATTCCAAGGGCAATTCTTCGCAGGAAAGTTAAAAACATTACCTTCCTGAGTACCTTTAATTTTGTGGCCGGGTTAATCCTTTTTCCGGTCTTTTACCTGATGGAAACAGCAGCAATTATTGCCCTTACGCACTCATGGGCGATTGGATTGGCCGCTTTTATCCTTATGCCTTTTGCCGGAAAATACGCCTGGAAAATACTTGAGTTTTATCGCCTGATCGTTACAGAATTAAAATTACTGACCTTCGGAAAAACTTCCGGAGAAAAGCTCTTTCAGGCCATGAAGCAAAGAGAGGAACTTGTAAATCAGATCATCGCTAACTCAAAAGCCTAACCAGGTTCAATCAAAGAATGTTTATTTCCCGAAGGGAATCGATAGCAACAGTAGAATAAAAACGAGGGTGGCAACTTTCCCTTCAGGGAATGAATATCGAACGTCCAGCCTTCCGAAATTAAATGTGTTGCTATGATGTCTAAGCAGGGCAAACGCATTTAAAAATATTCAATAACATGCCCTTACAGGGCGCATACTTTTGCTGTCCTTTGTTGCCCGGGGCTTCGACGTGAGCTCAGCCGAACGACGATGCCACCGGGCTAGATTAAGTTAGACTTTCAGCCTAAAACCGCACTGAAAGTGCAGGTTACCCTAGCCCAACGCATCGCGTTGGGTGAAATTCGAAAGAGTTTGATCGCCCTGAAAGGGCAAGTTAATTCTTGAAATTTACATGGGGCCTTGATGTCTAAATGACCAACTCTTTGCCAAAACCGTTTTTTTTATAGTTTTGTGGCTCAATTCTGAACGGATGGAAATTTTAACGGTCATTTTTCTTGCCATTGGCTTATCCTTCGATTCGTTTGCTGTTTCGGTGTGCAGCGGACTAAATTTACCCCAAATCCGTTTTTTTCAGGCTACCAAAATTGCCATTTTTCTTGCCCTGTTTCAGGCGCTGATGCCTTTGGTGGGCTGGTTAGTTGGCAACAGTATTAAATCATTGATTGAGCCGGTTGACCATTGGATTGCCTTTGGTCTTTTAAGTCTGATTGGCGGCAAGATGATCATCGAAAGTTTCATTGACTCGGAGCAGCGCGAGATAAAAAATCCATTGCATATTAAGGTAATCCTCTTGCTTTCGCTGGCTACCAGCATAGATGCCCTGGCGGTTGGTTTTAGCTTTGCCACGCTGCTCGAAAAAATTCTGATTGCGGTATTTATTATTGGCACTGTCACATTTATTGCCTCTATGCTTGGCATTTTACTGGGAAAAAAAACAGGTCCAAAAATTAATAAATACGCTGAAATAATTGGAGGGCTTATCCTTATTATCATCGGTTCGAAGATTCTGCTTGAGCACTTTTGGGGTTAACTAATCGTTGAATTGCAGTTCCAGAGATCAATTAAAAAATTAATTCCGTGGACATTATCCTTCATGAAAACTAGATTTTTCTCAGGTTTATTGCTATTTTCACAACTACAAACGATTCGGCTTCTCAATCAGGGAAATTGATATGAATGCTTTTAATTTGAACATTTCTGATTATATCATTTCGCCCCTCTTTCTTCTTCTAATCATCGGAGGATTTGTTGCCATATTCACTTTTTTCTTTCTGTTGCGGTTTCGCAAATCTCCAGGTGTAAAATACTGGCTGGTTTGGCAAATAGCAGCTGCAATATGGGCATTTACCTATGCTTTTGAGTTTGCAGCCACCAACCTGGAAACAAAAATTATGTGGTCGAAGTTTTCTTATCTTGGAATTGTGTATTGCTCCGTTTCCTTCCTGTTCTTTTCCCTTGATTTTTCGCACGGACGGCGAGACGTTCTCAAAAAACTGTCATGGGTGTTGTTTTCGATGGCAACCCTGTTTCTGATTTCGCCGTTCACCAACGATTTACATCACTTACATTGGAGGAGTTATTCGATAAATACTGAAACCAATGCTACCAATTACGTTTATGGGCCATTGTTTTGGATCGTCTTTGTATTTTCATACCTCACACTGATAGCGGGAATAATCCAGGTAGTTTTACTTTTCTTCAAATCTTCAAGGTTTTACCGACGACAAATCATTCTGCTTTTTACTGCTTCGCTCATTCCGCCCGCCGGAAACCTTATCTATGTTTTTCAAATTAACCCGGTACCCGGATTTGACTGGACTCCATTTTCTTTTCTGCTGACCGGGATTTTGATTGCCATCAATATCTCGCAGTTCAAAATGTTCAACCTGGTTCCTTTTGCCCGCAATAAACTAATCGATATTATTCCTGATGGTATCCTTATTATCGATAATCAACTCAGGGTTGCCGATTACAATAATTCAATGAGAAAACTGATTGATTCGGAGCAGGAGCAGTTTATTGGACAAAGAATTGACAAGTTGATACCTCATCGTGAAAAACTTATTCAGGAAATTATCAAACACGATAAATTCCAAACTGAAATATCCCGGGAATACAGCGGGCAGATGTATTATTTTGATCTTCAGGCCACCACCCTGTACGATCTTCGGCAGGAAGAGACCGGGCGCCTGATTGTAATTAAAGATATCACCAAACGTATTCAGGCGGAAGAAGAAATAAGGCTGACCAATATCAGGTTGACCAACGAAATTCAGGAAAAAGAAAAACTGATTGCCGACCTCGACGCTTTTTCGCATACTGTGGCGCACGACTTGAAAAATATGCTTGGCACCATTGTTACTGCCAGTGGCTTGATTGAATCAGGCATTAACGATCTCTCAAAAGAAGACCTGCTGGAGATTAATGATTTAATTAACATGTCGGCCACCAAAACGATCCACATTACCCGCGAACTGCTTACTCTTGCCTCGGTACGCGAACAGGAAATTCAGCCTCAGCCGGTTGATATGAGCCGGGTAGTTCAGGATGCTTTACTTCGGGTAAAAGATATTATTACCGAAAAATCGGCACAAATAAACCTGCCTGCTTCCTGGCCGGTGGCCCTGGGGTATGGTGCCTGGATTGAAGAAGTTTGGGTGAACTACATCAGCAATGCACTAAAATATGGAGGAACTCCTTTGGTGATTGAACTGGGAAGTGATATTTTAAATGAACAGAAAGTCAAATTCTGGATTAAAGACAACGGCAACGGTTTATCGTCAGCTGAAATAGATTCGTTGTTCAATAAATTTACCCGCCTCGAAACCCTTCGCGCCGAAGGACATGGACTTGGGCTTTCCATCGTGAAACGAATTATTGAAAAACTGGGGGGTGAAGTTGGAGTGGAAAGTAAAAACATTCCGGGTGAAGGGTGCAGATTCTTCTTTATTCTGCCCAAAGCCTAATCTTAAATTGTATGCCCGAGAAACTCAAAGATATCCTGATTCCTTCCGGCCAGATCGGAGTTCTTGCGAATGCAATTCTTTCGGTGTATCCGGAGTTCGATGCCAACAGATTTGCCGATCAGGTTCTTGACCCGGAATGGGCCGGCCGCGAATTGAAGCAAAAAATGCGGCACATAACGGTTTGCCTGAAGCAGAATTTACCTGATGATTACGAAACGGCCATCAGAATCCTCGAAAAAGTAGCTCCTGAATTTCGCAGTTTTATTGCACTGTCCTTTTCCGATTTCGTTGAATGTTATGGTTTGGAAAACTGGGAAGTATCGATGAATGCCCTGGCAGTATTTACCTGTTCGTGCAGTTCAGAGTTTGCAGTACGTCCGTTTCTGGATAAAAATCCGGCGAAGGCAATGGAATATTTTTACCGTTGGGCCAACCATGAGAACGAGCACATCCGCCGATTGTCCAGCGAAGGTTGCCGCCCGCGCCTGCCCTGGGGAATGGTGCTCCGGAAGTTCAAAAAAGATCCTGCCCCGATTCTTCCAATTCTGGATAAACTAAAAAACGATCCCTCGGAGTATGTGCAAAAAAGTGTTTCGAACAACCTGAACGACATCTCGAAAGATCATCCGGAGGTGGTGCTGTCGCTCTGCGAACAATGGAAAGGGCAATCGAAAGAGACCGACCGCATCATAAAACATGCCTGCCGGACTATGCTTAAAAGCGGGCACCAACGGGCGCTCATGCTTTTCGGGTTTGCCAATCCTGATCAGCTTCAGGTTTTCAAGCTTTCGGCTGAAATTTCAGAATTGAAAATTGGTGAACATCTTAGCTTTTCTTTTATCCTCGCAAATCTTTCGGCAAAACCGCAAACCATCCGGCTCGAATACCGGATTCACTACGTGAAAGCAAATGGAAAAACCTCTCCCAAAATATTTCAGATCAGCGAAGGAAAATTCCCTCCGGGTGAACATTTAATTACTAAACGACAGGCTTTTACTGATTATACCACCCGCAAACATTTTCCGGGAGAACACCGTCTGGAAATTGTAGTAAACGGCGAAACAAAGGCCGAAATAACCTTTATACTGAAAAGATAGATCCCGTAAAGACAGTTTTTAGCTTAAGTATTTCTGAGCTGGAAGTGCAATAAAATAACCCTTTACTAACAATTCGCTGATGTTTTTCCGCAGAATTTCAAGTAAATTGCAAACATGGAACTGGTTATACTCAAAGATGTCGTTATAATTTTCGCGTTTGCAACCGCGGTGAACTACCTGTTTACCAAAATCAGGATACCCACCATTATTGGGTATTTGCTGACCGGGATTGTTGCAGGGCCGTCGGTGCTGGCCATTATTCAGTCTCCGCACGAGATAGAATTTATGGCCGAAATTGGTATCATTTTGCTCATGTTTACCATCGGACTGGAATTCTCGCTGAATCACCTGATAAAAATCCGCAACATTGTATTCTTCGGAGGTTTTATCCAGCTGGCTTTTACCGCCGGAATTGCCGCCCTTTTTGCCCGAATGTATGACATGACCTGGGGTGCAGCGGTTTTCATCGGCTTCCTTACTGCACTGAGCAGTACCGCGCTAGTGCTGAAAATCCTTCAGGAAAGGGGCGAACTAACGTCTAATTACGGGCGGACGGTGGTTGGAATCCTCATTTTTCAGGATATAATACTGGTGCCGCTGCTTTTGCTCACCCCCATGCTGGGAGGACAAACCGGCAACATTGGGCACGAATTGATGATACTTGGGATAAAAACACTCGGTATCATGTCGCTGGTTTACGTGGGCAACCGTTGGGTTATGCCACGTGTGCTGCATTTAATAGCCCTCACCAAAAATCAGGAATTATTCCTGATGAGCATACTTTTTGTTTGCCTGTCGGTGGCTTTGCTCACTTCAGAGTTGGGCATGTCGCTGGCATTTGGCGCCTTCCTTGGCGGATTAATGATTTCGCGGTCAGAATACAGCCAGAACGCTTTCAGTCACCTGACTCCGTTTAAAGACACGTTTACCAGCTTTTTCTTTGTTTCCATCGGAATGTTGCTCGACCTGAGTTTTGTTGCCGAAAATATCCCGATTATTCTGGGCACCGTTATTTTGGTTATTGCCATCAAAACCGTCGTGGCCGGTGGCACTGCTTTCGTACTTGGGCATACTTTCCGAGGAACTGTCGTAGTGGGAATTGCGCTGGCACAAATTGGTGAGTTCTCTTTTATTCTGGCGAAAACCGGGCAGACATACCAAATCCTTACCAACTACTATTACCAGTTGTTTTTGGCCGTTACCATCGTTTCAATGGCGGTTTCGCCTTTCCTCATTATGGTGGCCAAACCAACAGCCAACCTGATGCTGAAACTGCCCATCCCCCAATTCCTGATCAAAGGACTGTTCCCGTTGCAGGAAATTGAAGTGCCCGAAATGCAGAACCACATTGTGCTGATTGGTAAAGATTCGCGCTCACTCAATCTTTCTCGCATGGCTAACCGGATGAAACTGCCTTATGTCTCCATTATTTTTGACCCGGCAGAAGTACGAAAAAGACAACTTCGGGGTGAAATGGCCGTTTACGGTGACGCCATGAATGAGCCAATCCTTAAAAAAGCCTATATTGAAACCGCCGAAATTGTGGTGGTAAGTATTGGCGATGCCATTACTGCACTGGGAATTATCGAAAAAGTACGGGCGCTGAATAAACATGCCAACATCATAGTTCGGGCCAAATATGTTTCGGACATTGAAGATTTGTATGCCATGGGTGCCGACCAGGTAATTCCGGAAGAATTTGAAACTGCGATCGATCTGTTTGAGCGCATCCTGAAAAAACTCCTAGTTCCAAAAGGTGAAATTGAAGCGGCCATTTCCCGAATCCGCGACGACAATTATGGCATTTTCAGAGAAAAAGATGAAAACACCACCTTTACGCTGAGTGAAGAAATTCCGGATGTGGAAATCGTTGCCCTCAAAGCGAACGATTATTCCCTCTTCCTGGGAAAATCACTGAAAGAGATTCATTTAAGAAAGCAATTCGGACTTACCGTAGTTGCTGTAAAACGGGGAGATACGATATCTGAAAATCCAGCAGCTTCGTTTGTTTTCGAAGCCGACGACGTAATTTACCTATTGGGTAAACCCGAAAACATAGCCCACCTGATGGAAACCGAATAAATGAAAAAGAGACTGTCCTAAAAGTATTTTATGGTTTTCGAAGATTACATTTTGTAAGTACTTTGCCGCATACACCCCTAAATCCCGTTCGGCTGAGCTCACGTCGAAGCCTGAAGGGGACTTCAAGGCCTCCTCTTTAGGGGAGGTTTGGAGGGGTAAAAAGGATGTTAAGTGCTAAGCACTTTGATGATTACTTTTTCCGCATAAAAATCTGAACCGGCACTCCTGAAAAGTTAAACTTCTCACGGATTTTATTTTCCAGATAGCGACGATAAGGCTCTTTCACATATTGTGGCAGGTTGGCAAAAAAAGCAAAACTTGGCGTTTGGCTTGGCAACTGTGTCACATATTTAATTTTTACGAATTTGCCT
>Ga0172367_10005790_pt1 | contig 14810 bp, 14 predicted proteins | sample Lak10m_FD_114542 | JGI IMG/M metagenome (GOLD analysis project Ga0172367, IMG submission 114542) | Freshwater microbial communities from Kabuno Bay, South-Kivu, Congo - kab_022012_10m | ecosystem: Environmental > Aquatic > Freshwater > Lake | place: Democratic Republic of the Congo: South-Kivu... | reverse complement strand
TCGAAGTATCACTTCCCGATGTATCTGAAGGAAATCGAATACCGCTTTAACCACCGAAAAGAGAACATCTTTAAGCAGTTTCTGAAAATCTATTTTGGTTACGTTTCGCCCTAATTACCTAAAATTAATACCGAATTTTTCGCTCTTCATGACAGCCATGGAGAGCGAAGAATTCTAATTAACGGCATTTCGAATTGAATTCGACAAGCTTGTTTAGTTCAAAAATCGGAATTGAGGTGCATTCCCCCACTCTCCAATCGGTCGGGAAAATGGCTGGAAGTTTTGAGATCTCGCCGAAGATCCGACAACATCTGGATTGTGAACCAGTTTCCAGCCGTTAGTTACGTTGCCCTTCATATCTACGACTATGCAGTAAAAATAGTAGGAACTGCACTTACCAGTGAAAGGGGATTTATGTGCAATGCCCACATTTTTCCCACTATCAATAAGAAGACGACACTGCCTTTCATTGTAAGACTCAGAAAAAATTAGATAGAAATCATTGAACCGGTAGCGAACTATCCACAAGTCAGTTTCTTCAATGCCCGCCACTGGAATCGCTATTGCGTATGCCGGCGGCAATATTGACTGCTTAGAATAAAACTTCGGGTAAGTCTCCGAATCGACTCTAAACTTCTCAAAATCGACGGCAAACCACTCGTTTTGCCCTGGCAACGAACTCTCTGGCCCGACAGAAATTGCACAGCCCGCTGCGATTAAATTAATACTGACAGCGAACAGCATGAGCAGCTTTTTTGCCTTCATGGTTCACCTAGATTTTTGCTTTTAGAAACGACTTACTAGGATGGCGTTGATTGGAGAAATTAATTTTTTCCGCGCACTTCTACGCACCAGATAAAAGCTGCTTATTCCGGCTTGATGCCGGCCGCCTGCACCACCTTCGCCCACTTCGCGGTTTCAGCGCGCAGGTAAGCGGCAAACTCGTCAGGGCTGCCGCCCACAGGTTCAGCACCGTCATTGAGCAGGCGTTGCCGCACCTCCGGATTTTGCAGGGCTTTTGCCATGCCGGCATGCAGCTTGGTGACGATGTCGCGGGGTGTGGCAGCGGGTGCGAGCACGCCGTACCACTGCACTGCTTCATAACCCGGCACACCGGCTTCGGCGATGGTCGGAATGTCATCCGCGCCGGGCGCGCGTTTGCTGCCGGTGACGCCGAGCGCACGCAGGCGACCGCTCTTGATATGCGGTTGCGCCGACAGCATGTTGGGCATCATCGCCGGCACATGACCGGCGACAAGATCGGTGACGCCCGGACCGGAGCCCTTGTACGGCACATGGAGCATTTTGAGTTTGGCCATCACCAGGAACAGTTCCATCGACAGATGCGGGCTGGTGCCGACGCCGGCCGAGGCAAAGTTGATCTGGCCAGGCCGCGGTTTCACCAGCGCGATGAACTCTTTGACGTTTTTCGCAGGCAGCGACGGATGCACCACCAGCACGTTCGACAACGACACCGCCTGCGAGATCGGCGCGAAATCCTTCAGCGCATCGTACGGTACTTTTTTGTACATCGCCGGATTGATGGCCAGTGTGCTGATGCCCATCAGCAGCGTGTAGCCGTCGGGGGCTGCTCGCGCCACTGCTTCACCGCCGATCATCGTACCCGCGCCTGGCCGGTTTTCGACAATCACCTGCTGGCCGAGAAACTGCGTCAGCTGTGGCGCAAGAATGCGCGCTGAAATATCGGTGCCGCCGCCCGGCGACGAGGGCACGATCACGCGCACGGCGCGCGTTGGATAGTTGGCCTGTGCATGCGCCTGCACGGTTACGCCCAGCAGCACGCTGATGCATGATAAGTATTTGATTATATTCATAATTTTTCCATTAAAGCTGCGAGTACAGAATCTTGCCTGCCACCGGCATCGGCGCCGTGAGGATTTCACCGCGATAGGAGTCGCAGATGTACAGCGTCTTGCGGTCGGCACCGCCATAAGCCATGTTGGTCATGCGATTGCCGGGCTTGCGGCTTTGCACACGCGCCAGCGGTTCGCCCAGCGGACTGAACAGCCAGACAATTCCGGGCCGTGCATGCGCTGCCGACAGATTGCCCGCTTCATCCATCGCCAGACCATCGGGTCCGTGGATGCCGGGCAACACCGCAAAAACGCCGGCTTTGGAAATGCCGCCGCCTTTCAGCGGGCAATGCCACATGCAGTTGGCGCGTGTCATCGCCACATACATCACCTTGTCCTGCGGATCGAGCACGATGCCATTGGGGCTGGGACCGTTGGTGATCAGGCAATCGAGGCGTCCGTCAGCGCCGTAACGATAAACACGGCCTGTCGGATCATGAATGCCGGTCTGTCCCTGATCAGTAAAGTACAGATCGCCGTTGCGCGCGAAAGTCAGGTCATTGACGCCCTTGAAGCCTTCCGACTGGTTATGCGTCAGAAAATCCTCGACGCGGCCGGTCTTCGGATCGCAGCGCAGGATGCCGCGGCGGTAATCGGCAATGAAGATCGATCCGTCTTGATGGATCGCGATACCATTGGGCCAGCCGTCATATTCAGCGGCGACATCAAACTCTCCCTTGGGCGACATGCGCAGGATGCGCCCATAGGGAATGTCGACCATGTAGAGATTGCCGTCGCGGTCAAAAGCCGGGCCTTCAAGAAAGCAATCGAGTTTCGACCCCGGATGGTTGGCGTCAATCCAGCTCGACGGCGCGCCGCCCTTGCGCAAACGGTCCGGTACTGCGGCAAATACATCCGCCTCGATCAGCTTTGGTGGTTCAAAAAAAGACATCCTGAATACTCCGTTAATCCTTCAAAAATCTTTCAGTCGCATCAGTCGGCAGTAATCTTCGCCGACTTGATGATGCCGGCGTAGAGCGGGATTTCATCGCGCACGATTTTGGCCAGACCTTCAGGTCCACCAACCACGACATCGGCGCCGCGTTTGGCGAAACGCTCGCGATAATCCGGGCTCTGCACGGCCGCCGCCAGATCACGATGCAGTTTGGCGATGATGTCCGACGGTGTTCCGGCGCGGACGAACAGGCCCATCCAGCCATCAAGATCAAACGCCGGCAGCGTGGCCGCAACACCGGGTACATCCGGCAGCACCGAAGCGCCTCGTGCCGATGAAATGGCAATCGCCCGCACGCGCTTGTTTTCGACATGCGGCAACACGCCGACGATGTTGGCAAACTGCAGGTCGATGCGGCCGCTCAGCGTGTCGATGAAAGCAGGCGCTGCACCCTTGTACGGCACATGGTTCATCTTGACCTTCGCCAGCGCCTGCAGGTGCTCCATGCCGAGGTGCTGCAGATTGCCGACGCCGGCCGAAGCGTAGTTGAGTTTTCCGGGATGCGCGCGGGCCAGCGCAACCAGCTCCTTGACCGATTTCACCGGCACCGAAGGATGCACCACCAGCACCATCGGCCCGCTGATGATCTGCGTGACGGGTGCAAAATCCTTTTGCGGGTTGTACGGCAGGTCCTTGCGCAGGGACACGTTGATGGTCATCGGGCCGGAATTGGCCAGCACCATCGTGTAACCGTCGGGCGGCGACTTCGCCACGACATCGGCGCCGATGCTGCCGCCGGCGCCGCTGCGATTGTCGACCAGCACCTGCTGCCCCCACACCGGCGACAGTTTCTGGCCCAGGGCCCGCGCGACGTCGTCGAGTGGACCGCCCGGCGGGTAGGGAACGACTATCCGCACCGGTTTGGCCGGAAATGCCTGGGCCTGGACCTGCGCCGTCACTGCAAACATCACGACGCCTGCAACAGCCAGCGCCGCACGTCCCAAACAATTGCGATCTGCCATGATGCCCTCCTCCGGAAAATCGCGGACAGACAACATCCGCGTTATAGGTTTTCGGCGATCCAGTCGGCCACGTACGTCGCACCGAGGAAACGGTTGTCGCCCTGGCAATGTTCCGCGCCGCCTTCTTCTGCGGTGAAGATCTTCAGTGTCTTCTTTTTTGAACTGACTGCATCGTACAGCAGCTGCGCGTTGGCCACCGGTGAAATGGAATCTTCCTCACCGTGGGTCACCAGGAAGGGACAGGTGATCTTGTTCGCCACGCCTTCGAGTTTGTAGGCCTCGCATTTTTTCATCGCTGAATCCATGTCCGGCATGCCCATGACCCAGGCCAGCTGGAAGTGCGGTGCGGAAACCTTGGTACCGCCCGACTCGAGAATCTTGCGGCGGGTAATCCAGGTCGCGTGATAATCGTAGTGGCCGCCCCAGGCAATGCATGCCGCATAGCGTTTTTCGAAAGCGGCAACACGCGGTGCGTAGTAACCACCCATGCTGTAGGCCATGATGGCTACGCGTTTGGGATCGACGTCCTTGCGCGAGGCCACATAGTCATAGGCGGCTGCGCCCGGCACTTCGTAATCCGGACGGCTGGGAATGTTTTGCAGGCGTAACGCTTCGCCCTGCCCCGGCCCGTCAATCGCCATGGTGTTGATGCCGCGCAGCGCCAACTCCACGCCGCCGAACAGGATCGACAGCTCCTTGGTGCTGTCGAGGCCGTCAAAAAAGACAACGGTGGGTTTGGGTCCGTCGCCCGGCGCCTTCATGTACCACGCCGGCAGCGTCGTAGCCTTGCCTTCATGCTGGTATGGCACTTCGACGCGCTCGATGTTCGGGAAACGGTCCTTGATGCCGGCGCGGAAACAGCGCAGGCAGTTCTCGTAGAGTTCGATTTTTTTCGGCCCGAGCCCGACAAAACGCTCGCCGATGAAATAGTAGGTCGCCGCACGCATATAGTGGCCTGCAGCAGAAAGCTTCCAGCCCGCCGCCTTGGCGCCATCACCCATCGCCTCGATGCGTTGTGCTTCCTTCTCCCACTCCACACCCCAGGCTTCGTTGTCGCCGACCTTGTCCTTCAGCCGCCGGCCGACACGATCCACCTCGCTCATCGCCGCGCCGCCCCAGCGCGCCATCTCGATGGCAATCATCATGCCCTGCGACCACATGAAATTTTCGGGGAAGTACAGGAATCCGGATCTCATTGCCTCTCCTCGCGATGTTGGGGTTTACGACAGCACTGCTGCGGGCTTTTTATTCAGCCGGAATGCCCGCGTCCTTGATGACCTTGGCCCACTTGGTGATTTCGGACTTGATGTAGCTGGCGAATTCCGCAGGCGTGCCGCCATCCGGCTCAAAGCCCTGGGCTTCCAGGCGTTGTCGCGTCGGACCGGCGAGGATTTTCACGGTATCGCCATGCAGGCGCGTGACGATGGCCGGCGGCGTGCGCGACGGTGCGAGCAGCCCGTACCAGGTGGATGCGTCATACCCCTTGACGCCAGACTCCGCAATTGTCGGCAGATCGGGCATCGCCTTCGAACGTTTCGCCGTAGTCACTGCGACCGGTTTCACTTTGCCCGATTTCACATGCGGCATTGCCGCAGGCATCGTCGCAAACATGATCTGCACTTCGCCGGCGATCACTGCGACCAGTGCCGGTCCGCCACCCTTGAACGGCACATGCACCATGCTGATGCCGGCCAGCGACTTCAGCAGTTCACCGGCGAGATGGGAAGAGCTGCCGACACCGGCCGACGGGAAATTCAGTGTGCCCGGTTTGGCCTTCGCATAGGCGATCAATTCCTTGATGGACTTCACCGGAATGGACGGATGCGCCACCAGGATGTTCGGCGTAATCGCGACCAGACTCACCGGCGAAAAATCCTTCACCGGATCAAAGGGAAGTTTTTTGAACAGGCTGACATTGACAGCATTGGGCGCGACGTTGCCCATCAGCAGCGTGTAACCGTCAGGCAGCGCGCGAGCGGCAAGTTCGGTGCCGATATTGCCGGTTGCGCCGCCGCGGTTATCCACCACGACGTTCTGTCCCAGGGTGACGGTCAGCTGCTCTGCCATCACGCGCCCCACCTGGTCGGTGCCGCCGCCCGGCGGATACGCCACGATCATGCGGATGGGCCGCGAAGGATAAGTATCGGCAGCATGAACAACACCCGCCATGCCGCAGAAGACCACCAGCACTGCGAAACCCTTGTTCATCTTGTTTCCTTGCTGATTTTTATTGTGCGAGCGGCAAGGTCACCGCGCGCCCGGTAGCCATCGAATGTTCAATGGCCAGAGTCACTTCGAGATTGAGGCGTGCTTCACGCGGCGTCGCCAGTGAGCAGGCCTTTCCCATGGCCAGATGGTCCAGCCAGGCGCGCGTTTCATTGGCGATCGGGCCCCAGAATTCCCCCAGTGCCCAGTCGCCGGGCGTGCCGCTTTGCAGAAACACCATGTTGACGAAATGATCGGGCAGATAGACGTGCGGAATGCCCTTCTCGGTGTACATCAGCTGGTCGGTATGGTCATCATCCAGAATCATCACGCCGTCGGTGCCGACCAACTCAACGCGCGCGGCATGACCCAGTGCCGGATATTTTTCAGGCAACGCGTAACTGATGCCGAGGTTCATCACCGCGCCGTCGGCATAGGTCAGGATCGCGTAGCTGATGTCCTCGACATGGTCATAACCCGCGGCCTTCAATACGCCCTTCTGTCCGCGCGCATAAACTTCCACCAGCTTGTTGCCTTCGTGGAACCAGTTCATCAGGTCGACGTAATAGGTCAGCGCGTCCACCACGGGCGTGGCATGCGGATTGCGCTGGAGCATGCCCAGCGCCTGCGAACGCGAATTGAACACGCGGGCGGCGCCGCCGGTCATGCGGCCGATGCGGCCCTGAACGATCTGCTCCTTGGCGATCAGGTAACGTTCCTTGTAACGGCGGCTGTAGCCGACATGCACGCCGACACTGGATTTTTCAATGCTGCGGATCACCTGATCGGCGTCCGCCACCGATAGCGCGATCGGTTTTTCCACCAGCACCGGCTTGCCCAGCTCCAGCGCCTTCAGGATCGGCGCGAGGTGCTCGCCTTCACTGGTGGAAACGATGACGGCATTGACTTCGGGATGCGCGATGATCGCATCGTTGTCAGCGGCATGGACTGCTGCGCCGACTTTTTTTGCCAGAGCCTCGGCTTTTTTCGGATCCTGATCGGCTGTCGCAATAAAACGCACGGCAGGATGCCCTGCAGCGAGTTGCGCGCGCAGGCTGCCAATGCGGCCCGAACCGATGATGGCCAGACCCAGTGTCTTGCGTTCGATGATGTTCTCCTCCGTCGCTGCGACGCCCGTGCGTTGCGGACGGTCATGATTTGGACTGCTGTTGGGGGCACTGGAAGTGCGGATTCATACACTGCCAGCGCAACGAGTCTAGCGAAGGGCCGCAGCCCTTACAAGAGAAGGGGGCGATGGAAACAAGGCATTACACGAAGCTGCAGTCCTACTCCGGCCGGGCCCCCGACTGCTTCACCGCACGGCCCCAATTGTCGATCTCGTCAGCCAGAAAACGTCCGAATTGTGGCGGCGTGGTCGGTGCAACTTCAACGCCTTGTGCCAGCATCTGCTCGCGCAGCTGCGCGGTCTCAAGCTGGCGCACGCTCTCGGCATTGAGCCGGGTCACGACTGCAGCCGGCGTACGCGCCGGCAACACGATGCCCCACCACGCCGTGGCATCGTAAGAGGGGTAACCGGCCTCGGCAATTGCCGGCAGCTCCGGCACAACCTTCGAACGCGCCTTGCTGGTCACCGCCAGCGCACGCAGGCGGCCGGCCTTGATATGACTGTTCACTGCGAGGTAGGTCCCGAAAGTGAACTGTACGCGTCCGGCAAAAATATCCGTCAGCGCCGGCGCAAGACCCTTGTACGGCACATGCAGCACATCGATGCCCGCCGTGGCGCGAAACATCTCGCCCATCAGGTGCGCCGAGCCGCCAGTACCGGTGGAGCCATAGCTGATCTGCCCCGGCTTCGCCTTCGCCAGTGCCACAAGCTCGGCCACGGTTTTCACCGGCAGTTGCGTCGCAGCCACCAGCAGCAGCGGCGCCGAACCGATGCGCGTCACCGGCGCAAAATCACGCTGCACATCGAAAGGCAGTTTGGGATACAGGGTGACGTTGATCGCCAGCGCCGTCGAAGCCAGCAGCAGCGTGTAACCATCAGGGGCTGACTTGGCGACAAGGTCGGTGCCGATAATGGTGCCGGCACCGGGCCGGTTGTCGACGATGACCTGCTGGCCCCAGCTCTCGGAGAGTTTTTGGCCCAGCGTACGCGCCATGTAATCGTTGATCGCACCGGGGGTGAAGGGCACGACGAAACGCAGGGGCTTCGAGGGATATGCGGGCGCCTCCGCCGCAGGAGCAGCCATGCTCCAGATGGCGAGACAGCCTGACAAGCAGCCCTGCAGAATGAAATTGCGGCGCATGATCACATCCTCCCCGTTGACAGGCGCAGGGGCAATACATGCAACAATGTGCGCCTGATATGTTGTCGGGCCGATATTAACCAAGATCGAGGATGACTGCCGTGATACACGCCGAACCCGGACTGTTCCTGCGTTTCGAACCCGAAACCGCGCCCGCGCCGCTGGTGGTTGATGTCTCGCGCAGCGGCCGCGAATACCCTAAGGAATACCGCTCGCCGCTGCCATTCACCACAGTGCATGACAATGTATCGATGTACGTCGAAGACCTGTGGGCCGGTACGCCGGCCGCCGGCGGCACCCTGCTCTACTGCTCATTTCCCAACACCTGGATTGACGTCAACCGCAACGAGGCCGACATGGATCCCGCAGTGGTCGATGGCACCTGGCCCAAACCGCTGAAACCCACTGCGCGCACACTCGAAGGCCTCGGCCTGATCAAAACCAAGGCGCGTTATGGCGAACCCTTCCAGGAACGCAGGTTGACGGTGGCCGAGATCGAGGAACGGCTGGCACTTTACTATCGGCCCTACCATGCCGAACTGAAACGCCTCGTCGATGAAACCTACAGGCGTTTCGGCGTGCTGCGGCAGATTTCCTGCCATTGCATGTCCGCGGTCGGCGCGCCGACCCATCCCGATGCGGGCAAGCCGCGCGCCGATTTCTGCATCAGCGACCTGCGCGGCAAGACTTCATCTTCGCAGACGCTGAGTCTGATCGTCGACACGCTGAAGGGCTGGGGCTACAGTGTGTCGGTCAACGAACCCTATGTCGGCAACGAGCTGATCGGGCGCCACGGCAATCCGGCAAAAGGCATCGACTCGGTGCAGGTCGAAATCAATAAAAAACTGTTCATGGACACAAAAACCTTCCGCAAGACTGCCGGCTTCGACAAGCTGAAAAAGGATCTCGACCGCCTCCTCGGAATTGTTGCTGCAGACAGCCTGCAACACGCCAATGCCTGAATCAATCGACATCCGGGGGAATGCCTTGTCATATCCGCTGCTGCTGGCTTTGGGTTTCGTGCTGTTGACCACCCCCGCGACGGCGGCTACCGGCAAAAACGACGCGTCACGCGGTTTTCCGCTGCGGCCGGTACGGCTGGTCGTGCCCTATCCGCCGGGGGGCGCGACCGACATCATGGCGCGCATCGTCAGCGCAAAAATCAGCGACATCTGGGGACAATCGGTGGTGATCGACAACCGGCCCGGCGGCGGCGGACTGATCGGCGCGGAAATGGCCGCCAAGGCTGCGCCTGACGGTTACACGCTGTACATCGGAACAATCAGCAGCCTTTCGACCAATGTCAGCATGTACAAGAATCTGCCGTACGATCCCGTTCGCGACTTTGCGCCGGTCACGCAGTTGTCAGCATCGCCCTACGTTCTGGTCGCCAACCCTTCGGTGCCGGTCCGGACAGTGCAGGAACTGGTAACCCTGGCAAAAACGCGTCCGGGCAAACTGAATTACGGTTCCGCGGGTCCCGGCGGCGGCGTCCATCTGTCGATGGAACTGTTCAAATCGATGACCGGGGCTGACATTGTGCATGTCCCGTACAAGGGCACAGGACCGTCACTGGTTGATCTGATTGCCGGCCAGACACAGGTCTCGATGGCGGGTTTTCTGTCGATCGCGCCGCACCTGAAAAGCAGCAAGGTCCGTGGCATCGCCGTGTCCAGCCTCAAACGCGCGTCAGCAGTGCCTGCGCTGCCGACGATTGCCGAATCCGGCCTTCCCGGCTACGAGGCAAATTCGTGGAACGGAGTTCTGGCACCCGCGCGCGCTGCGCCTGCACTGGTGAAACTGCTTCATGCGGATTTCGTCACCGCGTTGCGCTCACCTGAAGTGCAGGCGCGTGTTACCGGCGAGGGCACCGAAGTCGTCGGCAACACGCCGGCCGAGTTCGGCGCCTACATCCGGTCGGAAATCAGGAAATGGGCCAAGGTCGTGCAGGAGTCCGGCGCAAAAATCAATTGAGCGTGTAGCTGCGCGAGGTCAATCGGCCTTGGCGCCCGACTCCCTGACCACCTTTGCCCATTTCGCCACGTCACGCTGCACGACTTTCGCAAATTCCTCCGAACTCGCGGCGTACGATTCCGCACCCTGCTTCAGGAACAGCTCTCGCACCTCGGTTGAGTTGACGATGCGCACGATGTCGGTGTTCAGCTGCTGCACGATTTCCCGTGGCGTACCTGCAGGCGCGAACACGCCATACCAGGCCACGGCTTCGTAACCGGGCAAGCCGGATTCGGCGACCGTCGGATAAGCCTTCGCGCTGGGAAAACGTTTGGCGCTGGTCACCGCGAGGCCGCGCAGTTTGTTGGCCTCGACCAGCGGCAGCGAGGACACAATGGTGGCGAAGGACAATCCAACCTCCCCGGCGACCACTGCCGGCATCGCCTGCGCACCGCCCTTGAACGGCACATGCAGCATCTGCACCCTGGCCATGCTGGTGAACAACGCACCGCTCAGATAAAGGAAATTGCCGGAAGAAGCATAAGACAAATCGCCGGGCCGAACTTTTGCCAGCGCGATCAGTTCGCGCACGTTTTTGACCGGAATCGACGGATGCGCGACCAGCATGTTCGGAAGCAGCGCCGCAGGTGTAATGGAAATGAAGTCCTTCACCGGATCATACGAGGGCTTCGCATAAAGGCTGGCATTGATGGCGTGGGTACCGGTGGTGCCCATCACCAACGTATAACCGTCGGGAGCGGCGCACGCAGCCAGCTCCGAACCCAGTACGCCGCCGGCACCACCACGGTTATCGACCGCGGCGACCTGACGTTTGTACTGGTCGTTCATTTTCTGCGCGACGACGCGGGTGACCACATCAGTCGCCCCGCCCGGCGGGAAAGGCACGATGAAACGGATGGAACGGGAGGGATAGTCCCTGGCTTGTGCGTGAACCGTACCCGGAACAGACATCGACATCGCGGCAATCGCCAGAACCGTCGCAGTACGCATGATCCACTCCCGTATAGATGGTCTGAAGCTAGCTTAACAAGCTTCACACCATCGTGACATCAGGTTTTTGTCCGCCCGGCGCCTTGCAGATCGACTGCCCGCGCGCGCAACGCCTTGTCATCGCGCAGCGCGGCCTTGGCGATCTTGTGCGTCGGCGTGTGCGGCAGTTCGTCGATGAAGGCGACGAAGCGCGGCACCTTTTGCGGTGCGAGCCGCGCGCGACACCAGTCGGCAATCTCCTGTGCGGTCGCCGTCATACCCGGCTTCAGCGCGCACACCACAAAAATCTCGTCTTCACCCATCTCGGAAGGCACGGCGATGGTGCCGGCCTCGGCCACCGAGGGATGTTCACCGACCACTCGGTCCAGTTCGGCAGCGGCGATGTTTTCACCGCGGCGGCGGATGATGTCGCGGATGCGCGAGATGAAATAGAAATAGCCGTCGCTGTCACGCTTGACCATGTCGCCGGTCTTGAACCAGCCGTCGTGAAAAGCGTTTTTGGTCTGCTCCGGATCGCGGAAATAGCCCTGCATGATGATCGGCGTCTTCACCCACAGTTCCCCGGGTTCGCCGTCCGGCAGGTCGCGCCCCTCTTCATCCACCACGCGGCACTGCGCCCACGGCCGGGCCGGATCGGGATGACGACCGATCGGGCCCATGCTGCCCAGCTTCTGCGGCCCTTCAAAGGGATTGCAGGTCACGCCGGGAATTTCGGTCATGCCGTAGCCGCCAATACGGTGCGCGATCCTGAAATCGTTCTTGAAGGTTTCATCCATGCTGGCACGCACGCCATAGACCTTGGTGATTTTGTGCCCGGGCCGGAATTCCTCGCGTGGGCGTGCGCGCAGGATGCTGCCGATGGCCTCGATGATGTTGACCTCGGTCGCGCCGGTATCGACCGCGGTCTGCCAGAACGTGGATGCCGAGAACTTGGGAATGATCACCATGCTGGCGCCGGCGGCCAGCGTGCCAGCCACTGAATAAAACATCGCATTGATGTGGAACATTGGCAGCACCACCATCACGCGGTCATCATCCTGCAGGTAAACGCGCTGCACAAAAGCCTCGCCGCCGGTGACAAAGCTGCGCTGGCTGTGCATCGCACCCTTGGGAAAACCGGTGGTACCCGAGGTGTAAACGATCAGGCAGGTGGAATCTGCATCGACAGAAGCAGGCAACTCCCCCTTCGGCGCGGAGCGGATCAGATCATCGAGCAGCGGCGCATCTTCCGCAGCGGCATCCAGCATCACAAACCACGCCGGTGATTTCAGTCCGGCCGCCGCCTTGCGCGCAACATCAAGCGTATCCGTGGTCGCGGCCACCGCGCTGACCTCGGCATGGTGCAGCACGTATTTCGCCTCCTCGACGCCGAACTCGGGATTGACCGGCACCATGATGGCGCCGAGCCGCGCCAAAGCGAACAGCATCACCACATGGCCGTCGCAGTTGCGCGCCATCACGCCGACGCGATCCCCTTTGCGGACGCCGCGTGCCGCGAGCACGCCGGCAACGGCCTCGGCCTTCTGCGCAAACTCGCCCCAGGCCCAGCTGCGGTCTCGGAACAGGATGAACGGCCGCGCCGGATCGCGGGCCGCGCGGCTGCGCAGCACGCCGTTCAGGGTGTAATCATGTTCAGCATACAGACGCAGGACGTCGAGGGGCTTTTTCATGGCGTTGCAGAATGAGGGGTAAACGGAACCAGCGCGGATTCTGGCATACAATCAGCGCTCGTTTTCCATTCGAGTCCACATACAGACCATGAGCTTTTTTGCCCCGCCCGAACGCATCACCGCCGACGTCTTCGCCGAACTGCCGAAAAAATTCCGCCGCACCAAAGTCTCGGCTGAACGCCTCTCCGCCGGCCGCCCCGCGCCGCACGGCGGCTGCTTCCTCGAAGGCCCGTCCTTCGACCGCAAGGGCAATCTCTACGTCACCGATATCCCCTTCGGCCGCATTTTCCGCATCTCGCCGACCGGCAGCTGGGACCTCGTCGTTGAATACGACGGCGAACCCAACGGCCTGAAGATCCACAAGGACGGCCGCATTTTTGTCACCGACCACAAGCGCGGCCTGATGCTGCTGGATGCGAAACGCGGTCGCATTGATACGCTGATCAACCGCTACAACCTTGAAACCTTCAAGGGCCTCAACGATCTGGTGTTCGCCGCAAACGGCGACCTCTACTTCACCGACCAGGGCCAGAGCGGCCTGCAGAATCCGACCGGCGCGGTATACCGGTTGCGCGCCAACGGCAAACTCGAACGCATTGCCGACAACATCCCCAGCCCCAACGGACTGGTGCTGAACAAGGCCGAGAACACGCTGTTTGTCGCGGTCACCCGTGCCAATGCGGTATGGCGGCTGCCGCTGCTGCCCGACGGCACGGTGTCGCGCATGGGCGTGTTCATTCAGATGAGCGGCGGACGCGGCCCCGACGGCATGGCGATCGACGAGGATGACGGGCTGGCGGTGGCACATCCAGACATGGGTGCGGTATGGATATTCAATCACCGCGGCGAACCGATGTACCGCATCGACTCGCCGGGCACCGACGTCGTCACCAACTGCGCCTACGGTGTGCGCAATCCGCACCGGCTTTATATCGTGGATTCCGAAGGCGGTTCGATCCTCAGCGCGGAACTGGCGACGCCGGGACGGACGATGTACGGACTGTCGTAGCCACACTTACGGTTATGCCGACTCCAAAATGTAGGATATATGAGTATGAGTAAGCGTTAGTTTCCAAAGGGAAGTCGATTGATTGTAAAGACAAATTTGCGTAACATCCCAAGGCATGCCACATATCAAGTCGAAGCCCAATTCACTGGTTACCGCCGTCGATCTATTTTGCGGCGCGGGTGGTTTGACTCACGGCCTAAAGAAAGTTGGCGTCAATGTCATAGCTGGATACGACATTGATGAGGCTTGTAAGTGGCCATATGAAAAAAATAACAAAGGCGCGTTATTTCAGAAAGTAGATATATCTACTTTATCCGGAAAGATTCTCAAGCAATTATTCAAGCAACATGGCGGAATTTCATTACTAGCGGGTTGTGCGCCTTGTCAACCCTTCTCCACGTACAGTCTTAGCAAGACCGCAGCCGTTGATGAGCGATGGTCTATGCTAAATCACTTCGCTCGGTTAGTTCGAGAAGTACGCCCCAAGCTGGTTACCATGGAAAACGTGCCGCAACTAAAAAAACACGGCGTTTTCGATCACTTTAAAACCAATCTACAAAAGCTTGGTTACTCGGTTTCAGTTTCTGTAGTGGATTGCACTGAATATGGAATTCCTCAAAGTCGTGTCCGGTTAGTACTTCTTGCCTCCCTTTTGGGAGATATTGAGTTACGGCAAAGAAAACCCTCAACTGACCGCAAGAGAACCGTCCGCCACGCAATAGCGCATCTTCCAAGCCTGCGCGCAGGCAGCGCTTCCAAGAAGGATCCCCTTCATCGGTCATGAATCGCCCCGGGAATTGAGGAGGCTCCAACCTTTGAGAGAATGGAGCCATGAACAAGACGAACAAGTTTTCCCCCGAGGTCCGTGAGCGTGCGGTGCGCCTGGTACAGGAGCACCGGGGCG
>Ga0172367_10005789_pt1 | contig 14811 bp, 13 predicted proteins | sample Lak10m_FD_114542 | JGI IMG/M metagenome (GOLD analysis project Ga0172367, IMG submission 114542) | Freshwater microbial communities from Kabuno Bay, South-Kivu, Congo - kab_022012_10m | ecosystem: Environmental > Aquatic > Freshwater > Lake | place: Democratic Republic of the Congo: South-Kivu... | reverse complement strand
TCGTAATTCATTTTGTACAATTTTTCAAAGAACACGCTGGCTTCTGGTTTCATACCACCGGTGAGGGCGGCCAGACCAGAAATGTACATTTGATTGAGGTACTCTGCTTCCACGTCGAGGGTGCTCTTTTCTCCGTTCTGTTTCAGAATTTCGTGGGCATCCAGGGCAGATTTAAAGTTGTAATAAGCGACCTTATAGTTTTGTTCCTCGTAGGCATAGATACCGAGGTTTGACAGGTTGCCCTGCACCAGGCTAACGCCCTTGACTGCATCTTTTTTCTCTACACTTTTCAGCGCGAGCTCCAGTGCTTTCTGGTAAGCGGCAAACGCTTCGAGGGCAGGGTTTTCCACAGCAGGTAATTCTTCCAGAGAGCCAATAGCAAGCTGGCGAACCTGTACAATCTGGCTGGCGATTTCGTTGTAGATATCGCCTTTCAACTGCCAGGCAGCGCCCAGTGCTTTTCCGGCATCGGTAGCCATGGCCTTATCGATCGCATCTTTGGCCTCTGTCAGTTTCGGTTTGTTGTTTGCCTGATCCAGGGTGAAAGCTGCCAGGGCGCGCTTGGCACCTGCCAGGTCTTTTTTAATATCATCCTGAGCCTGCAATGCGGAGCTGATGAGTAACATGCTCAGCGCTAGGAAAAACAGTTTTTTCATGATGTACGATGGTTTTGATAGTAATGACGCAACATGCGTTTAAAAGGTACGATTTGTGTATGATTGGTTGGTCTCGTTTTTCCTAAATTTTTGTTAATCCTCGCCGGAGATTTCGTGCGTTTCCTCCCCTGGGTCAGAGACAACCGTTACGTCGGCGATATTATCTTCCTCATCCAGGCGAATCACCCGCACGCCCTGGGTAGCTCTTCCCATGACCCGGATATCGCTGACCGGCATGCGGATAACGATTCCGCTTCGGCTGGTAATCATGAGGTCATCCACATCTTTTACACTTTTAATCGCTACGAGGTCGCCCGTTTTTTCGGTCACCTGCATCGTTTTGACTCCTTTCCCGCCGCGGTTGGTCAGGCGGTAGTCATCTACTTCTGAGCGTTTTCCGTTGCCCTTTTCCGAAACGACGAGGATGGTGCTCTCCGGGTCTGCCGGATCCACACACACCATTCCCACCACGGCATCATTAGCATCGTCGGCCAGGGAGATGCCCCGCACCCCGGCGGCGGTACGTCCCATTGGCCGAACAGCACTTTCGTTGAAGCGGACGGCGAAGCCCCTGCGGCTGGCCATAAAGATTTCGTGCGCACCGGAGGTCAGACGAGCCTCCAGCAGCTGGTCCCCTTCATTGATGGTAATCGCATTGATGCCCCCGGCTCGTGGACGGGAGAACGCTTCTACCTGGGTCTTTTTGATGATACCCGAACGCGTGCAGAGCACGATATAGTGATTTTCGATAAAGTCGGTATCGTTCAGGTTCTGGATAATGATATAGGCTTTGACCTTATCCTCTTTGGGAATAGCCAGGATATTCTGAATAGCGCGCCCGGAGGCATTTTTAGCGGCTTCCGGTATTTCGAAGGTGCGCAACCAGTAGCAACGGCCCGCCTCTGTGAAGAGCAGAAGGTAGTGGTGGGTATTCGCTACAAACATGTGCTCTACAAAGTCGGCATCGCGGGTTTTGCTGCCGCGGGCACCCCGTCCGCCCCGGCTTTGCTGGCGAAATTCAGCTACCGGAGTCCGCTTGATATAGCCTAGGTGGGTAATAGTGATGACGACCTCCTCTTCCTTGATGAGGTCTTCCATGCTAATTTCTCCTTCCGCTGCTTCTATCTGGGTGCGCCGGGCATTGCCATAGTTCTCTTTGATTTCCTGCAGCTCCTCTTTGATGATACCCCGCTGAAGAGCTTCGCTTTCCAGTATGGACTTGAGGTAGGCGATACGCACCTGAAGTTCGTTGTACTCATCCCGTACTTTATCGCGCTCCAGGCCAGTGAGGCGCTGGAGGCGCATATCCAGGATTGCTTTTGCCTGTACTTCGCTCAAGCCGAACCGATCCATCAATCCTGCCCTCGCCACATCCACTGTTTGAGAAGAACGAATCAGGGCGATGACTTCATCGAGGTGGTCCAACGCGATTAACAGGCCTTCCAGAATATGTGCGCGCTCCTCCGCCTTGCGCAGTTCGTAGCGGGTGCGGCGAACTACGACCTCAATGCGGAATAATATAAATTCTTCGATGAGGTCTTTGAGGTTGAGCAGCATAGGACGGCCGCCGACCAGGGCGACGTTGTTGATGCCATAGCTGGTTTGGAGCGGCGTGTACTTGAAGAGCTTGCTCAATACCACCTTGGCGATTGCATCCCGACGAACCTCTACGACGACGCGCATCCCTTCGCGGTCGGATTCATCCCGAACATCGCTGGCACCTTCCAGCTTGCGCTCGTTGATTAACTCCCCGATGCGGGCAACCAAGGAAGACTTATTGACCTGATAGGGAATCTCCGTGATGATAATCTGCTCCCGACCGGTTTTAGACGTTTCAATCTCTGCTTTGCCTCGCACCACCAGCCGTCCTCTGCCCGTTTCAAAGCCCTCCCGGATTCCCTGGGTACCATAGATGATACCACCAGTTGGGAAATCGGGGCCTTTGACATATTGCGTGAGCTCCTCGATCGTAATATCTGGGTTATCTACCGCCGCCATGGTGCCATCAATCACCTCGCTCAGGTTGTGTGGCATCATATTCGTAGCCATACCTACCGCGATACCGGATGCTCCATTGACCAGCAGGTTTGGAAAACGCGCCGGAAGCACAGTGGGCTCCTCCAGCGAGTCGTCGAAGTTGAGGGTAAAATCTACGGTTTCCTTGCCTATGTCGGACAACATTTCCTCGCTAATCCGACGAAGGCGCGCTTCCGTATAACGCATAGCTGCCGGACCGTCTCCGTCCACACTGCCGAAGTTACCTTGCGGCTCTACCAACGGATAGCGCAGCGACCAGTCCTGCGCCATGCGCACCATCGTGTCATATACCGAGGAGTCTCCGTGCGGGTGGTATTTTCCCAATACTTCCCCGACGATACGCGCGGATTTCTTAAATGGTTTGTTGTAGGAAACGCCCAGTTCGGACATTCCAAACAACACCCGGCGCTGAACAGGTTTTAACCCATCGCGCACATCCGGCAGTGCCCTGGAAACAATTACGGACATCGAATAATCGATGTACGCAGATTTCATCTCTTCCTCGATATTTACCGGTACAATCTTTTGATCTAAAGACATGCAATACGTTGTAATTCAATAATGTAAACCAAATGCTTCCCAAGGGGATGCAAAGAACTCCGGCCGTTAGACCGGCCGAAGGAAGTACGCTGTTTTTCGAAACGCAAAGATAATAAATAACGACGGTTTTAGTAATGTGCTTTATCCCTTTTACGGGAGCCACCTACACCTGTTGAAAAAAATGACCAGCCGCACGTTCTGGAGTATCCTGCCGGACAGTTTTAAAAATTATGGATACTCGGGGGTGGTGAAGGTATCCGGAAGATTTTCTGTGCTGGTGTTGAGTCAAAAACCATTGGGTTTGGAAAATGTCCGGTAAGTTGGAACATATCTTTCCTTCGCCTGTCTATATTTGCAAAAAAATTGCAATATGCCGGAAGTAGTCAAGCCTTACACAGAGCCTGGAAGCAAAAAGCAACAGGTCTCCAAGATGTTCAACCACATCGCGCCTTACTACGATTTTTTAAACCACCTCCTTTCGCTGGGCATCGACATCCGTTGGCGGAAGCGCGCCATCCGCGAGCTGCCGGTTGGAGCGAACCAAATTATGCTGGATGTGGCGACCGGAACAGCGGATCTGGCCATGGAGATATACCGGCAACTGGCCCCGCAAAAAGTTATTGGCGTAGATATTTCCCGCGAGATGCTCGAAATTGGGCGGGTAAAAATCAAGGAAAAATCCTGGCATCCTCAGATTGAGCTGCTCGACGGCGACTCTGAAAACCTGCCATTTTCGGATAATCACTTCGATGCCGTAACGGCTGCTTTTGGCGTCAGGAACTTTGAAAATTTGGAAAAAGGGCTTGCTGAAATGTGCCGGGTACTCAAACCGGGCGGCAAAGTAGTCATCCTCGAGTTTTCAAAACCGACGCTGTTTCCATTTCGCCAGATTTTTAATGCCTACTTCAAATACCTGCTTCCCCTGATTGGTCGTTTTACGTCGAAAGATTCCAGAGCCTACAGTTATCTGTTTGAATCCGTCCAGGCATTTCCCGATGGAAACGCCTTCACAGCTATCATGCAGCGCACTGGTTTCACCCATGCAACATGTATTCCATTAACACTTGGCGTATGTTCGATTTACACAGGTATAAAGCCCTGATTTTCATCAGTCTGTTTTTTGTTTCGGCCCCCCTTTGGGGGCAACGGTTCAAAGGGAACTACAACTTCCTGCGCCTCAACCCCAAGCCGTATTACTTCGGCATCAACCTGGGCTCGAACTCATCCATCTATAAACCATTTCGCTCCAAGGATTTTCTGCTCAGCGACAGTATCCGCTTGGTGGAATCGCTCAAAGGCCCCGGGATGAATATTGGTTTGGTTACCAACCTGAAAATCGGGGACTACTTCGATTTTCGGATGCTCCCTACTATCTCCTTTGCCGAACGCAACATCAACTATGCGAAAAATAGCCGGCTGAACCCTACCAGCCAGCGAAAGGTATCGTCCGTTTTTGTTGAATTTCCTTTTCAAATGCGCTATAAATCAGCCCCGTATCAGGATAAACGCTTGTTTGTGGTAGCCGGCATGAAATACGCCTACGATGTGGCCAGCGATGCCCGCACCAAACAATCGGAGAGCCTGGTAAAAATTGCACCCCATGATTTTTCGGTGGAATATGGTGCCGGTATCCAGTTTTTTCTACCCTACTTCATCTTCTCCCCCGAGTTCAAATTTTCGCAGGGTATTGGGAATACGCTGATTTATAACCCCAACCTCCCGGAATCTACGGTGTTGGACAAGGTCTTGTCAAGAACGTTTACCATCTCCCTCTTTTTTGAGGGATAAGGCAGCTTTCCAGTTGCCTACCGCTTCAATGATCTGCGGAAAAAAGGCATTGAACCCCTCATCCAGCGCCGCTAGGTGCGTCGCGTGCGTATGCGTCGCCCCTTCCAGCCACTCCGGCCTACTGGCTCTTCGCTGCAATCTGCCAAAGGTAAAAGCCAGCCCTTCCACGGTACCATAGCTGCGCAGCCACTCCGAATACAACATGCGCGGCAGCCGCTGCTGCAAATCGGGAGGCATCACGTGCTGATAAGACGCCAGCGCCTGAAAGACAGCCTGTTCAAACTCCTCAAACGGCGCCCCACTATACCGCGCCCAGTTGTGCCACAAATGATAGTCGAACAATACATCCAGCACCACGGGCGCGTATTTGCCATGGGCAGGGTGCAACAAACGCACCTGCTGCCGAACCAAGGGATGGCTGTCGGTTATCCGGTCGATTTCAAGATGCAGGGCGACCCCTTCCAATACCTCTGCCGGTAAGGCCTGTAATTGAGGTTTCCGAAGATAATCCGCCAAAAAATTGCCAGCGACCCAGGCAGGGTCTTCACGGGCTAAAAAAAAGTGCGCCAGAAAATTCATTTACTATTGAGTATATTTGCGCCGCCTAATGCGTAGGCTCCACGGTCGGAAGAAAATTATACACTCCCCCGCCGGGGAAGCTGCGGAAGCTGCGTTGAACTGGTATTCCCTATCGCCACTCAAACTATCCAGCCATCGCTGCTTTTTCGTTGGAAATACCGCGGAAATACGCTTCAAAACAAGGTACAAAAATTGGAATTATGGGTTTAAAATGCGGCATCGTAGGTCTTCCAAATGTAGGCAAATCTACTTTATTTAATGCACTCACGTCGGCAAAAGCGCTGGCAGCCAACTATCCATTTGCCACCAAGGAACCAAACCTGGGTGTCATTACCGTGCCAGACCCCCGCCTCGACGAGCTGGCCAGACTGGTCAATCCACAACGCGTACTTCCTACCACCGTGGATATCCTCGATATCGCCGGCCTCATTAAGGGGGCGAGTAAAGGGGAAGGCCTGGGCAACCAGTTTCTCGGCAATATCCGCGAAGTGGACGCAATCATCCACGTGGTTCGCTGCTTCGAAAACGAAAACGTAGTCCACGTGGACGGCAGCGTCGATCCCGTGCGCGACAAGGAAATCATCGACCTGGAGCTCATCCTCAAAGACCTCGAAACCGTCGAAAAACGCCTCGACAAATATAAGAAGCAAGCGAAAAGCGGCAGTAAAGAAGATGTCCGCGCCGTAGAACACGCCGAACGCATCTTCCGACATCTCGAAAGTGAAAAACCAGCCCGCTCCCTGCAACTCGACGAAGAAGGTACTCAAATCGTACGCGACATGATGCTGCTCACCAGCAAACCCATCCTATATGTCTGCAACGTCGATGAAGCAGCTACCCTCACGGGCAATGCACATACCGCGCGTTTCGAAGCCGCCATCGCCTCCGAAAACGCCGAGATTATCTACGTTTCTGCAGGTATTGAAGCTGATATTGCCGAGCTGGATACCCTCGAAGAACGCACCGAATTTCTCGCCGACCTCGGCCTGCAGGAACCCGGGGTCAACCGTCTGATTCGCGCCAGCTACCACCTGCTCGACCTCATCACCTATTTCACCGCCGGGGAAAAGGAAGTCCGCGCATGGACTATCCACCGTGGTACCAAAGCACCCGGTGCAGCCGGCGTTATTCACTCCGACTTCGAAAAAGGATTCATCCGCGCAGAAGTTATTAAATACCAGGATTTTATACACTTAGGCTCCGAAGCCGCCGTAAAAGAAGCCGGCAAACTATCCGTCGAAGGCAAAGAGTATGTCGTGGAAGACGGTGATATCATGCACTTCCGCTTTAATGTATGATACGCCCGGAATAGCCAGGTATAAACCCTTGGATGTTGCACTACTTTGTACTTTATAAACCATACGGGGTGATTTGTCAGTTCACCCCCGAAGTAGCAGGCCAGCAAACGCTCAAAGACCTCTACCCGTTCCCCACCGGTGTCTATCCGGTGGGGCGACTCGACCTGGATAGTGAGGGATTGCTCCTGCTCACCGACGACGCCCACCTCAACACCCGCCTGCTCCACCCTACCCATGCCCACCAACGCACCTATCTGGTGCAGGTAGAAGGCATTCCTACCCCAGATGCCTTGCATCAATTGAAAAACGGGGTAGCTATCAAACTAAAAAACGGAACCTACCGCACCAAACCCGCCAACATCCACCTGCTGGATACCCCTCCGCCATTGCCCGAACGCATCCCACCGGTGCGATTCCGCCGCCATATTCCTACCTCCTGGCTAGAAATCCAACTCATAGAAGGGAAAAACAGACAAGTGCGCAAAATGTGCGCCAAGGTAGGATTCCCGGTGTTAAGACTGGTGCGCATCGCCATCGAACAATTGCCCCTCGGCTCCCTGCAACCAGGTGCGGTGCGACAGACAGACAGAGACACCCTCTATCGCCTATTGCGGATTTCCGGAAAATAAGTCCGCCGACAAATCCCCCTCAATACTGCCATTCATCCAGGTATTTTACAAAAAGTTTGGCCAGATTGGCCGCATCGTCAATGCCTCGGTGGTGGGTTCCTTCAAACTCAAATCCCTCCGCTTCAATCGCACTTTTCATACCCCGCATTTTCCGAAGTCGCCGAAACTGGTGGTACTGGTATTTGAGGTTGATATGCCTTTCTACCCAGTCCCATTCCATTCGGTGGAGTTGACAATCCTGAATCAGCATCCGCTTATCATAGCCACCCCAGGAACACAACGTGTAATCTTCCTCCCAGATGTCGATCCAGTCCTGAAACGCTTCGGCTACTACCGCAAACGACTTGGCCCGATCCACGTCTTCCTGGCGTATAGAGGTCAGATCCTGACAAAAAAAGGATAGGCTGGGGTTCAGCACCGGTTTCACAAAGCGGCTGAAATAATCACTCACCTCTCCGAACTGCGAAATTTTCACAGCACCGATTTCGATGATTTCTGAAACCCTCCCGGGCGGGCTCCCCTCCCAACAGGTCGCTTCCAGGTCAAAGATGATAAAATCCACAATCAGGCGTTTTCGGTTTCGGCCGGTGGAACCTCGATAGAGGTAGCCGTCCAGGAAATATTGTCTGCCAGCCCGTAGTTTTCCAGGCGGTTGTGGTAGTAGTACAGCAACAGGAAGTTTTCGCTGATTACCTGCCCCGCCTTATTGAACTTCAGTGGCTTTTTTACATGAAAAGTACCCAAATGGCCAATTCCTTCGCGGATTAGCTCGTCGAGCGGACCGCGAACGGCTGGGGATAGGCGTACTTTACCCCCCGCTTCCATATCCTGCAGGCGGGATTGCAACTTTCCAACGACTTCCAGCAGTATCTCGCGGGAAAAAACATAATCTACTGTAGGAAGTCGCAGCACACCGTATAAATCCAGCCGCGCATTTTCCTTTTTTAGAATTTCAAAAGCAGCATAGGCTACCAGGTGACTGGAGAGTACGATATTATCGCGAAAATACGACGCTACAATTTCATCCCCAAGCAGCCTGGTGTACTCCGATTCGCGTTGCAGGTCTTTATTTACCTTGCCCTGAAATTCGAAATACTGCCGCAACTCAATGCGGTTGCCATATTTATCAAAGCTCTCCCCTTCGGCATTGACCGGGTTGCCCAGCACATCCATCGGCTGGCCAAAAGAAAAGGTGATATCATTTCCCTCCGCCAGCACCTTCCAGATAAAACGCGCAATCTGAAACGGCTTGAAAAAGCTGTCCTGCGACTTGATAAACCGCTCTTTGCCAATCTGACGCAGGTATTGTTCGATGAGGTATTGGGCTTCCAGTACGAAATGATAGCTCGTGATGAGTGGCACAATAAATACCTTTTCTGATTTCCCTTGTTGAAAGAGCGAACGCTGTGCCTCTACGGTAGTGCTAAGCAGGCCGAGTTTCAGCTTGGTCTCCAGCATGCCAGATCGGCCGCGCGTACCACCGGGGAAAAACAGGCTGTTGGTGCCCCGCTGAATTGATAGACTGGACATCGCCTTGAGCGTTTCCAGGTAGATTTCATTTTTCTTCCGGCGATCGACCCGATAAGCGCCCAACCGATTCATGAAGTACGCGGTATATCCGGTGTTATAGAGGTTTAATCCGGCGCCGTAGGAAAAAGAAGGCAGGCCGGCCACCAAATCCATCATATAGCCAATCAGAATTGAATCCAGGTTGCTGAAATGCGTAGGTACGACAACCAAGGTGCCGCGGGTAGCCAGGCTCCGCACCGTATCCAGGTGCCCTTCTACCGTCAGCTTCTCCGAAAGCCGGCGCCGACCGCCACCCAGGCGGAAAACTCCGCGCAGCTTGGCCTGCAACAGGCGATTAAAAAAAATCGTCAGGAATTTACGGGCAAATAGGAAGGTCTTTATCCGAAATGTACCTACAATTTCCTCTGAATAGCGGTGTACGATTTCTTTCAGCAACGCTTCGTTGCCCAAAGCCGCTACTTCCTGAGGCTTGTCCAGGCATTCCTTAGTAAGGCGGCGTCGGAGGCGGCTCCAAAAAGCCTTATCGGTGGGTGGATCGACTTTCCAGGGTTCTTCCTGCATTCGGATTCGCTCCATGTAAATCGTCTGGGCGATGATATCCGTCATTCGGGACGTGGAGTTGGCCGAAAGCAGGCGCTCCACCGTGAATTGATCCATTTCCTGAATGAAATCCTTGCGGGCTTCACTGAGCCGGAAGATGGGCCAATCCGAGATTTCCGGAATCACATGCGGATAAACCTGTCCTTTCTTTTCCAGCATATTCTTCTTTTTTGCAGCAGATTCTATCGCTTTATTTGGGCGATAAGCCTGCCGTAACGGATGCAATAAACGCCAGTATCTCCTCCCTGCCAATACCTTTAGCCGAGGAGGTGACAAACTGCTGGGGCAGCTCGTGCCAGGTTTCGAGTAATTTTTGGCGAACCGCTGCCAGATTGCTTTCCAGATCAGCTGGTTTCAGTCGATCCGTTTTGGTAAAAACCAGTACGAACGGAACGCGTATTTCACCCAGCCAGTTGATGAATTCTATATCGATTAGCTGCGGGGGTATATTGGAATCAATGAGTACGAATGCACATTGCAGATTAGGGCGCTGAATGAGATAATCCTGTATCATTTTCTCCCATCCCTTGCGCTGAGTCTTCGATACCCGGGCGTAGCCATACCCGGGAAGATCTACTACCCGCCAGGTCTTTTCCACCAGATATAGGTTAAGCAGCTGGGTCTTTCCGGGTTTGTTGGAGGTACGCGCCAATTCATTGCGCCGACAAAGCATATTTATCAGGGAGGATTTCCCCACGTTAGACCGACCGATAAACGCAAATTCCGGCAAGTCGTCCGCCGGACATGCCCGGTAATGCGGGTAACTGCCCACAAATTCTGCGAGGTGAATTTCCATTAAGATTTATTTAGGAAAAACAAAAGTAACAAGAAATAGTGGTAATCCGTTGTTAAAGGCATCCGTTGAACGGAACTACTTTATTACACACCAAAATCAAAGACTGAAATGAAAAAGATTTTCCTGGTATTCAGCGCACTCATACTGGCCTACGGTGCACAGGCGCAAGTTCGCCTTGGATTCAAATTAGGAACCAGCTCGACGGAAATTCCGAATGAAACCATTAATCTGCTGGACGCCGGTGGATTAAACCGGCTCAAACTGGCGCTCAACGACGCATCCTACGGTATCCATGCGGGTCTGGCTGTTCAGACCAATCTGGGACCCATTGTTTTCCAACCGGAATTGGTATTCAATTCCAATACCGTTGAGTGGAAGGTGACCGACCTCCAAAACAGTGGGGTTATCGACCAAATTTTCAAAGAGCGGTACAATTACCTGGATATTCCGGTTCTCTTCGGATTTCGCTTTGGTCCGCTGCGACTGAATGCCGGTCCGGAAGGCCATGTATATCTCAACAGTGTATCCGACCTCCTGAAATTTTCGGAGTACGACACCCAGTTCAAGGAACTTACGGTAGGTGGTATCGGTGGTATTGGACTGGACATCTGGCGTTTTTCGGTGGACCTTCGCTATGAAGGAAATTTGAATAAATTTGGGGATCATATCCGCTTTGCCGGCCAGGATTATGCTTTTGCCGATTCTCCGAATCGTTGGCTGGCGTCGGTTACATTTTTTATGAACAGCAGAAAATAATGACACAGATTGTCGTGATTGGCGGAGGGGCCGCCGGATTTTTTGGAGCGATTCAGGCGGCTGCTTGCCACCCTCAGGCACAGGTGACCATCCTGGAACGCGGGCAGGAAGTCTTGTCGAAAGTAAAAATATCCGGTGGTGGCCGCTGCAATCTGACCCATGCCTGCTATAATCCCCGCGATCTCGTAAAATATTATCCCCGGGGTGAACGCGAATTACTCGGTCCTTTTCACGCGTTCGCTCCGGGTGATACGATTGCCTGGTTTGCTGCACAAGGTGTAAGCACCCACACTGAAGCAGATGGCCGGATATTTCCCACCACCAACCTATCCGCCTCGGTGGTGGAAGCGTTGCGAAATGCGGCGCAAAAGGCGGGTGTTCGGGTACTCACCCAACAGCGGGTCGAAAATATTCTGCCGCCCAACTCTCCGGATGCCCCCTGGATGGTAGTCTGTGCCCATACCTCTTATCCGGCCGACCACTTGCTGGTAGCCAGTGGCAGTAGTACGGCTATCTGGGATATACTTCGGGGTATCGGCCTGCAGATCGTGGATCCGGTTCCTTCGCTTTTCACCTTCCAGTGCCCTGACCCCCGCATCCAGTCATTGCCCGGTATCTCGGTTCCTATGGCCAGTCTGCAGGTAGAGGGTAGTAAATTAAGTACTTCCGGCCCACTACTCATCACCCATTGGGGATGGAGTGGACCGGCGGTGCTCCGACTCTCTGCCTGGGGCGCCCGGGAGTTCCATGCAAGAAATTATCGCTTCCCGCTGCTGGTCAACTGGATAAGCGAGCCTCCCAACGAAACCCTTGCCGAACTGGAACTACAAAAAAGTCAGGAATCCAAAAAGCTGGTCGAAAACACTCCTTTATTCAATCTGCCGGCTCGCCTTTGGAAGAGCCTGGTGACAGCCAGCCTGATTACCGGCGATAAAAAATGGGGCGACCTCAGCAAAAAGCAACTACAGGCGCTATGCGCACAGTTGACCCAGGGACGCTATGAAGTGATTGGAAAAAGTACGTTCAAGGAAGAGTTTGTCACTGCTGGCGGCGTGGATCTCAAAGAAATAAACTTCAAATCGTTTGAATGCAAACGCTTCCCCCGCTTGTATATCGCGGGCGAAGCATTGAATATCGATGCCGTCACTGGTGGGTTTAATTTTCAGGCAGCCTGGACGGGCGGCTGGATAGCCGGTTCTGCCATGGGAAATGAACCCACCTGAAAAAGCGCTATTCCCCGTTTTGTTTATCCCGCTCGTACTGCTCGCCGATATGCGCCATCATATTCCACAGTTGGTCGTGCGGCGCATCCGCTTCGATGCGCACCGGAGTCTGTTTGACTGGATGCATAAACTCTAGGGCGCGACAATGCAGGTAAATACCTCCATGGGTGAAGGTTTCTTTATTGCCGTATTTTAAGTCGCCGACAATCGGACAGCCTATCTTGGATAGCTGTACCCGAATCTGATGCGGCCGACCGGTCTCCGGATGAACCAGCAAAAGGTGCTTGCCCTCCATCTCTCCAATCATTTCGTAATCCAGCTCAGAACGCTTGGCATCCTTGTTGCGGTTGCTGGGCTGATCCAGTGCCTTGGAAATATTCCGCTCCGTATCCTTGATGATGTAATGGGTGAGGTGGCCATACTCCGGCTCCGGACGTACCGCCGTAACAGCCCAATACGTTTTTTTCACCTTGCGGGTAGCAAATAGTTCATTCATCCGGGCCAGGGCTTTGCTGGTACGGGCAAATACCACCACCCCGGACACCGGGCGGTCCAGCCGGTGAATAACGCCTAAAAATACCTCGCCCGGCTTGTTGTATCGGATCTTTATGTAGTTCTTTACATACTCCGATAAAGGCTGATCTTCGGTAGCATCCCCCTGTACCAACACCCCACGGGGTTTGTTTACAGCGATAAGATGATTATCTTCGAAGATGATCTGTAAATTTGTACTTTCTTTCATATCGGGTCAAAAATATGAAATTAACACTGGGTTTTTCTCCTTGTCCAAACGACACTTTTATTTTTGATGCCCTGGTACATCAAAAAGTAGATACCGAAGGCCTGGAATTTGATGTCCGACTGGCCGACGTAGAAGAATTAAATCAGGGTGCCTTTGCAGGAACGCTGGACATTACCAAGCTGAGCTACCACGCACTCGGATATGCCCTCGACAAATACGTTCTGCTGGATTCAGGCAGTGCGCTGGGCAACAACTGCGGCCCCCTTTTGATTGCCAGGGAGCAGGTACCCAGAGACCAAATCCCCGGTTTGCACATCGCTATTCCCGGCAAATACACCACAGCTAATTTTCTACTGGGGCTAGCTTTCCCAGAGGCGACCCACAAAACGCCGCTTCTGTTCTCCGACATCGAAGACGCCTTGCTCCAAGGCCGCGTGGATGCCGGCCTGATAATCCATGAAAATCGCTTTACCTACGAATCAAAAGGGCTAGTCAAGCTAATCGATTTGGGAGAATACTGGGAAACACAAACCCAAATGCCCATCCCCCTGGGAGGTATTGTAGTCCGACGCGACCTGAATCCCGATATACAACATAAAGTGAGCCGGGTACTTCGGCGGAGCGTGGACTTCGCCCTCGACAACCCCCGCCAAACACTGAGCTACGTGCGCTGCCACGCCCAGGAGATGGACGAATCCGTCATGTTTCAGCACATCGGCCTGTATGTCAACGATTATTCCCGCTCCCTTGGCCAACGAGGCAAGGCTGCCGTACAACTCCTATTCGATAAAGCCCTTATGCTGCAACTCATTCCGCCTGTCACCACACCTATTTTTTTGACCTAATCCATTGCTATGTCTTTGCCAAAGTACCGAAAAAGCACCACCGCCGTGTGGGGCGGTGAACCGAATAACCAGCCCGGAACGGGTGTCACAACGCCCATAGAACGGAGCGTTGCTTTCTCCTATGACGACCTGGAACAATGGCATGCGGTGTCGCTGGGCCAGGAGCCGGGGCATATCTACAGCCGCAACACCAACCCAACTGTCGCCGCGCTCGAAGAAAAAATACGCTTGCTCGAAGGCGCAGAAGCTGCTACCTCCTTTGCTACGGGTATGGCCGCCATCAGCAATACCCTATTCACCTTCCTGACCGCCGGCAAACGCGTTGTTTCGCTCAAAGATACGTATGGGGGTACCAGCAAGATTTTTCTCGATTTTTTGCCCCACTACCAGGTACAGGTATCCCTCTGCGACACGACCGACCACGAAGCCATCGAAGCTGAAATAGCTAAAGGCTGCGAGGTGCTCTACCTCGAAACCCCTACCAACCCGACTCTAAAAGTAGTTGATATACAACGGCTTGCATACGCAGCCCATCAGGTAGGTGCTATTGTAGTAGTCGATAACACCTTTGCTACCCCCATCAACCAGAATCCGCTCGCACTGGGTGCGGATTTGGTACTGCACAGCGCCACTAAATTTTTGTCGGGTCACTCCGACGCGATGGCGGGTCTCGTGGCCGGAAGAAAGGACTTGGTGCATCGCGTATTCCATTTTCGCGAAATCAATGGAGCCAGCCTATCTGCCGACGCGGCCTACCTGATTGCCCGTGGGATGAAAACCCTCGAACTCCGG
>Ga0172367_10005788_pt1 | contig 14813 bp, 9 predicted proteins | sample Lak10m_FD_114542 | JGI IMG/M metagenome (GOLD analysis project Ga0172367, IMG submission 114542) | Freshwater microbial communities from Kabuno Bay, South-Kivu, Congo - kab_022012_10m | ecosystem: Environmental > Aquatic > Freshwater > Lake | place: Democratic Republic of the Congo: South-Kivu... | reverse complement strand
ATCCTACCAAGAAGAGATGAAGAAATAAATCTTAGAATGGATTATAAAGCTTCATGGGCAGAAGGATTTGTTTGGTCTCCTTCTAAATTTATATTAGAAGCTCATAAAGTTGTCTTAGAAGCTATACCTTCTGAATTAGAGATTGGATTTCCTGGCGGAACTTATTTGGAAGTATGTTGGGCATTTGAAAAAGATGGAAAAGTAGGATCACTTTCTGAACCAGCAACAATAGCATTTGCAGATAACGGATATTTTTCTTTAGGAATTAACTTTGTATCTTGGGATGATCAAGTAATAGTAGCAGATGCTTTTCAGTCTAATGATAGAGGTCCATCTCAGTGGGAGGGATTTAGAAAAGTAGTTTACTGGAATGCAAACTTTAATAGATCTACAGGTGAAAGATTAGGTCTTCCTGTTTGGAGAACTTTTAATAATCCCGGTGGATCTAACACTAGAAATACAACTATTTATTTAGCACCAGTTGTTGCTCAGGATGTTGATGCATCAGTTACTATTTCAAACTTTAATCAGTTAGATGCTGGAAATCCTGTATATATAGAATGGGATGGACAATATAATAGAATTAGACCTTATCCACGTGTTGATGCCTGGGATTTTGAAGTTACAAGAGCAACTGCAGGTGGTGTAACAACTGTTCCTCAAAACTTTCTAAGAGAAGGTGTTCTTCGCTATTATTACAAGCCAAAGTATCTAGGATTTCAAACTGATTCACCTGAAATGCCTCATGAATTTCATCAGCTAATAGTATATAAAACTTTACAAACATTGTATGACAAAGTTGGTAATGCAACTTCTTCAGAACTTTATAGAAGAAGAATTGAAGATGAAATAAAAGAATTAAGCAAGAGATATGTTGATCATGTAGATAGCCAGGTAGTAAGAGGTCAGTTTCAAATAGCTGGTGGAAGAAGATTTAATTATGATTATAGCAGCTTAAGAAACGGAGGTATTTAATGCCTATAAGATCTGGATCTATAAGGTTTACTGGAATTACAAAGATAGATCAAAGATGGAAAGATTCCGATGGATCTGCAGAAAGAATTTCTCCAGTTAGAATTGATCCAGCGGGAGATGGTTGGCTTTTTGATAGAGGTATTGAGCCCTGGAAAACTTTTGCTGGTTCTCAAATTTTAGAATCAGAAGTATCTCCTTATCTTGATACAAAAATAGATTCTCTTTTTATCTGGACCAAGCAAAGTACAGGACAGGTTTATTTTATTGTTGAAACTGGTGGAGAGCTATTTTATTTATGGGGAAATAATGGCTCTCCAGCCTCTCCAGTAGATTTCTGGAGAGATAAGGTAACTATAGCCACAGGAAGAAGATCTCGTAAGATAGGCGATCCTGGTACACAATTTATACCTATTGCTGATAAACTTCTGATTATAAATGGATACAATAAACCAATTCTTTTTTATGGCGGTGAAAGATGGAGAGATTTTGGATTTTCTATAGCTACACCTACGCCTGAACTTCTTCCAATACAAGTAGAATATAATGCTTCAGCTGGAAATGAATTAAGAGAAGGCGTATTTGATCCTGCTTTTAGTGCATCTGATATTATCGGTCTTGGAGATACTGGTAATAGTGATACATCAGCCTATTCTTATAAAATGACATTTGTTTCTGATACTGGATCTGAATCTCCACTTGGTGGATCAGCCTCTGTTTCATGGACAAATGAAACAGGATTTACATCAAAGCATGGTGTATTTATAAACGAATTATCTACAGGTAAAAAAGGAATTGTAGCTAGAAGATTATATAGAACTAAAAATAAACGTCTAGCTCAACTTTCAGATTCTAGAGATGAGCTTTATTATCTTGTAAAAGCCTTCAATGATAATTCTACCACAGAATATATAGATATTGTTCCTGATACAAGTTTAGTAGAAAGAGCTCCAGATCTAGGTGATTCTGTAACTATATCTACAACTTGGGCTTATGGAGCTAGTTGGAATAATAGATTATGGTTAGCTGGAGGTTCAGATCATCCAACAAGAATTATTTATTCTGAACAGGGATTGCCAGAGCAGTTTTCTGCAGCATCTTATTTTGATGTAGGCTCATCTGAAGGAGGTCATATTACAGCAGTAGTTCCTTACTACAATTCTCTGCTAATCTTTAGAGAAAAAGCTGTAAATATAATTAGATCATCTGATGGATTTTTAACAATCGCAACTTTAACATCTGATGTTGGAACTACAGCTACAAATACTATACAATTAGTTCCTGGTGTAGGAATTATGTTTTTATCCAAGGATGGTATATATGCACTATCTGGTGGTCTAGAAGGTGGATCTGTAGCTACAATTGTTAAAGTTAGCGACTTAGTATCAAAGGAATTACAAGCCATTTCAATACCTGCACTTCCATCTGCAACAGGTGCTTATTCCAAAAAAGAAAAAGAATATTGGATTCATTTTGTTAGAAAAGGAGAAGTTGTACCAACTAGAGGTATTGTATTTCATACTTACAATAAAACATTTTCTATGAGAAGCGCTAATTCAACTGCAGATGAATATCTATGGTCATATACCGCAATTGCCACAGATCCTGATGGTAACTTTATTTTAGGCACTAGACCATCTTGGAAAACTGCAGGTGGCTCTCCAGCTACACCTTTAACCACGAATGCAATTGGAAGATTGATTTTCTTGCAGGTATGGTCAGGTGCTCGTTACTGGGGGGAATCACTTACCGTAGGTGGAGCCAGTGGAAATCCATTAAGAAGAACTTACACAGGATCTTTAGTCAATAAAGGTGAAAATTTATTTGAATCTAACTGGATAAATTTTGGAGATCCATCTGTTAAAAATCGTGTCTTCTCAGTTGAAGCAGAAATGGTAACTTATGGAGATAAGCTAGTCGAACTTGACTGGGGCGGAGATTATGACATTACTTGGAATCCTGCTGGAGGATGTAAGATTTCTAAACCAGAAATACTTTTTACAACAGCTGAAGATCCAGTATTTGGTCCATCAGATACGTCAGTAACAAAATCTACATTTACAATTGGAACCTCTAGCTTAAAATCAGCAAGAAAAGTAGTTATAAGATGGGATGTAAATACTGGACTGGTAGAATGTTTTAGATTTAGAATAAAAGGAAGTTTAGGTACAACATTTCACTTGCTAGGATTTAAGATTAACTTTGATACAAGAGATCAGTTACCATTAAATCAAAGAGCTAATGTGGGGAATTATTAATGGCAAAAGTTTTTACAGATAAACCAATACAGAGATTTGAGGCTGTTAAGGCTGATAATATAACTTGGAATTTAGATAAATATATTGCAGAAGCAAATGGTGGACTAGATTCAAATAATTTACCTGTACTTTCTGTCACAGAATCTAAATTAGTAGAGCCAATAAGGCCAACATCTACAGTTGGTGCTGTAACAAAATATAGTATTCAAATGCCATCTCAGTCTTATAATTTTAGCAGAAGATCTACAACTGAAGAAGGTGGGGCTGATATTTGGACACCATTGTTTGAAGTAGATCTAGATGCTGACAATTGGTCGGCAGGTTTTAATAGATTAGTTGATTTAGATTCTAACTTTTTGCTTTTACCATTGCAGTTTGATGCAAAAGAAGGTATGATTGTAGGATGTGCTACAATAGACTGGGAACATGGTAATCAAGTATTTCAAGTACAAGTAACTGAAAGTCCAGCTACATTTGCGCCAAGAGGCAGAGGTAATGAATGGTGGACTGAATGGGGATTATTTGTTAACAATGTACTTGTAGCAAAAACTGGTCAAATTTATCCAAGAAGACATACCACACAGCTTCCATTTGCAATTCCTACAGGTTCTCAACCAATACAAATTGATGTTCGTGTAAAAATAAATACATGGTTTGTTACTGGATCTCCAACTGCTGAAACAGAATCAACACCATTTAAAGTATTTTCTACAACTATATGGGCAAGAAATCATTATAGATAAGGAGAATTAATATGCCTTTAATTACAAATACAGTATGGAACGAAGGTGATATACCTACTGCGGCAGCTTTAAATGCTCCTTATGATTCCGCTGCAACAGCTTCAGCTGCAGTAGATGGAGATAATTGCAAAGATAACTGGATTACAATTTTTCATTTTGGATCCGGAAATCCATGTAATAATCTATATAGCTTTGTGTACGATGGAACTTCTGAATTTTCTACTTCATCTACAAGTTATGTAACAATTAATTCTACAGGTGTAAATCCTGCAGAAATTTCTCTAAATTATGTCCCTAATCAATATGAAGTTCTAAGATTAGAGGCTTCTGGGCTTGTTACAAATATAGATGCTACGGTTACATACGATGAAACATTACCAGTAGGTGATAGAGGAAATCCAAATTATTATGCTTTTAGATTGCTTCTAACATATAATGATGGCGGTGGTAACCTAACTATATCACTTGGAGAATGGGGATATTCATTTACATCTGCAGGTGGCGATGGTAGATATTACACTACACTTCCTGGTGATCCAGAAGAAACAGGTGTTCCAATTGGATATCAAACGTTTCAGTTTTCAACACTTTATCCTTACACTGGAACTACTGGTGTAAGAACTTTAGTTAAAGTAGAATTACAAGCAAAAGTTTATGACAATAGCAATGTATTAAAAATAGACAGAAATAATATAATAGCAGTGAGGGCTAAACACTAATGCCATACGTAAAACCAGTTACATTTGTTACAGCTACATCTTTAAATTCAGCAGATATTAATAGCAATGATGATGCTTTAAGAGAATGGATTAATGAAGGATCTGTTTCAGGAGACTTAGCTGCAGATTCTTTTAATACCGAAGAAATAGCTTTAGGCGAATATCAGCCTATTACAAATGAATATTACTTTCAAACAGGTATAGATACTGGCGCTGCAATTGGTACTGATGTTATAGATAGAGCTTATTTTACATCACATACTAAAAAAAGTAGGCAGACAGATCCTGCATTAGAAATTTGGCAATCTATATATACAACTGGACCTTGCATTACATTAGAAAGAACCGCCGATGTTATAATTACTTTTGGTGGAGCTTTTGTTTCATCCGAAAATAATATAGTTACAAATGGATTTTGGGATTCAGAAACGAAACTAGCATATATTTATAATGATGTTCAGGCTTTAACTTTTGTAAATCAAACAAGATCTTTCACATTTGAAGAAGCCCTAATGACAGCTACAGTATCAGGAAGTAATGATCCATTTGGAGCTATGTCTAAACCTAGTTCTGGATTAGGCGTAGAATCACCTGAGATTACAAAAGGGCTTCGCCGTTGGATTGGATGGACAGCTATTCTAACATCTTTACCAGCAGGTACTTATAAATTTTCATATTATGTTGATCCAAAAGTAGAAAAAGGTTTTTCTTCTGCTAGAAATTTCAAAGCTGAAGTTTTTTATAAGTAACTTGACGTTCACAACTTAAGTATGAGGATATAACATGGATCCAAAATGGTCAATTGAATGCCCAAATTGTCATAAGATTATTATATATTCTACAAATAGTAATTGGAGAAAAGAATTAAGAAAAAATAAAAAATGTTGTGCTAATTGTAGATCAGATTTTTTTAAAAAAAATCCACATAACTTAGGAAGAAAATTTACTGAACAAAGATCTGTTAATTATGAAGAATTAAAAATAAAATTACAACAATGGTCTAGAAACGTAAAACTTAATTGGAATTATACATGCGCTATTTGTGGTAGTAGAAAAAAATTACAAGCTCATCATATAATTCCTAAAGCTTTAATTCCAGAATATGAATTAGTACTTGAAAATGGACTTTGTTTATGTGAAACTTGTCATAAAGATTTACACAAAAAAATAGGCAAACCAAGGAGATAATATGGTTGATCCACTTACGCTCGCAATTTTAGGCGCAACAGCAGGAACTGCTCTTTCCCAAGCTCCTAACTTAATTCCATCAAAATTAGCTAAAGAAAATAGAGCTAGATTAGAAGAATTAAAAAAGAAAGAAGAGCTTGGAGCTCTAGGTTTATCTGAGAAAGAAATGGCTGCTTTTTCTAATCAGCTAAGGGGAGCCGGTGATGCTGCCGCAGAGGCATCCCAAAACCTTCAAAAAAGGCTTCTGGCTGGCGGCGGAATGGCAACAGGTGGTCAAGCCTTACAGCAGGCTGCAGCCGCAGAGCAGGCCGCTATGAAGGCAGAAACTGATATTGCAGGTAAGTTATTACAGCTTGATTTAGAGAAAGAAGCATCTCAGAAAGAAGAAATTAGAGCTCTAGAGGCTGCAGATGAACAAAGACGTAGAGAACTTGCATCTGGTGTTTCAACAATACTTGGTGCAGGATTAGAAGCTGGATTAACAACTGCAGCTCAGCAAGCAGTAATACAAGGATCTAAGGATATATCTCCAGAAAAAGTTTCAGCTTTAGCTAGACAGCTTCAGATATCAGAACCTGAAGCAAGAGGTATGTTTGAATTAGCAATAGAAAATCCTGAAATGCTTAAGTATTTGTCTGCTTTAGAGGGGAATAAATAATATGGCAATTAGAAACGTAAATGGCAGATCAGTTTATGTCTTAGAACCTTCTTCGCCAACAGCTTCAGCTACTACTTCAGGTAGAAGCTGGGCAACACTTTATTCTGATTTAAGATGGAAGGTTTGGGAAGAAGTTCAAAAAGCAGAAATGGATAGAATTAAACTTCAGATACAAACAACTGGAGCAAGACAAGACTATATTGATAGTCAAAGAAAATTTATTCAGCAGCAAATTCTTGATTTAAATAAAGCAAAAGCAAGAGGATTTAAAGATCAAAGAGATTTTGGTGCCGATCAAGCATTAAGAGCAGCAGAAGGTCTAAAAGAAAATGCAAAAGTAAGATCTGGCGGTACTAAATCTGGCAGTACAGTTACTATAAAAAAACAAATTCCAAAAAAAGAAGAATTTGGAGCAATGACAGGAGAATTAGTTAATTTAGAAGAAACTAGAACAACTGTTCCTGGTGAAGTTGGTTTATCAGAAGAATCAAAAGAATCTTTAGCAAAATCTGATGAAGTTTTAAAGTCTATTGCAGATAAATATCTTAAAGGTGAAGCAACTGAAGCAGAACTTGATGCTGCTGCTACTAATGCAAGAAAAGCAAGAGAAGCTTCAGTTGATGAGCAGATTGCGGCTCTAGAATCACAGCTTGCTGGATTAGAAGCATCTAGACCTGAATTAGGTGATTTAGCTTCTGGTTTAGGATTAGAAGCACAAAGAAGAGCTTTTGCTCAAAACGTTGGTGTTATTGGACAAGGTGGAGGTGCATTTGGTTTAGCTCCACGTTCAAGAAGAACACAGCCTATTGTATTTGAAGATACTGCTACCAGAAGATTAGAAGAAGCTTTAGCTAATCGTGAAATGGTTCTATCTAACCTAGAATCTAAAAAGACTGGATTAGAATCTGGAATTTTAGATCTTGATAGCTTGGCCAAGCTAGAATCCTTAGATAGAGAAATAGCTTCATTGTCAGGTCCAGGTTTAATACAAAGATTGACTGAAGTGAGACCAGAATTTATACCTGAAGGTGGTAGATTTACACCTAGAGAGGCTGGTGATCTTTTACTTAGAGATAGATTACCATCACCTAATTTGCGTGAAATGGAAAGAAGTTTTAGCCAAAGACTTCCTAGAGAATCTAGGGAAAGACCTCCTGCTTCTGAAAGAGAAAGATTCCCTGCTTCATCAGGAAGCCCTTTTGGTCCACCTGGAACTACAAATAGACCTCCAAGTGCAGATGAATTAGAATTAATGGGAGCACCTCCTTCACCTCCTCCTACACCAATACGTTCTCCTATAACACGTTCTCCATTAGATTTACAGTTTTTAGGAGCAGAACCAGGTGAAAGTTTAGAAATAACACCTGCTACACCTTTAATTCCTAGACCATCTGCACCACCTCCATCTGTACCTAGATCTAATGTTGAATTAGGAACTATGGATGTTGGAGGTTTACCTCCTTTTGTAAGACCTCGTACAGCACCTACTGCTGTACCACCTCCATCAGAAGAACGTATGGCCAGATTATCATTTGGTGAAGAAAGAATAATTCCTGCAGATGCTGATCCTGAAAAATTATTCAAATATGCAGGACCTTTAATTGGAGGTCCAAGTGGTCAATATGATCCATCAGTAACTGATGCAGAGAAAAAATCTGTAGCCGAAGAATTTAACAGCCTAGATCCTAATAATTATCCATGGCAAGATTTTAAAGGTATGGAAGATTGGTACAAATCCACATTAGAATCTATAAGATCTAATGCTATACCTCCTCAATCTAAAAAATCTACCAAACAAAGGAAGGACATCTACAAAATTGATGTGGTTAGCGAAGGAACCAAGCTAGCTTCTCAGCCAAAAAAATTAGAAAGATTGGCTAAAACTGGAGCTCTACCAGAAAATCGTCCACAGCATATCCTATTGGTAGAAAAATTATGGGAAACAAACAAGGGCAAGATGAATGCTTTTAAGATGACATATGATGAGGTTAGTCGCATATTTTCTAATGATCCTACCAAGAGAAGGGAAGCTCACCAATATCTTGTTGCCAAGGACATTCTAGAATCCAATAAGTCCGAACCTCTAGCATGATCGCTGTAGAGGTGGTATCCTTCTTGATAAGGATTTTCCATCTCTACTTGACCGCCTCTCCTTTTGTATCCCCTGTGGTATATGGTACATATACTATGGTGGCCACGAGATGGCTAAAAAATCTAAATGTGCTAAAAAATAATTAAAAAAATTTTTGGAGATTTTAAATGGCTTTTACACCAGAGCAGAAAGCAGCAATAAGAAAAAGAGCCCTAGAATTAACAGCACAAGGTGTATCAGAAGGTGAAGCTGCAAGAACTGCTGTAACAGAAATAGTTGGATTTCCAGAATCTCCAGCATTTCAAGCTGCAACTGGTTTTAAGCCATTTTCTCCATCTTTAGATACATCTAAAGAAAAAGTAATAAAAGAAACTAGGCAATTTGATGTTTTATCAATTAGCCCAGAAGAAGATGCTTATGTAAGATCAAGGGCTTCTCAGATAGCTCCATTAATAGAATCTGATGTAAGAAAAAAAAATATATCAGATTTTAATAAAAAAATTGAAGATATACAAAAAACTGGAAAAAGCAGAGATGAAGCAGTAAGACAAGCCTCATTAGATTTACCTGGCTATAAGACTGCTGATGATGTTGCTGAAAATTTAGCTAGAAAAGAATTAGAAAGGTTTAGAGAGCCAGTTCCAAGTGGATTTGGAACTATTGAAGAAAGAAAAGAGGAATCTCCTTTAATTTCTGCTATGGAGACTGTATTACCTGACAGGGAAGTAAAAACAGTTGGAGCTCCAGATGGCGATAAAAAATATATAGATTATGATAAATTAAAGCTAGCTTTTTTAGAAGCTTATGGTGATGATGATAAAGCTAAAGTTAATGATGTTATAGAATCACTTAGAACTAATTTAATAATTCCAAAAGCATCTGCCTTAATAAGAGGTGGTATGGAGGAAAATCTTGCTTATGCAGAGGCTTTATCTAAATCAATAGCAATAATAGAAGATGCTGATAAAAGAATTGCCGATAAGTCTACTTACTTAACAGATAAAGCTTCTTTGCAAAAATCGGCTGATCCTTTAATAAAAACTTTCTCTAGACAAATAGAGATTGGTGAAGGTGTACCTAATTTAACCGAAGAGCAGGCAAGATATTATAGAGACGTTGAGGCTAAAAGAATTGATAGAATAGTTTCAAAAGAAGTTGAAAAAGCCAAAAAAGAAGGTAAAACAAAGACAATTTATATTTTAAATGATGGAAAGATTCTTGAAGCCAGTCAATATGATCCTCAAATAGATGGAAAAAAACTTAAGGAACAAAAGCAAGTTCCTTTAACTGAAGATGATATAAAAAGATCTTTAGCTGCTAGAGGAGAAGTTACAGCCGTTCCTTGGTGGGCTGATCCAGAAAAGAAAAAGGAAGCTATTTCAAATCCTGAAAAATTTGAAAGAGCAGGATTAACACCATATGGAAGTAAGAAAGAATCTGTTGGATCTTGGTTATTAAGATCTGCTTTAATAGTTCCAAATGCTATAGCTGGAGCTGCATCTGAAATAGCTGCAAAAACTTCACCAGAATTAGCTACAGGCAGGGAAGAGCGTAGAGAAGCTGCTGACATGCCCTCTGGCTTGAAGGGCGCTGTATTGACCAATATCAAAGAAAATCGAGGCTATATGGGGGAGGTAGGAGAAGCCTTAGATATAAAAGGAATTGATTCTGAAACTAGCCCAGGTCTTTATTACGGTGCAATGATAGGTGGATTTGCTTTAGACTTATTAGATCCATCAATAGACTTTTTAAAAGGTGCAGCTACAGGTGCAAAAGCTGGAACAAACACATACAAAGCATTAGGTAAAATTTATAATGATGCTACTAAAGTAAGTAAGCTAAGTGAAGCAGCAAAAGTTGCAGCAAAAGTAGGATACAGAGATTTTCAAAATTCATCCATTATAGCCAATGTACTTCCAAAAGGAGATGCTGGAGATATTAGAGGCTTGATTGGTAGATCTCTAACTGATGATTATGCATCTGCTATAACCGCAGAAGCCCTTGCTGCAGAAGGTAGATCATTAGATGATATTAATAGAGCATTAGGTGATGCTGGATTATCTAATTCTAGATGGTCTAAAACTTTTATAAAAGAATCTGCTAATGGTGGAGCAGCATCAGATGTTTTAGCTAGAATAGGTGATAATTTTGGACAATCATCTAGAGGAGACTTACAGAAAATAGCTTCTACTTTAGCTGGAAGTGGAGCTACTATTGGATCAGGTATTATTCGCAGAAAAGATTTGGGAAGAATCATAGGAGCTATTGCAAAATCTGATGATGGAGCAGAGGAATTTATAAGAAATGTCCAGATAAAATCTGGAGAACCTAATATTGATCAATGGGCAAAAGCTTTATTAAGTTCTGATAAATACAGAGATCCATTTATAAAAGCTATCGCTGCAAATAAAGCATCTATTGATGTAGCAAAAGCTACATCTAATGTAGAAACATTTGATAATATTGTTGCTATTACAGAAAATACTTGGGCTGGAAAAGGCGCTGCTAAAAAAATATTGGATAGAGCTGGAGCATCTGATTTAGGAAAGATAGCAAAAGAATTATCCAAGGAAAATCCTGTTCTAACTGCAGTTAGAGAAAAAATAAAAGTAGCACCATTTAAACCTGATGCTGAAGGCGCAGTTAAAAAAACAACTGAAGCAAAAATAGTTCCTGCTTTTAATTTAAAGCCTGATCAAGTTGCTTCACTAGAAAGAATTGCTAATGAATTATCTTCTTTTAATAAGATAAGTTCAGAAGAATTAACTACAATTTTAGCAAGATTAGGCACTGGAAAAATAACTGCAGGTGACTTAAGGTCACTTATTTCAGCAAATCTAGATTTGATTGCTGAAGGTATGTCTGCGTCTGGAAAAACTTCAGGTATAGTAAGAGCAAGAGATCTTGCAAGAACACCTATATCATCTCAGATGGCATTATCAGAACCTTTAGAAATCAGAACCTTAAATAAAAAAGTTTTAAGAAATGTAGCAGAATCTTTAAATCTAGCTGACAAAATAAAAGGTACTTTGTCTCCAGGTCAAAGATCTCTTATACTTGAAGCTTCTTCTAGGTTAGCTGCATTAGAAGAGGCTTTAATAAGAGATTTAAAATCTGGAATGAATAATGATGAATTTAGAGAACTTTATGGAATAAATACATCAGATAAGTCTCAAATATTGTCACATTTAATTGTTGGTCCTTCTGAAGGACAACCTTTATTAAAAGTACCAAAATTAACAGAACTTTTAACTGATTCTTTAAATGATTTATTTTTTACAAAATTTACAAAAGAAAATATTTTTGATGTTATAACTGGAACATCTGTAACTACCGCATCTAGACCTCTTTCTCCAAAAGGTATGGAGGAAATATCTAAGCTTATTGATGATGCAGCTAAGGTTGTAGCTGAAAATCCATCTAGTTATTTTGATGAACTTTCTAAGTTAGCATCAAAAGTTAATGAATGGATATCTGAAGGTAAAAAACAATTTTTGGCATTTGAACCTAGTGAAATTATATCTACCTTAAAAGATGAAAAGCTTCCAGTACAAGCTCAAATTGCGGCTTATTACAGGTCTGCTGCAAAAGCTATTGAAGACGAACTTATAACAACATTATTGCAAAAAGAAGTTGGCAAAGGAAGTTTATCAGTTGACAATATTTTTGATCCTAATTTTATACAAAGAAATAATTTAAGAACAGATTGGCCAATCTATGTAAAAGAAGCAGCAAAAAAGCTCCTATCTGGAAAACCAATAGGATCTGATGCAATTAGTTCTGCAGCAGCAGATGTAGCCAGAGGTATTTTAAGAAATGCCGAAATATCTGGTACACCAATATCATTGCAAAAAGTTGATTCAATATTTAATCAAGTTTCTAAAAATCCAACAACAAGAGCTAATTTATCTATATTATTTGGTGAAAATGTAGCATCACAGATTATAGAATCTTTTGCTTCAGGTTATAATAAAATAAGAGCAGATCTAGTTAATTCTTATCTAAAATCTTTTACCGAAAGAGGTACCTCATCAAAAGCCTTAGATTTTGCAAAAACTATATATGAAGGACTTTCTTCCTTAATGTATACAGTTTTATTAAATCTAAGGCCAAGATTCCATGGTGCAAACTTACTGACAGGTATGGATATAGCATTTGGAACTACTGGTAGGATTATAAATCCTCTTGACGTAATTGAAGCTGTAACAGTTTTAAGATCTGGTAATCCTGCAAAAGTAATGTTTACTGATGCTGCAGGAAGGTCATGGACAAAAGGTGAATTAAGCAATATACTAAAAGATTTAACTGGTCAATCTGTATTTGGATTAAATTTACCTGGAGCAGAAGTTGATAGAATAATCAGACTTTTGGAATCCAAAGGAACACCTGCAAGAGAACTTTGGGATATGTTCAAAACATTACCACAGTCAGAAGATTTAATGTTTAGATACGCTATCCTAAAGAAAGCCTTAAAAGAAGGTAGGTCTAAAGCTGATGCTGTTGCTTTAGCTAAGGCATCAATGTTTGATTCTGGCAAATTAACTGACTTTGAAAAGAAAGTTAAAAATATATTTTTATTCTATGGATTCCAAAGAAATAATATACTTAATGCTTTAAACAATATGACATCAATAGAAGGTATTAAGAAAATAGGAAAAGTAGCTAGAATTAGAGAAAACTTATCTGACTTATTAGTTGGAGAAGAAGTAGAGGAATATTCTCCTTCTTATGCTCAAACAAGAATACTTCTAAATAGAATTGGATTTGATCCTGAAGCAAGCAAAGATTTGTTATTTGCTTCTCCTTCATTGGCAACTTTGGATGGTATTTATGCTCTGGCAGAATTAATAAAGCTAGAACCAAGTGGAATATTTGGATCAGCAGTAAGACCAGAATACAAGGCTCTAGTTGGATTAGAAGATTCATTTGATCCAGAATTTAAAAAAGTTCCACCAGAACATGTAGCTTTACTTCAAAGCCTTTGGGAAGCAAACGAAGGAGCTCCAGCTTTAGATGTTCTTAATGCAATAGTAAAAGGATTAGGTGGAGACGAGATAGTACCTGTTCCTGTCCCTGCTGATAGATCAGCAATTGAAGGAGCTGTTGGTGGATTTATTTATCCATTAGATACACCTAAGCAAAGAGCTGCATATAAAAAGTTTTATAATGTTTTATCAGCAGTAGGTATATCTACCTTAGCCTCTGATGCTATGAGAACTATTGGAACAGAAGGTACTAAAACATCAATGCTATCAATTCCTCAAAGAATAGGATTTGGAACAGCGGCTTTAACACCTATGACTTATATATCACCTGAGAAACAAGCTTATTACGATAGACTTTCACGCTTTAAAGAACTACAAGCTGCAGTAAAAGATATTCAAAAATCAGAAATGAAAGCTATTAAAGAAACATTAACACCTGAAGAAAAACAAAAAGGTGAAAAAATACAACAAAGTTTTGATAAAAGAAAAGAAAAAATGTCTAAGTCTGAATACTTAAGTAAAATGCAAAGATTAGGAAAAGAACTTAGAGATGCAAAAATGAAAGGACTTTCAAATGAAAATTTAGAAGTAAAAAGAATAAAGGCAGATATTAAAGAAACAAAAGAACTTTATAATTTATCAAAAGAGACCAAAGAATAACCTGACAAAAAATACATATTTATAAGCTCCTCGAAGAAGTAGGAGAAAGGAGAAAAAATGCCTAAAGTAGGAAAATTTATTAATAATAGCGCTCATAACTTAAATACAGCTGCAACCACAGCTTATGCTGTAGCACGTTCACATAACCTAAATAACCTAGGTGCAAGTTCTCAAGGTGTAATAAATAAAGGTTATATTTTAAAAACCTTATATATAAAACTTGATACACTTGCTGGTTTATCTGCCGCACCTACCTTGACTGTAAGACTTACTAGAGATGCTGATGGTAATGATACAATAGTTGGTGATGTAACAGCATCAATATCTCTTGGTGTAACAACTGCAACAGAAGGTGCAGTAACTATCCAAATAGATTTTGGATATTCTCATAATGATACAGATAATTTGCTTGTAAACAATCTTCATTGTTTTTGGCGTTTGGATCAAGGAACTGGTAACGTAAGAAGAATAGAGCTTATTACAGAGGAATAAAATGTCATCCTCCAATAACGTTTTTGCTGCTATTGGTAATATTTCT
>Ga0172367_10005787_pt1 | contig 14819 bp, 21 predicted proteins | sample Lak10m_FD_114542 | JGI IMG/M metagenome (GOLD analysis project Ga0172367, IMG submission 114542) | Freshwater microbial communities from Kabuno Bay, South-Kivu, Congo - kab_022012_10m | ecosystem: Environmental > Aquatic > Freshwater > Lake | place: Democratic Republic of the Congo: South-Kivu... | reverse complement strand
TCATTTCTTTACTCATAGTATTTCGTTTTTATTTATATATAAATATTCAGAATTAATTTTTCCACCGCACATTTTTAAAAAGTTTTATTTGTGTTCCAAATCAACATTCTACCTTAATAAACCGTACTGTGTATAACAAAGTGTATAAGCAATAGCCGTTAGGCGTTTCAAACTATTGCAGTTGTTAATATTAAATTTTCTACTTCTAATCAAGTTCAGTGGTAGGCTACTGCTTATACACTCAATGTTAGCGGTAATTTTATAAAGCACCTGCCAACCTCATATCGTTTTCGAGTTTCAATACCCTTTCTTCTAATTCTTTCTCTTTGCATTTCCATTGAAAAGCACACTCATAGTAAAAGTCATTAGTCCATTTACGTTCAGGGTATTTCCACTCTGAATATCTTTGTAGTCTATCAATCAAAGAATAAAAACTACTGCTAACAGCAGGTTTATTCAATGCGGAGTTTTCGTTATTATTGTTCATTTCTGCTTCTATTTAAGTTTCTACTAATTTGAAAGTTTTGTGCATCTAATTCCGCACTAAATAAACCTGCGAACCGTTAGTGGTCATTGCTATTAAGATTCAATTTACATCTTTCAGCATACCATTCTTTCCATCCGTGTTCATCACCTTTCACAGCAACCCAAGTTTCTTTTGATACTTTCTTTAACATCTTATTTACATTATCAATTGTCAATGGTTGCAACGAACCACTAAAACCAAATAAATTCAATAAAAGGTTTCGTGCCTTATCTGAATCTATTGTACCATTTTCAAGGTGTTCTGCTACTTTTAAAATACTGTCTTTCATATCTTTTACTAAATTTATTTGGAAAACGTTATGTGTAATACTACTTCTGTTCTCCGAAATAATCCTTTTCATCAAAGTTTTTATCATTATCAGAATCATACACACACTTAAATTTTAAAACTCTACCTCTCCAAGATTGTTCTACCACCAAAGTAATTTCATCAGTAGTTTGAGAATTAAAGTCTGTTAGTTCCATCATTCCGTTTTCACGTTTATATTTTTCATATTCAACGTCATTACTACCACTTTCCCACATAAATTCATCAAACTTTTCTGATGAAATATCAGGTAGTTTATATTCGTTTCCACTTTCTAATTTAATTTTTATTGTATCCATAAGTTTTAAAATTTAAGTTCTAACACCATACTACACATAACAAATAATAAACAACATTAAAACGATTGTTTATCATCAGACGTTAGAAGTCAGTTTGCACATCAGTCCAATTTGGGTCTGTGAGTGCTTTACTGCTAATAGCTATTTCTCCGTCAGGAAGTTCATTGCAAGGGCAAACCGAACTGCTAACAGCGTATTTACGCAATTTTTCAATAGCAGCATCTTTCATAAAATCCAATACATCATCGGGTATTGTATTGTCAATCGTTCTAATGCGAGAGTACGCATCTCTAATCATTTTTTCAGTCATTGTATTTTATTTTAAAGTTAATCAATCAAAAACTGAGTAAACACGCAAAACGTTAGTGGCAATTAATAAGAACCACCAATTGTACGAGGAAGAGATTTAACTATCTTTTGAATTTCTTCACTATTTAATTTAATATTAATACCACCTTTTTCAATAAACATTTCTAACCCATCACTCCAATGTGAGTATTTAGGTGTATTTTTTGTATATGATGTTAAACAAAAAACATTAAAACTGCCACTAACAGCATCTTGACTCAATGCCTTAGATTCTTGGTTACCTGAACTATTTTCTATACTCATATTTTTCTACTTTTAAAATTAATTTATATGCTTATTCGGAACTAAGCCAAGTTTCAAAACGTTAGTCGCAATTGTTACGACAACTCGGTGCATCATAACCAGCCTTTACCATATTATCAATAATTTCATCGTTACTCTTACCTTCTTCTTCCCACATAACATAACCACATTTTTTACAAAGTCTTTCAACTTCACCATATTTCACAATCAAACAACTTCGCCTAACAGCACCTATATTCAATTGTGGTTTTTGTGGTTCATTCAAGTTTTCTACTTCTATTTTCATTTTATTTTAATTTAAAGTTTTGTATGTGTTTATTTGGTGTTCATCACAAAACATTTTTTCCACCACACTTTTCGTTCAGTAGTTTATACACCTCAATACCTTCTTTATTCCAATTGAGTTTACATTTCACGCACTTAATTTTAATTTCTCTTATTCGTTCATCAGAGTTTCCCCACTCTTTTAGTTGCTTGTCATCTCCTTTACCAAAAAATGATGCACCGTAGTGATCATAAATTTCAATTAATTTTTCGTCTGTTGACATCACTAGAAACGTTTTATAACGACAATAATTACGTTTTATTTCGTCAGAGAAAAATTTAACGTCATTGTCATAATCCTTACGATTCCTTACATCCTCTATGATTACACCACCAGTTATAACAACACCATTAATCATTAATCTATTACCCCTGCCAATTTCTATTTGTAGGTCATTAAATTTTTCCCTCAAACGAGTTCGTATTTCCAATTGATATTCCGTCAATTTATCTGTACCGATTATAGAATCAGATATAACCAATTTATGTTTCTGTGGTTTAATCAAGCTAAGTCTTTCTAATAATCTTTTTATCATAATTTAAAGTTTTGTGTAATGAATGACTACCTACATTCCTTCATTAGATATTTCCTTAATTTTTTCTCATCCCTCTCATTAAACACAAATTCGTCCCATTCTCCAAAGTTACTTGTGTAACCAAAAGCATATTTTAAACCCACCCAGAATCTTCTGAAAAAGTTTTTGTGTGTTGTTAAATGAATTGTCACATATAAGTTTTTTTCTTCCTCATCCCACCAAAAAATTGCTTGGTGTGTATAAGAGTGACATGCGCAAATAAATATTCTTTGTTCTACCATACTCCTTATTTTTTATCATTATCAATTTCCTTGAGTTCTGAAAAGTACTTAATCATGTTTATATTTCCATTTTTTAATTGATACTAAGAGAGCTGATCCTGTTATCGGACATCTCCATTCTAAACAATTTGGATTCTTACACGCACACCTAAAACAATACACAGTTTCCCCGTTTTGTTTTATACCCACTATATCCTTTCCTTTATCTGGTAATTGTTTCTCTGTTTCCAAGAATTCATCCATAATTATTATTTTAAACAAATATAATAATAATAAGGATTATAAAAAAATATTCAGTGAGAAAAATCTAATGAACTCGGAGTTAATTATAGGATGGTGGATCATGGGGGCTCCGACTCCCCCGTCTTGCTCGGTTATTCCAGACGAATTTATTACAGGCTTATTCAATTTTTCTAAATTGACAAACTTCACAATTCCCTTATTTTATAGTGGTTCGGTTTACTGAGAACTAATCCTCCACTTTGTTTCTTTTTAAGGTAGAAACCAAACCAGCGTGCAAATTTCTGTTCCTAGGTAATTGCGACCCGTTGCTTAAGCTGCTACTAGCATCTCAGCTTCTTCTTTAACAGAAGTTGTTAAACCTCTAGTTAATGAAGTTGGGATACTCATGATATCCTCAGAGTTATAAACGTTGCCATTTATTGTTTTCGATAGGTAATTAAAGTGTTTCCATCTAACACTGCCTGCACGTCAAAGAACTCTTCCGCCAATCAATTCCATTATGACCCGGTTAGTTTTTATTTATCCAAATGTAGTAATAAAAACTTAAAGAACTACGATATTATTTGTAAAAATTTCTAAAAACTTGTATTACGTCCCATGCGTCACTAAGTGATTCATGTGTAACTTCCCCAGAAATATTACTTCTCTCCTTACAAGTTAAAAGATCTGGTAGGGTTTCATCATTCTTCCAATCTACCAAAAGAACTGAAGGGTCTAATACTCTCTGTCTAAAAATAACATGATCGTAAAATCCTTCTAACTTGTCTATAAACTTCCTGTCAAATCCTGCAAAGTTCTTACCCGCAACATTTATTTTTTGTGTTGCTGGATTAATCTTGACTAAAATATCCCTTACGGTATTTTTTAAGACCTCATTATTAACCCAACAAATAGGATCTAAATAAACTTCATAATCTTTTTTACCTTCTAAATGAACAGCTAGCCACATTTGAAAATAAAACCTTAAATGTTTCTCGTACAAGAAAATACTTTTAGTCTCCCTCATCATATTAACCCTTGCCTCGTCATTTTTTCTTAGAACCAGATAATTGTTGATAGTTGTTATTATTTCTCTATTCATATTTAGAGCAAAGAAACTACCATTTATAGATTCCCTTAAAATATAAACATTCAACTTAGGGATCTGATCATAAGGTAAAGGATTATTAGTGTCCTCCAATATTGCAGAGAAGGAAAGAATTTGGCAATTCTCTGGATCTAATCCAGTTGTTTCTAAATCTATAGATACGTATTTCATTTTTTAATCTATTAAAGGTTTAACGGAAACTATTATCTTTCCTCTTCCATGTTCTGATATAGAGCCGAAAGCTGAATGACTCAAATCTATTTTATTAGAATGAAAAGCACACTTATACCCAGTACCTTTCCAACATTTTAGTCTACAACCCATAACATCGGTTACCTCAACAATACAAGTGTCTCCATTTTTTACATTAGTGACTTTCAATTTAGTTCCTTTAGGAAGATTATTGTATGCTGCTGTGGGATGACTTCTGTGTACAGATGTTCCGATGGTATGATACCAGGTTGCATAATGTAATATAGAATCCAATTTATTCTGAGTCAAACCAGGATTATTATTTGGTTTAATTGAGTCAGATGGATTTATTTTTTTCTCAGAGACTCTAATCGAGTCTTCAGGATTTGACTTAGATAGAGTCAAAGGTGATTTACTAAATCTTAAATCAGCTTTACTATTAACTTCCTGCATAGCAAAGATGAAGTTGTTAATCAGGAATCCAACAAAAAGTAAAAGAACTAAAATAGCTAATATTTTTTTCATAAAATATTTTTTATAAAAAGATACACTGTAAAAATATAAAGAAAATTCTAAATAAAAAAATCATTCAGGGATTTATTATAGAATTTTCGCAAGTGGATCTCAATTCTTCTGGTATTTCTTTAGCCTTATCATAGAAGAATTTAGGAACTTTACCACATTTCCTACAAACTATAACTTCTGCAGGAATAAGTTCCTCTTTCCCGGTTGGACTCATAAGAGGGGAAAGTCTCTTAAACATTAAAGAGGAATCCCATAGTGCATTTCCTCCTTTACAAGTGATGAAAGGTTGATCCTTCATATCTATTCTTATTGAATTATCCATTCTTTGGTTGTTTTTATTAGTTCTAATGAATCTAAATCCTTTATAGTATGGTTTGTTATACACTCGAATAAAAAAGCTCTTCTCACATCATCAGAATCCATATAATATGTTATGAACTTTTCGCTGAACTCGTCAGAGTACAAATGAGCATCTGGTTTAAATATCCAATTTTCAAAATCTTCAAATTCTTGATTATAAGAAAGTATAGATTCTTTATTATAAAACCTCTTATTAAAAGACATAAAAATAAAGTTTATAATAAGTTATATATAGAAAAAAAGATAATGTTTCATTTTTTTATGTTATCATTAATTATTATATTTGTTATATGGAAGATTTCACTAAAGATTTTATAAAATCCTACATCAAGGGAAAATTAGAGCCTTCTGATGAACCAGGATATTTTGATCTAGAAGGAGATCTTGATATAAGTGATTCTTCAGTATACACTATACCAATAAAATTTAAAAGTATATCAGGAAATTTTATAGCAAAAGGAAGCTCTTTAGTGTCATTTACACCGCCAAAATATATAGGAGGTACAATGGATCTCACATACTGCTATAATTTATTACCTATTTTTTTGTGTGATTGTTACGTACAAGGAGATTTCAAAACAAGTATTCACGAGGATCTTAAATTAATACCAAGATTTGTAGGGGGACAAACTTTCTTACTTGGCTGTCCATTAGTATCTTTGGAAGGAATCAATAAATTAGATCGTCCAAACCAAATAAAATACATGTCAACAAACAGGGAAGGAATATCAAGGTCGACATTCAGATCACTCTTTACTAATTGCTATAATTTCAAGGAGTTTGATTATATTGTTCCTTTATTAGTTACTATGTCTAGTATAGACAATAAGGAAGAATTATCTAAACTCAATAAAGGATTTAGACCAATTAATAATTTTGAGATGGATAAAAATTCAGATGCAATAATCGAATTATTTAAATCTGGTATATTAAACCCATTGGAAATTTCTTCTATCTTAAAATCAAGGGATAATAATCTATTCGAATCAATAGACAAAAAAATAGGAGGCAAATTAAATTTATCTAATCGCCTCCATGATTTAGGATTTTAAAATCCAATATTTATGTTCTTATAGCACTAACTGGTGCAAATAAAACCTTACCAAATGTTGGTTGAGTATAAATCTTAGGAGAACAAACGAACCATATAGTCTTCTTAGCATATTTAGGAATACCATATTGTTTCGGATCTGGCATTTCTCCTCCTGTGTCAGTTAAATAAACAACAAGAGAAGGTGTTATTTTCATCTTTTGTAATTCTATGAATGGAGGAATAAAACCTTTAGCATTACCTCCGGTAGATCCCATTTTACTAAAATCTGGTTTTCCTCCTTTCTTTATAATATCAACTCCATCAATATCATCGGAACAATATATTATGACAGTTTTATCAGCATTATAAGTCTTACATAAGTACATTATCTCGTTAACAAAAACTTTTGCCTGTTCGTTGGATATAGAACTTGAGGTGTCAACCATAGCAACAATAGTTTTTAATGTGTCCTCTCCCACTTTTTTTCTACCGTAAAGAACGTTTCCTCCCGATAAAAGTCTTTTGTTAGGAAGTACCCACTTTTCTTTCTTTAATGATAAATCGAAGAATTTTTTTAGCTCCTTCTTCCAATCTACCATCGGTTCAGTTCCTTTAATCTTAGATAATAAAGCCTTAGCTCTATCACTAAGAACTCCAGAATGCCTTGACATAGATTGTTTTGATAAACTATCCCAATCTGACTTGATCTTTCCTTTATGGAATTTTTTACCTACCCCCTTTACTTCTTTAGCTTTAGATTTTAACTTTTTACCTAAAGATGCATTAGGATCCCTAATCACTTTCTGTCCTGGTGTTTCTTGTCCAACTTTTGGAATCTCAGTCATCTCCTCAGGATTATCTTTAAAATCTGGTTGTTGTTTTTTCTGACCCTTTCCTTGTTGTCCTTGTCCCTGCCCTTGTTGTCCTTGTCCTTGTTGTCCTTGTTGTCCTTGTCCCTGTCCTTGTCCCTGCCCTTGTTGTCCCTGTCCTTGTTGTCCTTGTCCCTGTCCTTGTCCAGGTTTAGGTTGTCCTTGTCCCGGTTTAGGTTGTCCTTGTTTTCCTTTCTTTTTTTGTCCTGGCTTAGGTTGACCTTGTTTTCCTGGTTTAGGTTTTCCTCCTGATTTCTTAAGAGTTACTTCCTTGACATTTTTTTTAGGTTTTTGAGAACTGCTGCTACTAGAACTAGGCGAACTACTAGAGCTAGATGAGCTACTAGAGCTAGAATCCTCGGATTTTTTGACCTTTAATATCTTAGCGTCTTCTAATTTAACGTTACTGTGAATCATAATATCTTATCTTTTATTAATTTAAAGTCCAGATTCTTGATCTTTTAGAGCTTGTTTAACCTCCTCTTTAGATAATTCTTGGATGTTCATAGTTCCATCAGGATTTATACTAGTTACCTTTCCGTATTTATTACCTCGGAGTTTAACATAATCACCAACTTTAGGTTCTTCTAATTCATCCTCACCTTCGTCGTCTCCGGATTTGGAATCTTGATCATTCTGGTCGTCATCAAAATCACTGTCTCCATCTTCCCAGTCATCATCTTCCCATTCATCCTCACCTTCTTCGTCGCTCCAATCATCATCCTCATCATCCCAGTCATCATCTCCTTCATCATCGCTCCAATCATCATCTCCCTCATCATCGCTCCAATCATCATCCTCATTATCCCAATCTTCGTCGTCTCCTTCCTGTTCCTGTACCACTAAATCGTCATCTGCTTCTGGTAATTCTGCATCTCCGTCTAGTACTTCACCAGTATTTTCTACTGCACTCTTAGTTTTATCACCTGTGTATTTAGGATCATCTTTTATCATATCATAGATATCCTCAGCTCTCATTCCAACGAATCTCTCTTCGTATAATCCATTTATCTCACCTGCAAATTTACCAAATTTTACAGTAGGTATTTTCATACCATCGTCATCCATAAGGATAGGATTTATTGCAAGATCTGCTGCTACATTCCAAAGATAAGGATCTCTAGATCCTCTTCTTTCATGGTGATATCCAATACAGTGTAGGATTTCGTGACAAAGAACAAAACATAATTCCTCTTTAGTGTGTTCGAGTACAAATTGTGGACCGAATATTATTGAAGTACCATCAGTACACATAGTACGAACTGATGAAGATCCATATACATTGAGGTGTGTTAAAAGCTCACCATAAAATCCTCTATTTATAGAAAGCCATAGGATAGCTCTACCAATTCTGGCTTTAACTTCATCTGGATCATAATCTATATTTTGCGGAACGTATCCATCAAAAGCAGACTCCATCAGATATTTACCAAAAGAAGCGAAGGTCTTAATGACCTTCCCTTCCCTATATTTAGATTCTACTAATCTGTTAATCATAATTAATTTTAATTTGGATTACAATCCTCTATCTGCAGCTCCTTTTTGTACTAATTCCAGCATTAATTGTTTGTATTCTTGCTCTTCTTCAGTACCTTTAGATGCATTCATAGCATCAGGCATATAGGTATTCTTAATTTTAATTAATAGAGCACTTAACACTTCTAATTGATTATACCTTGAGAAATATTTCATGATGTTATAAGCGGTTTTCGCTTCATCATCTGTTCTATAACCGATAGCCATATCCATTAAACCGTATAATACACTAGGATTCTTTTTAGCTCTTTCTTGTAAAGGAGCTCCGTCCGGATCTTCGGAGATTCTTCTGATGTCTTCCTCAGTAATAGATTTAAGTACCTCTAAGTATTCTGCAAATGCCCCTGCTGCTGTAGGACCAACTTGATCTGCAAAGATATTTCTAATATCAGTCATTGGTAAATCTCTCCAAGATTCAGCACCAGTATCAATAACCTCATCATGTAAAATGAAAGCACCGTCTGACCAAGATCTAGGTGTTGGGAAGTTTAAAGATTTTTTATCTGTGTCCATTGCATGGAATAAATCTTTCTTAAATGTAAGGAAAGAAACAAGCTCAGGTAAAATTCTACTATTTGTTTTTGCCCAATCAGACCATCTTTCTACAGTAGGTACATAGTTAACTACTGTGAATCTGTCAGCTAAAGCAAAATCTAAATCTGCAATATTTTCTCCTTCTCCTGGTCTGTTACCAGCTGCAACGATGATCCATTTGTCTGGTAATTTGTATTCCTGGATTCTTCCTTGTTGAACGAATTGCATCACTGAGTTAAGAACAACTGAATTAGCTCTGTTCATCTCATCCATAAAAATAATACCTCCTTTTCCTCTAGGTCCATTATCTGCAGGTAATAATGTAGTTGGATTGGCTCTACTGAATCCTTTTCCTCTACTCATTACGACTCCACCCTCTACTTTAACAGGCTCTACCTCATGTGTTGAAGGAATACCTAATAAATCCTCAGGGTTCATGTACTGTAAATCTAAAGGCATTACATCAATACCTGCTTCATCTGCTGCTTTTGCTGCGGCGTAAACTATTTCAGTTTTACCAATACCAGGTGCACCATATATAAAAATAGGTTTAGCTCTACCTCCTCTATCTTTAGCTCTGTATAATTTTAATATCATTCTCATCAGATCATCAGCGTGAACATTTCTTACTGATTGATCTTCTCCTGTATATTCTAGAGGAATATTAGCTTCTTCTAGATCCTCAAATTCTTGTGATTCTAGTTGAAGTTCTCCCTCAGCCCATTTCTTAACCTGATCATAAACTGATCCGTTTTCTTGACTAAAGTACATAGCAACAGGTAAACCTTTTCTAGGTCCTTCAGGATATTTAGGAATAATACCATCTTTTATTGCTTTAAAGAAATCTTTAGCCCAACCAGTAGCTTTTTTAATGTAATCTCCGATTGTTGTAAAAAAACCTTCATTAACATTGCTTTCATAAGACTCGTTAACGAAAGTCTTGAAATCAAATATTCTTCTTTCCATCATTTAAATTTTTTTATTTTATATATCTATATATCACAAAAAATTAGTAGAGTGCATTAACAAGAAGAAGATTTGATGAAATTTCAGGATATCCCATTGCTACTACAAATCTGTTAATAGGATCTAATATAACTCTAGTGAATTGAGCATCAAAATCAACAGGAGGAGCTATTTCATAAGGATAAGATCCATTAAGATAACCGAACACATTATTCTCATTCTCGTTTTTAACCTTTACAAAATAGTATTTAATTTTTTCTGACGATCTAATTAAACTGTATTTAGCTTTATATTTGGAATTATTCAGTACATAATTATGATAACCTGCGGCTCTAACGTGCATAGGACATCCTTTAGCAACTTCAAATTTATTAGTGTCATTAACTATAAATTTTTCTATATTGTTAACTGATGTACCAATAGCTATTTGGTTTGTGTCTTGTACCTTAAATTCATTTTTTATCTCCTTTAAGATTTTAACAAATTGTCTGATGTCAAATTCTTTACCCTTTTCGAACATGTGCTTCAAAAGCATTCCTAGTTTCTCTCTAGCAAAAGGAGCTGTTCCTCCTTGCGCTAATTCGATACCAGTTGATTTAATCTTAGAGAGTTTAGGAAATAGATCCTTATTAGGATCTTGCCAAGCGATGTCAAGTACATATTTCTTTTTTCCTAAGAATACACCATTGTAAGAAAGACTCTCTAACTCAAAATCTTGGTAATTGTCAGTTTTCCATTTCTTAGAATAGATCTCATAACACTTCTTAATGTATTCCTTAAGTCTAAATTCATTAAGCCTTTTAACAAATTCGAATGGCTCAAAATCAAAGGTACATGAATCCATAACAGCACCAAGATTAATGTAATTCGAATCAGTGTCACCATAGACAACAAAATCTAAATTCAATGGCCTAACATTTGTAACACCCATCTTCTCGTGTAATTCCGTGTCAAGGTGCCACATTTCATTAAAGTACTTATTAATTATTTTCTCGGCAAATCTCCAAATATCTTGTCCCTGAAGTGTTACACTCTCTGCTACATCTTTGTTATTTAGAGCGAACCATTTATTTCCAAGGGCTCCGTAAATACTATTAAGTGTTAATTTAATTCCTTGCTCCTCGTTATAAAAATCGGAAGACTTCTTTTGAAATTCTATTAATTTCGTCTCTAATTCATCTAATGTGAATTGACTGTAATCTATTTCTTCCATAATATCTATATTTCCTAAAATTAAACTTCAACTAAACCTATAGCAATAATAGAATCAGAATCTAAAGATTTGACAACTATACGATTCTCATGAAAGTGGATCTCAGAAGTTTCTTGATCTATGAAAGAGAATTGATTCTTGTATATAATATAAACTGCAGAATCTGTATACCCAGTAGCAGTCTCATCCTGCATAATATGTTTCTTAAATGATTTACCTCTTATACTTACACCAGTATCGTGAATATCGAAATAAAGTAATTCTTCAGGACTACTATCAATACCAGTCAGAGAAGAAACCTTTTGAAACATATCTTTTGACATGGTGAAGCTAACGTCAGATCCTTCCGTTGAATGTATAGACCTTTGAATAGTATCATCAATATAAGCTAATAGGCTAATGTCTGCACATCTCACATCAATCTCTAATGAAGAAGATGAGAATTTTAAATTAGTTGCTATTAATTCATTATCGTATGTTTGAGAATCAATATTGATATTAATCTCCTCTTCCTGATTGAAGTATTTAAAAACATCGATAACTTTACCAAGTTCCATTATACCAATTTTCAATATACTAGGTGGAAATTCACCTTCCAATACTTCGTTTAAATCCACACTAACATACTTTATAACACTCTTGTCAGGGGTTCTAACTTTAGCAAATAGATTTGTTCCTTCTATTTCTAGAGGTACACTCTTACCAACTAATTTTAATTTCTTTAAAAAATCAATGAAATTCTGTGGGTTAGATATTTTAAAAACCCATTTTTGTCCTTTTTTACTCATCTTCGTTAATTGTTTCTTGTTCTTCTTCTATTTCGTCCATTAAATCCTCAGGATTAAATATTTTAATACCATCATGGTAATCATTATTGACAGCATTATTCTCTAAAAGAGAAGTTGATTTTTTAATCATCTTCTTAGATAAAGAATTATTTTTTTCTGCTTCTTTAAGCTTAACGGACTGTTCCTTTATTTCTTTATTCTTATCTTTTATATCAATTTTTCTCTGTTTAATTTCCAATTCAGTGCTAATAATTTCTTCCTTATTTAATTTAATCAGAGATATAGATTCTAATCTTCTTGATATTTTGCTAGGGAATCCTTTAATAAAATCTTGAATCTCTTTTATCTCTCTCTTTTTCTCTTGCATAAATTTCAAGAAAATTAATTTAGCCTCAAGATAAGCTAAATCATCTTCCAAATAGACAAGATCTTTTTCAAACCTTTTAAGAAAAGTTCTTTCTCTATGAACTATAAAATCCTCTAAATAATTTTCTATTGAATCATATTCTAAAACTGATCCATCCTTAACGAAAATAAGATTCTCAGTCACTATTTGTTTCGTCTCTTTTGCTAACAGAACACTCAGATCTTTGAACTCCCCTTCTAAGCACCTAAGTTTAATAACCATCTTAACCTCATCAGTTGAAAAGTTTTCCAACTTATAATTAAGACCACTTCTGTTCAATACATTGTTTATTCTAGAAAAGAATGTTTCGTATCTCTGTAGTGGAGAAATTGAGTTAATTTTAAACGTTCTAGAAGGCACATCGACCTCTACCTCACCTTCTATTAACCAAGATGATTTTAATGAGTCTAGCTTAGTTATTTTACCATTAAAACCTCGGAAATAGGGCTTTAGTTTCTTTGATTTATTTCCGTCTAGATAAGCAACAACCTCTTCCGGTTTTCTAGGAAGTATAACAGAGCTGTATCCAACTGCAATACCAACAACGTGAGTTGAAAGACCTATGGGGTAATCAACATGTAGCCAATCGTGGCCTCCTTCCTCATTCTTCTCGTTTAGATCTGAATACTTCTCTATGATTGATCTGTATTTAGGAGATATTTTTATTTGAGTGTACCTTGGTGCCGCAGGGGAAGGATTAACAGGGGATCCAAAAAATCCATCACCTATTAGTATCTGGTCTGAACACCCAAATGGTTTAGCAAGTTTAGATATTGCTTTACTCATAGACATATCACCGTGATGATAAAGTCCAGTACTGAAAACTTCCCCTATAACACCAATAGTTTTCTTAAGAGTAGTTGGGGAGTATTCAAGGATTAGTCTTTGAACAGGAGTTAAAGAATCATAGAAATTAGGTATACCTCTACTTTGTATAACATAGAGTGCATAATTTCTGAACTGTACATCTATTTGTTCCGATATAGTAATTGTTTTGTTTATCTCCATAAAATATATTAATACTACACTTCTATCCAAGAAAAGCATTTTTATTTCACAAAAAAAGCCCTAATGGGCTTTTAATTTAAATGCGTTTGAGATTTTATCAGATTGTATAAGTCAATTTGCTAAGCTCGGTTGAATCTAAGAAACTATCCATAGCGTCATAAACATCGCCTCCGTATTTATTCTTAAGTGTCAGAAAATCTTTTTTACTAGTTATCACTTTATTGTATTTTTTAATGAAAGCTGCCTCGTCAGTGTCTCCTGAACTAGAATTTTCTCTTCTTATCAAAGTTGCTAGATCAGCTATATCAGAATCTTTTTGCTTTTTAGCTGACTCTTCTTTAGCAAGTCTATCTTTGGTCTATCTTTGGTTTGTTTTGCTGTCTCTTCCTTCTGTTTTTTAGCTGTTTCTTTTGTTTGATCTAGACCAAGTTTTTTAACTAACTCAGCATCATTAAAAGAGTCCACTTCAACAAGAGCGTATATGAATCTATTAGAATTAACAGTTTGTTTTGTAGCTCTTTCTATGAATTCATTAAATTCTTTGATGTCAGAAAAAACCTGACACCCTGCTGACCAAGGACCTATACAAGGGCTAGGTGATCCTGTTGATGATCTGTGTATTTGCATACCACAATATTGCTTTTTAAATTTATCTACTGGGGTATAAGTTTCGTATTTAGTTGTACCTACTGGATATCTACCAACTTCAATTGGCTCAGCTTCTGCCATTAAGACATAAGTACCATGACACATTTTATGGTTTCCTAAATTGTAAAGTGTATCTCCAGGTAACTTTATTCCTATACCTTGAGGATTTAAAGGTTTCTTACCATAATAAGCAAGAGAAGGAGAAGTTGTTATCTGATAAGGTTTTACCATATCATCATCCTTAGCTTTACTTTCTATAAGATAAAGGGCATCTGTAAATTTATCATTATTTTCAGAAATACTCTTAACACTTATCTTATTCCTCATCCCTACAACTAATGATCTCCCCTCATCAAGTTCTTTGATAGCTCTTGAATGATCTATTCCTTTCTCTTCATTCAAATACCTTAAAAGGTTCTTAAAGAACCTCACACTAAATTCTTTTCTTTCAAGCTGAAATGCTGAGCCTCCACATGCACTATATGGAGCTCCAGTCTTAACTTCTG
>Ga0172367_10005785_pt1 | contig 14821 bp, 19 predicted proteins | sample Lak10m_FD_114542 | JGI IMG/M metagenome (GOLD analysis project Ga0172367, IMG submission 114542) | Freshwater microbial communities from Kabuno Bay, South-Kivu, Congo - kab_022012_10m | ecosystem: Environmental > Aquatic > Freshwater > Lake | place: Democratic Republic of the Congo: South-Kivu... | reverse complement strand
GCCATAAATACAAAACGAAAGGTTTCTCCTGTACTTCCCTGTTCATCAGACTTGCTTTTGCTGCAGAAGGTCAGTATTATCATGAACGGGATCAGCAATGCCAGTGATATAATCCTGAAATTTATTTTCATGGTCCGGTTGATGGTTTGAGTGTTCCCGGTCCTGGAAGTTGTGTTGAATTGCAGATGGTTTGACATCGATAGTGGTTTTAAAATACAGATAACTGAAGGTATCTCAAAGGTATTAAAAACATGGATTCATGGGCAGGATTTCTATTTATAAAGACAGAAAGCTGATTCAGGCTTGTGCATACGGACGCCGTCCTGCAGTTTCACGAGGGCAAAGCTATGAGGCAGGTGACCAATATGATGGACTATTATCCTATGACGCGTGACTCTTAACGCAGGTAAAGCCCAAAATCAAATTTCAGATCTTACGTTTCAACTTTGATTTTTTCATTACATTTGAATCCCACGAGAGTAACCTGCGGATCGTTGTGTGATTAACGAGCAGACAAATAAAAACATTCTATGGGATCGGATCCCTGAAGCCTAGTATTGCAGTTTACTATGAGGTTATTCAATTATTTTAAAATATTTTTCGCAAATAATAAACAAAGAGGTATTATGCGATTACGAAATGTATTGTTCCCGTTGACGATGTCAATGACGATTGTCCTGTGGGTCGCTAAACCCGCATTGGTACTGGGACAAATTAATCAGGATGAACTCAGGAAATTCCAGGGAAGTTGGAAACTGATTTCGGCCGAAATGGATGGTAAAAAGGTGAAGGATGAACATGTGAAAAAGAGCATGATTGCATTCAAAGACAGCTCGGTTAAAATTTTCGTGCCTCACCAGCACGGAGATACCATTCAGTCTAACTTTACGAAAATCGACAATTCGGTTACCCCGCATATCATGGCTTGGGTCCGCGATAACGGTCCGAACACCGGAAAAACAATGCAGGCAATCTATAAGTTCGACTCGCCAGACATCCTGCATGTTTGTTTTGATCCGAAGCTCGTCAAACTACCCGGGAAATTCGGAACCGACCCGGGATCAGGATTGATCTTGCAAACCTGGAACCTGGTGAAGTGATTACCTTGTTTTTGTGTTTGATTTCCTGGATCTGTATTTTTACAAATAGGTAAAATTTATCAGTGGTGGTGAAGACTGTATCTGTTTCTTACCTGGTCATACGTTTGCTGAATTCGTATAGCAAAAGATAACCATAAATTTGAAAGTCCTTAAATCAGGAACTGATCGTGGAGGAGTTTTAGATACGCTGTCTCCCCGCGAGTACTGTTTTACAGTTAATCAGACATATCCCATTAAACCAGGTAAAATGTGTAACAACCTTATAATCTTTTCCTTAACAATTTTATTGGTTGAATCAGGAAACTCATTTGGATATTCTGTTTAACCCAGTTTTACCCGGTTTAAGAGACAATTCAGAGACAATTTTAATTTTTAACCTCTTGATTAGACCTCTCTAATAAACCTCTTGACTTCCGCTTCAATTTCATTCCTGACCATTCTTGTTTTCTCCAGCTTTTCATCATCAGTTCCAGTAAATGACGATGGGTCTTCAAATGACCAGTGAAGTGTTTTGGTAACACTTGGAAATATGGGACAGCGTTCAGAGTTCGCTGCATCACATACGGTGACCACATAATTGAATAGACGGCCACCCTTGTAAAAATCGAAAACATCCTTGGTTAGATTATTCGAGATGTCTATCCCAACCTCGGACATGACCTTTACTGCAAGCGGATTCAATCTACCTTTCTCCAATCCGGCACTTGTGGCCTCAAACCGGTCACCTGCAATATGATTCAGGAAAGCTTCAGCCATCTGACTTCTGGCTGAGTTATGGATACAAACGAACAGGACTTTTATCTTTTCCATTGGATGTTTTATTATTTCATCGTAAAATTACGATAAGATTATCAGCGACTGATAATCCATGTGTTAACTTATTATTAAATCAACCGGATGAATCACTGGGACAGGATATGATACAAACAGGAAGTCTTTAAACATTCCTTGTTGTTATCAGAGAAATGACAATGTACCTCTGATGAATCCAGAGCAACATCAAGTTTTTCTTTCACAAATTCAATGGCTTCTTCAATTGAAAGATAGGTGTCCCTTTTACAACATCGTGGGCCACCGTGATTGGCAATAGATATAAGACTTCTACCAGTCATCAGATTACTTAAACTCCATTCTTCTTTGGAAAGGGGGGTGGAGTGGGTGATGACGCTGATAAAAATCCCCGTACCCACACCTGCTCCACAGTTTCCGTGAGTACCACAGAACCCACCGGGTATTTTCTCCGCCCGTTTTCGTGCAATGCTCAATTTTAATTCCTTCGAATCATCCCCGACAACATTACAGAATGAGGAAATCAGTACGGCAGGAACAAGAAAATGATGTTCGGGGCCATGCATCTTGATTTTCTCACTTTCCATGATTTCAGTAGCCATTTCCAAGGGATTAACTGATTTTGAATTGAGGCAGTAGGTCTCAATCAACTCCATCCCGGATTGGGCATGACATTTATCACAGACATAATGGTTGTTTACACAGGTGACATTGGATTGAAACGAATCCTTACAGAAATAGCACTCCAATGTCTTCTCATCCGATTGGTAAACCAACTCTTTCCCACAAATCAGACAACCACTCTTGTTCTCCATCATTCAGATAATCTCGTTTGAAAAGTACTTCTGTTTAAACCAGAAGGAAAGGTTTACCAGACTGATAAGAACAGGGACTTCAACCAATGGGCCAATGACCGCTGCAAAAGCAACCCCTGAATTAATACCGAATACAGCGACAGCGACAGCTATTGCCAGTTCGAAGTTATTACTTGCAGCGGTGAACGACAGGGTGGCCGTTTTTTGATAACCTGCCCCGACCCGTTTCCCCATGAAAAATGAAACGATGAACATGACTACAAAATAAATGACAAGAGGGATGGCGATACGAACCACATCCAACGGTATCTTCACAATGTACTCACCCTTCAGAGAGAACATGACGATGATAGTGAACAACAGAGCAATCAGGGTTATCGGGCTGATTTTCGGGATGAATTTCCTTTCATACCAGTCTTTGTTCTTTATCCTGATTAAACTAAATCTGGTGATTATACCTGCGATGAATGGTATTCCCAGATAAATAAATACACTCTTGGCAATTTGACCAATGGTAATATCGACCGTGAAAGTCTTTAACCCGAGCCATGAGGGAACGACAGTCAGGAAGATATAGGCGTATACCGAAAAGAATAGTACCTGAAAGATAGAATTGAAAGCCACCAATCCTGCACAATATTCACGGTCTCCTTTGGCAAGGTCGTTCCAGACTATCACCATGGCGATACACCTTGCCAATCCAATCAGGATTAACCCGGCCATGTACTCTGGATAACCACGAAGAAAAACGATAGCGAGCAGGAACATGAAGATGGGGCCAATAATCCAGTTCTGGATTAATGAAACCGAAAGCACCTTGACATTTCTGAATACATCTCCGAGTTCTTCATACCTGACCTTCGCAAGTGGGGGATACATCATCAGAATCAATCCAATCGCAATAGGGATGTTGGTCGTTCCTACCTGAAACTTATTCCAGAAACCGACAATGGATGGGAACAGGTATCCGGAGAAAACACCAATGAACATCGCAAGGAAAATCCACAGGGTAAGAAACCTGTCCAAAAAGGTGAGTCTTTTCTTTGATGGGCTCATTTGTAATGGTTATTTCGTTGCCGTTACTGTGATGCTGAATATCCCGATGTTCTTCTTTTTGAACTCACCCAGTTCATCTTCGTTCATGTAGTTCAGAAGTAGTCCCGATGGCAGGTCGATTTCCTTTTCCTTGTTAACCGTGACATCCGTGAAACGAGTCTGGTTGATGATTCCAAGATATTCATCTTTCTGAATAGCACCCGACACACAACCGGCGTACATGACCGCATCATCTTTCAACCCCTTGGGTAGTGTCCCTTTGATGACAACATCGGAGATACTGAACCGGCCTCCCTTTTTCAGAACACGGTAAATTTCCGAAAAGGCTTTCTTCTTGTCAGGAACAAGATTGAGAACGCAGTTACTTACAACCACATCGAGGGTGTCCGATGACAACGGCATCTCCTCAATATCCCCTTTATGAAACTCCACATTGGTAAAACCAAGTTTCTTTACATTCTCCCTTGCTTTTTCGAGCATGGTATCACTGAAATCGAGTCCGAAGACTTGACCTGTTTCTCCCACGATGGCACGAGCGACGAAACAATCATTCCCGGCTCCTGACCCTAAATCCAGAACCGTATCACCTTTTTTAATCTGGGCGAACTGTGTAGGTATACCACAACCGAGTCCGAGGTCAGCATCAGGGTTATGTCCTTCCAGTTTTTCATAGTTTTCACTGAAAATGGTGTAATCCACTCCACAGCAGTCACCAGAACCGCAACACGAAGTTTCATTTTCCGTCTTGGACTGAAGGGCAATCTGACTGTATTTTTCTTTGACAATCTCTTTGATGTCTTTCTTATGAATATTCATGATTCTTTGTTTTACTTGATTTAAAATTATTTTTTCTCTCTGGGAGTTATCATACATGGACATGGGCCGTTCAGGGGTTGATACTTCCCTGCCTTAATTGGAAAACCATCCTTTTCCCAGTCAGCGATACCCCCGGCGAGGCTCGATACATTGATATACCCTTTTGATTTTAAGAATTGGGTATATTTTTTACTCCACAGACCTACTGCATCAGCAAGTATCAAGGGAGTTTCAAGTGGTAAGGTAGTCCATTTCTCCTCGAATTCAGAGTGTGGTAGATATTTCACTTTCTCGATTCCAAAAGCCCGTATTTCAGTTTCGATTTCTTCCCGCAGGTCAACAACCACAGCTCCTTTACTCAACAATTCAGGTACTTCCCTCGGTAACGGGTAAGAAATCCCATCGATTTTCAAGCAGCAACTGTTGAAGAATTCGGACATACTTCGAACTTAAATGGGGAGTTTGACAAAGTAAATCAGGATGAAGTATATCCCTCCAATAATGAATACCACGGCCACTATTCTTCTGAACCACAACTCGAACACCTTTATCCTGTTGTAGAAATTCCCCACCGAAGAGATACTGAAGGCAATGATGTAGGCGATGATGATGACAGGTAAACCAGTGGCGATGGCGAATACCAAGGGTAACAGGATTCCAAGTTTACTTGTCAAAGTCATTGGAATCAACATCCCAAAGTAAAGAACCCCACTGTAGGGACAAAAGGCCAGAGCGAAAATACATCCCAGTAAAAATGACCCCCACAGACTATTCAATTTCAATTTTCGGGTCAGGCTATCGGTCATGTTATTGAGTGAGAATCTTCCCAGATTGATAAAATCCAGCATCAGGATTCCAATGACCAATAATAGAACTCCGATGTACTTTTCACCATTTGATTGAAGAAACCGGGCGATGTGGAATTTACTCGCACCCAAAAACAGGATGACCCCAAGTAAGGTATAACTGAATGCCCTGCCAACAGTGTACACCAGACCATTAAAGAAAACCATCCTTCTATTCTCGATTTCCTTGCTGATATAAGCTGTAGCGGTGATGTTCGTGGCAAGAGGACAAGGACTGATGGCAGTCATTATCCCAATAATGAACGCTGACAGAACAGGAAGTTGGGTAGAATCCAGTATGTTTTGAAGGTATTCCATTACGCCTACTTCAAAAGTTCATTGATTTTATCTTTGAGACCCGTCATGAACTTGTCTGGATTATTCCTTGCATAAGAGAAGGCGTAATCGGTCATGTCGGTTTTAGCCTCCTTTCCTGTATTCCTAATGGTAAGGAACAAAGCTGACCCGGTTGCTTCATATTTTTCGGCAATTGACTTGTTTTTGTCTTCATCGACATTGATGACCGTCATTTTGATTGTACCACTTTTCAACCGGTTTGAGAAGTAGGTGTCCAGAGTTTTCTTTGTATTCTCTTCGATGGCCATGCAGGTCGGACATCTCCGGGTAGCATGAAAATAAATTACCTCTAACTTTTTAGTCGGGTTCTGACCCAACAATGTTGTTCCTAACAGTAGGCTCAGGATAATCAATGGAAGAACTCTCTTTTTCATAGAACATCAGTTTTTTCAAGTGAATCTAACTTTATTCGAATAGTCTGTATTAATAATCTTTGTAACGAATCTGGATTGGACACCGCAAAATAAAAGGCAGGTTTTGTAAGGTCAGTAACCGTTTCCAACGAATCGGATGAAGCAACAATATAAACCCCGGCAAAGACACACTTGAATTTCTCTACCAATTTTGGAGCATCACTCAAAAGTTGGTTATCATCTCTCACTTTCCCCTGTTCAACCTCTTTACGGAATGTTTCACTGGTGACTTTCTTGGTAATCTCTGATATGGCTTTGCATGTATTACATTGCCTTTTGTAATGGCGGTAGTAAAGGGTCACCTGTTTCTGGTTCTTCTTACCAGAAGTATCGGTTGATACACCGTCATTACCTGAACATGCTGATACCAGAACAACAATGACCAGATAATATAGTACCCTTGGACTGTTCATTTAGTTGTTCTTAGCTGCCGACTCAATTAGTTCCTTGATTTCATTGACTGAAGGAACTTTCCCGTACATTACAACCTTTTCATCGATGACAAGTGCTGGTGTTCGCATGACATTGTATTCAAGAATTTTGGTGATGTCATCCACTTTGACCACTTCAGCACGATTTCCAAGTTCCTCGACAGCCTTTCTCGTGTGGCTTTCCAGAGTTTTACAATTGGCACATCCAGTACCAAGAACTTTGATGACCATATCTCTTATTTTTCAGTTTTAGACAAATAAGACTCTTCCCAGAATAGGGAAAACAACTGTTGGGCTTTCTTCCAGTTCTCTGGTTCTATACAATATCTGACCTTGGGTGGTTCGATGCACCCTTGTATGAGACCTGATTCTTTCAACTCCTTCAGGTGTTGGGAAACTGTTGATTGGGCAATGGGGAGTTCTTCAACTATCTCACCACAGAAACAGGTATTCATTGAAGCTAGGAGTTTGAGGATGGAAATTCTCGCTGGATGACTTAATGCCTTAGCAAATCGGGCAAGTTGAACTTCGTCTTCCTGATAATTTGTACTTTTATACGCCATGTTAATAGTTTATCGCAAATATACGATAATATTTTTTCACGAAAGGGAATCGACAAATTTATCCTACCAAGATGACAAGAAAAGAAGACGCTGAACTTTGAATTAAAATTATCTGGATTTAAAGAAACCTTTCCCGGAATTGGGAATGGATTCAACCGACTATAATGGAGTTGAACTGAGTATCTTCCGAGACAATTCGGAGACAAAAAATGACAAATCCACAGTAATCTGACTGATTCACTGTGAGTTATGTCTTTTAACTGGTCTCCCCGCCAGGATTCGAACCTGGGACCCATTGATTAAGAGTCAATTGCTCTGCCAACTGAGCTACGGAGAGTTTTTGGGGTTGCAAAATTACGCAAATTTAAATGCGACACAAAGTTTTGTGGTATTTTTGCCTGTATAAAATTCGCCTGGTATGAGTAAAAAGTCCATCAAATCCGCACTCACCGTTATGCAGGGTATCGGGCAACCCGACCAGATCAACATGGAACTGGTTGGGAAATATAAACAACGTAAGAAGAGAAATCTTAATGTACAGGACTTTATCGACGGAATCCAGAGCGGCAACAGGACAATCCTTAGCAAGTCCATTACACTGATCGAAAGTTCGTTGCCAAAAGATCAGGAGATGGCACAGGAAATTATTGCGGAATGTTTGAAAAGAAATCAGGAAATCAGCATACAACATCCGGCATCCAGTATCCGGATAGGGATAACCGGGGTTCCGGGCGTCGGCAAGAGTACCTTCATTGAAGCCCTTGGAACTTATCTGACACGGTCAGGACATAAACTTGCAGTACTTGCCGTTGATCCAAGCAGCGCACGCTCCAAAGGAAGTATTTTAGGTGATAAAACCCGTATGGTTGACCTTTCCGTCGACCCGGCTGCATTTATCCGTCCCTCTCCTTCGGCCGGCACACTCGGGGGTGTCGCACGGAAAACCCATGAAACTATAATCCTCTGTGAAACCGCCGGATTTGATGTGATCTTTGTTGAAACCATCGGTGTGGGACAATCGGAAACTGCGGTACATTCAATGGTTGATTTCTTCCTGCTTCTTATGCTTTCCGGCGCCGGCGATGAACTTCAGGGAATCAAACGGGGTATTATCGAAATGGCGGATGCCATCATAATAAACAAGGCTGACGGCGACAATGTCGGGAAGGCAAAATCAACCCGGATAGAATATAAAAATGCCCTGCATCTGTTTCCTCCCTCAGACAGCGGCTGGTCACCGGTGACTGATATCTGTTCCGCCCTCACAAGGGATGGCATCGAAAGGATTTGGGAAATAGTTATAAAGCATCATAACCTTTTACTGAATAATGGATACTTTTTGCGTAAAAGGATGGAACAGAATCTTCAGATCCTGGAAAACTGCATTGAAGAGGGATTAAGAAATAACTTCTTTTCAAGGAAGGATATCGCCGGAGAACTGTCCGCAGTAAGGCTTGAAATCAGCAATGGCACTGCCAGTCCTTATGCCGCTGCCCGAAAATTATTAGAAAGTTATTTACGTAAACTCTGAAGTTATTGGTTTTCGGCAAGCGAATTCAGAAAAAGAGCAATCTCATGTAGCGGTAAGACCTTATCGACCTGAGTTGAAAGAAGTGCTGCGCGTGGCATGGAATCCACTTCAGCCGTATCGGGATCCTGCACTATCGTTAATCCGCCAAGCTCTTTGATCTTTTTTAATCCTTTACTGCCATCATTGTTGGCTCCTGTCAGGATAATACCTATCAACCCATCCTGGTAGGCTTCAGCAGCCGTTTCAAACAGAACATCAATTGACGGCCTTGCATAATTGACCCGCTCATCAACAGTCAGCGTGAATGTCTGATCCGACTCTACCAGCAAATGATAATTCGGAGGGGCAATATAAACCATCCCTTTTCCCGGTTTTTCCTTTTCGTCGGCCTCTTTGACGGTCATTTTTTTAAGGTCGTTGAGAATATTGATGAGATAATTTTCAGCGTCGGGGCTGATATGCTGGACAATTATTACAGGGATCCTGAACCGGGGCTCCAGCCCTTTGAAAATCATCTTCAGTGCATTCAATCCACCGGCTGATGACCCAATTACTACAGCTTTATATCTTCGTATGTGTGACAACTAAAATCCTTTAAAGGGAATATTTTTTTATATAAATCCTTTCTCTTTCAATAAAGGGATCAAAATGATCTGTGTGCTCGGAAAACTGAAGATTTTCTTTTGATCCGAGGCAAAGGATCCCCCCTCCGGGCAACGTATCCATAAAGAGACGGATCACCTTGTCCTGCAAATTTCGGTTGAAATAGATAAGGACATTCCTGCAAATGACCAGGTTAACCTCGGCAAATACACTGTCGGTCACCAGGTTGTGTGTGGCAAAGACTATATTTTTTTTAAGTGATTCCAGAAGTTTTCCATTTTCATTATGTAAGGAATAGAAATCGGAGAGGTTTCCTTTACCCCCTGACTTCTGATAATTCATGGTGAATTCCTTCATCCGTGTAAGCGGATAAAGTCCCTCTTTGGCCTGTTTTATAATAACGGGATTGAAGTCGGTGGCATAGATCTGAGTCTTGTTATACAGACCCTCTTCCTTCAGAATTATAGCCATGGAATAAACCTCTTCTCCACTGGAACATCCTGCATGCCATATCTTTATGAAAGGAAAGGTTTGAAGGACGGGAATAACTTCTTCGCGGATCGCCTTGTAAAATGACGGATCTCTGAACATCTCAGTAACTGTTATGGAAAGATCCATCAGTAAAAGATCGACAAATTTCGGATTATAAAGCACCTCATGGATCATCCCGGAGATGTTTTCCAACCCAGAGTGGTTGAACCGGTTCAGGATCCTCCGTTTGATGTGGGCCTGGGAATAGTTACGGAAGTCATAGCCATATTTTTCATAGATCGCATCAACTACCAGCCGGACCTCGATATCCTGGTTTTCAAGTAGCTCTTCCTGTTTTTTTTTCATCCCGGCAATTAATAGATTGAATCGGCTTCAAAAATAAATCCGGCTTCCAGATTTATTTTTTTGCCGTACGGTTTTTCAATAAAAAAGTTCGGAGGTTAGAAGCAATAATACTTATTGCAATAATGGAAGCAATTATATACAGTGATATTTTTGTGTCAGGTTTAAAATACTCATGACCAAGCATCTTCAGTCCCACAAATGTCAGCAACACCGCCAATCCCATTTTCAGGTAATGGAAACGGTTCATTACGTTCATTACGAGGAAGAAGAGTGATCTTAATCCCAGAATGGCAAAAATGTTTGAGAAGAACACTATATAGGGATCCTGGGTGACAGAAAAAACGGCCGGGACAGAGTCGATTGCAAAAAGCACGTCTGTAAATTCAATTACTAAAAGAACAATAAATAACGGCGTGATATACAACTTTTTCTTTTGTCTTATCCAGAATTTATGACCCATATCTTCATGTGTCACCCTGAAAAACCGCGAGACAAATCTCACGACCGGGTGATGTTCAGTATCGATACGTTCCTCTTTCTCCGTGAACAGGAATTCATATGCCATCTTTACACCTATTATGACAAGCATTCCTCCGAAGATGTAAAAGAACCAGCTGAATCTCTGGATGAGAGCGCTGGCGGCAAAAATGAAAATAAACCGCATTACGATTGCGCCAAGAATCCCCCAGAACAGGACTCTTTTATAGTAAACAGGCCGGATCCTGAAAGAAAGAAAGATCATAACTATTATGAAAACATTATCCACTGAGAGTGAATATTCTATAAGATATCCGGTAAGATATTCAAGCGACAGGTTATGATTGTAAAGTTTTAAAGCTTCCTGAAGTGTCAGTCCGTGGATGTTTATCGGATGGTTATAAGTATTGATCCGGTATTGCAGTTTTTCCAGTGTATCGGTTCCGTGAATCCAGTTGCCGTGCGACCGGATCAGGTAATAGAATGCAACCGAAATTCCGACCCAAAGGATTGTCCATCCGACTGCTTCCTTAAACGAAAGTGCATGGCTTTTTTTCTGGAACAGACCAAGGTCGGTGACGAGTAAAATAATAATAAATATAAGAAAAGAAGCAAAGAAGATTATTTCGTTCGTATTTGCATTCATATTTCGTTAATGAAGTCATGTTTAATTCATCAAAATTAATAAAAATTCTTACTTTTGTGCGCCTCCGGTCACCTCTGATGCCTCGCAGATATGAATGAATCCTTATCGCTGAATCCAAATCCGCTGATCCGATTTCTTGACAAACCTTCTGATATTTTTACCAGGGCAGACCTGATCAGGTTCATTGAAGCCAACAATATCCGGATGGTGAATTTCCGCTATGCAGGAGCTGATGGCCGTCTTAAAACCTTAAATTTTATAATCAAGAGCCGTAACCATCTGGAGAACATACTGAGCGCCGGCGAGCGGGTTGACGGATCCAGTCTCTTCCCCCATTATGTAGAGGCAGGTTCTTCCGACCTTTACGTTATTCCCCGGTACAGGACAGCCTTTGTGAATCCTTTCTCGGAGATCCCTGCACTGGATATCCTGTGCTCATATTACGATAAGGATGGATTACCATTTACCAATTCACCCGAATATATTCTCCGGAAATCACATGAGGTACTGAAATCAAAGACTCATCTCTCTTTTGAGGTAATGGGCGAGCTCGAATATTATGTAATCAGTGAAAAAGATCCCTTATTTGAAGCGGCCGATCAACGCGGTTATCATGAGTCAGCACCATTCTGCAAATGGGAGAAATTAAGGATTGAAGCCATGCATGCGATCGCAGGCTGCGGCGGATTTATCAAATACGGGCATTCCGAGGTTGGCAATTTTACAGAAACCGGCCTTTCATTTGAACAAAACGAGATTGAATTCATACCGGTCGATCTGGAAAGTGCCGCTGAACAACTGCTGATCGCGAAATGGATCCTCCGGTCGCTTGCTTATAAACATGGCGTTACGGTTACATTCGCTCCCAAGATCACAACAGGGAAAGCCGGCAGCGGACTGCATATCCATACCCGTTTGATGAAAAACGGGAAAAGTGTCATGATGCAGGATGGGAAGTTGTCGGATACCGCTCTTAAAGCAATTGCCGGATATCTGGATCTTTCCCAGTCGCTGACGGCATTCGGGAATATGATCCCTACCTCCTATTTCCGGCTTGTACCCCATCAGGAAGCGCCGACAAATATATGCTGGGGCGACCGTAACCGTTCGGTTCTGGTACGTGTTCCCTTAGGCTGGGGCAGCAAACATGCTATGCTGGCCGATGCCAATCCTAATGAGAAAGAGACGGAAAAAGGATTTGGCAGCCGTCAGACCGTTGAGTTCCGTTGTCCGGATGGTTCAGCGGATGTTTATCTTCTGCTTGCCGGTTTAACGGTTGCAGCCCGCCATGGACTGGAGATGAAAAACAGTATTGCATATGCACAAAAAGCATATGTGGATGTTAATATATATAAAGCTGAGCATACGACACGTGTGAGCAATCTGAATCAGCTTCCCTCTTCATGCTGGCAATCGGCTGATTATCTTGAAAAACACCGTTCAGTCTATGAGGCTCAAAATGTTTTCCCTCACCAGATCATTGACGGAATTATCACACATCTTAAGAGTTTTAATGACAAGTCGTTACGCGATTCAATTAAGGATAATGAAAAAGAGGTCATGAAACTCGTGAACACTTACCTCCATTGCGGTTAGACTTTTTGTCAGTTTGTAATTAGCCTCTACTGCCGTTTTGTCTTATTACTCCATCGATATTTACCTGGTATAAATGTTGACCGCTTTTGTTCAAAACTTAAAATCTTACATTAAAAATTGAAAGGAGAATTGACTTATGACACTTATCAGATGGCAACACAGAAATCCTTTATCAGACATGATGACTAATTTCTTTGAACACGATCTTGGTGATTTCTTTGGAAAGCGTTTCAGCGATCCGGCTGCAAATATCATCGAAAACAATGATTCGTTCCAGCTTGAGATTGCCGCTCCCGGACTCGTGAAAAACGATTTTAAAATCAACCTGGAAAACAATATTCTTACTATTTCGGTTGAAATTGAAGACGAAAAACGTGAAGAGGGAAAGAATTATTCCAGAAAAGAATTCTACTATGGTTCATTCAGCCGGTCTTTTACCCTGCCGAAAACCATTGATCTCGAAAAGATCAAAGCCGATTATGATAACGGCATACTAAAGATCGCTCTTCCCAAGAAAGAAGAAGCAAAAGTTGAATTGAAGAAAGAGATTAAAATTTCATAACTCTTTCTGGTAAAGGATCAGTTGAAGAGGTGGCCGGTACAGGTCGCCTCTTCTTTTTTGTAATTTTGCGCCCCATGACAGAACTCCGGAAGGCACATATTTCTCTTCTGATTACCACGGTTATTTTTGGCTTTGCTTACAATATAGTTAAAAGCCTGATGCCTGCCACACTTACGCCAATGCAGCTTATTTTTATCAGGTTGCTTGGAGGTGCAATCATCTATTGGTTTTTTCAACGACTTTTCGTTCCGGAAAAAGTGCAACGGAAAGATATCATAATGCTGGCAATCTGTGGCGTATTTGGATTTGCGCTTAATCAGGCTTTATTCTATGAGGGGCTTAACCTGACCACACCCGTTGATGCATCCATCATACATGTACTCAGTCCCGTGCTTGTGCTTGTACTTGCAAGTCTGATCATCCGCGAGAAGGTTACCTGGAAAAAAGCTGTTGGAATTTTCCTGGGCGCCGCAGGTACGCTTGTCCTTATTCTCTATGGCCGGATGGTAAGTTTCGATGGAAGTCATACAAAAGGTAATATCCTGATTTTCCTGAACATGGTATTTTATGCTCTTTATCTTATCCTGATTAAACCTCTTGTCGGCAAATACCATACAACCACCATTTTAAAATGGGTCAGCTTCTTTGGTTTCATCTTCATATTCCCTTTTTCGATCAAATCCGCATTACAGATAAATTTCGAAGTCATCACTGTAACTGCCTGGCTTGGTATTGCTTATGTGATTATTCTTAACACTTTTATTGCCTATTTACTGATTAATTTCGCACTTAAAAGAGTTTCGCCCGGTGTTGTCAGTTATTATAGTTATGTACAGCCGGTGATCGCTACGATTATGTCGGTAACCATTGGACAGGGTGGGATAACTATTCCGAAAGTACTTGCCGCATTACTGATATTCTCAGGAGTTTATCTTGTCAGTTCCGACAAACAAAATGGAATTTCAGAAAAGGTGACGGAAAGGAAGTAAGAACCATTCAAATATTTTTTCGATCAGAGCTCTCTTTTCCCACTGAACATAATCGAACTCCTCCGAATTTCGTATTGTCTCGGTTACGTGATCATTCAACTGTCTCAGTATTTCCGGCTCGCTGCCGATCAGTGCAATTTCATACTGGTACCTGAAACTACGGTAATCAAAATTTGCAGATGAAATAGAAAAGGTATTGCCATCAATCAGGAGAAGTTTTGCATGAAGGTTATGCGGACGGTAGAATAAAAGCTTTATATTACACTTGAAAAGTACTCCCAGGTACTTATTCCTGAGGATGTCGATCATCCGGACATCCGAATGACGCGGCATTATCACTTTAACATCAACTCCGCGTTTTCCGGCATCCATAAGCGCTTTTCGTAACATAAATC
>Ga0172367_10005784_pt1 | contig 14823 bp, 12 predicted proteins | sample Lak10m_FD_114542 | JGI IMG/M metagenome (GOLD analysis project Ga0172367, IMG submission 114542) | Freshwater microbial communities from Kabuno Bay, South-Kivu, Congo - kab_022012_10m | ecosystem: Environmental > Aquatic > Freshwater > Lake | place: Democratic Republic of the Congo: South-Kivu... | reverse complement strand
CTACTTATGTAATTCTTGGAAAATCCAGCGCATTTACCTCGAATTTCATTTTGGCAGGAGCGCCTGCCACTCTCCCAAGCAATCCCCCCACTTACCTAGGTGGCGTCAATGGCTTTCAAATATTGGGTGTGACTGCTGGCGATCAATCCGGCTGGTCAATTGCAAAGGGAGGTGATGTCAACGGCGATGGTGCCGACGACTTGTTGATAGGCGCAAGATTGGCTAGCCGCTTCGATGGCACGACCACATTAACCAATTCGGGGGCTGGCTATATTTTCTATGGTAAATCTGCCGACACCACCGCACCCATTACAACCATCACCCAAACACCTGCAACGAATGCCAACGGTTGGAATAATGTTGCCGTTACTTTACATCTTAGTGCCCAGGACGAAATCGGTGGTTCAGGACTCAAAGAAACTCGTTGTGCATTAAACCCTATCACTCCCCCAATGGGTTTTAACGATTTAACCGCCACAGTCTGCGACGGCATATCAGTGAATGCTGAAGGTTTGCATAGCTTTTATGCTGCCAGCAACGATAACGCCAATAATTTGGAAGACTTGCAACTGCTAAGTCTAAAAATCGACTTAACCGCTCCGCAAGTCAAAGTTAACGGGGTCAGCAATGGTGCAACGTATAAGCGCGACAAATTGCCCAAAATCACCTGCAGCACCAGCGACAGCCTGTCCGGCGTAGAGACCAATGCCAGTTTGACGATTTCCGGCGGCAATAAACGCGGTACCGGTCTTTACACCGCCACTTGTGGCGGCGCCTTGGACAAGGCAGGAAACAGCAAAAGTGTTTCGGTTTCTTACACCGTCAGATAACCGAAATACATACGCATAAACTGAAATTTTATAGCCCGATAAACCTTTTACACCTTAACCGTGCCTCTTTAACCAAACCATGGAAAATGAATGATTAAAATCAGCAACCAAGCAAAATTTCGCTTAAAAGCCATTAGCGCAACCGTTTTGATAGCAGGGTCTATAGGTGCTGCAAATGCCAGTGTTCAAATCATCGGCTATCTGGGTAATTTCGACGTTTATAACCGAACCGGCTCGGCGATGGAAGGTTTCCAGGTCGATTTGCCAGGGCTGACGACCGGCGATTTGATGAGCGGTTATCCTACTTATTGCGGCTCAGCATTCCAATGTGGCAATGGATACAATACGAGTACCGGATTGGGCGTGGTTTACGACGGCAATAATCCGGCTGCTTATACATCCTCGGTCGCGGATGGCGGGATCACTCATTTCGGAGTACATGTCACCAAATGGCCAACCGGCAATATTGTTTATAATTGGCTGGATCGCAACTCCACCGATAATCAATTGTATATTGCTGGCACCAATACCTTGGCAGCTGGCCAAATTGCCCCACCTTCACCACCAGTAATAGTCCCTGAACCCGTTCCTCAAGCTGTTGTGATTACCCCGGACTGGACCCTGAATGGTTCGACGTTGACCGCAATTGTGAAAAACACCACCAATCGGCCAATCTGGGTACAAGGCGTTAGCGCAGAAGATGTTAGCGCCGTAACACTGGATGAACTGATGGCAAACAATCCTTTATTTTCAAATTTGCCGATGGCAGAGGCGCAATTACTGGATCCGGGTGATGCTTTAACCGAAGCAGGCGACCTGGCGGCTTCCAGTTTTGGTGGCCGCGCCATGTTTTGGGTTTATGACTACACCGGCCCTGAGGACATTGCCGATACAACAGACGAAGGCATCAATATCTACAATAAGGCTTGTGTAACTTGCGACTTTGCCACCATGCACGGTAGCTTGCAAAGCAGAATGATGACTTCCGTGGATATTGGCACAGCCCCAGTGCCTGTCCCTGCCGCCATGCCATTATTTCTATCGGCACTGGCTGGATTAGGCTGGTTTGGACGCCGCAGAAACTCAGGCAAGTAATATATTTGGTTCAGCCGGAGTCCTCACGGACGCCGGCTTTTTTAAACCTATCTTACATATCCGGACCGATCAAAAGCCCAAGATTTCATACCCCGTTCTCCTCTGCAAAGTCCAACGATATGTCACAGCGTTTTAGTGCCCGGAATGCGAAGCAGGTTCTGATTCCGACGGATCTTTTCGATGTAGCACATAACGTTCAGCCTGCTTACCAGCTATACGATTGCCGTGTTCATCCAATTGCGTCAAGCTATCTTTTCCGACCAAATATTGACGGGTTTTATCGCTATTTTTAGGCGTCAATACCAAAGTGTCGGCTTTATCGCCCACGGTGAATTTGCCTTTTTCCACAAACTCTCTGTCCGATTTCCCGGTGTTGACCGTAATCAGGATATAGCTATTGTTTTTATTTAGGGCCAGGGTGGTTTTAACGCCTACACAATCCGCACAGGGCAAAAAACCCATGTAAATGCCGGGCCAATCTTTGGTTTGTTGCGCATGATGAGCGTCGTGTCCACTAGTCTCAGCTGATTCGGCCAAAACCGGATGATGAACGGAAAGCAATCCGCAAATAAAAAGCCAGGCTAGACTTTTCGGGTGATGGTGTCTTGATACTTTCATTTTTACTCCTGAGTAAAATGGCTTGAAAAGTTGATTTTGCTTTATTTATACACTAGTTCAATCCCTGGCCGATTCTACCAGGAAGCGAAAGCCTACAAACTTTTCATCTATGCTTCGCTTTCGAAAATCGCCGGAAAATTTTGTAATAGCGCTACACCTATGCTAATACAGTGAGGCCATCCTTAAATCAGGAATTTTGAGCGCTATGAATGACGATAAAACCGTTATTAAACCGACCATTTCCGGTAACGTAAATATTGATGACGATCGCACCCTGCTATTTAAACCAGGCATGTTGTACGTCCGTTTATTGGGCATACAAGGTGAAGAACTCGCATCGCATGCGTTTTCAGGATCTTTTACCGTGGGTCGGGCGGCGGATAATGCCATCGTGGTCAATAGCGATATTGTCAGTCGGCACCACCTCGAAGTTAAATGGGAAAATAGCACCTGGTGGGTTTACAACCTGCAAAGTGCCAATGGCATATATATAGATGGCCGATTAATCCAGCATAAAGAAAAATTACAGTTGCCGTGTTTGATAGGCATCGGTTTGTCGGGTATACGCTTAAAAATTCAAAGTGCAAAAGGGGTCGAAGATGCTACTCAAATCAATCGAATTGAGTCATCGAGCAACGAAAATAGCCAGGTTTCGTCATTTACAAACACTTCACAGGCACCTTGGTCTCAGGAGCGGTTAAAAGCGCGCTTGCTGGCTGAGGAATCAGCGGAAGACATGGGTGACTATACACTGATGGTGCGCAAGTTGATCCATGAAGATCGGGTCATCCGCAAAAAAGGCTATAAAAAAATCATATGGGTCTTGGGTGGTTTGTTTCTGGTTTCAGTCGGTTTGGTAACCTATCAACAAATTGCCTTAAGTAATACCCGCAAACTGGCACTGGATATGTTTTATGACATTAAAACCCTGGAAGTCAGTTTGTCCCAGGCCGATATCAGGCTGGAAGAAAGTGCGGAAGCACTCGACAAAACCCTGCAGACCATTACCAACGAGAAAATAAAAGTCCAACAGGAACAGCTGAAACTACAACAGGAAAAAATTGCAGCAGAAAGGCAGCGTATGCTGTTGGATAGAGAGCGTTTGGGGAATATGAAAGCCAAGTATCGGCAATATGTCGAACATGCCAATTCTTTACGTCTCAGATTCCCCAGCGCCAGCCGATATGAAGAGGAACTCATTGCCAAAGTGGCTCGCGAATTGGGCGAAAGTGAACTGGAATTACCCAGCGAGTTTATAGCCGAAGTTCATAAATATATTCAATATTGGCAAGGTTCTGCCAGAATCCAAACGGCTATTGAAACCATGGAAAGAAACAACTATTTATCCATTGTCATCGAGAATCTCAAAAAACACGGCATGCCCCTGTATTTTATTTATTTGCCGCTACAGGAAAGTAATTACAACAATCAGGCTATCGGCCCGGAAACCAAATATGGCATTGCCAAAGGTGCCTGGCAATTATTGGCATCAACAGCACAGGATTATGGCATCGTTACAGGGCCTTTAGCTGATGTGCGTGAATATGATGAACAAGACGGACGCTTTGATTTTAAACAAGCCACCCAAGCCGGTATTAAATATTTAAGACGTATCTACAGTACTGAAGCACAGGCCTCCGGATTATTAGTCATGGCCAGTTATAATTACGGCGATAATCGGGTCAAGAATATGATTAGAAATATGCCGGACAATCCGCGCGATAAAAACTTCTGGAAGTTTATTCAACAATATGAACTACCCAAAGAAACTCGAGATTATGTGTTTTATATTTTTTCAGCGGCTGTTATTGGCGAAGATCCGCAACATTTTGGATTTAGGTTTAATCCGCCTTTATTTAGCGAAAAATCCGAATCACCTTAAATACTTGGTAACTATTCAGTGAAAACGCCAAGCGATACCAATGCTTGCGTAGGTTGGGTTAGCTCGATAGAGCTTAACCCAACCTACGCTGGATAGATACAAAAATCTACTGGAATCCATATGGCCGCCAACAAACAATCAAGTAAGACTTTTCAGCTTTCGGCAACCCAAATACAACCTCTGGTCTGCGATACCTTAAAAAATATGGGTGCCGAAATTTTGGAGCAAAATCCATTCAGTATTTCCGCCAAAACCGGTATCAGTTTGCGATCATTTGGCGAAATCATTCAGGTCGATATTAAAACCTTGGAAATTGGCTGTCAGATCAACATCGACAGCCGTTGCTCCATGCCATCAACATTAGTGGACTGGGGTAAAAACCAAAATAATATCGACGAATTTTTTGCGCAACTTGAGCGCTTGACTGCCAGTGTTGCGCCAGCAAAAGCAGTTGGATCTAAAAAATCGCAACCGCTTGCCGCCGAAAACAAAAACCTGAAAATCTTCATATCCTATCGTCATGAAGACAGTAACTATGTCAGCGGCCGCATTTATGACAATTTAATCAACAAATTACAAAACGCTTCTATTTACAAGGATGTAGACTCCATACCGTTAGGCATCGATTTTCGTGAACATATCCGCAACTCGGTTGGTCAATGCACGATTTTACTGGCGGTGATTGGCGATCACTGGGCGGTCAATAAGGATGGGATTAATCGACTACTGGATGAAACCGATTGGGTCAGAATCGAAGTTGAGACGGCATTAAACCGAAACATCCCGGTGATTCCTCTGCTGATTGATGGAGCCAAAATCCCAACGGCAGAAATATTACCCGAATCGCTGCATGCCCTACAGTTTCGCAACGGCATGCCCATCCGCCCCGATCCTGATTTTCACCATGATATGCAGCGCCTACTTGACGGTATTGCCACTCATTTAACCAGCTAAGGGTTATTTGCAAAATGAGGTTGGAATGAAGGGCAAACATCGTTCGGATATTGCCGAAGGTTAATGCTGGTGTCGACCCATTTTTGCCATTCGCGCTTATCCAAACCGGTCAGTCAACCAATTCATTTTCTGCGAACTGAAAGGCTACAAAGCGGCCATTGGTGACTCTAATTAACTTGCTATTTGCGACGTTCAAAATTTGAAATGTTGAATGGCAGCGTCTAGCTGCCATTCAACGCGGTTGATGCCATTGTTAGAGTTATTGTGATTTACCCATATGGCTTTCTATTTGGGTTCTGACGCTGGTAGTAACCCCAGTGTTCTTCTGGATATAAACAGTAAATCTCAATATCTCGATATTCATTATATCCTGAGTAATCAGCTAACCAAACTTCCTTAAAACCATGTTTGTTAAAATCACCTTTTAGTTCATCTAAGTAATACATATATGAATTCAAGTTTCCATCTGTAAGCTGCAATATAAGTATTGTTTCTTTTACACTTTTGATGTACCTAGACTTTCGTGCCTTTTCTTTTTTCTCAATTCGATAATAAATTTCTTCCAATAAATCATATGATTTCATGATGTATTGCTGGTCAAGTACTACGTCCAGGAACGCATCTCTTGGATTCCTCATAATTTTAACTAGCTCTACACCAATCACTTTATTATTTATTCTACATATAAAGTCCGGGTTTTCTTCCGATTTCTCTATGACAAATTCACAACTCGAAAACTTCTCGTATGCATCAATGAAAGGGTCTAGTTCAAGGGCTTCTTTGGTTTTTTTTATTCCTTGATTATCCAACATATTTTTATTTCAAAATTAAACTGACAGCTATCTTTTATTTTTTATAATTTAGCGTCGCTTTCCACCACCAAAACTACCGGATGACCTTTTGCCTAAATTATAGGCATCTGAGCTATATCCATCTAATTCGCGCTTTTTTAGACGGTCTCGTCTTTTTGCTTCTTTCAGTGTGTAAACACCTGTCGCAGCATTGATTGCATATGGCATGGAAATATCATGTACTTTTGCGATTAACTGTGCTTCACAATAATACTTTGCAATTTGTGGCTCTACAATATTATGTAGAAGGTTTGAAAGACAACTTTCACAAACTAAACAATTAGATATGTCGCTCGAATCATCAAAGTATTCTTTGCATACCCTTTTATTATGACAAATACCACAACGTCTCAGCTTTTCTCTTTCCATAGGCGTATGTTTTTACTCATATTTTATATGGTAACGGTGTTATTGTTAATAATAGTAACTAAGTAGTTTCTGTATATTTACGTGTTATTACTAATTTGTGCGATAACTGATTGGTTAGCAAGGGTTTTCCTATCTGTATATTTTTCGGTGATCAGAAATTGTGTCCGGTAACGGGCGAAATTATGGAAAAAACACAAAAATAAAATTTAGGTTTTGATGCGTTTAACATATCCCTATTGGCTGCGTGCGATCAACCAAACTTACAACTAAGTCAAAATGCACTTGGCCATTGAGGTTTGTTCCTCTGGCGCCACTGCTCAAGGCGTCTATGTGCCGAGTCTTGACCAACATCAATTTCAAGAAAATCACAAATATTTTTCCACGAACGTGGATTATTTAAACTAACTAAATCTGAGGCGTCATTAGTTAAACGAACGCTCTCTAGCCATGAGAATGGTGTGATCTCTTCAACGATTGGTTCAAAATCATCATTAGAATCAGACTTCTGTATGCCATATCCTTTAAAAAACCTTTCCAAAATTTTAAATGCTCGATCCTTGATTGCAGATTCGTCAAACACCTCGTAATCCAGGAGTATTTGGTTGAGCCGTATCCTTGATTTTTCTGCTAAAAACCGTTTCTTCTCGGAGAATCCTCTATTGCCTAATCCCTGATTATCAAAAGTTATAGAGAGGTTCCCTAAGGTATGAAGATATTGTTGATGAATAGATTCAGTAATCCCGGGCCATTGTCCATTTAGTGTCTGAGGCATAATGTGTTCAATTTGGCATCCCTTGAGCCCATTATCAAATGATATAACTTCATTTTGGCCAAGATTTTCAATTAGAATAAGAAATCGTAGAAGTTGGTTCTTATTTCTGTAGAGATCGATATCCGTTGTTCTTCGCTCGATGAGTCCAGCACTTGGTTGTCGGTAACCCTCCTGTGTAGATGTTACGAGTTGTTCAAATGCTGCAGCATAATCATGCCAGTAGTTTATATTTTTGGCTTCCAACTTTTTGGGTATTGTAGGGACGAATCGTGTAATGGTTTTTGCTGGATCGCCCGATAAAAACCTGCTTACATCGTAAGCCACGATCTTGTTAATCGCCTTATTCAGATGGCGTTTGTCGTATATGACAATTTTTCCTTCTTCAAAAGTAGATAATTTGGCCACAATATCCATAAGGAGAGTGGCATATGTGAAGAAGGATGAGCGCAAATAACCAAGAGAGTTTTTATCAATATCAGGATGAGAACCAATTCTTAAAGTCTGATAGATTGTGCCCCATTTAATAAGATCTAATATTATACTTTTACAAGTATCAAAATCTGCAATATCTCCTGCCCATTTTTTAAAGGCATGATGAACAACTTTGGCATCTTTTGTAACTTTTTCAGCAGTCTTTACTGCGAGATACTCACGAAAGAATGCTTCAATATCGTTTTCTCTTTCCGCTAAATTAGTGAATAATGCCTCGAATTTATTTGTATACAACTCTGTAAGCTGCTTTTCCTCATGGTGTGTAACCTGAAATTTCTTGAATGTAAAAATAAAATTCTTGATTAGGTCGGCACCGGACAGTCGTTTCCCTGCTGAATTAATAGATTCAAAAACAGAGTTTTCATCTTGATCCTCGTCGAGGAAAATTACTACGATTTTGACTCTTTCGAGGACATTGACAAAATTTTGGAGTTGATACTCGTTCCAGTCATCGAATTTTCTAAAAATGTGATTATAGTTTTTCCAATAGTTTGTTGATCGATCAGCTAAATCAATTGTTTGGATTTCACCTGATAACAAGGTATTGAGGGTTCTTTGATGCTCCATGTTATTAAGTTTAATCCTGATGTAATCACCCTCTTGACTAAACAGGGCTCGACATATCATTCGAGCCGATTCCAGAGCATTCTCTGTTTTAATCTTTGAAAGATAGAGATCGCGTATAGCACATAAAATCAAAATTGTAGTCGTTATCCTTTGTTGACCATCGATAACCACTCTCTCGGTGACAAAACCACGAGTCTGATTTTTTACGATTATGTTGCCAATATAATAATCTGCCCGTGAGTTTTCTTCGTGCTCTCGCGCGAACTCACTAATATCATCTATTAGCTTGTCAACCTCATTCTTAGCTTGCCATGTGTAAGTTCTTTGATAAATAGGGATATGGAAGGACATGTTGTCTCCCATAATCAAATCCTTGATATTTTTTTGATGCCCTTCAATTGCCATAAGGTTTTCTTGTTTTGTTGGTGATTGCGAACTGAAGCAAGTAATATTTTTCTACAGATTTTTACTAGCCGATGTGTTTAATAGTAGTGAAAGGTCAAAATCAGATCAACTTCAGTTATTCGATAATTAACGTTACGATCTGCTTGCGACCGTAGTGACTCAGTCCTAAAGTCGATTTGCTTGCCGAATACCGGTCATCCGTTTGGGTGACTGGATGCCTTAACTTATGAAATTGGGTAGCTCCCCCGAAGGTCAGGTATTGGCCGATAACAAGCATTCGCAGTCCAACAAAATTTTGCAGCCGTTCGGATTTCCAACCCTAGAATGCAAACAGCCTTTATTCAACCGTACCCTGCAAACGCGTCGTCCAGGCTTCTTTGGCTTTAGGGTCGATATGAAACGCCAAGGCGGCTGGCTTATGTAGCAAGCCTTCCTCGCCGGACGCGTTAGGGTTGAGTTGACGCTTTTCTATAAAATCCACCAGCCGTTTCAGGTTGTAAATCAGCAAGGTTCGATTATATTCGCTGCCTCGGTAGATCAAATAACCGACATTATCCTCGGTCAAAGCCGGATTACGCTCAATTAACGCTCGCAAGCTGCTTTCTCCATCCTGAGCCAGATTCTTCAAGACCGAAGTTTTGTGCCGATAAATCATGGTTTTGAAATGCTGTGCCAATGTGCCGTTGATTTGCTGTTGCTGTAAATGCTCGACATCTTCGTCATACAGCAAAAAACTTTCCGCTACCAAATAATGCTGATCTCTATCGCCATCATTGGCAAACAGCGACAACTTGGCCAACGATGGATCCTGCAATGCTTGTAAAAAGGATTGTGGCGAACGGATATGCTTATCGATCGTCACCACCCAGGGCAAGGCTCGTCCTGTCGCTTCGAAACGGGCTTTGACGCTGCCTACCACGCCGGAGCGCGATAACTCTTGCTCTCGGCCTGCGGGCTTGACCAAAAATGCATCCACCGCCGTGATTTGGGTATGAAATCCAGCGACATGAAATTGTCCAATGATGGTCGAGTAGCGTGGGTGATAGGGAATGCTGGTGCCATCGTACAAAATATTGATACGCTGTTCTCTTGCCTGTTCTGCCACCAAATCGCGCAAACGATTGGCAAAGGGCTCGACATACACATAATCGTCACTGTGATGGCTGGCGGCGGTCAACAGGCGGTATAAATCACTCAATTTCCGAAATTCGTCCAAAGAGGCCGTCACAAAATTATCCCCACATTGCGCACGGGCAATTTCCTCCACCGCGGTTTTTCCAGCGCCAGCCCCCCCCATACACATGAATAATTTGGGATTATCTACCGGCGATTTACCGGCAAAAATATTTTGCAGCGCTGTCTGCAAGGCGCGATTGATTTTACCTAAGCGCAGGTAGGCAATTTCGATGGTTCTTTGCAAACGCAGTTCGCCACGCGTCGCTGCCAGCATTTTGTCTCTTAAGACAGGGTTATCGGCTAATACAAAGACTTTGGCGCTTTCCCCGGCAAATTGTCTGATCAAATCCATTAATTCAGCGTGACTGGGCGGACGTAAACTGGTCAGCATGTTGATATCCAGGCAAAACAGCGGCGCAACGCCATCCTCGCGTATCGGAATGGCATCGATCTCGGTTTTGCCGGGTATGCGTAAATCTTCGGTATCCGGCAGATAGCCAATAATGTGTTCTGAAACACTAAGCGGATTATCGGCAAAATGTTGCCCGGTAATGAATTGATCCACCTGAATGTTGCTTAAAGGCACCAGCCCACCGGTCACGGTGACTAGGCAATCGATACCGTCTGCAGTGATATGAGATAAAAAGGGGATACCTTGTAAAAAACGCTTGTTTTCCGGCCACTTGCCATAACCGTTGGCTTTGTTATGCAGATTTTGCACCCGCGTGCAGTCCAGCGCATGCCTGAAGGCGCGACTGATCATGCGGTGTTCACTATTTGGATCGTGCAAAGCGTTGGCGTCTTCTACCGTCAGTCGACGAAAGTCGATACCGTGCTCGTAAACCGCTTTGAAGGCAGGTAAATTGCCCAGTGCGGTGATAAAAAAATCCAGGGTGATGCGGTTACCGTACGAAAACGGCCGGATGCTGCGAAGTTCGCGGTAAAACTCAGCCAAGCGTTCTGCAATATCCTCGCTATGAATGACAAAGCCGTTATTATCGAAAATCGCACTATCCTGATTGCTATCGCCATCCAAAACCAAACGTTCGATCACCACCCTGAACTGCTTGCGCTTTTCTTTGATCGGCATGGTGCCTGGCCGGTGATTGACGATGATCTGTTCTTTCCAGTCGGCAAACATTTCCCGATGAATGCGGGAAAATAGCTCGGTCATATAGGTGACACGTTTGGTTTGATCGTGGGATACCGTGTTTTCCAGCTCTTGCAATATTTTCGACAACAAGCGACTGCCTTGCGCGATGGCTAATGCAGTTCGCAAGCGCTTTAACGGCCTGTAGCCGGGAATATCACGGTGGGGGTTTTGACTCATGGCCTATCCTTCCTAATGCTGGTGCGACTTTAGGTGGGTCAGCACCGCAGGGTAGTAGTAATTATTATTTTGCCGTTTCCCTGGCTTGCTGAGGACAGCGATTTTGAGCCGCTAGATTAACGTGAGTAACATAATTTTCCAAGCGTGGAGGTATGGAAACCGATCTAAAGCCATGCCTGCATTATTGTGGCAAGGTACGCGATGCGTACCCTTAGTGTACAGCGTAACGAACTGCCCCTTCTCCCGCCGGGAGAGGGGGCTTCGTGCTGAACAGTTATCAAAATGTTAGAGCTTTAGCCAGTTTTGTGGTTTGAGATAGGTGTCGTAAAGTTCGGCTTCCGGGCTTCCCGGTTCCGGTTGCCAGTTATATTGCCAATGCGCCACAGGTGGCATGGACATTAAAATCGACTCGGTTCTGCCGCCGGACTGCAAGCCAAACAAGGTGCCGCGGTCAAAGACTAGATTGAACTCGACATAGCGTCCGCGCCGATACAGCTGAAAATTTCGCTCTCTTTCTGTGTACGGTGTGCTTTTACGCTTTTGCACGATGGGTAGATAGGCTGGAATGTAGTGGTTGCCGACACTTTGCATAAAGGCAAACGATTGCGCAAACCCCGGTTCATTCAAGTCATCAAAAAACAGGCCCCCTACGCCGCGGGTTTCATTTCGATGCTTTAGGAAAAAATACTCATCACACCATTTTTTGTAACGCGCATACACATCGTCACCAAAAGCCTCACAAGCTTGGCGGGCAGTTTGATGCCAATGTAAAACATCTTCATGAAAGGGATAAAAAGGCGTTAAATCAAAGCCACCACCAAACCACCAAATCGCGGGTTCTCCGTCTTTTTTAGCTATCAGAAAACGCACATTGGCATGCGAGGTGGGAACATAAGGATTTCGAGGATGGATAACCAGCGATACACCCATGGCTTCAAACTGACGATTGGCCAGTTCAGGGCGTTTTGCTGTCGCAGAGGGTGGCAAGCTAAACCCATGGACATGAGAAAAATTGACCCCTCCTTGCTCAAAAATAGCGCCATTCGATAGCACTCGTGTTCTTCCGCCACCGCCTTCTGCGCGTTCCCACGGATCTTCGATAAATCGGGCATCAGGTTCTTCGGCCTCCAAAGCACCGCAAATCTGATCCTGCAAATTCAGTAAATACTGTTTAACTTGGTTAATATCGTTTTCGGTCATGAAAAAGCCTGTCCTTGTTTGTCATGGAGTCAATTTTTTGTGTCTAGTTTTGTAACATAAACAATAAACTCACCAACCCCCAAGCCACCCCGCCTGCGGCTGGAATGGTTAATATCCACGCCCAGATGATGCGTTCAATCACCGAAAGCTTCAGTGTGTGCGGATTTTTGGCGAAGCCAACACCCATAATGGCCGTGGAAATGCTATGCGTAGTCGATACCGGCATACCGAAATGCGCGGCAGTCAATAGAATGGTGGCTGAACTGGTTTCTGCAGCGAACCCGTTGATGGGGTGCAGTTTGACCATTTTATGACCCAAGGTTTTGATGATACGCCAACCGCCGACTGACGTACCAATAGCCATGACTAAAGCACAAGTGAAGACAATCCAGGTATCGATGTCCTTTTCTCCCCCATCCGGTCTTAAGAATTCGGCCCATTGCGGAAGTTGATCGAGCATGCCACTGCTGTTGGCCGAAAATATCGCCAAGGCAATAATACCCATGGTTTTTTGTGCATCGTTGCTGCCATGCGCAAAACCCATATAACCGGCTGACAGCAGCTGGGCTTTACCAAAAACGGCGTTAATCCATTTCGGGCGTGAAATTCGCGCCATCAAGCCACCGGATGAGTTCATGCCGCTGATGATAGCCATCAATAGTCCCATGATGACGATACCCAATAAAAAACCGGCGATCGGCGAACTGATCATTGGAATCACGACTTTCCATAACAGGCCTTTATTTTCCGTCCACACTGCCGCTGTTTTTGACCAAATCAACACATCGGGATTGTTGTGGCCAGCCGCCAGCGCAGCACCGCACAAACCGCCAATCAAGGCATGACTGGATGAGGAAGGTAATCCCAATGCCCAGGTTATCAGATTCCAGATGATGGCTCCTGTTAATGCACAGATCAACACTTCCGAGCTGATATTGACCATATGGGTATCGACCAATCCGGATGATATGGTTTTAGCAACCGCTGTACCGGATAATGCGCCGACGAGATTGGTCGCTGCAGCCAGGATGACCGCCTGTGTGGGGGTGAGTACTTTGGTGGCAACGACGGTGGCAATAGAGTTCGCGGTATCATGAAAACCGTTGACGAATTCGAATACCAGTGCCACTAAAATGACAAGCAAAAGCAATGTCAACATGGCAATCCTGTTATGAATTTTTTAAGACGATGTGGTAAACCACGTTACCGGCATCACGACAGCGATCGATCGCTTTTTCAAGAATTTCAAACAAATTCATTTTAACCAAATACCGGATCGGGTCGGTTTCATTGGCGTAAACGTCCCGATACAGCTCCAGAATTTGTCGATCGGCCTCGGCTTCAATGCTCTGCAACTGATCGTTTAATTTTTTAACCTGATCCAGATCCATGCCTTTACGCAATTGGCAAACCATTTGCTGCAACACCTGACAGGCCTGTTCAAGCATCACTGCACGGCTGTTGTAGTCCACATCGCCAATACGTTCCAAAGCCAGGGTATAGCGTTCAGCAAACTTTTCGACCACTTTTGGGATTTTGTAGAGCGCGCTACTCAGTGCTTCTATATCTTCCCTGTCCAAAACCGTTACAAAAGTATTGACCAATTCCTCACTGATTTGCGCGAATAAATCCTTTTCCCGACGTCGGGCTTGTTTAAACTTTTCTAATGACTGCTGGGTTGCCGGTGGACTGAGCAGTTCAATCAATGCGCTGGCCGACGAGCACGCCGATTCGGCGCTGGCTTCAAGTAAGCCGTAAAATTTATCGCCTTTGCCGAAGATAGTTTGCAATGAGAACATCGTGATTCCTTATAACAATTAGCCAAAGCTCTTTGGATAGTTGCTAATTATCGCATAATAAATTTATTAACGACTTCATCACGCGTTGGATTGAGTTTTACCCTCTGACTTCATTCACCGCCTGTTCCAGTTCTTCCTGGCTCATATGCCGGACATCTTTGCCTTTTACCATGTAAATAACATGTTCACAGACATTGCAGGAATGGTCACCGATACGCTCCAAAGCACGTGCGGTCCATAGCACATCCAGCGCACGGGTAATATTGCGCGGATCTTCCATCATTTTGGTAATCAGCTGACGAGTGATACTGGTGTATTCTCTATCGACTTTGCTGTCCTTAGCCGTAATTGCCACCACTTCTTCGACATCGGTTCTGGCATAGGCATCCAGTGACCCGTTCAACATCTCTCTAACCAGATTCAGTAAATGCTCAATCTCGTAGTAGTTTTCATGGCCTTGTTCAGTGGCCTCGAGTCGCATGG
>Ga0172367_10005783_pt1 | contig 14825 bp, 14 predicted proteins | sample Lak10m_FD_114542 | JGI IMG/M metagenome (GOLD analysis project Ga0172367, IMG submission 114542) | Freshwater microbial communities from Kabuno Bay, South-Kivu, Congo - kab_022012_10m | ecosystem: Environmental > Aquatic > Freshwater > Lake | place: Democratic Republic of the Congo: South-Kivu... | reverse complement strand
GTCCAAAGATAAGGGAAGTCTGCGAAATAGCGGTCCAAAAAGACGTGAATTGCAACTTCTTTAATGCATTCTTAAAGTGACAGGATTTGGCATATTCTTTCAGCAGCACCGCTGTTCAACTCCACATTTTTTATTGCTCTTTGTTGAATTGATTCTAAATCAACCGAGACAGCTTTAATAACTTTCTGTAAATCTGGGACATCTTGAACTGAAAATCCGATTCCTGCAGCGATGAATTCTGATGCTTCTGGAAAACGATTGAACTTTGGGCCAAAAATTACGGGTAACCCAAAAACCGAAGGTTCCAGAATATTGTGCAGCTTTCCCGAAAATCCACCTCCAACGTAAGCTAATTCACCATAGGAATAGGCATCAGTCAATTCTCCAATGGTATTCAGAATCAACACCTGTTTTGAAGGATCGGGATAAGCTATCCGGCATGACCTACCCTTACAAAGCTGTTCTATTTCCAAGATATGCGATTCAGAAATATCGTGTGGTGCAAAAATCATTTTCTGATCCGGATAAAGATCCAATAACGATTTCAAAAGCAATTCATCTGTCGGCCAGGTACTTCCAAACACCCATGCCTTTTTGTCCTGAAGAAAGGATTCTATGGCAACGTTCGATTTAGCTTTTTTACTGTTCGCCAAAACTCGGTCAAAACGTGCATCTCCTACAACGGAGGCATTTGTCAAACGAATGGATTTCAGCAGATCAGCCGTCAACTGATTCTGAACAAAAAAGTGATCAACACATCCCAATGTTTGTCTGAAAAAACCACCGTACCATTTAAAAAAACGCTGGTTCTCACGAAGCAACGTACAAACCGAATACACTTTCACTCCTTTTGATTTGGCTTCGAAGATGAAATTTGACCAGAATTCGTATTTCACAAAGAACACTGACTTCGGTTTAACGTGTGCCAAAAATCTCCGAGCATTCGAGGGTGTATCGATGGGTAAATACGTGAAAAAGTCCACCTCATGATCTCGCTTGTGATAATGTTCCATCCCCGAGGGCGAAAAAAATGTCACCAACAATTGAATTTCGGGTTTTCGTTTCTTCAATTCAGCCATGACTGGGAGCGCCATATCGAATTCTCCAAGAGAAGCGCAATGAAACCAATACAAGTCTTTGGAGTTATCAGGAAAAGGAAGTTGAGTCCAAAAGTCTTTTCTACCCTCAACCCATTTTTTGGCTTTGCCATTAAAAAAAGAAGCTAAATGAATCAGGACTCCGTAGGACCGAACTCCAAATGTATAAACGAATCGCATCAATCGTAATAGAAGTCCTTAGGTTGTCTTTTGTAGAAGGGGATTAACCAACCTGCCTTCAAGCCATACTGAATATCGAAGCGCGTATTCTTGCTAACAGGAGTATCAGGTTGATCAAAAAAGACAGTTCGTTTATTCGTTGTAAATCCTTCCTGGATGTATAAACCTCCATAAAAATTTAAAAAACCTCCATTCGCCAAGAATGAATAACCTATAAACTGATGAAAATTAGGTCCAATCGTAAGTCGATCGTAGCCCTTTTTATACTCCAATTCAAGTTGTGGAACCACTTGATCTTGGGTTTCAACCCTCAATTTATGAAGTAAATAACCGGTGCCAACATGTATAAAGATTCCCGAATTCTCATTAGGACTAAGTACTGGTAAAACTTTACCCAATGCAACATTAACATTCACACCTCTCGAATACACTAAAACCATTGCAATATCTCCATTGACATCCGTAATGTTTCCATAGGAATCGACAAGATGATCGAACAAGCCAGTCATCCTGATCTGGTTACCAAATAAATAATTTGCATCTAAACCCAGAAACCAATTCTTATTGGTCTTATATCCGGCCATAATACCAATATGATTTAAAAATCCATACCGATCTGCAAGATCTCCTGCCGTCCAGTTGGCTCCGTAATGCACACCGATCATGGGCGTACCAATAATGGAGTCCCGAACGTTTCTTTGGGAAAAAGCCACTACTTGAATGAAAATGCAGCTAAAAAGAACTAATCCCATGCGTTTTAAAAACGATGCAAATATCTCATTATTATCCCAGGGATATACATTGAAATTGATAACCATCTATTCAATAAGCATTCTTATCACCTTTGATCATATTGACAACAGTACGCCAAATAATCTTCAAATCTAAGAGAAAACTCCAGTTTTCAATATACCAGATATCGTATTCTACACGTTTTTTCATATCAATCAGCTCTTTAGTTTCTCCTCGAAACCCATTCACTTGAGCCCAGCCTGTTATACCCGGCTTGGCGTAATGACGAACCAAATAATTGCTGATTAATTCAGAATATTGTTTTGTATGTTTGATCATATGCGGCCTTGGTCCAACGACCGACATATTACCCCAGAGTACATTAAAAAACTGCGGTAATTCGTCAAGATTGGTTTTACGCATGAAAGCACCCAATTTTGTTATCCGAGGATCATTTTCAGTAGCTTGAAGCTCATCTGCGAGAGAATTTACACGCATGGTTCTAAATTTCAGACATGTAAAGGACTTGTTATCTTCACCTGTTCGCAATTGTTTGAAAAAAACAGGACCTGAAGAGCTTATTTTTATAAGGATCATTAAAATGGGGAATAACCATGAAAAAATGGCAAGGATAATTATTAGTGAAAAAAAGATATCGAAAAGTTTTTTAACCAATCGATTAAGTGGAATTTCAAGTGGTTCTTTTCGGAGCATGAGAACAGGTGTGTTCTCGTAAAAATCGATATTAACCTTTCTTGCTTTCGTATATTCATAGAAATCAGGGACGAATTTAATACGCACCATATACTTTTCACAGAGTCTAATGAGTTTAGTGATTCGTTTAGCTTCATTGAAATGCAATGCAATATACATTTCATGTACCTTAGTTGAGTTAAGGAATAATTCTATTTCATCAATTGTTCCTAATATTTTAAAATTATTCGCACTATCAGGACTTAGGTCATCATCAAAAAATCCTTCTACACGGAAACCATAAGATAGATCTGAACTTACAATTTTTGCTATCCGATCCCCACTTTTATTGCATCCTACGATAATAACTGTTCTGAAATTAAATCCTTGAGATCTAATGTATTTTATCAGTTTTAGAAAGACAATTCTGAAGATTATCACCAGAATGTAAAATGTAAGGAAAAAGCACAATAGACGAATTCTGGATATATGGTCATAATCGAGTATTATGATACTTGCTGCAATAACAGCACTATGCATTATAAAGAGTTTAATAGTTCTACCAAGCAAGTTTTCAATACGTTCAACACGAATTAACTTATAAGCATTCATATACAGGACTAAACCAATCCAAAGAACATTTGCAAAAAGCCATATTGTTTTTGGTTGCGACTCGCCGAGTTTTGTCAGATTACCAAAAATGAACCATGCTGAAAATAGATAGGAAAAATTTAATAACACCAAATCCCAAAGAAGAAGAGTTATCTTTAGATAGCGTGAAAAGCGATTGGATGCTAAAAAACGTAGAAGTAGCATAGGTAAGAACAAAAGAATGTCAAAGTTCTAAAATTTCTTTGAAATGAGTTTCGTACTGGTTAATTATTTTGTCCCAATTATAGATCTCTTTGATCTTCATCTTGTTGTTTTCAAGGAAATGAGTGAATTTTTCTTTGCTTAATGAAGTCAGGGTATTTTTTACATCTTGTGCCGACTTAAAATAGAATGCATCCTCTCCTAAAATTGCTTTGTTAAAGATGTTGTCATTTGCACATGTAAGAGAAGATGAACCCATTGCTTCTAACAATGAAGGGTTCGTTCCACCAACTGTATGTCCATGAAAGTATATATTCGAGTAATACCTTAGGTTGTTTAATGCATTTTGATCATAGATGCCTCCCAGAAATCGAATTCGTTCATAAGATTTGAATTTTTCCTTTAATTGAGTGCCATATTTCGTTTCGTGCTTACCAATAACCAAAAAAGGTCTGTTTATATTTGTTTCAGCGACTCCATTTAAAATTATTTCAATACTGTTTTCAGGTTCTAAACGAGCTATTAACAGGTCGTAGTTTTGCTCGGTAAGCTGATATTCATTTAATATCTGCCGATTTGGATTATCAAAAACATTGGCTCCGTATGGGATATATGATGAGTTTACTCCATATTTCTCGTTCAAGTATTTTTGGATACCGATTGAGTCTGCTATCAAATGATCTGAATGCTTAATTGCCAAACGTTCTGCGTAATGTAAGAATCGTTGCACTTTATTACTGTATTTTGTTCGTTTCCATTCTAGTCCATCCATATTGGTGGTTATCGCCGCATTTTTTGGAAACAATCTAGACCAAATTGAACTACTCGTATAACCTAATTGTAGAATGATATCAAATTTTCGTTTTCTGGCATCTAGAATGCAATTGAGGTCATAAATGAACTGTCCAGCAGTTCCGATCTTGTCCTCCGGATCTTTGCAGTGAATCAGCTTTACGCCATTAAATTCGTTCTCCTGGTAAGGGTGTGTATGCGAATTGTAAACAACTACCTCATGCCCCCTTTGAACTAAACCTGTGGAAAGGAATTCGGCAAACTGTTCAAATCCTCCGTAGTGATTTGGGATTCCTCTGGTTCCTATGATGGCAATTTTCATGCTTTAAAAGTAATTGTTTTATATCCCATATTTGACGAAATAATTAACCAGAATTTTATCCAGATAATAGACTAAATATAACGGTATAATCACATAAAGAAATACAGAAGTAATACCACTGCTAACTATACCTGATAGACCAACATTGACAAGTAAAAACAAAGTAATTTGATTAACTCCGAGACGCCCATTCTTCTTAAATAAGGTATATTTTTGATATAATGCAAAGAATAAAAGAATCGTTGTAACTAGAAGTGGGTACAAATAAACTCCGTAGTATCCGAAATTAACATATGCTTCTCCAATTATTGTAGCAGTTATACTTCCACCATCAAAAGAAAGTCCCATATATTCTTTTAACCAAGTACCTAAATTGGGAGAATATCCTGGCATAAGTACATATAAATCTATCCAATAACCGTATCCATATAAGAAATTGTCATATTTATTTAAAAGCAAATCGACATTTTTTATATTAACGAATGGTCTCCAACCTATGGTTAGACCAAACTTAGTCCATAGATCAGCTTTTGCATTCATTCTGTATGCACCTAATAGTACGACTAAGAAATACAAAACACTAAAGCCCATAATTGGGTAGATCATTTTAATTTTTATCTTTTTGTAAAGAACATAACCGATGAATAGAATTAATAGATACATGATTGCAGGACCTCTGTTTCCGAAGGATAGTATTAAGAAAAAAGTTAGAAAAATTATAATTAATTTAAGAGTGGGATTTAGCCTATTGTTCATAGCGAGAATTGTGCCGCTATAGGTTAATAGAATACTAGACAGAATTGTTATTCCTCCAACCCCTTTACGGGCTTCTATTCTAAAATTTTCAACATCATCGGCAAGAAATGGTATTTCTCCACCATTTTTAATTATAAAAATAAGCCAGAAAAACCCACCTATGAAGAACAATATGAATCCTGAGAGAACTTGTTCTGATTTTAAAGGTGAAAGTTCTATTTGTCTAAAGTCAAATTTTTTGTTAAATTTATACTTTTTGAGATATAGATTTACGATTAATCCAAAAAAAACTAACAATAGAAGAAAAATTAGTATGGTATCAATGGTATTTGTTTCAATTGACACTCCTTTATTTACGACAAAGTTTTCTAGCCATGATAATGCTATAAAAAGGAAGCCTAAATAATAATAGATGAATAAAACAAATGGGTTCAATATATCATATAAACCAAATTGTTTATTCAATATGAAAATTACTACAATACTTATAACCAAATATATCAAGACAGTTTAGCTTTATGAATCAATAAATTGAATTTTTAATTCTGAGAACACTTCATTCAAACCCCAAAGATTAGAAGAGTCATCTTTAAAAGAGAATAATTTAATTTGGTCTCCATATATAAGTGAAATATTCAAAAGAGCACTTGTTGGATGAAGCGCATAAATTGCTCTTATGTTATACGAATCAATAAGTTCTTCGATTGATTTTTTAGGGTCTAACTCATCAAAATCTTTATTAGTATTTTTTAAGTGTTGAATGACTTTAATACTGAAAATTGGATCAACAGAATAATGTGATTTAATAAGAATTTTATGTGATTCAGTTTTATCCAGAACCCGATCGATCTTGTTTATTTGATTAAGTAATTCAATTTCACCCTTAATTGGAGAGCCAAGAATCAATATATTTTCGCTTTTGTTCTTGTTTAACTTTTTTGTATCAAAAGCAAACTCTTTTGTCTCTAAAAAGCGTGATGTAAACTTAGGCAATGGTGAATGGGCTATTGCAATATTTCGAAGTTGATCAGGGTAAAGTTTATTACTATGGGTATAGTAAAAACCAGAAATTAGCCCTAAAAATGTTCTTCTTAAGATATCTTTTTTAGAGGTATTAACAATTGGGTCATACAATAAGGCTATTCCTTCGTAGTAGATATGTAACTTGATGTTTTTATGCTTGATTGCTAGTCTGTAAAAATAAGAACTGACCATTGTTTGAACATGTGGGATAAAAAAATGGATCTCTCTTTTCTCTCGAATCGAAACTAATATTTGTTTTTTGATCATCCATAGCTTAATCAAATCAAAAAAGCGATTTTTTAATAGAATCTCCTGATTTGAGTTGTTACCCGAGGTGTTCAGCAATGATTTCCCGGTCGTATTAATAATTATAGTTTCATCATCTATCTTTTTTGACATCATGCGACCTACATACCCTTGAAATGGTGTGCACACAACAAAATAATTCATCATTTCAGATCTATTAATGAAGGATTATGAATAATTTCTTTTACCCTTTCAACAATAGCCTTAAACCTTTTGAAATTCATAATTGCAAAGATGAGAAAACTTATAAAGAAGAATACAGGCGGCACATTTATTATAACCATAGAGATTGCAATTAAAATAGGAATCACAAAGTTCAATGAAAATAAGCGTGTAAAGGAGTCTTTGAATGATGATCCATGTAATATATTATTACTGTGATAATTCAAAAGAATTACCATGGTAAAATACGCAGCCATAATACTAACTCCAGCGAGTGTAAATGGTAAATCTAAATAAACGAATGATAGAATTACACTAATGTTAACCAATAAACCTGTAAATGAGATCAATGCTAACAAGCTATCTTTTTCTTTCGACATCAACAATATTGAATAACCATATCCAAGGGAAAAAATTGCATGTGACATGCAGAGTAGAGCAAATAAATTGAACGTTGATGTATAATCTCTAAAGAATAAAACCAATAAACCGTATAACATTATTGCTCCATGCATTAAAAAATGAGAGATGGTAACATAATCTAATCGTATATCCTCAAAAAAATTCATCCCTTCATTTGTCATTTTTGAATACTTGTTTATTAGTTTAGGGAAAATGAGGAATGAAAATGAATCAAGGACAAGTACAAGAACCATTGAAATTGTTAGGGCAAACGCAAATAGCCCAAAAACTTCCTGAGGATAAGATTCACTCATGATGTATCTGGAAGAAAGGAATATGAAGTAAAAGCTGGTGTTATATACAAACAATTTAAGTGCTTTCCCAATCATTTTTTTTAGGACTCTAAAATCAAGTCTAAAACTAAATCTATAAGGAAAAAATATTAAAAAGGCTAGAAGGCTTATTAAATTGGAAACCACATAAGCGAAAAGTAACCATTCTATCATATCTTCCGAAGAAAAGAAAACAGCTACTAAGAATAATGTTAATGGCAAGATTAGTTGATAGATGTTTATGGGGAATAATTTGTTAAAAACACGAAAGACATTAGAAAACAAGCTATTACAGTAAACAGTGGTAATTGTAATTACAAAATAGATCGTATAAATACCCAGATTATTGTCATTCCAATCTAGAATTCCATACCAATTGATGAAAACAAATATTAATGTACTGATTAAGATATTTATTCCAAGTAAAAATAAACCGACACTCAAAGTATAGTTTAGATATTCTCGATGATGTTTGTTAATTGACATTATATTATTCAAGGCATTTGGAATGCCAAAATTCAGTAAATTGAAAAACTGAAAAATGACTAGTATATATGCCCAAATTGCATATTGTGTGGGGCCAAGTTTGTAAGCAATCACAAGTGTTCCAATAAATTGAAGCCCATATGCTAAATAGCGCAATAGAATAAAACCAAAAATTTTATTTTTTAACAGTTTGGCTATCACTGAATTAATTTTATTTTTAACGCTGTGCCATATGGAATGTTCTCAATGGCTCTCTTACCAATTACATCATTCAAATACTTCGGATGCAAACCAAACCCCGGTCTAATTGACCGCACATTATCTTTTGTAATTACCTCACCGGCTTTTATATCTTTTACCACATATAAAGATCTGCTAAAATTCTTTCCGGCGGCTTGTTTCTCGGTTAATTCATAGCTTACTTTTCCAATCGCTTTTTCAGCTTCACGAACAGCTTTTACCATTTCGGTAAATTCTTGTTCATTCATGGAAAAAGATGCATCCGGGCCACCTATTGATCTATCGAGGATAAAGTGCTTTTCAATTACCTTTGCGCCAAAGCAAGTGGCTACTACTGGAACAGTGCTTCCCATGGTATGGTCTGAAAGACCTGCGACCACACCAAAGCGTTCACTAAAATCTTTGATCATGGCCATGTTGGCTTCCTCAATAGGAGCAGGGTAACTTGACGTGCATTTTAACAAAGCTACTTTTTCGTTGCCCATTCTTCTACAGGCATCTAGAGCTAATTCGATGTCTTCGAGCGTTGCAATTCCAGTTGAAATAATTACTGGTTTTCCCTTGGAAGCAACATATTCGATCAATGGTATATCGGTAATTTCAAAAGAGGCAATTTTATATGCAGGCACATTTAATTTTTCCAGAAAATCTACAGAAGTAGGGTCAAAAGGTGAACTAAAACAGATCAGACCTTCTTCTTTGGCGACTCTCATGATCTCGGCATGCCATTCCCAGGGGGTATAGGCTTCCTGATAGAGTTGGTAGTAATTTTTTCCATCCCATATAGATCCGGAACGGATTACAAAATCTTCATTGTTACAGTCTATAGTGAGCGTGTCTGCTGTGTATGTTTGCAGTTTGATACAATCGGCACCTGCACGTTTGGCTGCACGGACTGTTTCAAGGGCAGTTTCCAGACTTCCATTATGATTAGCTGATAATTCAGCAATAATGAAGCAGGGGCTTTTTTCGTCGATCGTTACATTTCCAATTCTCATTCTAAAATAGTTTTTCTCCGTATGAGGTCATCAAATGTTTCTCTATAGGAATTTATTAGTATAACACCATTTGGTGTTTTTACTTTAAAAGGATCGACAGATAATACCGTTCCATTCGGAATTTGATAGTCGAATCCATCCTCGGTATATGAAATTCTGTCTATGGTTAATTTTCTTCCATTTGCATAAGTGAAGGCACCTGGATATGGAAAGGCCTGTGCTCTGACCCAATTAAAAATTCGTTCTTTCTGCCAGTTCCAATCGATCATACCATCCTCGGGAGTTCTCTTTCCAAAATATGTTGCTTTGGTGTGGTTCTGAGGCTTTGGAACAACTTGATTGTTTTCAATTTTATTCAAAACAGATTTTATTAGGGGTAAATAGAGCTCATTGAATTTGTTCAGTATCGAAGACCCCGTATCTTGTGAGGAAATTTCTACTTCGATCTGCTCTAAAATATCACCTGTATCACATCCTAAATCAATGAGGTGAGCCGTAATACCGGTTTTCTTTTCGTTGTTAATAATGGCCCAGACATGGGGAGTTCTGCCACGGTATTTTGGAAGTAAAGAACCGTGTACATTTATAGCGTACTTCTTTGGGAAATTTATTAATTCCTCTTCTATGATGAAAAGGTAATTTACTGACAATAAAACGTCACATGATCTGGCAGATAAAAATTCCTTTGTGTTTAATTTTCTTGGATTACCTATAAAAATCGGAAAATCTTGTGATTCGCAATAATCTATTACTCCTTTAGACCCGGAATCGGTAAACACAAATGAAATAGGATATTCACTAGCTAATTGTTTCAAAACTTCTAAGCCTAAATTACCTGAACAGAGAACACCTAAATTCATACTATTTTGGAATGAATGACCACGTCAATAAATTTACCATTGAAGAAGCAATGTTCCTTCAATTTTGCATCTAGAAAATAATTGTTACTAACCAAAACATCATATAAATGAGGTCTCAGGTCAAAGGCATAAACAAATAACTTATGAAACAAAAGTTCGCTGAATGCCACCTGCTCAATCAGTTTTAAATAAATAGACCAATACTCATGAAAATGTTTTTCCTCCAAAGCAGTATCCATTATAAATGAAATCTCGGCATTTCGATCTATCCAATTAATGTGTACCAATCCACCATAACCAATACACTTGTCATTTTTAAAAAAAGAAAATAGAATTTGATTTGGTTGCTCCAGATCAAATAATTTTGATACGATTTTCTCAAAATAGACATTCTGATCTTCAATTGATAATGGTTTAGCTTGTCGTAGGTGATAGATCTGTTCATTGCGCCATTCCATGATATCCATGCGATCCTCAAACCGAATCGGTACGATTGAAAAATCTCCTTCGGAGAAAATCTGTTTATTTAAGACTTTGTAGGAGTTCATATTTTAATTCAGCAAGTTTCCAATCTATTTCATTATCGATGTCCTGTACTTCAAGTTCATCAAGTTGTAAACCATAGGCTCCTTCACCTATTATCTTTTCGGAAGATAAAAATACATTTGTTTTAATCCAGTACCATTGTCCGGCATCATGATAGGTTTTGGGCAGATCCTGTGATCTAGAGTTTAAATATTCCGGCCAGTTCATGAAGACCATGCCATCCTCATCCCTTTTCAAACTGCGTAAAACCGGATAACCAAATTCTACTATCGGAAAAACCGAATTCACAGTATGGAACTGTAACTGTTTAAGACCTTCGGCCAGTCGATCACTTGTAATGAATGGTGCAGTCGGATAACAGCAGCATATATTTGCAAATTCTTTTTTATCCTTGGCATATTCGCTAATTACCTCTTTGATGACATCTACAGTAGTTGCATAGTCATCTGCATTATCTTCTGAACGAAAAAATGGAACCTTAGCACCAAATTTTCGTGCAATGTCAGCAATTTCTTTGTCATCCGTGGACACCATGACTTCATCAAAAATTCCTGATTGCAAAGCCGTTTCTATCGAATAGGCAATGATCGGTTTGCCGAGAAAATCACGGATATTCTTTCTGGGAATGCGTTTACTGCCTCCTCTAGCCGGAATGATACACAGGTTAGACATTATAATACTCTAGTATTTTACCGATTACAAACTCTTGTTCATCTTCGGTAAGTGTTGGATACATAGGTAAACTGATACAATGTTTGTAATATTCTTCCGAATTTACTCGATCTCCTTCTTTCCAACCAAGATTTCTGTAATACGGCATTAAATGACAAGGAATGTAATGAATTTGAGCAAAAATCTTATTTTGACGAAGGTAATTGTATAGCCCAAGCCTGTCTTCAACTTCCAAAATGTACAGGTGATAAGCATGCCCTTTTACAATTCCTGACTGCCCTTTGATAAAAGTTATATCCGTAAAGGCATTGAAGTATTTTTCAGCTATTGTTCTTCTTTTTGTTATACCTTCCTCCGCTCGGGAAAGTTGACTTAATCCTAAAGCTGCTTGGAAGTCTGTTATCCTGTAATTATAACCCAATTCCTGCATCTCCATGTACCAAAGAGGATATTCATCAGTTCCTCCGGCAAAATTAATTGGATTTTGATATGCATCATTATTCTTCACGATACCATGTGTCCTGAGTATCAATAATCGCTCATAGAGTTCTTTATCATTGGTTGTGATCATTCCTCCCTCACCACATGCAATATGCTTAACCGGGTGAAATGAAAAGATGGCAAGATCTGCAAACTTCCCGTTCCCACAGTATTGTTCAGTTCCTTTTGAGTCCTTGAAATACCCTCCGGGTGCATGACAAGCATCTTCTATGATCCAACACCCAAATTCATCCGCTAAAGACCTAAACTCTTCAAGGTTAACTGCTCTTCCCGCAAAATCAACGGGTATTATTCCTTTGTAGGTTCCTATTGGTGATGATTCCAACAAATCTCTTACCGAGTTAATGTCTAACAGATATGTTGTTGGGTCTATATCACCAAAAATGACTTCACCTCCACAATAACGAACACAGTTTGCAGAAGCAGCAAATGTGATTGGAGTCGTAATGACTTTGTTTCCTGCTTTAACGTTCAGTGTCATGGCACACAAGTGCAAGGCCGCGGTGCCATTTGAAACAGCAACTGCATAGTTGGAACCTACATATTTCGCAAAAGCATCTTCGAATTCTTTGATCTTTGGACCTTGGGTAAGGTAATCAGATTTAAGGGTGCCAATAACCGCATCAATATCCTCTTGAGTGATATTTTGTCTGCCGTAAGGAATGGGATTCATCATACTTCAAAAGTTGGATCAACGTGTTCCTTGATCAATTCACGCAAAGACTCTACAGATTCCCACTCTGTATTTGTTCCGGAGTCGTACGAGAATCCAGCCGGAACTAAATTAGCATTGAATTCATTGATAAAGTCTTCTACCTTCCATACTGGAGTTTGAGGAATGATCACATAGTATTTCCCAAGATCATAAGTGAAAAATGAATCCGAAGAGGTAATCATTTCTTCGTGGATTTTCTCCCCGGGACGAATTCCTATTACTCGATGTTCACATTCCGGGCCAATCGCTTCTGCTACATCGGTGATTTTGTAAGACGGAATTTTTGGGATAAATATTTCTCCTCCCCACGCTGTATCCAATGCATGTAAAACCATGTCTACACCACCTTGCAAAGAAATATTAAATCGCGTCATTTCTTTCACCGTTATAGGCAATACACCCTCCTTCTTTTTATTAATGAAGAATGGAATTACAGAGCCGTTAGATCCCATTACGTTTCCGTAGCGTACCACAGAAAATTTGATGTCATGTTTTCCACGAATATTGTTTGCTGCTACAAAAAGTTTATCAGAAGTCAGTTTGGTTGCGCCGTAAAGATTTATTGGTGCACATGCTTTATCGGTAGAAAGTGCTACCACATGTTTTACACCAGCTTGAATTGCAGCGTGGATCACATTTTCTGCACCATTTACATTGGTTTTGACACATTCGTCCGGGTTGTATTCTGCAATATGTACATGCTTCATTGCTGCAGCGTGAATTACATAATCAATGCCCTCAAAAGCACGGATGAGACGTTCTTTATCTCGAACGTCACCAATGAAAAAACGAATTTGCGGATACTGATGCACAGGGTAATCCTGTGCCATTTGAAACTGCTTCTGTTCATCACGCGAAAAAATGACCAGTCGCTTGACATTCGGCCATTTTTCAAGAATGGTTTTTGTCAGAGCTTTTCCTAATGATCCGGTTCCTCCAGTAATCAGAAGAGATTTATTATTTAAATTCATTGTTTTTCTATTGTCATTTTTTTACCTTTTTTCAACTCCATACTCAACCTTTTAAAAAATCTCGTGAGTATTAACAAAATGAATCCTAAAAATGCACTCAATAACGAAAAGATTAAAATCATTTTTAGCTTGCTTGGTTTATCTTGCCTATTAGGAAACCTTGGCTCATCTATCACTTCAATCAATGGTGTTTGATCCTTTAATTGTACTTTGGCCAACTCTAAGTTCTTAATGAGCTCCTCCAATAAAACACTGGAAGCTCTCACATCTATTTGCTCTTTATTTGCAGGTACACGCTTTACATTAAGTGCAGGATTCAATCCGAAAACCTCATCTGTTTGGTAGGCTGTATTGTACAAAGCCCTATTTAGTTCATTTCTAACTGAGTCAGTTTGACGCTGAAGTATGATAACATTATCTTTAGCCAATTTAGTTTTTGCGATAATATAACTTGTCGATACTTCATTCAAAAGCACTCTTGGAAAATAGTTGGCTAAAGTGTCATCCAATACTTTAAAGTTTATTGCAATTATATTCCCCTCATCATCCGGAGTGCTTACCTTGATCATTTCATTCTCCAAATTACACAGATAAATCTCATAAAGCACACTATCCTTAGCTATACTGAATTCCTCCCTCTGTTGATTTGGTAAATATTTAAGGTCTTTTAGTGTAGGATCATTATTCCATTCCTCTTTCCAACCGTAAACATTTATAAATCGTTCAGCAAAAGTTTGTTCAGTTCCAGGAATTTTACTCAAAAGGGCCTTTTCCATCATGGAGCGAGATTTAATGAAGCTCATCAGATTCACCTGATTTTCATATAAGCCACCGTCTCCTCCTAAGTTTCCAAATCCAAAGCTGCTGGCAATTCCGCCCAATGCACCTAACCCTTTACTGCCTCCTGCCTGATCAACAATAAAAGTGAGTTCGGACTCATATTCGATAGGTTTGTATAAAGCATAAGAAAATCCAATTGCTCCACCAATAATTATAGCAATTATAATCGATATTTTTTTTAACCATAAAAAGTGAAATGTCTCTCTCAATTTTAAATAAACATCCACTAATGATATATCATCCTTATTATCTGACATCTATGGCTGTAATAGTTTAATCAATGCAATGGTCATTCCGGTAACGCTGGATAATACTCCCGAGATCCCAACCAATTCACCTGTGGTCATTCGTTTTTTATCTTCCGGTTTTCTTGGCACCACCACTTG
>Ga0172367_10005782_pt1 | contig 14828 bp, 12 predicted proteins | sample Lak10m_FD_114542 | JGI IMG/M metagenome (GOLD analysis project Ga0172367, IMG submission 114542) | Freshwater microbial communities from Kabuno Bay, South-Kivu, Congo - kab_022012_10m | ecosystem: Environmental > Aquatic > Freshwater > Lake | place: Democratic Republic of the Congo: South-Kivu... | reverse complement strand
TTAAAACTACATCTCCTATATAAATACTGCCGGAACTTACATACAAATCTTTCCATTTGTTTGTAATAGAACCCAAATTATACAAAGAATCTACAGACGGTATCAAGTTTTGTGCAACAGGACTTAAATTACTAGCGGTATTTGCATAACTACTACTGGTAGATGTATTTGAAAAACTAGAACTAATATTATAATTACTCCAACTTGCAGTAATACTATATGTACTGCCTGTAGTTAATGAAAACGCATTAAGTACAGTACTAGCAGTTAATGCGTAACTAGCAGAATTTATAGTACCAATTACACTACCACTAAAACTTCCGGTAAAACTACCCGATTTTATTAAATCTGTAGATAGTTTTCTCATTTCTATTCTGGAGTTAAATCATCAATTGGATTATATTGTGGTGACGTCATGATACTGGAACTAATATACTGATAAATTTCTTCTTTTGAATGAAAAATATCGCCACTGCCTGGATTATACGGTTGATCGATTGTCATAGAACCAGATTGGTTATAAACACCAAAACCGCTGTTGTTTTCTTTTCTTATGAAATATGGAATTAAATTTGTCATATCAATATATATATTTTTTCTTTGTAAATATTGGTTTGATTATTACATTATAATATGTATTATCACTTAACTTTACAACAATTGTTTTTGTTGTTGTAAAATTTACATAACCAACAATGTTTCTTTCTCTGATTGTAAATCCTGTAGGTAATCCAAACGCACTGTCTATTATATAAATAGAATCAATTTCGTTATCAAACATGTAATTATAATCCGCTTCAAAATTAATTGTTTTATTTACAGACGGTATAAATTCACTTGAATTGACTGTTATAGATGTATCTGAACCACGTAAAATAATTCTTTCTATCAATCCTTTGGTTTCTATTGTAGTTTCACTAAAATACAAATCACCATTATAAAATGTATTACTTGTTATACCGTCACTTCTTCTTATCAAATTAGAACCACTATCAAGATTATTTATTAAATTATTAATGCTTCCAACCGTAACAATATTTGTTGAACTTAAATACAAATCGCCGGTATATACTGTTTTATCAACTATACCATCATTTCTTTTAATTAAATTGGAGCCTGTGCTAATTGTATTTATTCTACTGTTATCCAATGTACCTGTAATGTTTGTAATTAAAATATCTTGTGACGAAGTTAAATTGGTTGTTCCTGCCGGTAATATTAAATTTGACGCACTTATTGAACCACTAACAAATCTTATGTTCAATATGTTTGAATTACAATAATTTGACCCAGATAAAAATCCAGACCCGATTGGATAATTTGAAGACTGTGTAATATAAGACGTACTCGTATATCTAGCCAATCCTGTAGTAATTCTAAATTTATCCAAATAACCACTAAAGTCATTACTTCCTGTACTTACTAATCTGCCAATAAATGACGATGTAAGAGATGATGTTAAAGTGGATGGGTAATTATAAACCGAACCACAAACATAATTTTCAAGTGTACCGTTTAAATACAATCTAGTAATATTTCCGTCATATGTTACTGCATAAGAATACCAATTGCTATTTAAAATGTTAGTAGATCCTGTTAATATATAACTAGATGTATTATTTGTTCTATATTCCCAGATAACTTTCGATTCACTAATTCCAGCATTATAAACCAACCCAGAAGAAGTATTGTAATTTGCAGTTCCACCTCCTCTTGATAAAATTGTTTGATATTTACTACTTGAATTTGTGTAAAAATCATATTCAACTGTAAAAGGCGATTCAAAAACAGAACCAGAACCTAAATTTAATAATGGTGATCCTGTAATTCTAAGAAAACTCCCGGATCCGTTGAAATATCCATATCCAATAGAAGTAGGTGCTAAATATGGACTGTCATAAAAAGACATCGTGGCACTACCAGTAAAAGTATGAACGGTATAACTTCCTGTAGTTGTAATTGTTCCACCATTTGCTTTTTGACTTCCAAGATATCTTATTGAAACTACGCCATTACCACCGGAACCTGCCGTTCCACTTGAACCAATTATTGGAGCACCACCACCACCATATGTGCCTGTCAACCCAGCCCAATTATAAGTTCTTGTTCCTGCGGTACTGCCTTGTCCAACACCAGAACCAGTAGACACAAAAACATTAAATGATGTTGAACCAGTATAATTACCACCACCACTATTAGCACCAGTACTGGTATTTTGTTTTGCACCACCGTAATAACCACCACCTCCACCAGCCCATCCACCGCCATCACCAGAAAAAGCATCACCATTACCGCCTGATAAACTTGTACCATTAGCACCATTATTTTGAACACCGCCACCAGCAGATGGAGAATCATTTGCTCCACCTTCATTTGCACCACCACCTCCAGAACCACCACCTGTAACAATAATATAATTTGAAGATGAAACTATGCCTGACCAACCACCTCCACCTCCACCTCCACCTGAACAACCAGAACTACCAGCGTTACCACCTGACCCACCACCATTTGAACCTGCAGATCCACCGCCTGTACCTGCTACACATCCGGTGCCTCCACCTCCACCTCCACCAACATAAATGTTAAATTGAGAACCTGAAAATATTGAATTTATTGAGCCGGATATTAGAGCTCCAGATCCGCCTCCACACGCATTACTTCCTCCATCAGGTCCACCAGCACCACCACCTGCTCCTATTGTAATAAATTCGATTGAATTTGTAACGTAACTAGATGTATCTGGTGTAGGTCCATCATTTATTTGAAATGAACCACTGGATAATACTGAAAGATTTGTAAATGCTTGATTTGTCAAGCTATCAAAATTAAGAATAACTTTTGTATAATTATAATATTGATCAAATCTTCCGTCAATTGGGTAATTGCTTCCTGTACTGTCTTGCACTAAATAACGATATCTATTATGATTATTTAGTGTCAATATTTCATTTCTATAATATCTTGATTTGTCAATTACCGGTCCCAATTCACTATTATCATACACCAATTGATAACTAGACGAATAAACAGATGCGGCAGATTGTGATACAAACACAACATTTAAAGACAATATTTCATTTCTATAATATCTAGATGTATCAATTACCGACCCCAATTCATTATTTTCATATACTAATTGATAACTTTGACTTATAGGAATTGGTAATTTACTTACATTAAAAATTAAAGGTTCCGAAGTTAATACTGAATTTACCAATGGAAATAGACTAATTTCCTGTTCACCTATAACCTCACCATTAATAGATGTCTCTGCATAATAATTTGAAATAGGATTTGACATTCATTAGAAATTTGAACTTGCCACTATTCTTGTAAATCCACCATTTGTAATTGTAATTGGCACATTAACCAAAGAACCAGTAGAAGTTGTAACATCAATATAACTCAATCCATTGGATGTAAACACTGCTGATGTACCTTCAATTGTTAATCGTGTTGGAACCGCAACATAAGAACCAAGATAATTTCTCGCTTCGACATTTACACTAGATGATATGCTTGTTCCAGTATAAGAATATGACGATGTTGGACTACTAATGTTAATTCTTACTGGACTATCCAATGTAAATGAAAATAAATCATTCGCATATGTTGTACCCCATAATCTACCATATGTATCCACACCATAATGTCTAAATTCACCAGGAATTGTTTGTGCCAATGTTAATGTCTTGCTTGATGTATCAAATGTATATATTGCCATATTATTGGTAGTAACCACCAAAAATCTATTGGTGTTACTATCCATCGCAATTACAGCTCTAATTTCACCACCCAAATCATTATAAATCGGTCTATAAGATCTATATGTTAAATCTGCACTTGCAGTAGGATGTGTTTCAAAAACTAAAGCATTATAATAATTTTTATTACTGTCGTCGTTTCCAAATGGTGTAATATTAAATGCAATCAAATACATTGCAGATCCACTTGTTGGATAATGTAAAAATAATTTGTTTCTTCTTGTAAAATATCTTTGTGTAGTAGTAGTCCAACTATTTGGCCATAAATCATTCGGTGATAAACTGCCACTTGCACTATAATCCACTGTACAATTTGTATTATAAGCAACTACTGCTGGTCCAGAACTGCCGGATGCTTGACTACCGTCCTTATTGAATATAATTCTTTGTATTTGATGTTTTGGATTCGATGATCCTGAAGGAACACCATTTGGTACTACGTGTGTATGATAAAAACCAAAACTTCCACTTTCATCAATTTGAAATGTTTCGGATGGAATTGGTGTATGTGAACCTGAATGTGATAAACTTTGTACCGTAGTTACTGTATTTGTAGATTTAGTATACATTGACAATCTTGTACTATTTTGATCTGCGGTTGTTCCATAAGTAAATATTCTGGTAGAACTTCTTCCAATATAAGCATGATATCCATTTTCATTTTGAACCAATGGACTAGTATCATTTGATGCGCTCAATGTTGATTTAGTAAAAAATGAAAAATCTTTTATTAGTCTTCTATATGTGCTATTGTTCCCGTTACCATCTTGACAAATATATGGAGTTGCGTTGCTAGAATTTCGATGTGTTGCAGACATCAAATAAACCTTGGTACTATCTTCATCCAAAACGAAATTTTCATGTATATGAGAAATAGTATAAGTACAATTGGAAGTAGCAGCAGTTGTTGCATTTGGCCTATCTATAAGTGCATATGTTAAATTTTGGTTTGATGGGTTAAATTTCCACATTCTATAACCACCATATTCCATTGTATAATAATTAAATCCGTCATTCCATTGATAACCATTACCATCTTTCATTCCTCTATTAAAATCCTCTAAATTAAATGCGAGATAATCATTTGCTCTGTCTGTATGATTAGCATTGTTAGTACATGCACCAAGTACACCACTATATTTTGTATAAATTGTACCATTTGTATTAGTGACGCTGTGATTATTAGCAAACTGTTTTCCGAATAATGGAGTCAATGTTGACGCATCATGTTCTTGTCCTTGCATCCAAATGCTGCTTGGCGTTTCGATGATTGCCGGCATATTGATGTTTTGATTTTGACGATTGATTAGACTCATATGATTATAAATATAGTATTAATATATAAATTTTTATTATATTTTAGACGACGCTTGATGTAATTTGAAATGTAAAATATCCACTGCCTGATATTGTTAGTGGTAAAAAATCGGTTAATTCATAAATACCATTTTGTAATGGTGTTAATGTTTCGGTTTGAAACAATCCATTTGTATTTGAATTATATACATTCATCGTCATACTACTACCTGATGATAAATTACTAATGTAAATATTTCCGTTTAATAAAGATCTACCTTGTAATAATGTATTTCTTACATGCAAAATTCCTACTTCTGTTGAACTACTAATACTAGCAGAAAAATAAGCAAATTGTAACACCGAAATAGGACTATTATTTAAGTATAAAGTATTACCACTTGCACTAATAACGGTATTGTTTAATGTTATAGTTTGCGTTACATTTAAACTTCCAGTTATTACGGCACTTCCACTAAATGGAAAACCAGCACCAGAACCACCTCCACCGACACTACTTGATGCAAATAAAGCATATGAAGCCGTAACAGCAGTAAATGCATAACTTGATGTGAATGAATTAGATGAACTTAATGCATAACTTGATGTACCTAATAAAGAGCCAGTAAAACTGCTACTAATATATTGTGTTACCAACAAACTTCCAGTTATTACTGCACTTCCACTAAATGGAAAACCAGCACCAGAACCACCTCCACCACCTCCACCACTAATAATTGTAAATGTTTGTGGACTTAAATATCTTACTTCTACATCTGTATTATTTGGTGGTGGTACTGTAAAATTTAAAATAGAACCTGTAATGCTATAATCTGTTGTTGGTTTTTGTATCAAACCATCCAATGAAACCAAAACATCATAATTATGAAGTACTGTTTGACCGTTTGTAAGAGTAAATTGACTGGAAGAATTATTACCGGCAAAATATTCAACTCCCATTGAACTGGTAATAAATGTAATGTTAAAATCATTACTTGCTCTACGAACTTCAATTTTACTTCCAGATGATGCGATTCCGCTTAAATTTAAAGTGGAACCTGTTATTGAATAATTAATTAACGGTATCTGACTTACACCGTTGATAAAAACAAAAACGTCTTCTGAACTTGATATACTACTTGATAATGTATAACTTGTTTGTATGCCATTTGAAGTAAAAGTTTGACTTTCTAAATTTACACTTGATGATAAAACACTACTGGTTAATACTAAATAACCAGACCCTCCTCCACCGCCTCCACCTCCACCTCCTCCTACATTGCTTGAAGAAAAAAAGTTACCAACTGTAATTTGTTTACTTGATCCGGATATAAAGTCGCCGGTATCACTTACATCAACGATATATAATATATCACTCAATGAAGCGGTAACTAGTGTATTTAAATCCGTTATTCTCATTCTTTAATAAATATAGACTTATATTATATATCTATCGCAAAACCGTACTGATCGGTAAATACATCAGTACCATTTTGAAAAGAAAAAGTTACCCAAGTATCTCCAGAAGCTAATATATCATCATTTGAAGCATTTAAAGGTACTGGTAAATACCAATAACTGCTTGTATTATATTGATAATGAGGCCAATTCTTGACAAGAAAACTAGCTCTATATGGCAAATTATAATCTAAATTATCTTTATAAGTTGTAGTTGAACCTTTGCCAATAACAATTAATTGTATATCATCTTGATAATCTATCCTACTGGAGGTTAATTGACTACCAGACATATAAAATATTTCATTTATTTGACGTACATAATGTCTTAATGATGAACTATTAAACGTTAAATTCGATGAACTATCATATGGAACAAATGTAATTTTTGATGCAGTTGCTTGGTCGGTAACAACAGAATATAAATCAGTTTTCGATAAACTTCTGGATGTTACAGAATTTTCCGGTTCATAAAATGTATTTATTGAACTACTAATAGTTTGATTAACAGTTTTCTTTATGTCTAATAAATTATAAGTTAGATTGTTTAAATTTAAACTTAAGTTTGTTGGTGTTTTATATAGACTATAATTAATTTCGGATTTTATATTTAAATTAGAAACTTCCGTTGTATATACATTATTTAAAGACGTACCTATATTTAAGTTTAAGATTTCAGGAGAATATAAATAATTCACCGAAGAATTAATATTGAAATTTACGATTTCAGGAGAATAAATGTAACTTAAAGAAGTATCTACGTCTGAATTTACCAATTCTTTTGATAATTCGTGATATAGATTATTTATTGAAATATTATTGTCTACTACTTGTTTTGAAATAATGTGACTTAAAGTATTTGTTGAAATGTTATTAAATGCAGATTCTTTAGATATATCATAGTTTAAAGAATTAATTTTGTTATTAGAAACAGTAGATTCTTTGGACAATTCGTATAGTAAATTTTTTACATTTGTGTTAGAATTAGACGATTCTTTATTTAATTCATAATTAATATTATTAAATCTATTAGTTTCAATTATAGATTCTTTGGTAAGTTCATATAATAAATTATTAATTTTAATATTTGAGTTAACCGGTGTAGATTTAAGTAAATACAACAATTCTTGAAGACTGTTTCGGAAAGTAGCAGGATAAGAGTCGTATATTGGTATTATACCATTTAATTTATTTGAAAATTGAAAAGTATCAGTTAAAACTGGTAAATGATATACATTTGTTTGAATATTTAAATTAAATTTATCTATTTGAGAAATTAGATTGATTATCGAATTTAAATTCAAACCATTTTGTCCTAGATCTAATAAAATTTTAGATACTTCAGTAACAGGAAATAATTGTCCCAACGATGGTTTATTCAATGAATTATCAATATTTGATAAATTCTTATTAATTTCATTTAAATTTATATTGTTAGTATTTAAATCAAAATAAGGAGGTAATAAATTTAAATTTGATAAATTATAATTAAAATTTAAACCGTCATAGTTTGATAACTTGTATTCAACATTGTTTACTTTTGTTGTTAATGATAAAATTTCTACAGGAGTTATATAATAATCTAATTTTGATGTTGTTGACGTATTAGTTGAACTATCAATTTGTACTAAATAATAATCTGTGTTAGATAGATTTACTCCAATATTTCCTATATTAACTTGATATAATTTTAAATCTATATTTGATAAAGTATTACTAACATTAGAATTATCAATTAACTCTTTATCATATAATGTGTTATTAAAAGTTAAATTAAAACCAAAAGTATCAATCAAAATAAAATGTTTATCTACATTATTAATTGTAACATATTCATTAATATAATCTGGCAAACTTAATATATAAGTGTTACTATTTAATGTATTTCTATCAACTAATGTGTCTATTAAAACAAAATATAATGTTGTATTATTTGACGAAACTGTATTATTACTAGTATCAATTTTATTTGTTAAATAATCTGTAGAGTTTAAGTTGATTTCATTTGATGATTTATCGGGTGTAAATAACAAATAATCAATGTTTTTTAAATTACTAAAATTTTGAGAATTATCTGGTTTATATAAAACATGTTCTGTATTTAATAAATTTTGTTGATTTGATGATTTATCTGGTATGCTTATTAAATAATCTGTATTATTAAATGATATGCTTGCATTAGATTTATCTATTTGTGGTTCAAAATAATCTAACAAATTCAATTTTGTATTATTGTTTGATTTGTCAACAACAAAATTAAAATTATCTACTATATTTAAACCGACAAAATTTGATATATCATCAATTAATTGTTTATTGTATTCAATGTTGTTTGTTGAAACTGTATTGTTTGATATATCAGTCGTATACAAATTCAAATCAATATTACTTAACTTTATATTTTCACTTGATAAATCTAAAGTAACATTAAATGATTCAACGCCTTTTAATGCGTTATTAAAATTAAATATATCAAAATTTTCAAAGATATATTTGACATCTTTTAAATTTAAATTAGAATAAAATGTGTCAATATTTGGATTTACTAAACTAGTTTCTTTTAATTTTAAACTAATGTCTGATGTATCTAACTTTGTATATTCATAGTTTATATTTTTTGATGATATAAAATTAGATATGGTATCAAAATTTATGTTTTCATTTTTTAAATTTGTTAAATTAGAAAAGTTGGTTACTTTATATTTTATAGTAGATTCGTAATTTAAATTATTTAAACCAAATGATTCTTGTACAAAATAAGTTGTAGGTTGATATGTCGTTGTTCCTAATCCAAAAGACTGCGTAGATTTTTCTGGGACAAAATAATAATAATCTGTGTTTTTTAAAGATAAACTTGTTTGACCCATTTCAGGTAAACTAAACTCGCTTATAGTAGAAATTCCAAAATCTATTGTGGAATTTTCAATAAAATTATCAAGTGAATATTTTACATTCTTTAATGTAAGTGAAGAACTTACACTTGAACTTAATGTTGATGGTACAATTAATTCTTTTCCTCTCTTGTAATAAGAGATAGGAAGAGATTTAAATTTTCTATAAAATATGTTATGAAATAATCTCACACATTATAAATAGGAATCTTATAATTTGTTCCGTTTATTTTTATAATGATATATCCTGCCGAAGAACCCGCAGAACCAACAGGAGTTTGATCAAAATTCAAACTCCCAGATAATTCCAAGAAATTACCATTTATTTTTGCAAAAGAAGTACGCAAAGTATCTGCGTTATCAGTGTTAGCTAATGAACCTGAATTAACCAATTGATATGACATAACAATTAAGCTCTATTCCAACTATATCTAAATATGACTTTCAATGAATAGTCTTTGTCTTTTGTTTGACCATTTTCAAGAACATAAACATATCCATTGTATTTGGCAGAATCTGTCATAGTACTTGGATTTGTATTCAAACTAGTTGGACCAACGCCAATTGTTCTCCAATCTGGAGCAGTACCACCTGGCCAATATGTATTTGGAATATCCACGTTATTGGCATTAGCATTGCTAAATACAGCATATTTATCTCTGTAGTAAGTACCTGAAACATAGGGAACAATAGTCAATGGTAATTCGAAAGAAAATACCTTTGAATCAGTATTACTTGACCTATCTAAAGATGCACTAAATAATGTTGCTGAACCAGTGTGTGTAGATAAAAATACACTTGATCCACGAACCCAATAATTAGATAGTTGATTAACAGGAGATGGAAATGATCCAGTTGGTGTAAATGGATTCCAATCATCCCAATATGGAAATGTTCTAGGAACTAGTGTATTTTTAGTTGCATTATCTGCTAGTTCTCTTCCATTAAGTATACCATTAGAAGGTTCGTAAGCTGATCCGGTTCCTAAACCACCAGGTACTGCTAATGGAGATGGATATAACGGATATGACAAACTTCCACTAGTTTGCATCGATGGATCGTAGAATTGGTCAGTAAATAAATTCGTATTATGTAAATATGAACTGTATATTGTTGTATCACCAATTGAAGATATTGTTGCCAATTTACAATATGGTGTCCACAAATTATCCAAATTAATAAACTTACCATTAATAGTTAATGGGTTATAATATAACGCAGTTTTTGAAAAAGTAACACCAACAGCTGCTGCAATGGTAACAGTATTATATCGTCCGATTGGAGTTCCATTATCGGCATTGTTAAAATTAAAACTTTGATATATATTACTGGATCCTAATACAGTATATGCGCCTTTTATTAAATCGGTTGTGAAATAATTTCTTGGCAAATAAGTACTTGTGCCTGGACAACAAAAACTTCCGCTATATTTACCGTTTTCAATTACATTGCTTTGAGAAATACCTGCGTCCAATAATTGATAAATATTACTGTAACCTGCATCGAATTCTTGAAGAGGCCCAATTGCTTTAAACGGATTCGATTCATATGATGTATCACCGGACGACGTAGGATAATAATTTACTCTACTTCCATTATAATATCTATTAACAAATCCAAATGCAGGTCCAAAGCTTAATTGACCTGGAGCAAATGGTTCGTTACAAAATCCACCTTCGTCAATAGGTATTGCTAAACCACTGCCACTATCAATACCACATAAACCAATTTTTTGAATTGCTTCTCTATCACCTGATCCACTTAACCAACCAGTGAATACTGGAAATGGATTTGGTATAATTCCACCTGCACTAGCAGTAGCAGGATTCAAATTTACACGTAATTCATATGAAACACGCATAAATTGACCAGCGTGTAAACTCATCGTTGGATCAAAACGAATCTTACTAAACAATGTATTTGCTGCAGGAGTTTCTTTAAAACCAACTTCGGTATAAGTTACGTTATCATTTTCTTTATAAAAATCAAATGTTCTAAATAATCTTACAGTACTACCAGAGATAGCGTGTCCACAATTTCCTTGACCAGGCAAATAAAACGCATTAATTCTTTTCGGACGTTTCAACATTGTTTCATCGTAAGAAGCAGTAGCAGGATCAGCACCAGTATATGGATAATCTCCAATTAAACAAAACTGAAATGTTTGTGCCCATGGCATATAAGCGATTTTATCCAAACCACTGTTTAAAATAGTGTTTGGTTTCCAACCAGTAGAATACGATTCATTAACTACACCATCTGCACTTGCTTCCATAATTGATGCTTTATAGAAACCTTTTACTGTTCTATGTACATTAATTACTTGCGTTTTTTCTTCAACTGGTTTTTGACCTGGTCTTACGATAAATTGATCCATGTTCATATGAAAATATATTTACTAGATATAAATATAAAACTTGTATAGATTATATCTAAAATGTTTAATTATATATATACAATAAAACCCACATAAAATTAATTATGTGGGTTTTTATTTGAGTTTTTATTTTTTAATTGGTATGAAAGTACCGTCTTTTAAAGACAGTGAACCTTCACCATACTTGGATGTAATGTTGTTTAACCAAGTTTCTTCTTCTTTTTGAATTTGTAAAAAATCATTTTTTAATGAAGATTCCAATTCAGTTAATTGTTTAAATTTTTCATCCAAAGTTAATTTATCAAGATATAATTGGCCAAATTTAAACGTATTATCTTGATATTTACCTTGTAATTTAGATAAACCATCTAATTCTTCTTGAGTAAATTTAATTGCGTCAGACATAATTAAGCATCAGGAGAATTAGAGAAATCAGCAGATGTAATAGTTGGTGTACTACCGTCTGGATTTACTACACCTGGTTGTTGAGGTTGTAGTCTATTGCGTAGTTCTTGATTTAGAATACGAATGTTAGCTTGAGCTTGTTCTGCTTTTGCCAATTCATCATAAACCAAGGCTTTTAGTTCTGTAACACTGTATTTTGATAGTTGATTTTCCATATTATAATATCCTTTCTAACTTGTAACATTCATATATATTTGTAATTGTACAATTTTAGTTATTATATTTTATGAAATTATTGTTTTGTTTACCAGGCAAAGAATTTAGCGGACAATTTTTACAGTGTTGGACCAATCTATTAGGATACTGTTATAACAAGGGACATAGTGTTATTTATTCTCAAAAGTATAGTTGCAACATTTATTATGCTCGTAATATGTGTTTGGGAGGAAGTATATTAGCAGGTGAAAATCAAAAACCTTTTAATAATAAACTTGATTATGATTATATGATGTGGATAGACAGTGATATTGTATTTACCCCACAACAATTTCAGAAATTATTGGATCATAAAGAAGATATCGTTAGTGGTGTATATAAAATGGATGGTGGAACACACTATGCAACAGTGCCATATTGGGATGAAGAATACTTTCAACAGAATGGAAATTTTCAATTCATGGACGAAAAAACATTGGACGATTTTAAAAGTAAATATTCAAAATTTCCAGTAGTATATACCGGATTTGGATTTATGTTAATTAAACGAGGTGTATTTGAAAGCATGAAATACCCTTGGTTTAGACCTGAATATGTAAATATTAGAGGTTCAAAAGACTTTACGATGGAAGATGTCGCTTGGTGTAGAGAAGCAACAAGATTAGGATATAAAGTAATGATTGACCCCAATATAGTTGTGGGACATGAAAAATTAAAAATTTATACCTAAACAATTATATAAATTTTGAATAAATAATTCGTTGGACAACCTGCAAACATCTTTACTTGCAAGTTGTCCTTTTTCTTTTACTTTATCTCTATTATGATAACAATATCTCATTGTCTCTACCATATGTTCTTCATCATACTTTGACCATTTTGCACCAGGAAACTCCCAAAAACCAGTTGCGTCAACCTCGGTATGATTTAAACAAAAGCTATTATCTTCTGTTACAAATTCTTTTAATCCACCATAATTTGCAACAATTACTGGTCGTCCACATGCCATACTTTCATGTTGCATCAATCCCCATCCTTCTGCACTAACAGCGGAAACAAATACATCATTTGAACAATACCAGTCTTTTAATTGATGTTTAGTAAAATTTTGAGTGTTGAATACAATTCTACTATCTGTAAATTTTTGTATTGTTTGTGCAGATATCTTAATAGAAAGACGCACATCTTTTACATTTGGAAACGCTTTAATAAAACATTTAATTACCTCTGGTAATCGTTTTCTAGGGTCATCGTTTCCAGTTCCAAATGTAAAAATGTCATTATTATTTGGTTCTGTATAATTGAATATTTTTGTATCTATACCAAGATTTACCACGAAAATTTCACTGGTGCATCCTTGATTTTCAAAGGTTTGTTTGTTCCATTTATTTGGAACTATGACTCTATCAAACGTATTGATTTTATCAATAAAAAAATCTCCTATTCTAGAAGATTCCCACATTGTAAATAAAGATTTATTCTTTCCGTTAAAAATATGTAATAACGGATGATAATTATCTGGATAAGTAAAAGATGGAAATAACAATAACTCTTTTTCTGAACCGTCTCTGTTTGGAATATTATCAAAATAAGATTTAAACTTTTCCGATGGTTTGTTATAATATCTAGGTATAACAATGACATTTTTCTTCACCGATTCTTCTAAAATCGTTGATAACAAAATATTATAACCAGACACGAAATTATATTCGCTGGTGAGCAATAACCTATTTGACATTTTAAATTAACTTGGAATAAATACGCTTCCTACCACAGTATCTCTTTTCTTTTGAAAATAGTCAAGCAAACTTTGATTTTCTGTTGTTAATCTTGAAAATGCCAAGTTACAAACTTCACTTTGAGTTTTACCGTTTGAATCTTCCAATGGTATTAATTTTTCCATTGTTCCGGTGTTTCCTGTTGATAAATCTTTAACCAAAAATCCAACAGCTATTGATGTGTGAAAATCTGGTGGGTAAAGTTCATATCTGCATATTGTATATTCGATATTATCCATAAATTATATTAAGTATATAGTTGAATCCATCTAGTTTGGCCGGCAATAGATACTGGCAACCAACCATAAAATGTTCGTTGGTTTGATGCGACTGTTGCTTCCAAAACTATTGCACCATTGTCAACTCTGATCGCTGGATTGATTCCGTCACCATTAACATGTAATCTATTTGAAGGAGCAACACTGATGCCAAAGTTTGTAACACCGCCACCATTTCTTGTAGGAACATCTAGAACGGTTCTAAAATTGGCCGGTGTATAATATCTAATATAATTATCGTTGTTAGAAGCAAAAATCTTTCCTGTTGTTGCATCGAGCGCGGTGGTGCCAAGGTCTCCTGATATGGTATTTATCCAACCAGCATGAATGTAACCGTTAGCCTGAGTTCTTACAATTTTATT
>Ga0172367_10005781_pt1 | contig 14828 bp, 8 predicted proteins | sample Lak10m_FD_114542 | JGI IMG/M metagenome (GOLD analysis project Ga0172367, IMG submission 114542) | Freshwater microbial communities from Kabuno Bay, South-Kivu, Congo - kab_022012_10m | ecosystem: Environmental > Aquatic > Freshwater > Lake | place: Democratic Republic of the Congo: South-Kivu... | reverse complement strand
GCCCGAGGGTTGCTGAGAGATATTGCGGCAACGGATGAACTGAATTATTGCATGAGCGAACCCCTCGACAGCCGACAGCTACGCGCCTTCGTCACCCTCGCAAACACGGGCAGTTTCACGCGCACGGGAAAGGATTTGTTCCTCACCCAGTCCGCCATCAGCCACGCCATCAAGGCGCTGGAGGAGGACGTGGGCTGTCGCCTTTTTGACAGGGTGGGCAAATCCGTGGCCCTGACGCCAGCGGGCGAGCAGTTGCTCCACTACGCCAAAAGAATTCTCGGCGAAATGGCGCAGGCCCGCGCCTCGCTCGAGCGGCTCGGCAAGTGGGGCCGCTCGCACCTGCGGCTCGCCACGAGCGAGGCCGTGTGCGAGGCGCTGCTGCCCAACGTGCTCGCGCAGCACAAGGAGCAGTTCCCGCAATGCCAGGTCACGGTCTCCTCCGCCGACATGAGCGAAGCCGTGGACCTTCTGCACAACGGCCACGCCGACCTCGTGCTGAGTCTCGAGCCGGGACCGGAGGCGGGCGTGGAGTTCCTGCCGCTGTTCTCGGATGAGCTGCAATTCCTCGTCAGCGCGCAGCACCCGTGGGCCGTCACGCGGCAGGTCACGCGCGAGGAGATTCCCACGCAGCCCTACATCCTCTACAGCCGGTCGAGCTTCACCTCGCGCCTGGTGGAAGGCTATTTCCGCCACGAGGACATGACCCTGCTCACCATGATGGAGGTTGGCAGCATGAGCGCCATCCGTGAAATGGTCGGGCGCGGACTGGGCGTCGCCATTCTCGCCCCGTGGGTCGCGCGCGACGAAATCGCCGCCGGCACGCTGGTCGCATTGCCGCTGGGCCGGCGCAAGCTCGTGCGCAACTGGGGCGTCCTCCACCGGCGCGGTCGCCGGCTCAACCTGGGCGAGGAGCAATTCGTCTCCCTCTGCCGCCGCGAAGGCGCGCAGCTCGTCGGCATCAGCAAGGCCGAGGCGCAGGCGGCGCAGCCGCCGCTCACTTGAGGGCGAGCCACGTTGGGGAATTATTTCTCGACGCGGCGCAGAGCACGCGGAGGAACGCAGAGTTAGGCCGATTCACCGGCGTTCACCAGTTGTCCCCAGTCAGGCTTTCTCTGCGCGTCTCCGCAGGGTCTGCCCGATGGCCAGGTGACGGAAGGGGCGTCCGGCTTGCGCGGCGACGGCGCGGGCGGCGGCCTTGATGCCCGCAGTCAGCCCGCCGAAGTCTTTGATGAGGACGCGGCAGGTGCTGAGATCAGCTTCCATGACCGGGGGCTGGCAGAGATGGCGCAACGTGCCGCGCAGGCGCAGCCGGTCGAAGCCGGACCAAACGGCTGCCAGGGAACTGCCGCAGCGGTCAAGCAGGGCCGCCGGGAGAAGTTTGTGGGTTCATCGCCCAAACTTTCACCGTGCCGCCCGGGGTTCCGCCACTTTGGTTGCGGCTCCGCCGCGCCAGGCCTCCGCGTTGACTGGAACGCCGGGGTGAACTGCATGGTTCCGGCTTGGGAAGCTGAATGTTGGACGTTGAATGTTTGCCCGCTCTCGGCAGTTCGCCGCTTGTATGCCGCCGCCCGCCCGCGCATCCTCCGCACACCCGCTGAATGGCCCGGAGCGCCGCGCCGTCCGCGCTTGAGCACATGAACCGTTCCCTCCCGCCCCTCCTCGTCGCGTGTCTCCTCGTTGCAGTCATCGCCCGCGCGGACCACGACACGCCCGCCGGCCAGTCGCTCCACGGCGAGGCTTACAACGAAGGTCCACGCCAGCAGGCGCACCTGATGCCGGGCATGGGCAACGTCCACTTCCCCATCGCCACGAAGAACCCGCTCGCGCAGAAGTTCTTCGACCAGGGCATCGGGCAGTTGCACGGGTTCTTTTACTTCGAGGCCGAGCGGTCGTTCCGGCAGGTGGCGGCGCTCGACCCGTTCTGCGCCACGGCCTACTGGGGCATCGCGATGGCGAACGTGAACAACGCCAAGCGCGCGAAGGAGTTCATCAAGACCGCCGAGAAGTATCAGGCTGGCGTCAGCCCGCGCGAGCAGCAGTGGATTGCCGCGCTCGCGAACTACCATCGCGACGAGAAGAAGCCCGAGAAGGAGCGCCGGCAGGAATATCAGAAGGCGCTCGAAGCCATCGTGAAGAACTTTCCGGCTGACGTGGAGGCCAAGGCGCTGCTGGCCGTGCAGTATTGGAGCGACAATTCCAAAGGCGTCCCCTACGGCGACAAGAAGAAGGTGGACGCGCTGCTCGACCCCATCCTCGCCGCGAACCCGCTTCACCCGGCGAACCACTACCGCATCCACCTGTGGGACGAGGGCGCGCGCGCGACCAACGCGCTCGTCTCCGCTGCCAACGACGGCTTCTCCGCGCCCGGCATCGCGCACATGTGGCACATGAGCGGCCACACCTACTCGGCGCTCAAGCGCTACTCCGACGCCGCGTGGCAGCAGGAGGCCAGCGCCCGCGTGGACCACGCCTACATGATGGGCAACTACGTCCTGCCCGACCAGATCCACAACTTCGCGCACAACAACGAGTGGCTCATCCGCGACCTGAACAACATCGGGGCCGCGCGCCGCGCCGTGGACCTGGCCAAGAACATGATCGAGCTGCCGCGCCATCCGAAGTTCAACACGCATTCCAGGGGCAGCTCAAACTACGGCTACCAGCGCCTGCTCGAAACGCTCGTCCGCTTCGAACTGTGGGATGAACTCCTCTCGCTAAGTCGCACGGTCTATCTCCAGCCCACGGACAACAACGACCACGAGGCCCGCCGCTTCCACGCGCTCGGCCTCGCAGCGTTGAACACCGGCGACATCACGGCCGGCAAAAATCAAATCGCCGCGCTTGAGGCCCTCGCGAAGAAAGTCACGCCCAAGCCCTCGACCAACGCCCCAGCAGCGAAGCCAGCCGAGCAGAAACCCGAAGCTGGTAGGGACGCGCTGCCGCGCGTCCAGCCCGAAGCCAAGGCCGCCCGGCAGGGCGGCCCTACCATCAAGGCTGCCGAGGCCAAGCCCGCCGCTCCCAAGTCCGCACCCACTGTTGCCACGAAGAAGGGCACCCCCAGCGGCTACAGTGGTGGGGCCGCGCTGCTCGCCACCGCCAGCACCAACTCCATCGCCGGGGCCATCACCGAGCTGCGCATTCTCATCGCGCTGAAGGAAGGCCAGTTCACCGCCGCGAAAGAGCGGTTGGGCAAAGCCGCCGGCATCCCCAAGGAGCGCCTGGCCCGCCTCCACTTCGCCGCCGGCGACAAGGCCAAGGCCGAGCAGCTCGCGTCGGAGGCCATGAAGTCCGGCGAGAAGCAGGTGCAGCCGCTCGCGAACTACGTGGACCTCGCCTACCAGGGCGGCAAGTTCAAGGAAGCCTACGAGGCGTTCTACAAGCTGCGCGAGCTGAGTGCCGAGGCCGACCTCAACGCGCCGGTCTTCCGCCGCCTCGCGCCCGCGGCGAAAGACTTGAAGCTCGCCGCCGACTGGCGTCCGCCACTGACGCGCCCGTCGGACTTCGGCAAGCGGCCGAGCCTCGCGTCGCTCGGGCCGTTCCGCTGGCAGCCCTCCGCCGCGCCGGACTTCTCGCTGCCCGACGGCGAGGGGAAGAAAGTTTCCCTCCGCCAGTTCAAGGGCAAGCCGGTCATCGTCATCTTCTACCTTGGCGCGGGCTGCGCGCACTGCATCGAGCAGCTCGTGGCGTTCGCGCCGGAGGCCGAGGCGTTCAAGAAGGCCGGCATCTCGCTCGTCGCCGTGAGCACCGACACCGTCGAGGGTCTGAACTTCACGGTGGAGAAGGCGAAATACAACGGCGGCTTCCCCATCCCGCTGCTCTCGGACTCCGGCCTGAAAGCCTTCAAGGCCTTCCGCGCGCACGACGACTTCGAGCAGCAGCCGCTGCACGGCACGTTCCTGATTGATGGCGAGGGCCTCATCCGCTGGCAGGACATCAGCTACCAGCCGTTCATGGAGACGAAGTTCCTGCTCGGCGAAGCACAGCGACTGCTCAACCTGCCCAAGGGCAACAGCGCGACGCCGCCGATAAAACTGGCGGGGCAGAAGCAGGAGAAGGCAGTGAACTGTCGGTGAGGTATGCGAAACCTCGCCATGCTGGTAGTCTTCGCGCTCTCAAGCTATGGGTTTTGGGCCTGCTTCAGTGCGTTCTTCCATTCGCTGCTTTTTCCGATGGGTGTTTCCTTCCGGGCGTATTTCGGTTTCATCACCCTGTCGGATTGCGTCTACGTTCTCGCTTTCGCCGGCTGGGCGTATCTCATCGCTCGAACTAGCTTGGGAATCTTCTCCGGTCCTTGGGCTCGCTCGCTCCGCGTTCTCTCCACGGGGTTCGTGGTGGTAATTTACCTCCACGGAGCCGGAGTCTTCATTCCCGAAAACTTAGGCACTGAGTTCATGTTGGCTCGCCTTGGCTTCACATCAATCGTCGCGTTAGCAGCGTGGGCTGGATTGCGCGTCCAGCCCAGAACGGATGCCCGCGAAGCACGCGAGTGAACGCGAATCAGAGCCGGCGCATCCGCTTTCGCGTCTATTCGCGTGTTTCGCGGGCAATGTCTTCTTCCTCTGCGCCTTTGCGTTGAATCCCACCCTCGTCTTGCGGTTTAATCCCGCCGCCACTCATGTGCGCCATCACCGGCATCGTCCACTTTGATCGTCGCCCCGTCGCGGAGTCAGAGCTGGTCACGATGCGCGACGTGATGGTGAACCGCGGCCCCGAGCACGGCGGGCAGTGGCTCGGCGGCCACGCGGCGCTCGGCCATCGGCGGCTCCGCATCATTGACCTCTCGCCGCTCGGCAACCAGCCGATGACCAACGAGGACTCGACCGTCTGGGTCACGTTCAACGGCGAGATTTACAACTTCCCCGCGCTGCGGAAGGAGCTGGAGGCGAAGGGCCACCAGTTCCGCTCGCACTCCGACACCGAGGTCATCGTGCACGGCTATGAGGAGTGGGGCGAAGGCGTTGTCGCGCGCATGGACGGCATGTTCGCCATCGGCATCTGGGACACGCGCAAGGAGACGCTGCTGCTCGCCACCGACCGCTTCGGGAAGAAACCGCTCTACTACTCGCACCACGGCGCGACCGTCCGCTTCGCCTCCGACAGCAAGGCCTTCTGGTCGCTGCCCGGCGCGTCGCTCACGGTGAACCACGCCGCGATTGACTGCTACCTGCACCACCTCGCCGTCACCACCGACCACACGATCTATAACGAGGTCAGCAAGCTTCCACCTGCGCACTTCAAGGTCTTCGAGCGCGATGCCTCCGGCGGCGTGCGCGCCCGTGAGGTGCGTTACTGGCAGCCCAACTTCCGCGACAAGCTCAACGTCACCGAAGCCGAGGCGCTGGAGCGCATTGACGCGTCGCTCAAGGAAGCCGTCCGCAAGCGCATGATCGCCGACGTGCCGCTCGGCGCGTTCCTCAGCGGCGGCGTGGACAGCAGCCTGGTCGTCGCCATGATGAGCCAGCTTTCCTCCAAGCCGGTGAAGACCTTCAGCATCGGCTTCGCGGAACAGGACTTCTCCGAACTGGAATACTCCGACGCCGTGGCGAAACGCTACGGCACCGAGCATCAGCAAATCCGCCTCAAGCCCGACGTGCTCGAAATCCTCCCGTCGCTCGTGTGGGAATATGGCGAGCCGTTCGCCGACTCCTCCGCCATCCCCACCTACTACGTGTCCAAGGCCGCGAAGGAATTCGTGACCGTCGCGCTCACCGGCGACGGCGGCGATGAACTCTTCGGCGGCTACGACATCGCCCGCGCGTCCTTCCACGCGATGCGCTACGACGCCTTCATGCCGGGCTTCATGCGCGGGCCGCTGGAGGACTGGCTCTTCGCCGCCGAGCGCAGCGGATTCGCGCAGAAGCTAAAAACCCTCGCCACGCACGCCAGCCCCGACCCCGCGCGCCGGCACGGCTACTCGATGGCCTTCAATCAACGCCAGCGCGACGCCCTCTACACCGACAGCTTCCGCGCGAGCCTCGGCGCGCACCGCCCGTGGCACATCTACGAACGCCACGCGGAGGACATGGCGGGCCTGAGCATCCTCGACCAAAACCTCTATCACGTCCTCATGGCACGGCTCTCGAACGACTACCTCGTGAAGGTGGACGTGGCCTCGATGAAGGTCGCACTGGAGCTGCGCAGCCCGTTCCTCGACACCGACCTCTGCGCGCTCTCCAGCTCCTTCGATCCGCTGCTCAAGGTGCGTGGGGGCGTGCAAAAGTATCTGCCCAAGAAGCTCGCCGAGCGCTACCTGCCGTGGGAAGTCATCTACCGTCCGAAGAAAGGTTTTAGTCTCCCGCTGAAACACTGGCTCCGCACCGACTTCGCTCCGCTGCTGAACCGGATGCTTCCCGCCGGCAATCTCGTGCAAGCCGGCTGGTTCAAGAAGACCGAAATCCAGCGCCTCATCGCCGAGCACACCGCCGGCGCGGCCCAGCACACGCACCGCCTGTGGTCCCTCCTCTGGCTCGAACTCTGGCACCGCATCTTCGTGGAACGCTCGATGACCGGGCGGGAGAGCCTGCGTTCGTAGTCGCAACCTTCAGGTTGCGAAATCAAACCCGTAGCGGCGCTCTGTGCGCGCCGAGTGCGATGACGGCGGTCACAGACCGCCGCTACAGACGGAAGCGCAGGCTGAAGCCTGCGACTACGACCTGCCCTCGCACGCTTCTTCCAGCACGGACAGGTAGCGCTGCGTCGTTTGCTCCCACGAGAATTGCGCGGCGTGGCGGAGGATGGCGGCGCGGTCGGGCGTTTCCATGAGCGTCTGGCCGAGGGCTTTCTCCAAGGCGTCCGCGTCGGCGCTCGGCACGAGGCGGCCGAGGAAATCCTTGTCGAGCACCTCGGGGATGCCGCCGACGCGCGTGGCGACGGTGCGCAGGCCGCAGGCGAAGGCTTCGAGGATGACGTTGGGCACGCCTTCCTGCTTGCTGGGCACGCAGAGCACGTCGGCGGCCTGCATGAAGCGCGCGACCTCGGCGGGTGACTTGCGGCCCACGAAGCGGACGTTCGCGCTGAAGCCGAGCTTGCCGGCGAGCCGGCGGAGCTTCCCCTCCAGCGGGCCGCTGCCAATCATCACCAGCTCGCACGGCTCGGCGGAGACGCGGCACAGCTTGGCGTGCGCGCTGATGAGCAGGAGCGGATTCTTCACCGGCAGAAAGTTGCCGACGTAGAGGATGACTTGAGAGTCCGAGGGCAGGCCGAGTTCCTGGCGCACGGCCTGGGCGTCGCCGGGGCGGAAGGTGGCGGTGTCCACGCCGTTGTAAATCGGGCGCAGCTTCATGAACGGCACGCCGGCGTCGTGCAGGCGGGTCGAAAGGTCGCGGCTGCGCGTGATGGTGGCGGCGGCCCGGCTGAGGGCCTGCACGATGGCGTGGCGGCGCAGCGGCATGTGCAGGTAGCTGTGGACATCCGTGCCCTGTGCGATGGCGACGAGCGGGGCTTGGAGTTCCACGTCCAGCAAATCGAGCGCGCAGGCGTCGGGATAAACCCACGCGCCGAGGACGACATCGAAGGGAAACTCCGCGCGGACGCGGCGCACCGGTTCGCGGAGGGCGCGGGCCATGAGGCGATGGTTCCACGGGCCGCCGAACTTGGGCACGTAGAAGGTGCGGATGTAGAGCGGTTGGAAAATCTTGTCCTCATCGCGCGGCGTGCGGCCCCGCCAGCTCTTGAACGGCAGCATCGGGCGCGGGGAGATGACGCGAATCTCGCAATGCCGCGCGAGCTGGTGCAGCACCGTGGCGTTGACCTGTCCGTGACCCGGGGCGGACGAGTCGGGGAACAGGTTCGACACGAAGAGGAGTTTCATGGGCAGGCGAAGGGTAAGCTCCAAATCCCAAGCTCCAAATCCCAAAGAAGCTCCAAGTTCCAAACTTCAACGGGCACGGCTAGGCGTGACGGACGAATTGGAGCTTGGAGCTTGGAGCTTTTTTGGAGTTTGGGATTTGAGATTTGGAGCTTCACGGTTTGCTCCAATTGAACCACCGCCACTTCGCGCCGCGCTCGTCGCTGTCGCACTTGGCGACGCCGAAGAAGAAGGAGGCGGGCGAGTTCGTCGGGCTGGTGTCGAAGCGCAGCAGGTTCCAGAGGAGCGAATGGCTTTCCGCCCCGGTGCGCGGGTTCTTCTCGTAGCGGAAGACCGACCAGACGGGTGACCAGTTGCGCTCGATGGACTTGTTGTTCGGCACGAGCGGCTCCAGTGGGGCGAAGAGCTGAAAGCGCTCGCGGCCGTCGAGCTCCTTCCTGTGGGTGAAAAGCGGCCAGAGGTCGGCGCGGGTCTTGGACTCGCCGGTGAGCGTGTTCTTCTCGGAGAGATCGCTGTAGAGAAAGAGCAGGATGCGGGTGCGCTCACGGTCAAGCGGCGCGGCTTGGGCGCGATTGTATTTGTAGAACGGCCAGAGGATGAAGTCGCTGGTGAGCACGGCGTTGGTGGCATGGCTGTAGAAGGGCCAGACGCGGTTCATGTGCTTGCCCTCGCCGCGCGCGAACCCGACCAGCGGCCACGGCGCGCCCCACTCGCGGTATTTCTTCTCGCGGTCTTCGGTGAACGTGAAGAACGGCCAGAGGTAGGTGGACGAGTCGCGTTGCGGCGAGCGGTAATGGCTGTAGAGCGGGAGGAAGGCCTGCTGGTGGACAGGATTGGTGGAGCCGACGCCGCTGTGGTTGTTGAAGAAAACCGGCCAAGCGATGAAGAGCCGGTCGTGGCCGGGTGTGAGCTGTTCGAGGCCGAGGTAGTTCGTGCTGGTGAACGGGTCGCGGTGCTCGTGGCCCATGAGCGGCCAGAACTGCCAGCCGTCGAGCTGCGTGCCGTGCCGCAGGTGGAAGAAGGGAAACAGGTAGTTCTTGGTGACGACATCCTTCTTCACCGTGCGCGAGTAGAGCGGGAAAAGGCGGATTTTGATTTCGTCGCGGAGCAGGCGGTTCTTCAGCGTGCCCCAGAACGGCAGGAGCGCGGTGTAGTTCTGTGCCGGGTCGGCGGCCCGGCGCTGGAAGTAGAACGGGAAGACGGTGAACTTGTCCGAGTTCTGCTCGTCCTGCGTCCGGCCGCCGGAGAAGTTGAGGACTTGGAAGAGGTGCCAGCGGTATTCCGCGCCGAAGCGGTCGTAGGAAAGGAACGGGTAGAGGACATCGTATTCCTCCATCTCCACGTCGGGCTTCACGGTGCGCGAGAAGAGCGGCGGGATGGCCCAGGTGGTCTGGCCTTCAGAAACTTCACGGTAGTAGAGCGGCCCGAGCCACTCCTCGCGCGTGCCGGACGACAGCGTCAGCGAGAACTCGTGGGCGAACGGGCCGGCGGCCCACTCGGCGGCGGCGGGCCGGAGAGCCGAGAGCAAGAGACAGGCAAGCCCTGCGAAACGGATGAACCGAGTGGCACCGCCACAAGGGGACAGAAGTGTCCCCTTCACAAACTGATTGGCGGTGCGGTGAACCACGCGGGCGGGATGGTAGGAGAGCGGCGTTTTGGGTCAAGTTCGCCCGCCGGGGCCAGTTCGGCGACGGCGGCTGGCTGGGGTTCCGAATATCGTTAGCGGCGGGTCTGGCCGTCAGGGAATCTGCGTATTTGACATTTATTCACAAGTTATTAGCCTATTGCGTCAGTTGGTTGAGGTTCCATTTGACCTCGGTTCCTCACAGCCCAGTGACGAGGGTGCATTCTCGTTACTGGGCCTTTTCTTTTTGCCAGCCCAGTTTCAAGAGCAGTTGCAGCACCGCCGGGAGGAAAGTCAGCGCCGCCGCCATGCACGTCGCCGTGCCCACGGCCATGACGTAGCCGAGGCTCTCGATGCCCTGGTGCTTCGCCAGAATGAGGCTGCCGAAGCCCGCGATGGTGGTCAGACCGGACACGAGCACAGCGAGACCGGTGCTGCGCGCGAGGATGGATGGATTCTTCTCCTCGCCGAAGCGGTTCAGGATGTGGATGCCGTTGGTCACGCCGATGCCCACGACCAGCGGCAGCGTCATGATGTTCGCCGGATTGAAGGGAATCCCGAACCAGCCCATGAAGCCCACCATCCACACCGTCCCGAGGGCCACCGGCAGCAGCGCCAGCACCACGCACACGAGCGACCGGAAGTGCAGCAGCACCATCAGCGCGATGGCCGCCGTCGCATACCACGCGGCCTCGATGTAGCTGTCCTTGAGCAAGGTCGTGTATTCGAGGAGCTGGACCGGCGTCCCGGTCACGTTCGGGTCCACGGTGCGGAGTTCCTTCACGAAGGCCTCCTGCGGCGCGCGCTGCCACACGTCGGCCTTGGGATAAACTTGCAGCAAATACTTCCCCGTCACGCCGATGAAGCGGTTGCGCAACGGAGCCGGCAAATCCTCCGCCCGCAGCGCGCTGGCCTGCTGGCTCGCGAGCGTCGCGAACGTGTCCGCCAAGTCATCGAGCAGCGCCTGCTGGTAAAATGCCGTCTGCGCCGCCGCCTGCGCCGGAGTCGCGGCCACCAGCGCGTTGCGCCACGCCTGCACCGCGTCCTTGAGCGACTTGAACTGCTCCGCCAGCTTCGCGTCGCCTTCCTTGCGCACCACATCCTCCGCCGCGCCAACGAAGCCTTGGAACGAGAACAGCACCTGCAACAGCTCGGACACATTCGCCGGCTGTAGGTCGAGCGGCGCGAACTTCACGGCGCTCGCGTCCGCCTTCACCTGCCGGATGAGCGCGAGCTTGGGCGTCGCGTCCTCGGCGAGGAACTGGCTCATCGAGCGCACGTTGGCGACGGTCGTGAGGTTGGTGAGCTTCTGCTCCAGTTGCGCCGCCTGCTCCAAGTTGGTCGCCACCACCGCGCCGAACAGCACGGAGTTCGACGCCGTGTTGATGAGCTTGTGCTCGAAAACCACCGCCGGCAGCCCCGCCGACTGCATGTTCAGCAGGTTGTAATCGAAGTGAACCTTGCCGAATCGCGCCACGCTCAACGCGACCAGCCCCGCCGTCACCACCAGCACGGCGACGGGCCGGCTCAGCCAGATGCGCTCGATGCGCTCGCGGCGGTCCACGGGCGGCGCGATGTGGTCAATCACGTTCTGCCTGCCGCGCAGCAGCAGCACCGGCAGCAGCGTCATCATCGGCACGAGGCACACGATGAGGCCACCACCCGCGATGATGCCCATCTCCTGGATGCCTTTGAAGTTCGTGATGCCCATCGCGAAGAACGCCGCCGCCGTCGTGGCTGCGCCGGTGAAGATGCCCTGCCCCGTGTTGACCATCGCCAGCGTGATGGCCTCGCGCTCGGACTTGCCGTGCCGCAATTCCTCCTCGAACCGCGCGACCAGATGCGCGCCAAAATCAATCGCCAGCCCAATCAGCATCGGCGCGAACGTAATGGTCAGGATGTTCAGGTGCCCGACCGTCAGCGTCGTGTAGCCCATCGTATAGACCAGTCCGACCACCAGCACCGCGTTGGCCTTGAGCGGGCGACCCGACTCCGCGTAGCCGTAGATGAAGATCATGAGCACCAGCGCCAACGACACGATGGTCGCCACCGTCGTGTCCACCTGTGACTGCGCCATCTCGTCGAACTCCAGCACCGGCTCGCCCGTGACGCCCACGCTCACGCCCGTCACCTCGCGCTTCGTCTCCTCCACCAGCACGCGCAACCGCTCCACCGCGTCGCCGTTCAATTCCTCGCGCTTCGCGTGCGCGGTCACGAGATACATCCGGCCGCCGCCGAAGGTGATATACATCTCGCGTTCCGCCTCCGGCCCGCCGCCGAAGAGCGCGCTCACGCCCGGCGACGGCGGCTTGCCCGGCCGCTGCAAGCTGTCGCGCGCCTCATTCACGATGCGTTCCAGCGCCGGCAGCGCGCCGAGCATGGACTCGTTCTCCGCGTTCGTCTCCTGCTTCGCCGTGCGGAACTGGCGGTTGAGGATGCTGAACAGCGAGACGAGGTTCGTCGCCCGCGAGAAGTTTTGGATGAACGGCTGGTAGTCCTTCACCTTCTTCTGCAACTCGACTAGATCGTCCGGCGGCACGAACAGCAGCGCCTTGGTGCCCATCAGTTTGAGGTCGCCCTTGTAGAAGACGTCCGTGAACAGGTTCGTCTCCGCCTCCAGCTTCGCGCCGAGCCGCTCGACGAACTGCCGGTTCTTGTCCTGCCGGTCGCTCTCGACGATGACCACGAGGTCGTCCTGGCCGGGGAACTCCTTTTTGAACGCGAGGAAGTTCTGGTGATACTTCTTGTCCGAGCCGACGAGGTCGTTGCGCGACGTGCTGAACTCCAGGTGCCGCACCGTGTAAAGCAGGCACACCGCGAACAGCGCCACCTGCGGATAGAAGAACGCGCGCGGATGCAAATACACCGCGTCCGCCAGCCGGGTGAGGAGGCGTTGGACGAACGACGGGTTGGGCGGTTCAGCGGCCACGTTCCGGGTCGAAGTTCAGGGCGCGGATGATGCACCGAAGGCCGGGCCGGTGTCCAACCTGCGCGACTTCTCCGGCCCGGGCTAGAACTTAACCTCGCACTCCAGTTCCACCAGCCCGCGGAAGTGCGCGGCGTAGGGCGCGAGTTCGCCTTCCTTCGTGGCGGCGCTCACGGTCAGCGAGGCGAGGTCGTGGTAGTCGCTGTAATACTCGGAGCAGTGCATGAAGAGGCCGACGCGGTAGTCGCCCTCGACGAGCGGGAAGTTCTTGATCCGGCCCGTGCAGCGGAACGGCTGGTCCGGCGCGAGGGTGAACTGACCGGTGGGTTTGCGCAGGTCTAGGATGGCCACGCGTTGGCCATAGACGCTGTAAATCAGGATGGCGCAGTCAATGAGCTGCGTGCGCTGCTTCGCGCCGAGTTCGAGCGTGAACTCGATGGGTTGCCCGCTGACGATGGGGTTCGGGCTGAACTCCAGTTGCCGGCACTCGACGACCTTGCCCAGCGGCACGGCGGTGTCGGTGCGCGGCTTCTTGATCTCGCCGAGGTAGGCGGCGATTTGCGTGTCGGGGCTGCCGTCGCCCAGCACGCGCCCGCCGCCCATGTGGATGATGCGTCCGCAGAGCGCCTGCACGGCGGCCATGTTGTGGCTGACGAAGAGGACGGTGCGCCCGCGGTTCTTCGCCACGTCCTGCATCTTGCCGAGGCACTTGTTCTGGAACGCGGCGTCGCCGACGGCGAGCACCTCGTCCACCACGAGAATCTCCGGCTCCAAGTGCGCGGCGACGGCGAAGGCCAGCCGCACATACATGCCGGAGGAATAGCGCTTCACCGGCGTGTCGAGGAACTTGCCGACCTCGGCGAACTCGACGATCTCGTCAAACTTCGCGCGCACCTCGGCCTGCGTCATGCCGAGGATGACGCCATTGAGGAAGATGTTCTCGCGGCCCGTGAGTTCCTGATGGAAGCCGGTGCCCACCTCCAGCAGCGATGCCAGCCGCCCGCGCAGGTAAATCTCGCCCTCGGTCGGCTCGGTGATCTGGCTGAGAACCTTGAGCAGCGTGGACTTGCCCGCGCCATTGCGCCCGATGACGCCGATGACCTCGCCGGGCCGGACATCGAAGCACACGTCGCGCAAGGCCCAGAAGGACTCCGTGGCGTTCTCGCTCTCGCCGCGCGCGAGGTTCTTCGCCCAGTGCGTGAGCTGGTCACGCAGCGTGTCCTGTGACTTGGCCGCGCCGAGCCGATACTGCTTCGAGATGCCGCGAACGCTGATGATGGGCTTGCTCATGCGAGTATAAGCCCGTGCGGCTCGAACGGGGAGAAGTCGGCGGTGTTGCTCGTCGCCAGCTTTGCTCCGCAACGGATGGCGACGGCGGCGATCATGCAGTCGGCGAAGGAGCGGGAGCGGCGGCCGGTGAGATTGAACAATTGCGCTGCCAGTTCGGCGTCTTCCTTGGAGAGCGGAGCGACATTCGGGATCATCGCACGGGCTACGGCTTCTTCGGCCGGCGGCAGCGGGCCACAGAGGTATTCCCCCCACGCCACGGAACTCATTTCCACTTCTTCGTCGGAAAGCGACCACGCATCAATCTTCCCGGCCTCGTCCGAACCGGGCACCAGCCCACACACGAGGAAGTTGGTGTCCAAATGAATCATGGCGGATCAGCGGCGGGCGTCGAGAATGGCCGCCCAGCGGGCTGCGGCCTTCTCCGGCGTCATCTGCGCAACCCGTTGCAGTTCGCGAAAAACAGCCAGCCGTTCTTCGGGCGTTGGCTTACGGCTGGGAGGAGGCGTTTCGCGCACGGCTCGGCGCATGGCTTCGTCCGCCGGCACGCCCCAAGTCTGACAAAGGCTGTCCAGCCGTCGTTGAGTCAACTCATCCAGCTCGACTGTGATGGCGTTCATGCCGGGAACATAGCCGCTTTCTCAGATCACGTCAGCAAACGTCTTCTCTGCGCGGCGGAAGTAGAGCGCACCGCTGACCATCATCACGGCAATGACGCCCAGGCTCACCCCAAAGCCGGGCCAATACGGCTCGAACGCCCCGCCCAGCACGCCCCAGCGGAAGCCGTCAATCACCCCGACCATCGGGTTCAGGCTGAACAGGAAGAACACCGTGTCGCCGAACTTCTCGCGCACGAGGGCGGACGGAAACGCCACCGGGCTGGCGTAGAGGCCCATCTGCACGATGAACGGCACGATGTATTTCACGTCGCGATACTTCACGTTCAGCGCCGAGAGCCACAGGCCGATGGCAAACGCGGCGGCGAACGCCACGAGGAAGAACACCGGCAACAGGAGCAGGTTCAGTTGCCAGCTCACGCCTGCCCAAATCATCACGCCGAACAGGATGACCAGCCCGATGGCGAAATCCACCGCGCCGCTGATGACCGCGCTGGCCGGGATGATGAGGCGCGGGAAGTAAATCTTGGAAATCATGTTCGACGAGCCGACGAGCGAGTTGCTGCT
>Ga0172367_10005780_pt1 | contig 14829 bp, 13 predicted proteins | sample Lak10m_FD_114542 | JGI IMG/M metagenome (GOLD analysis project Ga0172367, IMG submission 114542) | Freshwater microbial communities from Kabuno Bay, South-Kivu, Congo - kab_022012_10m | ecosystem: Environmental > Aquatic > Freshwater > Lake | place: Democratic Republic of the Congo: South-Kivu... | reverse complement strand
TGTCACGATCTAGGTAAGATTGGTACAGAGGAAGCAGAGCAGTATATTCATAACCCATCCGACTGGCATAGAAAAAACCTTGGAAAGCTGTACACCAATAATCCAGCCAACAGCTTTATGACTGTTCCAGACAGAAGCTTAAAGTTATTAGCTGATAGAGGTATTCGTGTATCTGAAAATGAGTGGTTTGGTATTAAGCTACACGATGGATTGTATGAAGAAGCAAACAAGCCTTATTATATTAACTTCAATCCAGAAAGCTCACTACGCACTAATTTACCGTACATCCTACATCAAGCTGACTTAATGGCTTCTCGAGTAGAGAAAAATAAGACAGAGCAAGATGACACAGATAGAGAGCCGGTAGTTAAAGAAACAAAAGGACGCAAAACATTTATGTCAGATGCCTCCTCTAAGGATAAAGAAGCTCTGAAGAATGTTTTTGATTCACTATTCAATAACGACTAAAATGTTAATAGCTATAATTATACTGTCAATAATGGTTGTTGTGATGGGCTACTTAGTGTATGCTCAAAACAGAAAATACAACACGCTACTAAAGTACACAGAAATGTATGTACAGTTTATTGGTGCAATTGCAATCAGAACTAATGCAACATACGATCGCATGCAAGAAATCGATAGACTCGGAGCCTTCAAAGCAGACGATGAAGTGGGTATGATTTTTAACGAACTAAACGAAAATGTTACAGACCTCAATGAATTTATTACAAGATACGTTAATGCCGGAACCGAAGAAACGAACGAGAAAAAGTAAAAAGCAGTATTTCGGCCCAGAAGTCGATTTAAGTATTGCACGCTACAATGCAGCTGAATGCTCTAATGAAAAGAGTGTTATTTACGAAAGAGAAATAAAACAGCCAATGGAAAAGTTGGTTGAAAACATTATTCACACCTTTAAATTTTACTACACAGATAACGTACCGTTACATCAGGTGCAGCACGAAGTGGTATCGTTTTTAGTAGAGAAACTGCCTAAGTTTGATCCCTCCAAAGGAAGTAAAGCTTTTAGCTACTTTAGTATTGTAGCAAAAAACTATTGCATTCTAAAGAATAGAAAAAACTATAAAAAACTAGTTGATCATAAGCGTGTTGATATTGATGACAACTACGAACTGGGGGAAACAGAGGAGTCTGAAGAAATCAACCTAGAAGAGTTTTTCAGTAAATATCTAGAGTATTGGGATGTTAACATGGAGCAATACTATCCAAAGAAAAGAGATCGTCAGCTAGCTGAGGCTGTATTGGAATTATTTCGTAAGCGTGACCGTATAGAGCTATTTAACAAAAAAGCACTATACGTGTATATCCGTGAAATGACAGATGCAACAACACAACAGATCACCAAGATTGTTAAGCAAATGAAGGATGGATACAAAAAGATGCTTAGTGATTATATCCAACTAGGATACATACCAAAAGACAAAACATACGAGTTGTGATCATATCAGTATCTAAAGAGGAGTTAATGGGCTTTTTGTTGCAAGAAATAAGGGCGTGGGAGTGTGTAGGTGGTGGACCTAATTTACAAGCATTTGAGTTTGATCCTAAAACAGTTGACACAGAAGTTTTGCATCAGTTAGGTTATTATACTAACCGCGAGGCATGGATCGCTGGTGCTAGAATCAAACGTATTAACGAATACCTAGCAGAAATACAAACGTATACTGTTCGTTAGTAAAATTATAATCACAACCTATTTATTGAAAATAGCGTTATGGATAAAGACCAACTACTGTTTGATGATAAGTCCTTCTCAGATTTAATGAGAGACATCTACAACAATACTAAGAAAAAAGAAACACAAATAACTGGCTTAATTGATCAGTTAAAGCCTATGATTCGTAATATGACTGATGCATCTATGATGGTGCCGCTCATTAAGGAATACTTGGAAGTGTCAGTAAAAAACGACGACAATCTTGTCAAGCTAACAGCAATAGTTCAACGGCTATTGGTGTCTAGTAGCAAAAACATAACGACAGATGATAGTGGTTTATCGGAAGACGAAAAGCAACAACTACTAGCAGCAGCACAAGACTTGCTAGATCAAACTAAATAGCTATGGGATTTTTTGATGGCCTAAATGGCTTACTAGACGGAGGAAAGTCTTCAGCAGGTAAACCACACATTCCTATACCCAAACTCACAATTGGACACGTACTAGAGGTGTGTTTGGATGAGACGTCTGAACTCTATCAAAACAACGATCTAAACATAGGTTTAATTAGGTTTCGTGATGTTTACGGACCACCAACAAAGGAGTTAGCAACAAATCAAGGATCGGTTGCTAGGCCTGCCGATAGAACTAATTTTAAACTACCACTGCCAGGAGAGCAGGTGGTTATATACTTAGCATTTTCTGATCAACTACATCCATCTAACCGAATTGCAGGTGGATATTACTACGGAGCTGTAATAACAAATACAGCCAACATAACTAGCAATTCATCACCGTTTCTTAACATAGATCCTTCATTATTAAACCCACTAAACCTTCGAGGATTTTCATACACTCAAATAGAGAAACGATTTGATAAGGTAACTAAGAACCTTGAAAACTTCAAAGACACCTCAGCCAATCCTGTCATACACAAGCAGCTGCGACCATTTGAAGGCGACTACATTATACAAGGACGATACGGTAATACTATAAGATTTGGAGGAACTCCTGCTGATAGAAATGCTGACGACAGTACATCGTGGGCAGCAAAAAAAGCAGGACAGCCAGGTGATCCTATTATAACAATAAGATTAAGCAACGAAACAGTAAGACCAAATAAGGCCGATAAAGAGTTGTTTGATATCGAAGACATCAACGAGGATGCAGCATCAATATATTTAACATCAACTCAAGAAATTCCACTAAAGTTGGCTGTACCAGATAAAGGCAACCGAGAGCATCCACTAGCTTCGTGGGCGTATACTTACGGTATCAGCTCACCTCAGGTACTACCTAGTGAAACTAATATGTACGATGGAGAGCAAAATAAATCAAAAGGAGATAAAAAGTCCGATAAAGTCAATCAAGATGCAAAACCAGGATCTGATCCTGCAGGATCAACGGAGATAATTGACACGGAAGGAGCGTAATGCATAAACCAAATTAGCAATGCCAATAGAGTATACAGTATCTAGTGAGAATAAAAATATACAAACAGCAGCAGCAAACCTGGCTGCCGCAGTTGATGCAGTAGGATCTGTATATCCTAAGCTGCTTTATTTAGAAAAAACACTAACTGGAGAGCAGTTCAAACAATATGTAGGTGGCATAGCTGCGGGAGAGGAAGCTAAAGAGCAAACATCAATCATTGATACTTTCTACAAAGATGCCAGCTACATAGATCCATTTACAGCTTACAATATATTTGATCAAGTACTATGGCCTGCTGTATCAGTACTATCGCCAGGTTGGAGTGAGAATCCTTACAATCAAGAAATAGACATTAAGGATCGAGAATTTTATATGAGAGGAGTCCCACTTATAGATATATTTCAAGACAACAACTTGTCTAATAAATTTAAAGATGCGTTTACGTTGAAGACGAGTCTTGGTTTTTTAGATAAAACTAAAATGATTGATAAGCTGGAGGATGTTGGAAGAAAACATAAGCAACTAGAAGATCAGTACAGCAAAACAAACAAGTCAGCTACTATACAAAAGGACGTGCTGTACACCACCTTTACTAGCGAAGCTACTGCTAAAAGCTACTTCATAAGCACATACTTAAACGACAATGCGCAAGGTGGGACAAACCTAGAATCACCCTATAGGATGCTACAAGTAGATCCGTATCTAGCTTATTTGACTGTATTATTCTCGTGGTTAGGAGGAATTGGATTGGGAGGCAAGATAGCAGCTTTAGATCGATATAGAGATAAAAGTGGTAAGTCGATACGCACTCGGATAAACGAAACACTGTCAAGTGAAAACTGGCATTTAATTGTACAAGCTGATCGACCAAAAACTGCAACGCTATCAATAGACGTACTTCGTATCTTTTATGAATATATACAAAGTATACGAAGCGAGTTTCCTGAGTTGTATAAAAATTGGATGGGCATGTTGCTGACTGAAAGAAAATCAATGATCAATATGTTGGTGATAGTTAATGAGCGCGTCAATATCAACAATGCTAACGCGTTTGCGTTTCAAGCAAAACCAGCAGAGTATCAAAAGGCCTTATCAGAAGCTTACAAACAATTTACAATAGAAATTGGAGACTAATGCCAAAAATCACCTATCAATCAATACTAGATCAAGTAACAGATAGCTGCGCATTAACCCAGCCCTTATCAGCACCAGATCCTGTAAAAACCAGTCCAAAAGCACGAAAGGTGAGAAGAGGTGGGGATTTAATTGACCCTCCTCCAGCAGCAACCGCCGCAAGCGAATCTATTCAAAACCTAGTAGTAACAAACACTGGCTTTACTGGAAACATTAGCATTGACTTAAAGCCATACCAAGATGCACTTGCTGGTATCAAGTTTGATGCATATAAAGACAGCAGCATTACATCGGAACTTAAATCAACAAAGTTGGTGCCCACAACTGAGCAAAGATTAGGCATAACTAATGCTGGAGACAATATTGGTATGAGGGGTGCATTAGGATCAATAGCTATTAACAGCAATCGAGTCACAATCAATGCAGGACAGCATATGTCTATGATGTTTGGACAAGAAGGTGTAGCGATTGCTTCACCTAATAAAGTTAACATTGATGCCGGAGAAACCATTACACTAGCTGCCCAAGAGAGTTTGTTTATTGGATTGCCAAGCAGAGGACAGCAGTATACTACAAAAAAGCAAAGTCAAATCAGCACAACACCTGCAACTCAAGGCTCGCAAAAAGGAGATCCAACTGCAGATAAACCGTATGAGCCGTTGGTACTTGGAGTTAAGTTAGCTAACCTATTAGAAGACATTTTAATAGTTTTAAAAAACGCACAAGGAGTGGATGCATGGTCACCAGTTAAGTTTAATGCAACATCACAAGCAGAGCTAGCGTTATTAGCCAACCGCATTCCAGAAATATTAAGCAACTATGCATACGTAGATGGAGTCTCACACGGAACAGTAGATCAAACAATTCTAAAAACACTAAAAGCAGCTCAAGCTAGCACACCGAATCTTGCATTACCTGAAAAGATTACGGGACAATTTGCTGGCAGTTTTCCAGGAGGTGATTTGGGTCTTGGAGGAGTTATAGGTGATGGAGGAGCTCCCGGAGAGAACGGTAGATTAGATAAAAAGAATCCAGCGCAATTATTAGAGTTGTCTACAGTCGATCCAAGCTTTGATATCAAAAAATATTACGGCTACGGAAAAGGACAAAAGTCATACATGAAACCGGAAGCAGCTCAGCAATTTGTAAGAATGATAAAGGACATGGTAGCACAAGGTCTCAAACCATCAATTGGAGACACATATCGAACATACGAAGCACAGTATAGTGGGTTTGATTGGAATTTGTATGTTGCAAGCGGTGGATCAAAAACAGATACAAAAAAGAAACCAGGCACTCTGTGTAAAAAAAAAGGAACAAACGGAGAAACTGCCATGGCCTTCCCAGGAACATCTAATCACGGAATTGGTATAGCAGTAGATATAACCCCTAGAGCGGTACAAAGGTGGATATCTAAATATGGCAGTCAATATGGATGGACGTGGGCTGAAGGTCAGGCTTGTGATGAACTGTGGCATATGAAATATGCGCCACAAGGTCCTTTTCCATTACAACCAGGAGCATAAGGTGAAGCAGCTGTGAGTAGAATATACACATATCAAGATATATACAACATAGTAAACGCTAATGGAGATTTAGCGCCTAGCACTTTTACAACTACGTTTACAGGAACGTTAACAATCGACCTACTACCGTACCAACAACAAGTATTAAACCTCGACTTTAAAGAGTTTAAAGACACTGCACTACAGAGTGATATAACAACTACCAACGTAACACCGACAATAGACGATCTGTTAGGTATCACAGGAGATGGAGTAAACCAATACAAACCAGATGGAGACGGTGGAAGCGTGTTCCTTGCAGGGGATCGCGTAATAATTAATGCAAAAAAAGATTACGCAATGTTGTTTGGTAAAAAGGGGGTAGCCATTGCATCACCTAATCAGGTAAACATCGACACAGGCAAATCCATAACACTTTTTGGTCACGAAGAAAATGGTGTGTTTTTGGGTTTACCAAATAGAGGTAAAGCAACTCAACCATCACTACTTCAAAAACTGCTAGGCAAAACAAAAGGAGATCCAACACCCGATCAGCTATACGAACCGTTAGTGCTGGGCTTTAAGTTGGCTAACCTTATAGAAGATTTTTTAGTAACACTGAGCAATGCAGAGATGGCATCAGCAATAAGCATAGCCAAGTGGCAACCAAGCACACAAGGAGAGTTTGCACTACTAGCCAATCGTATTCCAGAAATACTGAGCACATATGCGTATGTTGACGGAATATCGCACGAAGAGATAGATACTGAAACATTAGACAAATTAAAAGCTGCACAGTTAAAAGCTAAAAATTTCATACCACCAACCAGTCTATCTGGCTCAGTAGAGGGAACATTTGCTCAACCAATACCGGGAACGCTAAACGCAAGCGGAAGTGCTGGAGTTCAAGGATCATTGTTCATTGTTGGTGATAGTATAGCTTCGGGCATTGCAGGTCGTGTAGGCAAACCCGGCGAAAAGAAGGTAGATGCTAGAGGTATTTCTCAAGTCGGAGCTAATGCACAAATCATCTTAGGTTTTTTAAAAGAGCTACAAGCAAGCTTAAACGGAAACACAGTGATACTTTCAACCGGACTCACAAACGGTAAGGATCTTATAAACGTTGTTAAGCAACAGCTAGACTTTCTTAAAAGCCTGAATGCAAAGGTGTTTATAGTTGGAGTCGCCGATCCGTCACCAACAAACGTACCCAAGCTAGCAGACAGAAACAAAGATCTTCAGGCTTTTGCTACACAGTATGGTGCAACCTATTTAGGCTCTTTTGTGAGTACCGATATTTATGGCCACCCAAATTATCAAAGCTACAAAGATGCAAAAATCAAACCACTAGGATTACCAGTGTAATATGAAGTATACCTACGCAGACATATTAGCAGTAGTTACAGCAAACGGAGATTTATTTGGAGCTGCGCAAGGATCGTTAAGTGGAACCTTTGAGATTGATTTAAGACCATATCAAGAGGCAGTATTAGATTTAAACTTTAAGGAGTTTAAAGATCAACGACTAGAAAACGACATAATATCAACAGCTGCTAATCCTAGTGTAGATTTATTGCTAGGCATTAACAAGCAGGGAATTGGAGACGGCATATCCGACACTAACCACGGTAGCGTTATATTAGACAGCGAAAGAGTTGTGATAAATGCCAAAGACGATTTTGCATTTTTATTTGGTTCGACAGGAGTAGCATTAGGTTCGCCAAATAGAGTCAATATAGACTCAGGACAGTCCATTACGCTGTTTGCTCACGACAAATTGTTACTAGGTATACCAAACAAAGGATTACCATTCAAGCAAACAACACAAGCTGCTGCGGGAGGAACGACTAAAGGAGACCCAACACCTGATCAAGAATACGAGCCCCTAGTGTTAGGAATTAAATTGGCTAACTTGCTTGAAGACATTTTGTTTTTTCTAAAAAAGGCCGATCTAGTATCAGGCGTTAGTCCAGTCAGATTTCAACCAAGCACCTTAGCGGAGTTTGCATTATTAGCTAATCGTATTCCTGAGATGCTAAGTAGTTACGCTTTCATAGATGGATACAGCCACGAAACAATCAATCAAGAAACTTTAAAACAATTGAAAGAAGCACAGAAGAAAGCAGAAAACTATTCACCACCAACCAAAATCACTGGATCAGTTGAAGGAGTTATTTCTGTAGGAGTAAGCGGAGTAGGAGGCGGCACAGATGGAAATTTCACTGGACAGGGATTGACTCCAGTTAAAGAGCTTATTGCATCTGTTGAAAGTTTTGGAGGAGACTACAACGTGTATAATTACGGAGCTTCGGGAGGAGGCGGAATACGAACATCTGATCCAAATGGAGGCCCTAAAGGAATATCAAAAGGATTTTATAGTCCAAAAGCAACACCGTTAACAAAAGCAACAATTGCGCAAGTACTAGGTTATCAACAAGGAGTTGGAACTATAGGAGGAGAACGTCTGTTTGCAATTGGTAAATATCAATGTATTCCAAATACCCTCAAAAGCCAAGTACAATCATTAAAACTACCACTCAATAGTTTGTTTGATGAAGTTGCTCAAGAAAAAATAGGTGACAGTCTCTTACTAGGTAGTAATCTTGGTGCGTATTTGAAGGGAACTAATGAGGGAAATGCACAACAATTGGCCAATGCAGTGCAGGCATTGGGTCAAATATTTGCATCATTACCAGTGGTAAAATCCAAGACTGGTGCAGCAGTGGGAGATGTTACTACGGGACAAGGAAATGCAGCCTACTACGGAGGAGACGGACCAAATAAAGCAACCTCAAAATACACTGTAGCAGTATCAGCAACCCACATTATTAGATCAAGAGTGCAGTACTCAGGAAAAGCACCATCATTTATACCAACATACTATACAGGATAAGTAATGCCCATAGACTTTGAAAATAACTTTATAAGACCGTTCCTAAAAGATATAGAATTGGGGATAATTACTGATGCTGATACTTTTTGTGGTAAGCTCTCTGAGTATTACGAAAACACTATATTGCAAGGACAACCAATAGGAATACCTCCAGTACTGTTATCACCATCATTAACATCAGCAGCAGGAGGAGTACCAACTAATGGTGTAATAAGCACACAGCAAGACAACTATATCAAACCTAATAGTATTACAAGTCAGCAGAAAATGTATAACGTGCTATCAAAATACTACACAACTCGTGAGCTAGTTTTAGCACAACAAGACATTGACGATTCGGTTAGGACGCTAGATGCCATCATACGAAAACAGCAATTTAATATAAAAAGAGTTAGAGCATTAACAGCAAAAGCGTTACAGATAAAAAGACAGATAGCAGAGATTCCTAATAAACTTAAAGACTTTGCTGCATTAGCAGAAGCTATACAAAATGGATATCGAGAAGATTTAAAACAAATCAAATTGGATCTCAACAATAAAGAGTTCAAGCTTGATTTAGACTTACAAGAAATTGAAATCATCGATACTGTAACTAGTTTAAATTTTAAAAACATACAATCGCTACCATCATCCTTATTAAAATTATCTCGTTATTTGAGCGACCAGTATCGACGCAAAGGGCAATTCAACAAAACAACGTTTATTGTTGAAAAAGTTAAAGATTTAACCGAAGCAATAGTCACTCCAGACTCGTTTGGAACGTTAGTAGCTAGATTATCCAGTGATAGAGCGGACGTGCAGTCGCTTATTGATAAAGCTAAGCAATCGTATCGTGAGTTTAAGGTGATACAAACAGAACTCAAACCCTTATTGCAAATTGTAGAACGTAAAATAAAAGAAATAAAAGAGTCACTAAAAAATCGCATAACAACTTTAATTGAAGATGAGAAAAAAAATATACAAAAAAAGATAGCTGAAAAACAGAAGAAGAAAAAACCACGACACAAGTTTAACTTATTAAAGCAAGCTAAAGAAGACTTAAAGAACTTTCAAAAAGAAAACGAAGAGGAGTTCAAGAAGATAAGAAAAAAACAAAAAGCAATCACAGGAATTGTTTCAAAGTCCAACAAGATTCTGCAGCAAGCACTAGCCATTAATAACGAGCTTATTGTTAACGAAATTCCATTTCTAAAACAAAAAGCACAAACAATATATACAGGCATATCAGGAAGCATCGCTTCCGCACAAGCCCAAGTATCTGAGAGTAGATCTAGAGTCGCTTCCATTGTAACTAAAGGATCCGATAAGGACGGTAAGGACGTAGACCGAGAACTTAGACAATATTTTTCAAAGCAGCAGATCAAGGATTTAGTTGAACCGTTTGCATTGTTAGCTAACGAAACTAAACTTAGCTTTCAAGATATTAGAGTGTTTATTGAACAAAGGGATCAACGCTATGGAGTATATAAGACACAACTCAGTGCAATCAAAACTCAGTTTTATGAAATCAAAGAGCTAGCACAGACGCTAGACGATGATCCTGTAACGTTGAGGTATCCTCGCGAGTCAGAGGAAGACAGACGAGATAGAGCTATGCAAAAGGAGATTGATCGCAAAGCACGACAAGATAGAAGGCAAAATCGTATTCCTAGGAGATTGATCATTAGGCCATCACAGTCGTTAGTTTCGGTTCTTAAACTGGTTGCAAGACTAATTCAACGGATCCGCGGATGGGTCAATAGTCAAGTCAAAAAGTTTAAAACTTTTCTACAAGCACAAGCTGTTAAGGTTAAAAAGCTTCAAGAGAAAATTAAAAATGCATTAATTGATCTTGTGCCGTTACGAACAGCAGACGCTGACCGATTAACAAAGGAGCAAGCTAGAAAAGAAAAATTAAACCGCATAAAAGAGTATCAGGCTAAGGTTGAATTGTTACGAAAAAAATCAACAGCTGTTGCTCAAATAAGCGTAGCCGCAGGAACATTAGTAGGCAATCTAGGCCTAGGCAAATACTCAGTTAAAGACAACGAAGCACATTTAAGAAAAATAGCACAAGGGAGGTATACATTTGAAACTGTAGGCCTTGATCTAGATACAATAAACGGACCAGACAAAACCGCTTACGCTGCTGCCGATCTTAATCGAAAAAAGTTTTTAGAGGTTATCGATATACTGCGAGTTGTAGATCAGTATGTGAGTCTAACGATAACAACAATACAAGCAATAAATGAGGACAACCCAAAATCACTACTACCAAATATACCAAATCAAGCCGTGCAAGTCGGTAGGGGTTTTATAGAAGACTTAAAGCAAGCTGTTGCAGATACAACACAAACTGTAGTAGACTTTAACGATCTTTCTACGTCAAATTTAAAAGCTGATCGTTTTATAGGAGCCATTATTGATTTTTACACTAGCGAACAATCCTTTGGTTCTATCATAGATAATCTTCGTAAAATACGAATAGCCTTAAAAGGCGAGCTAGCAACTTCTATTCTTAAATCTGCAGACCTTACACGAGCACTTGTAGATTTGGAGAGCAAATATTTGTTTAAAGTGCAACAACAAGTACGCAAAGCGTTGGGGTATATGTCAGAGCAAAACAACCTTGATAAACAAAACACAACTCAACAAAACCCACAAGCTGTAACTACACTAGGCCAGAAGCGAGCAGAAATTCGTAAGTTTACGCAAGAGAAAAAGGAGTCTATGAGAAAAATGACCATTGGAAAATACAATCTGTACGATGAGTTAGTAAGACTAGACAAACTAATCACTAAGCGTCAAGGATCGTTTTTAGGAGCTACAATGGATCGCCTTATGATTTTATTATCGGAATTTGAAGAAGTTATCCGTAAGGAGGTGAAAGAGTTTTTAGATCAAGTAAAAGTGGATCTCGCAGCTTTAGGCAAAAAGTACCGTGATGAGCATCAAGAGTCACTCGACAAGATTAAAGACAAGCTATTAAATGCGGAAGGACTAGTATTGTCAGGATTGCTCAGAGTGGCTACTGTACTATTTTGGACCGGTGCCACATGGCAAAACTCATCAGGAACCACTTTCCAAGTGTTATCTGTAGGACAGTTTCCACGACTAAAGAGTAACAGCTTTGTTGATGGTAGTGAGGTATATATACGTGAAGTTGCTGCTAAGTTTGAACAACAACTAAGCAATATGAAAGGAATTGTATATCCAAATCCAGCATACGGCATTCCACCTTTTTCGTTTAGTGGCTACGGTCCAATTATTCCAATTCCACTAGCTACAAGTGCAGCAGTGTAGATTCCCCAAAGTGCTGCATATTTATTAGAAACCGTTATTTATGAAAGCATCAGATTTTGCACAAATTTTAAAAAAACTAATTAGAGAAGAGGTACGCTCAGTCATTCGTGAAGAGTTAAAATCGGCACTAACACCAATACTGCTAGAGCAGAAAAAAGGCCTTTTGAACGCAGAAAAGAGACAAAGTACACAAGCTAGACAGCCAATGCCTCTTCCTAAACAAAAACCATCAAAAGACTTTGGAATCACTATGAGTGGACCGCTTGGAGACATTCTTAGAGAAACAGCTAATGATTTAAGAAACGGAACATCAGCACCAATACAGGAAGCAGCTGCGAATGAGTGGGGAAGCATGGGCCACTTCGATGCAAGCGACGCTATGAGCTTTGGACAGCAAATGGATGACGATAACTTTGGCGTACCATCTGAATATAGCAATGATCCAACAGCAGCCTTCATGAAGGATTACTCTGGTGTATTGAAAAGCTCATACGAAAAGAGCGGAATGAAATAATGAAACTAAAACAAGTCATACGTGACATCATACTAGAAGGTAGTCTGTCAGATTTTAATGGACCCAACACTCCTGCTGCCTTAAAAAAAGAAAAGGAGATTGGTAACAAAAATGTTAAGCCTCACGATGCTATTGAAGACTTAGATCTCAACACACTGAACCGTAACGTCACAATTAAAGAGTATCGTTATGGTCCAATTAACCCCTCTGACGAAAAAGGATCTGCTCAGTTTTGGGAAGATAAAGCTAAGATGTGGGACACAACAGTTGAAGCTGCAAAAGAATCTCGCTGTGCTAATTGTGGTGCGTTTAATCAAAAGCCTGACGTAATAAAGAAGATCGAAAAAGCAATAGGCGAGGAAGGAAGCACAATAGCAAAAGAAGCTAATCTAGGCTTTTGTGAGTTCTTTTGGTTTAAGTGCGCTGGTGCACGAACGTGTGATGCATGGGTAAGTGGAGGACCTATTAAAAAGTAATCAATGGCAATAGAAATTCGCAAACCAGTATTAGATTCGCTTGTTGACGTAGCAATAGGATTAGATCTACCAACAAACGCACCATACGGATCGTTGTTTAAGTTAAACTATTTAACAATTGATCAAGCAGTTGCAAACGCAAAAAACTTACTATTCACTAATCACGGAGAGCGACCAATGTTGCCAACGTTTGGTTGTAATTTACGTAGAGTGTTGTTTGAAAATGCAACAGAAGAGTTGACATCTGAATTAGAAGATAGTATCCGAGATAACTTTCAAGTTTGGCTTCCATACATATTTATTAATGAACTAGTCGTTGACGCTCCTGATCTGTCACCAAATCGAGTAGATGTTAGCTTAACAATTAGCTTAGTAGGGAATCAGTTTGATACACGATCAATTGAGCTTCAACTAGAGACTGCACAGTAGTAAAATAATAATATGTACACACCACCATCTAAAGACGTACGATATTTAGGTAGAGATTTTGACAATATCAAACAGGGTTTGGTTGATTTTGTTAAGACCTACTACCCAAATACATACAACGACTTCAACGAATCGTCACCGGGAATGATGTTTCTTGAGCTCATTGCTTATGTGGGCGATACTTTAAATTACTACGTTGATTCGCAGCTAAAGGAGTCGCTAATACTACAAGCGACAGAAAGAAAAAACATACTAGCGATTGCAGCTGCAATGGGATACAAGCCTAAGGTCAGCGTTCCCTCAACCGTTGATATAGATTTGTATCAATTAATGCCTGCTTCAGGAAGCGGTGTCAACACAGCACCAGACACACGATACGCTCTACGCATCAATCCAGGTCTGCGTTTGCAAACAACCTCTGAAGTTAATCTAGAAACACTAACAGAGAATGTTCCTGTAAATTTTTACATACAAGACATTGTTGATTTTTCAATTAACACAGTAGACGATCCAACAACAACCACAATATACAGCTACGATGTGAATGGTGGGGTAGAGTATTATTTGGCAAAAAAAACAGTAAAAGCCGTATCTGCTGCACCTTTTAGTAGAGATATAAGCGTAGGAGCAGCTACTAAGTTTTTTAAAATAAAAATTCCATTTGAAACTACACCACCGGATATTATAGGCATCGACTCGGTTGTAGATTCAGAAGGCAATACTTGGACAGAGGTACCATATCTAGCTCAGGATACTATATTTGAACAAGTAACCAACACAGCTTATAACGACCCAGAATCGGCAACTTATAGCGACGAAATACCATACTTACTAAAGCTTAAAAAAGTACCACGGCGATTTGTGACACGAATCCTAGATGATGGTATTGAACTTCAATTTGGTGCAGGAGTTAGTAATTCAGAAGATGAAGAGCTACTACCAATACCAGACAACATTGGCATCAACCTTCCTACTGGTAAAATACAGATTGATCCATCTATTGATCCTAATGCACCTGGCGTCACTAAAGCCTACGGTATTGCACCATCAAACACAACGCTTACAATTACATACCTAAGAGGCGGAGGAGTGACCTCCAACGTTAGCAGTAATACAATTACAGCTATAGCTGGAGCTGATACCAATACAGTAAACTTTCCACAGAACACACAGACTTTAAATTCAATTATACTTAACTCATTAGCAGCAAACAATCCAGAAGCTGCAGTAGGTGGACGTTCTCAAGAAACTTCAGACGAAATTAGACAAAATGCACTAAAGCAGTTAGCATCGCAAAATAGAGCTGTAACGCGAGACGATTACATGATAAGAGCGTTATCAATGCCACCCGAGTTTGGTAGCATAACTAAGGTATTTATAACACCAGACGAGCAGAATAACCTACTAACAAGCGATACACAGGATCGAGTAGCTAACCCTTTAGCCATGAATATGTATGTGCTCGGCTACAACTCCAGTCG
>Ga0172367_10005779_pt1 | contig 14830 bp, 12 predicted proteins | sample Lak10m_FD_114542 | JGI IMG/M metagenome (GOLD analysis project Ga0172367, IMG submission 114542) | Freshwater microbial communities from Kabuno Bay, South-Kivu, Congo - kab_022012_10m | ecosystem: Environmental > Aquatic > Freshwater > Lake | place: Democratic Republic of the Congo: South-Kivu... | reverse complement strand
TCCGAGACACTAAATGAACACCGTCAAAAACAAAAAAACAGCCGGAGAGCTGTTAATCGGATGATGAATATTGGTGATAATTTGAAATAGAGGGTGTTCGGATTGACCCATGTGGGTAGCTTATTTTTTATGCCTTTATTTTACCATTTTTTCATTTATACGTCAAAAATATGCTATTATTAGTAGCTAGTACTGTTATTTGACTTATTTCCAATTTACTGTTAATATCAATAAATTCTCGTTCTTTTGTCAATTTGTCAAATAGAAATAAGTCTAACCACCAAACCATAAGCCATGAAAAAAATCTTGTATGCTACCGCTATTTTAGCTTTTTTAGCTTTTTCCCTCTTTTCCTGCCCAGTTGCGGAGGCCCAAACCCAGCTATGTAATCAAAGCGATAGCGATATCGCTTTAGTATATGAGGGCGTGCCTATTCCCGTGCCGGCTAATAGCGTCCTTTTTTGGAATGAAGCACCTCCTGGTCAGTTTATCGCCTATATTTATAGGTATATCTCTGACATTGAGGATACTTCTTGCCGGGTGGTGGAAAAAATGGGCTTTGTTGCTCTGGAAAATGAAAATGGTATTATCATTTTCGATCGTTTTCGGAGGCCATTACCGGTATTTTTAGCCAATCATACGAGCAGAGAAATGCTCGTGGAGTACAGTAATTTATCTGTGTTTATTCAGTCGGGAGCGACTGTTATTTTACCGGGTATATTTATTACTCCCAATGGCGAAGCCACCGTGCTTATCAGCGAATGCCGCGGGGATTTCATTAATCCGCCCGAACCTTTGCTTTTAAGCTTTAAGACATCTTCTGACGGCCTGCGGGCTGAGATTAAATGAACTTGAGGGTTCCTTTTGTATAACTAACAAAACGGACCCTCTATTTTTTTGTCTTTTTATCTTTTTATGCTAATATTATCAAGAGGATTATATTATTTATATTAATTTTATGTTAAAGATGCCCAAAGGCTTAAATCGGAATAAAAAAGAAGGCTCGCCAGTAGCAGCTGAAGTTTTATCTGAATCTCCTCAATTGCCGCTTACCGGAGAAGCTATCGCTCCGAAGATTGAAGCCCAGATGGATGCTAATATTAATTTAGAAAAATTATTAGCTTTGTGGCGCCTAAAAAAAGAATTAGGGCAGTCTTTAGCGCCGGAAGAAGTATTGCAGATTAGCGGCATGGAAGTCCAAGAATTAATTACCGCCATGGAAGGCAGGGTGATGGAGGAAGAGATTGATGGTGCCGCTTTGATGTCAATTTTGGAGGAGTCTCTTGGTACCCTTGATCGCGAAAAAAATGAACAGGAGAATAATGGTGTTAGCAATAAGTCTTCAGAGAGTTTAATGCGGAAAGCAGCTAATAGTAAAAAATTCCGAGCCTTTTTTGTGGCCTTGATGATTTTTTTGAAATTTGCTCCCGCTCAAGGCGCAGAAAAATCCAGCTTTAAGACTCAGGATCGAAGCGATAATCTTAAAGAAATAAAAAATCCAGTAAATATGGAGCCTAACCCGGAGAACACCTATCAAGTTCAGGCGGATGATTTTAGTGAATTTAATGAGGGCAAAGAGGGCGGTGACGCCAAGCCTTTGCAAATTAATATTGAAGATGGTCCTCGCTCTGCTACTCTAGAGATGGCGGGCTACTTTGATACCGATTCTGGTGAGCTTAATGAAGGCATAAAAACAGAGATTGCTAGCAATTTTCAAAATTTTCTCAGTCAGATTACGCCCGATAATGTCCAAGATGTTTTAGATTCCGATTTTATCCTCTATGGCTCCAGTGACGAACGTCCGACTAGCAATTGGCATGGTAGCAATGAGGAATTAACGCTGGCCCGCTTGGCTGCTATTGAAGAGATTTTAAGTGATGTTCTTGAGCATTATGATTTTTCCTCTCTGCCTGATGATGTAGCGGAACAAGTACGCGCTAAAATATTTATCCAGACGATGCCGTCTTCAAAAACTGGCCCGGAAAAGGGTGTTACCTATTTAACAGATTTGCATAAAGATACGGGAGAAAATTATAGTGCAGAAGAATTGCTAAAAATCAAGACAGAAAATCCAGGTTTATACAAGCAATTATTAGACGAGTGCCGCAAGATTACTTTCTCTCTTTCTTTGAGTAAGAGCCAAGATATTCCGACGATGTCTCCGAAGGTACCACAATTATTGATTCCTACCCCCGATATTCATGAGCGTCCCTGGCAGCCTTCTTTAGAAAAATTGCCGGAATATACTAATGTCTGTTTGATTTTTGATAATAGCCCTTCTGTTGGTGACTCCTATCCTTATATTTCTGAGTTAATTTCCAAGCAAGACTTTAATGGTCTTAAAATTCATTTTGCTACTTTTTCTAAAAAATTAGATGCCATGTCTACTTATGACAATCCTCAAGAAGTAGCGGCGGCCATCAAGGGTATTAGATACACCGGTGATATAGAGGAGAGGGCTTTGGTGGCGGCGGAAAGCGCTTTAAAGAAAATGCCACTAGGCGACAAGAATGCCGTTTTCGTCGTTACGGATGAAGACTTACAAGGAGTATCTTTAGAAAAAATTCAAGAGTTGAAAGCATTAGCTGCCAGCAAGAAGGCGGAAGTGTATTTCTATTATGCTGATGATAAGAATAAAGCTTTGCGCCAGGTATCTTTGGAAGATTTAGAACTAGGCTGGAATAATGAAGTTTTTAAATTAGCTTCCAGTTTGGTGGAATCAACTTTAAATAAGGGCGAGCGTAAGATTGAGTCATTAGAAAAACAGAAAAAGTTCCAACTGGACATTAGCGCCCGTCTTGCCAAGCGCGATTTAAACCCGTCCCTGCAAAAAAGCTATCAGCTTGCCCAGTCTAAGGCCGCTGAATTGTCAGCAAAGATTGATGATAGCCGTGCCCAGGTAGAATCTTTACGCTCTGATTGGGAGAGCGGATCTGTCAGCCGTTTGTTAGCCAATAGCTTAATGAAAGATTTTAGGGTTGTTAATGATCAGAAATTTAGCCAATCTTTAGAATTAAGGGTTAAGAGCGGTAGTTTAGGGACACCGGCCTTAAATTTTAACCATATAGAAACTTCGTCTAATCTTTAGGGAATTATTGTTATATTTGACTATTTCTGAAAAAACAATTATTATCAAGAAGTGAGGCAAAATTACGCCCGTGGCGTAATTTTTGCTTTAAAAGACTGTAATTAACTATTATTTATGGAAATTAGAAATATTGCCATTATTGCTCACGTTGATCACGGCAAAACTACTTTGACCGATGCTTTAATGCGCCAAACTGGTATGTCCGGAGATGAGGTGAGTATGGATAGCAACGCTTTGGAAAAAGAGCGGGGAATCACTATTTATTCTAAAAATACCTCCGTCTTTTATAAAGATACCAAGGTTAATATCGTTGATACCCCGGGTCACGCCGATTTTAGTTCCGAAGTAGAGCGTATTTTGCGTTCTATCGATTGTGTTTTGTTGCTTGTTGACGCTCAGGAGGGACCGATGCCGCAAACTAAGTTTGTTCTTAAGAAATCTTTAGAATTAGGACTTAAGCCAATCGTTGTTATTAATAAAATTGATAAGCCGGCGGCTCGACCGGCGGAAGTAGTAGAAATGGTTTATGAATTGTTTTTAGATTTAGGCGCTAGCGACGAACAGTTAGATTTTCCAGTAATTTACGCCGCCTCGAAACAGGGAATTGCCAAGAGAGAACTGACGGATGAGTCTGATAACCTTAGTCCGCTCTTAGATTTGATTTTAACTCATGTCGTTCCTGCTTCTTCGGCGGAAGCTTTAGCTAAGCCTTTGTTGGCCCAGCCTTTTAATTTGGCTTATGATAATTTTTTAGGTCGTTGCGCCATTTGTCGAGTTTATGAGGGTAAGATTAAGGCCGCTCAGAATGTTTTTGTTGAAAATCTTGACGGTCAGACTAGAGCCCGTAAGATTACCAAGATTTTTACTTTTAAAGGTGTCGGCCGCCAAGAGGTGACGGAAGCTGAGGCGGGTGACATCGTGATGGTGGCCGGCCTAGCCGATATTTATATTGGCGAAACTATTGCTGAGAGCGCTGATCAACCAGCTTTGCCGGCGATTAAAATTGACGAGCCGACCATTGCTTTGAATTTTTTAATTAACAATTCTCCCTTTGCTGGCCGCGAAGGTAAGTTTGTGACTAATCGCCAGCTGAAAGAGCGCTTAGAAAAAGAATTGGAAGTGAATGTCGGTCTCAAGATTGATTTTTCGGAAACTAATTATTATCGGGTCTTCGGACGGGGCGAGTTACACATTGCTATTCTTTTGGAGAATCTGCGCCGTGAAGGCTATGAATTGCAAGTTTCTCAACCGCAAGTAATTATTAAAGAGGAGGAGGGTGTTAAGGTTGAGCCTTTTGAAGAAGTGACGATTGACGTTCCGGAAAGCTTATCGGGCGTAGTGATTGAAAAAGTTTCCAAGCGCCGCGGCCAGATGACTAATTTCAAAACCCACAACAGCCAATCCCGCCTTACTTTTGCTATGCCTACTCGCGGTTTATTAGGTTATCGTAACGAGTTTATCGTTGATACTCGTGGCGAAGGCATTCTTTGCGCCCAAGTATTGGGCTTCCAGCCCTATGCCGGTGAGATTGATAAGAATGATTTAGGCTCCATGGTTTCGATGATTACCGGCAAAGCTTTAGCATTTGCTCTCTGGAATTTACAAGAGCGGGGCGTCCTTTATATTGCTCCTAATACGGAAGTTTATGAAGGCATGGTTATTGGCAATGTAGCTAAGGGCAATGATTTAGCGGTTAATCCGATTAAGGGTAAGCAGTTAACTAATGTCCGCGCCTCCGGTTCTGATGAAGCGATTCAGCTTACTCCGCCCGTCCCCTTGACGATAGAGCTTGGTCTGGGTGTTATGAATGCGGATGAGTATTTAGAAATTACTCCTCAAAATGTCCGTTTGCGCAAGCAACATCTGACTGAAGTTGACCGTCAAAGGGCAAAAAGAGCGAAGAGCGCTTAAATCTATTGGTATAAATGAAAAGCCGTTAATAACGGCTTTTTTGTATCGTGTCAATATATTGCCCGACCGCTTGATAACGACTATAATATTATTAGGATTGTTTTGATTTTATTTAAGATTATTGTTTTTTATGTCTAATTTACCTTTAATTGGTTTTATCGGTCAGGGTTTTATCGGCAAAAATTATGCCGATGACTTTGAGGCGCGCGGTTTTACGGTTATACGTTATTCTCAGGAAGAGCCTTATCTTGCTAATCGTGAAAAGATTGCTAGCTGTGACTTTGTTTTTATTGCCGTGCCTACACCCACCACTCCTCAAGGTTTTAATTCCGCTATTTTAGAAGAAGTCTTAGCTTTAGTCGGCCCCGGGAAGATTGCCGTCATCAAATCTACCATTCTCCCCGGAACTTGTGCTGCTTTGCAGGAAAAATATCCTGACCGTTTTATTTTTCATAGCCCCGAATTTCTGACTGAAAAAACGGCCGCTTGGGACGCGGCTCATCCTAGTCGTAACATTGTCGGTTATCCGGTTGACGATGCTATCTATCGGGCCAAGGCCGAAGAAATTTTGGACCTTTTGCCGTCAGCCCCACTGCGCTTGGCTTGCCGCGCCAAAGAGGCGGAGTTAGTTAAATATGCGGCCAACTGCTTTTTATTTTTGAAAGTTATTTATGCTAATATTCTTTATGATTTAGCCGCTAAAGAGGGTAGTAGTTGGGAAAATATCAAAGCAGGGATGGCAGCCGATCCTCGGATTGGTGCCAGCCACCTTGATCCGGTGCACGCCTCTGGCACTAATATTCAGAGTGGCCGCGGTGCGGGCGGGCATTGTTTTGTCAAAGATTTTGCTGCTTTTTTAAACTATGCCCGTGACCGCGAATTGGATTTAGCTAGTATTGATTTCTTGGCGGCGGCGGAAGCAAAAAATCTTAGCCTTTTAAATACTAGCGGCAAAGATGCGGAAATTATCGCTAGCGTCTATGGTCAGGGTTAATCTTTTTTTATTCTCATGCTTAATAAATTGTTAAAATTGGTAATTAAAATTACCCCCGCCTCTTATCGCTGGCTCTGGGAGCACGATGGTTTTAAGCGTTATTTTTTTAATACCGGCTGGATGTTGGCGGGCCAAATTTTTGCTTTAGTTTTATCTTTTTTTATTGGCGCTTGGGTGGCGCGTTATCTTGGCCCGGAGGATTATGGCACCCTTAATTATGCCCTAGCTTTTGCCGGTCTCTTTGGTTTTATTGCCAGCTTTGGTGTCGATAGTATCCTGACTAGAGAATTAGTAAAGACTCCGGAGCAGAAAGAGGATCTACTGGGAACCAGTTTCGTTCTTAAATTACTGGGGGCTTTCTTGGCAATTATTATTACGGTTATCACTACTTTCGTTGTTGAGCAAAATCCTTTTAATCGAATTTTAATTATTACTTTTACCGCTAGTTTCATTTTTCAAGCTTTAAACGTAGTTAGTTCTTTTTTCCAATCTCGAGTGGAGGCAAAAAATAATGTCTGGGCTCAGGTCGGCGCGGGTTTGCTTAGCAGTATCCTTAAAGTTATTTTTATTATCTCAGGGGAGAACTTGTGGTGGTTAATGTTAATTTTTACATTGGATGCCGCTTGGCAATCCTTATTATTGTTATTTATTTATCGCCGCCGGGGTTACCGCTTGGGTGCTTGGCAGCTTAATTGGTCTTTAGCTCGAAAAATTGTATCAACTTCTTGGCTCCTGATGCTATCGGCCGCTGTTTCTTTTATTCTTCTAAGGATTGATCAGGTGATGATTGGCCAAATTTTGGGTACGGTTGAAGTGGGTTTATATGCGGTAGCTGTTAAATTTGTCGAGGTTTGGTATTTTGTGCCAGGTATTATTGCCGCTTCTCTTTTCCCGGCGATTTTAAATGCTAAAAAAACAGATATTAATATTTATCGGCGACGTTTGTCACATTTTTTTATTTTTATGTTGGCTTTATCGCTGGTGATTGCTCTTGTTACCGTCATCCTGTCTCATTATTTAGTAGTTGGTTTATTCGGCGGTGAATATTTGCCAGCGGTGGCAGTTTTGCGGGTTTATGCCTGGTCGAGCGTCGGTTTATTCTTAAATTGGGCTCTTTACCAGCAGTTGATAGTTGAAGATCGCTTACATCTTATTTTTCTAAGTAATTTTGCCGGCATGGTTTTCAATGTTTGTTTAAATTTTTTATTTATTCCTCGCTTCGGCATTATCGGCGCTGCTTGGTCAACTTTAATTTCTTATCTTTTGGTGCCGGCTATTATGTTTTTATATTTTCAGTGGAGCAATAAAAAGAGTTAATTTTATTTTCATTATTTTATTTTTTTAAAAAAGACCGACTTTTAAAGTCGGTCTTTTTGTTATTATCTAAAAGATTTAGTTATTATCTAAAACCTCTTGTAAGCGTTGACGGAAATGGGCGAGAGTATAGTATTGCTGATAGCGTTCTTGACCGCGGATGCCCATGCTATTTCTTAGTTTTGGATCGGCAATGAGAGTGTTGAGGGCGTGCGCCAGTGCTTGGCTATCAGCTGGCGGCACAGAAAGGCCATTAATGCCGTCTTGACCGACTTCTTCGACGCCGGTTTGAAGATAGGTGTTAACTATGGCTTTACCGGCTGCCATCGCTTCCAACTGGACTAAGCCGAAAGCTTCGCTTTTAGCGGTGGAGGGGAAGAGAAAGATGTCGGTTGCTAAGAAGAAGGGGCGAAGGCGGGTTTGGGGTTTAATAATTGTCACTTTATCTTCCAAATTATTATCTTTAATCAACTGGCGTAAGCTTGTTTCTTCCGGGCCAGTGCCGATAATTAATAATTTAGCCTTTACGCTTGCCATCGCTTTGACGGCATGGCTTAGACCTTTATAGTACACCAGGCGGCCGACCGCAAGGATGAGAGTTTCTTGCTGGCTGTATTTTTCTTTAATCAATTGGGCCTCAGCCTGATCACTTTCGTTATAGTCAATATCAACCCCATAGGGGAGAGCCCGACATTTATCGGCAAATTGTGAGAGTAGGGAGGAGTGTTTAATAAGATTATCGCCACCGGTGAGAATTAGCTTAGCTTTTTTTAAACTAGCTTTTACTAAAGGCATGACCAGAAATTTGCTGACTTTTTGCCGGACAATGTCCGCGTGGTAATAGATGATTAATTTATGTTTGGGAATGAAGGGGCAGATGAGGGCGGCCAAGGGGAAGGGGTAGTGGATGATGATGCGGTCATATTGGGAGCAGAGATGGCGGCTGAGACGGAAAAAATCTAAAGACAAGGGCATGCCTAAAGCCTTTCCTAAAGAGGCGGCGCGATAGACTTTAACGCCGTTGATTATTTCTTCGCTTCGGCCGCCTTTTTCTTGGCAGGCTAAGACCGCCGTTTCATCGCCAGTCTGCTTGCTAAATCCTTCGGCGATATTTTGGACTACCGTTTCAATGCCGCCAATTACTGGATAGTATAATTTATTTATTTGTAGAATTTTCATGTTGGTGGATGATGTCTATTAATTGCTTGCTAGATTTCTCCCAGCTGAAACGACGAGCATTTATTTCGCCTTTGGCTACTAAATGAGCCGCCAGTTCCGGCTGATTAAGAAGTTGATTGATTTTATCATTTATATCAACGGGATTTTTGCCATCGAAGAAGAGAACGGAATCGGCCGCCACTTCTCTGAAGGCAGGGATATCGGAACAGAGTACTGGTATCTTGGAAATTTGAGCTTCTAAGATGGGAATGCCGAAGCCTTCGTATAGAGAGGGGAAGATTAGAGCCTGAGCGTCGCCTAAAAGGCGATATTTTTCCTGTTCGTCGACAAAACCGGTAAACCTAATCCCTGGTCCAGCTAAGGCTACTAATTTTTCCATGCTTTTATCCATTTTGCCAATAATTAATAGTTCGCAATCTTGGAATTTACCATTAGCCTCGAGTTTGGCTCTAATTAAGGTTTCAAGATTTTTCCGTGCCCGGGCGTTGCCAATGGCGACAAAATACGGTCTATTAATCGGTTCTGGATCTTCATTGTTTTTTGGGGTCGGTTTTGGTAGTGTCGGTAGACCGCCGTAGATGACTTTAATTTTTTCTGCCTTGATGTGCAGGTGTTGACTGAGCTCGTGGCGGGAAAATTCGGAAATCGTAATAATTTCTTGGGAAAAGTTTTTAGCAAAAAATAAACAGGTGCGCCAGTAAATTTTTCCTATCAGGGAGCTTTCATTTTTAAAGATAAAAGGGGCGGCATCATATAAAGCGACAATCTTTTTAGAAAATATCCAGGGTGAGTCCAAAGAAGGGCAGAAGAGAAAATCAAAATTTTCTTTTTTTAATATTTGTGGGAGGCGTAATTGTTGATAGCCAAAAAGACATAGGCGGCTAGGATTGGAGAAGTGCTTCACTTCAAGTTTAATATGGCTAGGCAGAGGTTGGAGGAAGGCAGCTGATTTTTCATTAGCGAAAACCGTAATTTCGTCTCCAGTCTTTGGCAAAGAACGCAACAAGCCGGCAAGAAAACTTTCAATTCCTTGATAACTGGTATAGGGCAGGGCGTTAATGGCAATTTTCATAAAGAGAAGTTTTTCACCTTCTCTTGGCAGAAGAGAAAGATAATATAAGGCAGGCGTAATATTTTAAGAAGAGCGGCCTGAGTGCGGCCATGGTGCTTACGGAAATAATAATCTTGAGAGCGGTAATATACTAGGCGTTTAGCCAGGCTCGGCGCTAAGCTTTGTCCGCCAAGATGCACTAAGTTGGCGGAGAGGCAGACGGCGACGCGATATTGATTTTGCCAAGCGCGGCGACAGAGGTCAACGTCTTCGAAATAAAGAAAAAATTGTTCATCCCAGCCATTTAAAGTTTTAAAGGCTTTCCGTTTAATCATTAGAGCGCAGCCACTCACCCAATCAACCGCCAGATAGCTTGAGTCAGGTTTCGGCTCTAGATTTTTTTGTTGTCGCTTAAAGATTAATTTTTTTAATTTTGGAAAATTACCAAAAGCGGCTTTTTGATAACTGCCGTCAGGTAGAAGGAGGCGCGGGGAAATAATGCCTAGACTGTCGTCTTGGCGAAAAAGTTGGAGACAGTCGCTCAGGACATCGGTGCTGATAATGGTATCGCTGTTGAGAAAGAAAAGGAAATCCCCTTGAGCAATCGCCGCCCCCTGATTGTTAGCGCCGGCAAAGCCCAAGTTTTTCTGATTAGCAATTAATTTTATCTTTTCACCATATTTGGTTTTGAGGCTTTCAGCGCTACCATCGGCGGAGGCGTTATCAATGACAATGACTTCTAAATTATTCGGCCAAAAGCTATTTTTTTCTCCTAAAGCAAAAAGACCGTCGAGACAGTTATCGGTCAGTTTCGGGGTTTTATAGTTGATTATAATTACGGAAAAGAGCATAGAAGCTAAGGGCGTAGCATCTTTTTAAGCCAGTCGTAAAGATGTAATTTTTTTAACAATATTGATAACAGTAGTTTTATCAGGTTTTTTATTCTCAGGATATTTTTAATTTTTACTTTAAGAATAAAATTGGTTGGCAAGAATTCTTTATTGGTAATAATAATTTTATGATAATAGTCTCGCCAGATACGATCGTGGTAGAAAAACTGTTTGATTTTATTTTTTTTCCCCCAGGATTCATTTTCGCCGCGATTACGGACAATTTGAGCAGCAATCGCTCCGGCGCTATATTCGCGGCCAGCGTAAAGTAAAAGCGAGGGCAGGGGGAAAAGGTCTAAGGGCTTATTAAACTTTTCAAAGATATAATAGTTTTCTTGAAATAAGCTTCTTTTAATCAGCCAATTAGAACAGAGTGTCAGGTAGTAATCGATGCTGGTATAAAATTTAGTATTTAACAAAGCAAAAAATTCTTGACGATTATTTACTACCTGATCTTGGTCGAGTTTTAATAAATTTGGATATTCCCGTTGGCTTTTTTCCATAAAACCGAGCAAGTTGCAGACTATTAAATCGGTATTTTTGTTTTTAATAAAAGTCAGGATAGTCTGCAGGGTGCTTTCTGTTTGAATGTCGTCGTCAGAAAACACCCAGATATAGTCACCATCGGCCAAAGAGGCAACTTTAATAATGCCGGGCACTAATTTTCGGGGTTGATCGTCTCGGATATATTTAATATTGCCAAAATGGTTTGTGAATTTTTCTGCCACTTCCGCAGTGTTGTCACTGCTTTGGTTGTCTAAAATAAAAACATCAACCGCAGCCATCACTTCAGGGTTTTTAAATTGAAGGACAATACTCTCAAGACATTCATCCAAGAATCTGGCACGATTATAGGTAGGAATGCAGATGCTAATAATTGGTTTCATATTATTTTAAATCATCAATTATCTTCTCAATCATTTGTTGGAAGCTGAGGCTTGGTTTCCAGCCGGTAGCAGTTTTTAATTTACTGGCATCGCCGACTAAGAAAGTTTTCTGAGGACTGAGCATGCCTTTATTTTCTTGGACAAATTTAGTCCAGTCTAAATTGAGATAATTAAAAGCGGTGCTGACGAAATCTTGAACGGAATGAGCTTCGCCGGTGGCAATGATAAAATCATCGGCTTTTTCGGCCCTTAGAATTAACTGCATGGCCTGGACATAGTCGTAGGCATAGCCCCAGTCGACTTTGGCATTTAAATCACCCAAAATAAGTTGGTCACTTTTGCCATTTTTAATATCAAGCGCGCCTTTAATTATTTTCATGGAAACAAAACTCTCAGAGCGATATTCGGACTCGTGGTTATAGAGAATGCCGGCGGTGGCGAACAGACCATATTTTTCCCGATAAAATTTACTCAGCCAGAAGCCGTTCATTTTAGTGAGGCCGTAGACAGTGTTGGGGTTGAAGGGGGTTGTTTCAGTTTGAAAATCTTCAGAGTTATCTCCAAAGATTAGAGAAGAGCTGGCGTAGAAGATATGGCTGGCAGGAGAAAAAAGACGGACGCCTTCAAGAAAGTTAAGGAAAGACAAAACGTTGGTTTGGTAGCTTTGCGCGACCCTGCCGTCTTCTTTTTTGTCTCTGTCTTGGGAGGAATGGTGGAAGGCGGCTAAGTAATAAATTTCATCCGGTTGCCATTCCTTGAGGAAGGCGGCTACTTCTTGCTCATTATCAATATTAATTTTTTGATGCCAATTAGTTTCTCGGGTGCAAAGAGTATCTTTACCGATGCCGACTATTTTATAATCCTGAGAGGCGAGATTATTAAATAAAATTTTTCCATCTTGGCCGCCAACGCCGATGATTACCGCCTTTTTTTTATTGGACAAATCTTCTTGGCCAATAATTCTAATAGTTGGCAAGGGGAAAATTAATTTGCCACCATTTTTTAGAAACTCTTGTTCCCGATTAATGATATTATCTTGGAAATGCCAGGGCAATACCAAGAAATAATCGGGCTTGCTTTCCTTAGCTTCTTTTTCGGAAACAATGGGGATAAGGGTGCCGGGGGTGCGGCGTTGAAATTTGTATTCATTAACATCAGCGATGCAAGTCAGATCTTCTGCCGACAGTTGGCAGTATTGTAGGATAACGTTGCCTTTAGTGGAGGCGCCGTAGCCATAGACTTTGTGTCCTTGTTTTTTTAAATCAGCTAGAAGTTTTTTAAGTTCTTGTCGGTGTTTTTCTGTCTGTAGGCGAAAATTTTCATAGACCGCCATTTGATTAAAGCCTCTTCTTTCTTCTTCTGCAAGAGCATTTTTGATTAAAGTTTCTGCTTCTTGGTGTTGGGAATTGCGATGAGCCAAGGTTAAACAGAAACTGGCGCCGTTGATTTTGTTAAACTCTAAGTCGATTATTTTTAGTCCGGCCCGCTCCGCCATCCATTGAAACTGTTTTAATGAATAAAATTCTAAATGTTCATGGCAGATAGTGTCGTAGGAAATATTATCAATCATCGCCGGCAGGTAGCTTTGTTCGACCACCCAGACTCCTTCTTCATCTAGCACGTTCGCGATATCTTTCATGGTAGCCAAGGGGTCGGGCAAGTCATAGAACATGGCAATCGAGCTGATGACCTTAGCTTTTTTAGTCCCTTTCAATTTTTCTACTACCGCGGCTGAGAAAAAAGAAGCTTCTTTGGCAACATCGGCTGGATAATATTCTTGAAATTTTTCGGCGGTCGGATCAATGCCTAGCAGGTCTAATTTTCGATTACGATATTGGGAGAGCAGAGTGCCGTCATTACTGGCAATATCTATAATTAAATCACCATCTTTTAATTCCATTCTCTTTTCTATCTTGGTTACTATTTCCGCTAAATGTGACACCATTGATGAATTTAAGCCAGAACGATAGCCGTAGTTATCGCCGTAAAGTTTTTCCATGCTGTAGTCATGCTGAAGCTGAACTAAGCCGCAGTGTTCGTCGCTTTCATGAAAACATTTGACGATGGCCAAGGGGCCGCTCTCAACCCCTTCTCCAATCTGCGGAAAGACACCCGTTAGAGCTTGTTCGCCTAAGTCGAGAATGGGGATTAAATTTTTATTGCCGCAGATGCGGCAACGGCTTATTTTTTGGTAGAGCATAAATTGATGGTTATTGATTGTTTGTTTGAAGATCGTTTTCCATCATAATTTTTACTAACTCTTTAAAACCTACCCGTGGTTGCCAATTTAATTGCTTTCTAGCTTTACTGCTGTCGCCGATGAGTAAGTCTACTTCCGTTGGTCGGAAATATTTAGGGTCGATATCAATTAAAACTTTTCCGGAAAGACGATCTACTCCTTTTTCTTCTAAGCCGGAGCCTTGCCACTCAATTTGATAGCCGGCTAAAGCAAAGGCTTCCTCGCAAAATTCGCGAATGCTGTGAGTTTCACCGGTGGCAATGACGTAGTCATCGGCTTTTTCTTGTTGGAGCATCAGCCACATGGCCTCAACGTAGTCTGGAGCATAGCCCCAGTCTCTTTTAGCATCTAAATTTCCTAGACTGATTTTTTCTTTTTTACCTTGTTTAATTTCCGCAATACCGGTGGTGATTTTGCGGGTTACAAAAATCTTTCCTCGACGAGGCGATTCATGATTGAAAAGGATGCCGTTGCAAGCGAAGATATTATAGGCTTCACGGTGGTTGACTACTGTCCAAAAAGAGAAGAGCTTAGCTACGCCATAAGGCGAGCGCGGATAGAAAGGAGTTTTTTCAGTTTGCGGAGTTTCTTGGACTTTACCGAAAAGCTCGGAAGTAGAGGCTTGATAGAATTTGGGCTTGATGCCGGCGTTTTTAATAGCATCTAATAGACGCAGAGTGCCAAGGCCATCAATCTCCGCCGTATATTCTGGAATCTGGAAAGAGATGTGGACGTGTGATTGGGCGCCGAGATTATAGATTTCATCCGGCTGGACTTGTTCTAATAAACGGCTGAGATTACTGGAGTCAATTAAATCGCCGTAGTGAAGGTGAAAACGACCATGTCCTAGTTGTAGGAGGTGGTCAATTCTTTCAGTATTAAAAACCGAAGAGGCGCGGCGGATGCCATGAACTTCATAGCCTTTTTCTAAAAGTAGTTCGGCCAGGTAGGAGCCATCTTGGCCGGTGATGCCGGTAATGAGAGCTTTTTTCATATTTTTAAATTAAACAATTTTATTTTTCTTTTGTTTGATTATATATTTCATTGATATATTTATTTAACTCAAGAAAACTTTTTTCCCAATTAAATTCTTTTCTTATAAAAGATTTACCATTTTTTGAAAGGGTGTTCCAGGTGTTTATATCTGTTAATTTAATAATTTTTTGTGCCATTTTTTCTGCATCATCTTCAACCAGTAGGTCTATGCCGTCTTTTCCAGTTACTCCACTATTACCGGCACTTGTTGTTACTACTGGAGTCCCCAGCACAAGTGGCAT